>Ga0256309_1000266_pt1 | contig 11252 bp, 4 predicted proteins | sample ColtaT_FD_183678 | JGI IMG/M metagenome (GOLD analysis project Ga0256309, IMG submission 183678) | Metatranscriptome of freshwater microbial communities from Columbia River, Oregon, United States - Colum_Colum_RepA_8d (Metagenome... | ecosystem: Environmental > Aquatic > Freshwater > River...
CATTGAAGCCAAGCGGAAACGACCGAAATTCGGCATCGAGTCTCGCGTGGGGAAACTGCTCGGCAGAGCGGATGATCTCCGGGGCGAGCGTGCTACCGAATTGATGGAGGGCGTCAAATCGATCCTCTCCTTCAACAAGGTCACAGGCCACAGCGTCAACTTCCCGATTAGCGAGACCTGCAGGCCTACCGCTGTGTGTCTGAAATACTGTTACTTCGCCAAGGGGCCGAACAGCTGGCCAGATTCCTTGAGTCACCAGTACCAGATATACGCGGCCGCAAAGGCTGACCCGGTCGGATTCGCTGAGCGTGTGGCCTGGGAGTGCGACCAGGCGGGCGTGACGTTTTTGCGATGGAACGGAGGCGGCGATTTGTTTGCCGAAAGCATCGCCGCAATCGATCACCTAGCCATCCTTCGTCCAAATCTACCGATCTGGGTGGTCACTCGAACACCTGATCTTGCAGCAAAGGTCGTGGAACGGCCAAACGTCTTTGTCCATTTCAGCCTAGACCGCAGTTCGATGTCGCGTCGAGAACAGTTTCTTAAAGCCGAGCCACAGAGCAGCAACTTCTTCTTTTCCTATCAATGCGAAGCCGATGAGGTGCCTACGCCTCAAGCTCTGTCCAAAGTCTCGGTCTTGTTCTTCAATGACTACAAGATCACCTGTGAACCGGCAAAGCTTCCCGCAGCAATCGTTTGCCCATTGAATGACAGTGCAGATATCCGTGGAGCCTGCGAAAGCTGCAGGCGATGCTTTAACGGCGCTGCTGTCGGCCACAATAGAAAGATCATTTTAGGCAAGACTAAAAAGCGAACTTGATACAAATTGCAGATTGCGGATATACCGAGATACGAAGTTGTGAGGGCTACTTGTCGTCACTGGATTCAGAATCCGGATTTGGTTTTGAGGTGGCTTGCTCTACCAATATTCTTCTTCTGATCAGCGGATGGGTTGCCAATGCGCGCCTCTCTGAAAGGTCTAATACCCTTAGCGAGCGTTGCATCTCGCTGACCGGAGGGGAGTCAAAGATTGATTCCGCTTGCCCGAGGTTGACACCTTGAATCCGAAATTTCCCAATATCACGGTCACCAGCCAAAATCGGGGCTTCATCGATGATTGGTTGCTTGGCCCCGCTAAGATATCGGTCAGTTGTGACATCAGCCCAAAGACTGCCTTCCGGAGCTTCCACCGCGTCTTGACCCAAGACGGGGCTTTCAATTTTCAGGGTGACAAAGTACTTGCACTTGGTATACACGCTCGGCGGGATTGCATGCTTATTTTCTAAAATAGGAATGGAAGCTCCATCTTTGACGGCAAATCGCCTTGAGTCAAACTGTAGGTCTTTTTTGCGCTTGTCCAAATAGCCTGTCTGATCGATAGCTGCTTTATAGATTGCCTCGGCCCCTGTGCTGGAATCTGTGATCGACAGATAGATTGATTTACCAACCTTCTGGAGCTGCGTGTAATCGGACTCGCGTGTACCAAAAATACTGATCACGGAGCGGTTTGCAAGACGCGAAGCGCCAAGCTCCTGAAGCTCAATGAATGCATCGATCTGAAGGCCGCCTTGTATCGTCCGGTACAGATCGATTTCAGATTGCTTGAAGACGGCAGAAATATCTCTGATTTCATCGATGAAGCGCAATGCTTTAAGGTGAAGGTCAGAATTTCGCTCACACGAAATCACAGTGGCAAATTCGAAGTTCAAACCCAGTAGTGCGCGGCGGGTTCCGTTATGGCTGCCAACCCATATCTTGATCTCGGGCGTTCCGTAGTCGAATACGAAAATCTTCGCGTGCATCAGATGATCCGGAATGCCCTTTGAGTCCGCCACCTCGGTCTTGCCGACGATCTGAAATAGATACAGAAAGACATGAACCCCTGCTAAATTCAGCTTTGCCAGCGAATCAATGCTGGTGGGTGAATGCATGTCCACAACGAGGCTGCTGTCCTTATGTCTGAGAGCAGCGATAAATGCGGGTGCAAGTTCGCCTGGGGGCATTGTCCAATAGCAAACTGCAGCATTTATCTTAACGGATCCAACGGATAACTCGTTGAGCCTCCGGTATGCATTACTTGCAATGAACTCGATCATGAAGTTCTCGGCCCTTTTAGGATGAACTGACAAAGCCCAACCCGACTGGGCTATAAATATATCTTATGTTTACGCTAACTCGCCGTTATACTTCACAAATAGAATGAAAAGCTTTTCAGAATGTTTGGCATCGCATCACCCAACTGTGGCTGGAGCATTTTATCCAAAACGCCTTTATTGCCCTCTTGAATTTGAAAGCCACATTCAATACAAACCCCGCGATTCAGCCGAATAGACTTTTTCGTCGAGCGATGTTGATCAATTTCCCCGTAAAACGAATCACCCGACCTACATATAGGACAATCAAATACCCATGCCCATTCGTCGAAGTACTCCTGCATAAGCCTTCCACGAGAATCTCTGAATTTAGCCCATTCCTCATTCCAGACATCAGAGAAAGCCTCCTGCGCCGTAAATATTTTCTCCTTGATATCACCGGAAATCAGATATGCGATTTTAGCGCAACAGAATTCCTTATCCTTGATCAATGGATTGGCCCCGAACTCCGTATATAGATCCACCGCCTGTATCAGTGCATCACCATAAGCTGGAATTAGTACACATTTCTCACTGCCTGGATGGTCTTTTAACTCATAGAAATCTTTGGCGTTCGGCGCGAACTCTTTCCAATCCAGGTACAAATCAAAAAAATACCTAATTAAATAAATATAAAACGGAAAGCCTGTTTTTAAAATTAACCCTAACGACTCCTGATCATCGCTTGGCGAAGCCCCATAATGCACGAGAACGTTTCTTTTCAGCCTCACTTTGGTAACGGACTCTCGATAACGCCTCGGGATCTTGTGTTTATTGAAAATATCATCGAGCAGAACATACAGATCCGTTTTATCATCCGGGGACATTTTGTGGAAAGCCTTTATCGCTGACTCCCAGGCATTGACGCAAGAGATCAAAGCCGCCGGGTATCTCCTCAGAGCCAACAAATAAAGACTTGTCTCAAAGGCCTGGAAGGAGCTCAACAAAGGCCCATCACCTTGAGCCTCTACCGGGAATGAGCGAAATAAGTTAAGCCCTTTCACGTCATAGCTTCCACCTGAATTTTCACTCATGATTTACAGCCTATTTTGGGTGATTTTCTATTCTGCATAAAACTCAAAATGCTCGCTCAACTAGCCCACGTTCCCCTGCGCCATGCAACCGGGAGTCAAGCGCCTCTCTGCCACTGAGTGGATTTAAATGAGCCAGTTTGTTTCTACATCGGCTTAGCCATTCGGCCTTTTCGCGGTACTCACCCCGGATGTTCTGCACCCGAATCACATGTGCAAGGACGCCTATCTCCAGTTCGTCAAGCGAATTGACGATTTCCTGAGTGGAGCTTTGTCCAGCGATCTTTCGATCAATCCAAAACGGGCACCGGATCTTGCGCTCCAATTCCTTCACGAGATCCCTTCGACGCACCTCGATCAGAGGAAGCAGTTCTGCCGATTGGGCGGTCCAGACTCTGCGATTCAATTCATCTGTCGGATCGCCCTGCACATGCAAGACGAAGGGATGGAGCATTAAGACACGGTCAAACTCTTCGACCCCACCCCGTTCCCATGAGGGGCCAATCTCTGGGCCCCAGCTCGTCAGTGCGTTCCTGGCCATGCTCATAACCAAATCAACTTCAAACAGGTCGTTCTCAGGTTGATCAGCCAGGTAGTCTGCAAGCGCAAGGTCCCATAGCGCTAGACCTGCAATTTGACGAACCACGAGTTTGTGATGACGTAGCGGTTGTCTACGGGCGCGTAGCCGCTGATCCACGTAGGTAAGCATGTCGAGTTCGCCGATCTTGCCAAGCCAGGTCATCAACACACACGCCGCCCCTGAAATCCCCAGGCGCTTTTGAGGTATGCCGCGGGCGAAAATCAACAATACCGGTCTGTCGTCAGCAGGGAGTTGGCGGCTTGCCACTTCAAAATTGCGCAGCAAGATACGCCACCGGTCCCAGTTTGAGTCGGTAACGCCGTCTATCGCTATGACCTGACGCGCAGAGAGCCCTTTGATGAAGCGTTCAACGTTCCATCCCACCCAGCTATCTGGCTCCATGTAGAGGCTCTCGGTCAGCCACTCCAGTGGGTCTTCCTGCGAATCGAAACTTAATCGATCCACAGACCAATGATCCTTTTGAAGCGGCTCTATAAACGCCCCCTCAAAGCCACCCGGGACGTTGGTTGATGATGCTACGACGACGCTAATACCATCCCGAATATTCTGGTGTACCTGCTCGATAAAGCCGGAGGGACCAGGCAATTCTTGCCACTTCATGAGCCCAACTCGGCGAGTAGATTCTTCAGGAAAGGATTGAGGCTCCAACCCGATCCAGACTGGCGAACAACAAGTCCCAGCGGCTCCGCCCACCAAAGGGTTCGCGCAACAAGGTCTTCCGGAAGCCCCTCGTATTCCACTAGATCGGCAGCGGTAACGCCATCACCTGCATGAGCCATTGCCGTCAGAACCTTCTCGGCGTCCTCTATTCCGCCGGTCAGTCGTGAGCGATTCTCCCGGCGCCAATCGGCCGAATCAATCAGTTTGGCTAAGCGGTCAAGATTTCCGGCGAAGTCCAGCGCACCTCCCCTAACCCGCGCGACTGACTCAAGCAGACCTCCCCAATAGCCTGTAAACGACTCAAGCTTATCGGCTGAATCGGTCGGGTACTGCAACTCGGCAAGCCATTTGCGAACGAAACCACGATCCCATGGCAAAACCGATAGCCACGGCTCCGTCCATGACTTCACCTGCGACGCTGATGCTGACAATGCCCATAGACGCTCGGGGTCAGCAACGAAAACCACCGATACGAAACTCGTCACCGATCGCAACGCTCCGACCTTCAGACGGGCTGCGGACACCCACTCGGCATCCCATTGGACAGCAGCTGGAACATAAATCAAGGTAATGCCGTCGGAGACACGCTTTTTGATTTGACGGTCAAGCTCTTGAGTAAATGACCTCTTGTCCTCTGCTCTATCCAACAGGACAAAAAGACGGCTGTCGGTCTTGCCAGGTTGGTCGCGCATGCCGGGCAACAAGTTCGCTGAACCCGCTGCTTCATTGGCCGCCACGAGCAGCACCGAGCTTTTCATCTCAATCACTTCATTACCAGACCCGCGCATCTGGACCACTTCATCAAGCTGCCGATAAGTCAGCGGATTACGGGCGGGGTCATCGACCCTACCACCCAGAGCAGGCCGGAAGATAGCGGATTCAAATTCGATCCGGGGCTCGCGCTCTTTCTCAAGCGTTGTCTCAATCTCCTGCTTACTTCCGAGCAACAGAAGAACATTGGGATTTTTCAAGCTAAAACGCTCTGGCGATTGCAACTGACTCAAGACCCCGAGCCCAACCATCTCTTCCATCAGCGCAAGAAAATCTCTCTCGGTAGTCTTTGCAAATCCTTCCGGCCAATAAGATGTTCTGCAGTCATTCCAAAGGGTGCGCCAATCCGTACCTTCATCGTGGCTGAACCCAGATGCAAGCACCTCTAGCGCGATGGCGTTTGCGATCACCTCGTAGCGATCATCCAGCTGAAGAGTCAGTCTGAATTTGGATCGAATCGCCTCTCGCAACGGTCGCCCCGCGAAAACCGACTCGATATCTTTCTCGGCAATCTTGAACCGGGGTCCTGCTACTGCGCGGCCTCTCAATTTAGTCTCGCGCAAATGCCTCAGGAGCTGCGTGCAGTAGAGCTGTATCAGGCTGGGGTAGTAGTTGGTCTGCGCGAGGATCCGCATTACCAGGCTTCGATCTTCAAACTCAAACCCGGCAGCCTCAATCGGCCTTGAAATCAGATCTTCGGCCGCGCGGATCTCTCGCTCTTCAGACAAGGGCCCAATACGTACCGCCTCGTTCAAATGACCTAAAGGCTGATTAAACGTGTTGGCCGTCCGCAGGACGTTGTGCAAACCGGCAAAAACAACCTTGAAGCGCCGTTCGGTATCGTCCATCAATTGCTTTAACCGACGCGTCTCCGCATAGGGGCTGTCGTTACGGGCGTCTTGCTCGAAAAAGTGATCGGATTCGTCGAGCAACAGCAAGATGCGCCGGCCCGGCCTTGCATCCAAAAAAGTCTTGATTGAATGGTGTAAAGCATCAATGGTTTGGCTTTTGGCCGGATTGACAGGGCCTATGTCCAACCCCGAAATCCTCAGATCCCTCAACCGATCAGACACCGAAAGCCAAACATCTACCGATGGCCGTCGCTCACCGATCCCCTGCGCAAGGGTATCCACCCATACCGCGTATCGATCCATTGAAGGATCATGGAAGGTTTTCTCGGCGCGCCTCAATAGCGCCGTCTTACCAAGCTGACGCCCACCATAAATGAAGAAGCAACCGTTCTGCGCCTTGACGCTTTCGAGCACGTCGCTTCTTCCGTAGAACATCTCGGGCGGCACGAATCCAGCACTTGCATCGTAGGGCTCGCTGTAGGTAAACGGCAGTGCAATGCTGAACCAAGTCGCTAGCCTTGAGCCCTGCTGCGCCAAAAGAAAAAGCAGCATCGACTCATCAAGGACCAAGAAGGAACGATGGCGCTCCTTTGAAATCTTGGCTAGCCCCGACCAGAAGTCCTGACGCTTGATGCGCGCCAAGAGCAAGACCAAGGTCGCATATTGCTGCGTATTCTCGCCAACCCTCCCAATTAAATCCTCAGGGGTCAGTGGGTCGGAAATCACCAGAACTCGGTAACGGCCTTGAGCTCTTGATCCGAAGTGTGGAACAGGACAAACCTCTCGATCTTCAATCAGTTCGGTCTCAAGAATCCACGACGCAGCTTTGCTGGCCTTGTCTTGGTCTACAGAGCGCACCGGAACGCCGATCGCCTCAAGAACTCTTCGCAACCCATCCCTCGCAAGCGGCCGCCTAGACGCCGCGAGCGCCCAAATCTCGTAAGCCTTTTTAGCAAGCTCTCGCGCAGTAGCGTCGCCATCATGCTCGAAAGATATGGGGCCCAGTAAGCCGCCAGCAGGGATGAGCTTGACGACGTCTCCAGGACTCAGGTCATAAAGCGCTTCCAGCAATCTGGACTGTATGTCTGGATAGAACTCCGTGAATACATCGCGGCGGACTTCTCGTTCTGGCCAAGGCTCTGCGCCCTGCTGGACGCGGTGAACCAGCTCATTGAAGGTGTGGACGTCCGCCTTTAAGAGCGGGGCTTCAACCTGCCGAGCAACCTCGTCAGTAAGACTGTCACGTATGCGTTCAAATGCAAGGCGGGCTTCCTCAACACGGCGTAATTTCTGGCCTTCAATTTCTTTAGCTACATCAACGATGCGTGCCTTGGCCACATCAAACCTAGTGATTTCCGCCAGGCGCAGTTCGACAGCGCTGAGTTCGCTTTCATAGGAAGCACGTTCAGCGTCACTCAAGTAACCGTAAGCGAGACCGACCTCAGAGGAGCGGCGAGCACTGTGCACCTCCTTTTGGAGGTCTTTGCACCAATTGTCCTTGGTCTTTTCCAGCAGCTGCTTTGCGTCCTCGGTGTCATCGATTGAACCAAGATAAGGTAACAGCGACTCCGCTCCGATCAGGTCACCCTTGACGGCTCGCTCCGTGAGTGCGTCCAAAGGTTGTACCGGCGCTGCTGCCCATGACCGCAGGGATCTCAGCAAAGACTCGCCGTCTGACTCAATCAGCCAGTCTGAGCCGACAGAAACGTCAGGTACCAAGAGCAGATCGCGCGCCAGCAACTCGTTGGCTTGTGGCTCTGGCGAGGGCATGAGATCGGTCTGTTTGAACATTCCGATGATCGCCTCAAGCTCGTCGCGAAGTACTCGACTGGCTGCCGCTACTTGCCCCCAATCATCGCCAGGCCAGTGATTGCGGAGCTCAGCGATGGCATCTTTCGCATGGCTATCAAATGCGGCTTGTAGTTGTTCGACCAATCCACGCAGACGCCCGCCGGAGTCGGAGAGCATGTTGGCGGCCGACAGCCACTCCTTTGCAACTGCCACGGCTTCACAAGTCGCTGTCCACAAGTGCTCTCTGGCACCCGCCTCAATGTCCGCTCCACGGCGCGAAAGTTTGAGACGATCGGTATCTTCCAGCCGAGCCAGAAAACGATCGTGGTCAGACAACTCATCAATTGCGCTTTTAACGGCGCTACGGTCACCCAAGTCACCCCGAGCGACCAGAGTCATGACCCGATGAATCGCTTCGCCGGGCTTCAGCCAGTGTTGCCAAACTTTCGATGCCGGTGCGAAACGGATCTTTTTGTTGGGGGCACGGTCAATCAACCAATCCGCAGCTTCCTTAGATAACCTTGCCAGATGAGTTTGCTGAGACATGGCATCGGCAGCAGACTGCAGTGCGGTAGGGCCGATCGGAAAGGCAGTGAGCGGTTCGCTAACCGCTTCAACCTTGCGAACAAGCTCCAGCAAAGCTGCATAACGTCGGTCCAAATGGCGATAGCTAGCTAGAGCCGCACCGCCCATTGCTGGCGCAAAGATCATTGGCCTCAGCGTTGAAGCAATCAACAAGAGGTTCAACGCGGTATGCCAATTGGACGGACCGTCAGCCTGCTCGAACCAACGGGAGTCGATCTCCAAAAATGATTCACTGACGGCGATAGCCAGGGGCCCGTCACTGGCAGTGAGGCCACGTGCCAGCGCAACCGATCGTAGAAGTGCTGGAGGCGGTACCCGCAACTCGGGTGATGTGCTCTCTAGGGCTCTGGCAAAGTGATAGGCCAACACTGGTAGGCCGGACTGCAAGAAGATCCAAGCTGGGCTGCATTGCTCGCCCGCTTCAACCGTAAAACCAGGCTCGGCCTTTTCGGACTGCGCCTTGTCGATCAGACCATCTAAAACCCCAAGCTTGTCGAGGCCGCCATCGATATCGAGGGAAAGAGCAGATACAGCAGATGGTTCGGTCGTTAAATTGAGTGGTGCAGAAGGCTCGATTGCCGTCTCTGGCAGTAAATCCATTGAAGCTGGGTCTCGCTCACCTGTGCATTCAGGCAGGGCTGGCCCATCTGCGTCATCGGTTTCTAGATCAACTTCCAACTGAGCTGTTTGCTCTTCGGGTAAAGACCAAGCAGTCTCTTGATTGTCGAGGTCAGTACTGACTTCGCTCAATGGAAGATCCTCAGAGATCTCTGAAAGCGCTGGTTGGGGGAGGTTAAGAAAATTTTCGTTTATTACTTCATCAACCTGCGAGCGGAGTTGTTCTACGTAATCAGTCTCCGTATCAAAAGGCTCTCCCCATGGCGAAGCGGAAGTCCAAACAAAAACGATGGCTTCGTCGCGCTTACTATCTGCCTCGAGTTCCTCTGCTTTGGCTTGCCGACGTCGCTCCGAAAGCTCAAGCTTCTGGCGATTTGCAAGCGGCTGACTAAGTCGGAGTTCAATTTCCTGAACGGATTTCTGCGCCCCCTCCAACTCTGCGAGAGCCTTGCGCAGAGCGCTTACTGCTGTGTCGACCCGGTCCAAAGCGTGTTCGGCATCCATGGCGAGTTCGACGACGGAGTCGGGGCTTTGAGCCACTTCCACGGCAAGGCGCCAGCGAGCCAAGATGGCTTCAATATCTGTGTCTCCTAGCCATGGCACTTCGCCGTGAGCGGCCAGGCTACGCAGGCGCTCGTGCAGCATCCCTCGTCGAGTCTCGAATTTTTCTCGAGCAAGTACTTCCTCGTTGGGAAAATTCTCTAGTAGATAGGCCGCCCTCTTCCCAAGCTCTATCAAAGTCTCCAGGAGATCGGGCTTCGGCTTCCCGGCCCATTGAGCCTCAATCACTCTGAGATCCTGACCAATCAGAGACCAAAGCTCAACAGCGTCGGTTGTTTTTTCAACTTCTGCTGGGGCCGTTTGTTCGTTAGCAGCTACGGCGTTAGATGGTTCGATCTCACCAGCTGCCAGTGGACTATCCGACTGCTCATCATGGTCTTCTTTGTAGCGCAGCGTAGCGAACTCATCTTTCAGTCCGGGGCAAATGGAAAGCGCCTCTTCAATGAACCATTGCGTCTCACCAATAGAAGCCAGGGAAAAAACAGCATGAGCGACCCTTTGCTTCATCCCTTCATCAAGTTTCTCCCAACTACGCAAATCTTTGACCAAGCGAGGCCAAATCATAAAGACCCCAAAAGGCATCTTGCCTTTGGGCCCTGGCCATTTGGGCTCAAGCCTTCTCTTGATACTTGTCCACTCTCTGCAAACTGAGACCATCAACTCAGTCTCGAGCGCAAGGCTAAAGGGGTCAGGCTCGTAGTCAATAAGCAGCTGTGTGACTAGTGCAGTAGGAGGAGCCTTCGGATTTGTTGATTTGTTCTTGCCCAGCGTTGCCGCAACTGGCCCCCAAAAACTTACTGCCCTACCACCAGGGCTCATGTAATACGAAACGACCTGTAAATCCGCCTTGGATAGAAGGCCATTTACTGCCTCCAACAGATCAGGGCTGATGTTCAAACTGGTTGGAAGCTTTCGACGTATTTCACGATTCAGAGCTGCGCGTTGCTTCATCAACCGGAGGACAGCCAAACTTCCTCCATCAACCGCAAGCAATGACGCTGGCAAACCGTAGACAGGTCGATGTTTGTAAGGTGTCTCTACTAATTCCATCGTATTAGTCAATCTCTAGATAATCGCTCGTTTCAGAGAGTCAGCACGAGAGGGGTGTCTCAGCTTTCGGAGAGCTTTTGCTTCAATCTGACGGATCCTCTCGCGTGTCAAATCAAACTGCTTGCCAACCTCTTCCAGCGTGTGGTCGGTGCTCATCTCCACACCAAACCGCATGCGCAGCACCTTGGCCTCGCGTGGTGTGAGGGAGTCCAGAACCTCCTGCACAACGTTTCGCAACGAGCCAGACAATGCTTCATCGACCGCCAGGTCTGGTGCTGTCGGAGCGGATAGCTCTCCCATAAAATCGCCAAGATCGTTGTCTTGGGCGCGCATATCTACTAGCTCTTGTATAGAGACGGGCTCCTCAGGAATCCACAACATTCTGAGTACCTTGTCTTCGGGAATCTCCATCTTGACCGCCAGCGTTGCCGAATCAGGTTCTTGACCCGTTTCTTTAAAGATCTGCTCCCGAATCCGGTTCATTCTATTGATGCTTTCAACAAGGTGAACTGGGACACGAATCGTCCTGCCTTTGTCAGCGATCGACCGGGTGATGGCCTGACGGATCCACCAGGTGGCATAGGTGGAGAACTTGTAGCCG
>Ga0256309_1000271_pt1 | contig 11108 bp, 35 predicted proteins | sample ColtaT_FD_183678 | JGI IMG/M metagenome (GOLD analysis project Ga0256309, IMG submission 183678) | Metatranscriptome of freshwater microbial communities from Columbia River, Oregon, United States - Colum_Colum_RepA_8d (Metagenome... | ecosystem: Environmental > Aquatic > Freshwater > River...
GCCTGTTGCGCTTATAGGAAATCGGAAGGATTTTTAGAAAAAAAAATTTTTGGTTCGGAGGTCTTCGGAAGGACATTAAGGAAATCGGAGGGATTTATAGAAAAATTAATGGCATGCGCCTTCTACCGCCCGCACCCGGCCGACTTGTTTATAACACTATTTAATTACTCACGCTGTCTCTAGACACTGTCTTCTGTAGAAGACTCCATACTTTCCATTCGAGACCGTCTACTACGTTGGCTACGTTGTCTAGACCACCTACCGCGTTAAAGCCATCGGCAAGAATAGATTTGGCCTCGGGAGTTAAGTCGGCCTGCAAGAAATAAATCCGGCGGAGCAGGGCCAGTGTTTGCACCAAGGTCTTTTGTGTCTTGATCAAGGCGACCTGTTCTTTCTTTGTCATAATAGACTACTTCGCTTGCTGCTGATAATACCTATTACCACCGTTGCAACGCTTAGTTGGCGAAGAAGTAACTAGCTTTCAAACCGGTCTTCAAAGGGCGAACTTGAACTGCGAACTCATAGTGAGACTTTGTAACTTTGTTCGACTCTTGTTTGATGTATTCATCGCGCGCCGCTTCTGCTTCTTCGTTAGTAAAATAAAGACCCATGAGAAGCTCGCCGTTATAATCTTCTTTATAAAACACACCGTAGACAATTTCGTTCTTCATAATCTTGATTCTTTCTTCTTTTATCGAACCCCGAGAGTCCATTCACCCGTGCTGATCTTGATGAACGCGTCTAAGCGATACACGTTACCATTTGCCACTTCCACATCGACCGTCTTGCGATTCACTTTCACGATCGTTCCTGTGAATTCTTTGAAAGTGCTAACCCGTCCATCGAACATACTAACCAACCACTTAGCTGCATCACCTACTTTGAATGCGTCGGTGATCTTCTTCGTCGTGCTGTTCTTCTTGATGAGTTTCATAATCTTGATTCTTTCTACTCTTTTATTTTAATGGGTTTCAGATGGTCCTTATTGGCAGAGATTGACAAACAGATTGCCTACATCTTCTGGTCTGATTTCGTCTCCTTCTTCAAGCCCCAAAGAAGATTTAATCTCATTCCACAAAGCATCAAAAGCTTCGCCGGTGAAAGAATCAATAAACGATTCTACACTGACTAAAGAGTAATCACAATCTCCGTACGTAAAGTTACCATTCACCTGAGAATCTTCTAAGACTTGTTCAGCTTCGTCACCGAATACACCGGTCAACAGATCCATCATTCCGAACACTTGAATGTTAATGTTTTGTGCTTTCATAATCTTGATTCTTTCTACTCTTTTATTTTAATGGGTTTCAGATGGTCCTTACTTGGCGATACTAGCCTCTTTTCTTCCCGCCAACACCGCTGCCAACACCTCCTCTACGTAAGCCTTGTTCGCAGGATAATCCGTCTTCAGAATGAAATTCCTCAGCTGAGCAATCGCTTCGTCCACCGGAACATGAATTTCCGCTAGGATATCATTTGCGGCCTTAACAGCAGCAGCAGACAAAGCAGCAGACAAATAGACATTGAATTTGTTTTCCATACTATTATTTTATTGGGTTTCAGATGGTCCTTAAGAGATTTTAACGTCCTGCTAGCTTAGCCTTATTCAGACTCTTCGAAAGCGTATTGGAATGACTTAGACAGATCATTCAATTCATCAGCGAAGCCTAAACATGTACCAGCCACCGCATCCGCAAAGTCCGTTTCATGAGCTGTGCGGACCACATAGGTAGCTACTTTTGCATCCGCCAATTCGATTGCTTTAGACATCAATACAGAAGCCTGGTTAATATATTCACTGATCAACGTTGCTTTTTGTTCTGCGGTCATCATAATTTCAATTCTTTCTACTCTTTTATTTTAATGGGTTTCGTTTGTTCCTTATCTTCTCTTTTGATGCCGTTAAAAGTCATCCTGGTCCTGACTAGCTTCTTGATCGTGAGATTCTTCATATCTAGCACAATCCGTCATCAGATCATTAAGCTCCCATGATAAGGCTAGGCCTATAGGTTGGAGAGCTGGATTCTGCAATTCAATAATCCTCTGCTGTGCCCAGTCGTATTGCTCAGTAGTCATAATCTTGATTCTTTCTACTCTTTTATTTTAATGGGTTTCGGTTGGTACAAAAGATTCTTTTCTTTCGGTCCTGAGGTCCGCCCATGGGCCAATTGCGCCCGGTACGGTCTTAAGCCCGCCTATAGGCCCCCCCCCCGTATACGGTCTAATTAGGCCTAGCTAGGCCGTTCTTAAGAACCCCGTAAACCCAGCCATATGGAGTACCCAATTCATAGTCCAGGAACCCATTGTCCCCGCCGGTATTATAGGTCTGATGCATCCACCGAATCGCCGTAGCTTAGCTACGTCCTTAGCGCCGCGGGCGATCAAGCCCCCAATCAGATTCTGCGCCGCCTTGATGTTCTTCTGTTCCCGAGCGATCTCTCTGGCACGATGCGCGAGGTATTCTTCCTGCAGCTGAACCAGCATCTCCTTGACCTCAGCCACCGTCAAGTCCATGCCGTATATAAAGCGCCCTTTGACACCGTGGACGTCCTTGTAGGCGTCACAGTATTCGTCTTTGAGCTCTGCCAGTTCGCTGCGGGTATCGGTATCGATCGTCATAATCTTGATTCTTTCTACTCTTTTATTTTAATGGGTTTCAGATGGTACAAAAGATTCTTTTCTTTCCTTATGATTCTCTCTACTAGACCGGTCTCTGGTAAGAACATGCTTCTCATGGCATCGCGATGCTATTAGAACCAGCTTTTTATAAGAACAGAATCAGCTCTAGAGCTTGAACTTTTTCGTCACAATCTTGACTAACTCCTGAGCTAGGAGCCTCTGCTTTTCAGCTATGAGCTTGTCGACAAGAGAATCAAAGGCTTTGATTTCCTTCTTGTCAGGCCAAGATAAAAGGCGCGAGGGCTCTTCAGGAATGTCATTAACATAGCATTCATACAAGTGCTCATCAAAGAGATCATCGATTGCACCCTTCAAGAGGGTTAGGTCTTTTCGCGAAACTTTTTGAGGATAGTTGGTCTTCATACTTTCTACTCTTTTATTTTCCCGGGTTTCGGATGGTCGTATTAGGCCTAGAAATTTGATTCCCGTTCTGCTTCCATGGCCTGAATTTCGACGGATTCTTCGACCAAAGAATCGATCATTTCATTGAGCTGATCAACAGAGAGGTCCGTGGAGTATACCTCATACCCAGCGTTCCCGTAGATATCATCATGGATTTTGCAGTACAAATCCTTGAGTCTATCTACTTCGGTTAAGGAATTAATCTTGATCATACTATTATTTTCCTGGGTTTCAGATGGTCCAAAAGATTCTTTTCTTTCTATTACCTAAGCATGTCCAGAGTGATCCAAGGTAAAGAACCTAGAATAATTAACAAACACCCTGAAACAAAGAAGAAGAACCGGCCAGGTACGTCTAGATAAACCAGAACCAATAAGACTAGTAGTGTCCAGCTATAGATAGTCATAGTCTGATGTTTTATGCATTTAAGTCTACCGCAATATTGTCTGCCCGTAATTCATCACCATTAGCGGCGTATAATGCGTCCCACAAACCATCAGCTAAATCGCGCGGAAATGCTTCAAATACCTCTTCTAGTTCTACCAGCGAGTAGAGACAGTCTCCCCATGAGAATTTCTTCTCTAGGAATTCTACTTTATCTTCTCCCACAACCTGGAGAATGTCTGAGAGATCGATGATTCGTAGTTCTACTTTGTTTACTTTCATAGTATTATTTTAACTGGTTTCGGATGGTCTTTAAAGGCCGGCGGGCTGGGGGGATTTGGATGGGTTTTAGAAAAAAAATAATAAAAAAATAATAAAAAATTTAAGAGAATGTTGAGGATCCGTAGAGTTTATACACTTAGTACTGTATACAGTTCTTCTTTTAAGTAGTTCTTTACAGTTCTTTTTTAATAGTAGTCTCATACACTTGGTTCTTTACAGTTCCTTTACCTCTATTACCGTTCCGATTCCCCTTTCTTTATCCTCACTACATGCTTCTCTTATCAAAATGACCTTCGCATCATCATTTGCTTATCATCGCAACCTGGCGATATTATTAGCAGCTTTTAGTATTCTTAATTAGGAATGTACTCTGCTAATCTTCTTTCTAGTCTTTCTTTCTTTTCTTTTAAGTCTAAGTAGTAGATCGTAATACCTGAGACTGCTGCTTCTAAACCCTCTTCTTCTCTTATTTCATCTGCTAGTTCTTGAAGCTCTGATAAGTCTTCCAGAGCCTTCTTTAAGATTACTAACTGTTGTTTGATATTCCTTAATTGGTCTGACATTCCCATACGTTTAGATAAATGAGATTTCTTCTTCTGTTACTACTTCTTTTACTACTCTTACAATCCAATCCGGCTTGTATACCCGGAAGTCATCTACTACCTTTTTTACTGTTTCTAAAGAGGTGAATGTTTGTTTCTTAGCAAATTCGCCCGTGACAGAAGACTTCGCATAAAGATAATAGACTGGATCCTTTTTCGTCTTTGATGTAGTAGCTGTTTTCATCTTCTTTATTTTAATGGGTTTCGTTTGTTACTTATTCGCTTACTTCTTCCCACTTTGTTACTCTCTTATACTTTTTGCCATTAAAAATTACTTCTTCGAAAGCAGAGGATAGTTCGTTAAGTTCCTCTGGCAAGTTTTGGTTCTTTTTTCCTAAAGTATTTCCAAACACTAAAGTATCTCCAAATACCTGTGCATTTCCAAATACCTCTGCATACCCATACACCCATGCATCTCCAAATACCTTTGCATTTCCAAATACCTTTGCATCTCCAAATACCTCTGCATACCCATACACCCATGCATTTCCATACACCCATGCATTTCCAAATACCTGTGCATTTCCATACACCAATGCATTTCCAAATACCTTTGCATTTCCAGCTACCCAACACTCTCCTTCATGAGATAGATTACTCTCCTTCTCAATCCACCCTCCAACAGTTCCCTTCTCAACATTACCAAAATTCCTTATAGCTTCAATCTGATGAAGCGTTCTGTTTAGATGCTCCTTTGTCTTCCCTGTGAATTTGTATTTCATACTCTATTATTTTAATGGGTTTCGTTTAATCCTTGAGTCCTCTTAAGTATTCTTCTATCGATTGACCTTTGGAGCTAGATTTAGCATAGTCGATTAAGTAGACCCGAGCGGCTTCTTCTGTCTGAAAGAGGACCTCTTCATGGTCGAAACCCGCTCGGGCGTAGTATCGGTATCTTCCGCCCGGGATTTCACTTCTCCGGATGGTTCCTAAGGACCTCTTTTCAGGACTCAATACCTCAATCACCTTAATGTCCCCGGAGAAACGTGTTTTCATCGAATGTTAGTGAAGATTCTTAAGAAGGTCGGTACTAAGGCCAGGAGGATCAATCCTGCTACTACCTTGACAGCATGTCGATCAGCTTCCTTATTCATTTTCAGCGGTGGTAGAAGCTTCTTCTGCGTTCATGGCATCCTGGAGTTCATCTAGTACGGCGAGGCAGTCCTTGAACCGGCGGTTCTTCGTGAAGTATTCGAGATCGTTGAGGAGTTGGTCGATGTTATTCATATTCTTCTTTTTTATTTTACTGGGTTTCGTTTACTTGTTTTCGATTTGGAACTGAAAGTGTCTGAGAAAGTCTTCGAAAGCTTCTTCGGGGTTGTTGAAATGATTCCAAAAGCCTTTTCCATCCATATGCTCCCCGGCTTTGATGTATTCTTCCAGCTTCGCCCGAACGATTTTCTTGAGATTCTCTTTCATGTTTTTATTTTAATGGGTTTCTTTATCCAACCCACTTCCTAGAAACTTCCTTCCCGTTTAGATAGAATACAGATTCTTCTGCCTTCTCTGAGTACTTGATCGTAAAGCGGTAGGGTTTGTTGAGTTCGAAGAGTTCTTTACTTTCCGCAAACCTTGGAGGTTCCTTTAAGGATACATTACCATCTAAACGTTCTAGTTCTTCATCTGTTACAGTACATACTAAAGCCTCCTCATTATCAGACCATTGATAGAAGTCTTCTAGGTATTTTCCTTCTCCACAGGAGAACTCTATTCCAAAAGCTTGCTCAATGTGCTCAACACTACCGCATGCTTTACGGAGCTTGTTGTACTGTTCTTCTTCCCAATCATCAGCTGGAAACTTTAGATAGATGTCAAGCTGGGTAGTCATAATACTTATTCCCCAAGATAAAAGGGCTCTGGTGTTGGTGCGGTATAGGACTTAATAGTAGGCTTGTGGTAGCAATCATCTGTCACCTTGCCACTACCTCCAACCTTATCACACAAGCGAACAGTAAAGCAGTGAGCATCTCTCTCTTTCTTAAACTCGTGCTCTCCATTAACAATCCAGAGCTTTGTGAGCTTTAATTTGTCAGCCTTTGCATAACGTTCAATGAAGAACTCTACAAGGCCATTCTCCCGAATGAAATTATTAATATGACAGGAAGTGCGAACTAGCTTTTCTTTATTCATCTTGATTTGAGTATAGGGTCAGGTTGTGGACAGGGCAACGAATACCTTGTCTACGTCTGTTGCACTGCAATAATAAGATCTATTGGGGACTTCTGTTCCGTCAGCTTTTAATTTCGTAAATCCATAACTCCAATCCTTTTGTTGAACTCCTTTACGTCCTATAGGATCTCCATAGTAAAAGAGTTTGTAGATTCCTCTTGGAAAGAATTCATGAAGTCTTTCTTTGACTCTAATTACATCTCCAACTTTAAGTTTGTGCACTTCTTCTCCCAGATGTTTGTATAGATGTACCTTCGTTGTCATACTACTTCCAGGATAAAGGTTCTCTTCACAATAAACAGGTTAACACCTTCGTAATGTTTCTGCTGATGCTTGGCAAAGTACCTAGCTTCTTCTTCATTACCAAAGTCTGCAACAGATCTTAGCAGACCATCTCTGTCATAATAGCTCACCAGATAGTCTTCTTGTTCGCCTTCAAACTTGTCATTCATATTTTTCTATTATTATTTTAATGGGTTTCAGAAGGTAGAATCTCTTCTAAATTCCGTATTTCATCTTAGTTAATATCCACTTATGCTCGTCTGTTATCTGATAAAAAAAATAGCATGAACCATAATTGTAATTAGAATTGATATTACAAACTATACCTAAATCTTTTTTGTTTATAAAATCCTCCCACGTTTTTATAATATATCGATTCCTCAGATAAAAAACATCATGTAGTTTACTATGGATTAAATCTTTATCAAATCTATCTTGATCTATCTCCATACTTTATTTTCAAAGGTATCTTAGAAAGAGCAAGCTTATCTCTCAATTGCATAATTTTATCCATCTCTGTTGGAGAGGGAAACGATTTTAATATATCTATAATTTTTTGCATTAACTTTCTAATTCTAATTGGTAAGATTGATAGAAGAAATAATCCAAAACAAGATCATTAACATCTACGAATTCTTTCCAAAGACCCTAATGATCCATCTCTCTAATATATCGCTGAACAATACGCAGATCAACGAAACGGGTCTTTGGAGCTACTTCCGTGATCTCTTTGATGAACATTTTTTTCATATTTTTCATTCTCTTGCTTTTGCGATTAAAGTTTCGTATGGAATCTTAGTAGCTTTATGAACAATTTGAACGGAGTCTACAAATCCCGACGGATTATCTAGCCATCCTTCTGTCCACCAGGTTGGCATCATATCACCGTATATAAAATCAAAATCATAGCTATGTTCATTGATTAGATAATCCAGCATTTTATACCAACACTCTTTCAATGGCTTCTCCATAAAATTATTTTAATGGGTTTCGTTTGAATCTTTTAATCCCAAACGGCGTGAAAATATCCTCTTTCTTTGCTGTCTATATATGCAACAACTTCTTGATCTTCTCTTGAATACTTGATTGTGAATCTATACTTCTCCCCTTCTTTCAAAGCTTCTTTAGTCTTTCGGTCTCTAGGAGGCGTTAAGGTACAGACATTTCCGTCATATTGCAAGAGTACTTCATCAGAGACTACAGCGTGAAGAGAGTCTCCATTTTCACTGAACTCCCACATGTCCGTGAGATACTTTTTATCACCGCAAGAGAACTCAATGCTGAAAGCTTCTTCGATGGCTTCAGTTCCTCCTAAGAGTTTAGATAGTTTGTCGAGGTCTTTTTCAACAGAGCTATCAGCCGGGAAGTACAGGTATTCATCAAAGACAGTTTCCATTTACCGTTTATTCTTTCCGATCTTAGAAACTACATCTGCTTTTGATTCTTCTAAAGAACTCAACAGACCTCTATAACACAACAAAAGAGCTTCGTCCATTTCTGACTTGTTTTCTATGGAAACGAGATCTGAAATCCATTTTGTAAGCTCCTGATGCTGCTCTTTGTGTCGATGCAAATCAGCATTAACACCTTTTGTTTCGTCTGAAAAGAACTTGCTCATAATGTTTAGAGCTTATTACTTTGTCTGGCTTGTTCAACCTCTTTAGCGTACTCCTTCTCAAAGATGGGCCTCCATTTAGAATCAAATGCATCAAGTTCCTCTGCAGAGACTTCTACATTGACCCATACATCTTTGTATTCCAAAGGGCGTTGCTCATAAGTGCTGTGTCTCTTAACAACATATCCCGGAGAGCATCCGCATTTACATCCTGCTTTAGAACTAAAGCTAATCTTATAGTCGTCTACAAATACTTGTCTAAGAGACTCTGCGATTAGTTTAGACACTGCATTCTTTACTTTGGCCCAAGCCTTGCTCTTGAAAGAAGCTTGGTAAACACCGTGCTTTGAGAAGTATTCCCGATCAATGAGAGAAGAAAGCCCATCCTCAACATACACTACACATTTGTCGGAGAAACTGATTCCTCGTTGTTTTCGAATCGTTGCTTTCATATGGATCTTTCTTATTAGATTTACTTAGAGTTAGCCAAGAGTTCACGAAGCTCTTCCATGTCTTTTTCTTCATCTTCTTCCTTGAAGAGCTCAAAGTCAGCAGCATAATGCTCTGCAATCTCTTTCCAATCAACTCGATTCAAATACTCAGACAGAACATTATGAGCTAGAGTATTCTCTATTACGCCGTCAAACTCAAGATCGTTTACAAGACTCTCAAAAGAATCGGCAACGTGGTCCACATCATCATACTCTTGTTCCTCACAAAGATTACCGAAGACCTCATTGTACATGAGATTGATGTTCCAAGTTTCTTTATTCGTCCAGCCGCTGTATTGTTTCTCGCTCATAATCTTGATTCTTTCTACTCTTTAATTTTAATGGGTTTCGGATGTTCCTTATTGACAACCTTTAGCACTCTTGAATCCTTCGATCATAGATTCAAGATAGCCCACATTATTCTTAATCTCTTCCATCTCATAGGCGTCTAGCTTGAGGTTCTCAAGAACTGTAGCCAAATAACCTTTCAAGTAATCATTACGGAGCCCAGGTGCTCCCAAAGTAGCGACTTGTTCATTGCGCTCAATTAACAAAGAGATAAACTTCCAAATCCACTTTTGTTGTTCTTGTCTAGTCATAATCTTGATTTTCTACTCTTTTATTTTAATGGGTTTCAGATGGTAGAAACTTGACATAATCTGCGGTTTAATGTCTCTCCTAGAGCATGTTCTAAGCAACGACGTTCTCCTTCGGTCATTGTGTTTTCAATAGGATTCCCTCGGTACCATAGTTCTCCGCCTTCAAATACATAAGCAAATGCAGAAGTAGCAATACCATATTTGTACATCAATGATCTGTATAGATTAGTAACTTCTCTTTCGACTGCTTTCTGAACCGGATTGGTATTCTTCGAATCGATCATGTAATAATTTTACGGGGTTTCATATCCCATATTTCAACTTAGCTAGAAACCACTTTCTTTCGTCTGTGATTACGTAGACTTCCTTATTGTGTAATAATTTCTGCGCAATGCCTAAGTCTTTTCTTTCTATAAATAATTTCCATTGTTTTTTAGTACAAAGTTGGAAATGAGGATTTATTATATTCAAAACCTCTTTCCATTCATCCTCGAGTACAACATATAGATCTACAGTTGATACATCTGCAATCTTGTCATCAGAAACCATATTCTATTATAATAGGTTTCTAATAGAATCAATCCTATAATATCATCATGATGCCATTATAGCAAAATGGTTATAATGGCGTCTTGCCTACATATTATCCTAGCAAATCTTTAATGCGCTTTGCAAATTCTGCTGTAGTTAGTTTACCTGCATCGCGCGCATCTAAAAGATTTTGAACAGCTTCTAAATCCTCTTGGGAAATGAGATCACCAGTATCTTTATAATGAATGCCGGGATTAGCATTAGCTCGTGAAGCTTCGCCAGCAGTAGGTGGCATACTTGTTTCTTTGATTGATTGGTATGCTTCTTCTAACAATGATTGATCTTTTGACTTCATCCTTTTATTTATCTCATTTACTTTTAACTATGGTCAATTGAAATTCAGATCCATCATCTAATTTAATAACCAATCCTTTATTATTTGTCATGATTTCCATGTCTGCAAAAGACCTTACATAATCAACCCTCCTGCCATCCAAATCTTCATCCATTGTGGCTTCCTGAATAAAATAATAGAGGTGGTCTTGGAATCGTTGTTCTGTCATAGATTTATTTTAACGGGTTTCGTTTGTTTTATACTATGCATTCAAGAGACTGAAATCCGCCGCGTGATTAGAAGCAATCCATTCCCAATCAACTTCATTTAGATATACTCTGAGAGAATCATAAGCCAAACAATTCTCTGGAATCTTTTCGTATTCGAGATCTTCTACTAAAGACTTGAATGTATCTGCAATTTCTTCGATAGATCCGAAATCTTTGTCTCCACAATAATTAGCAAAGATATGATTATATTCGGTGTTCACTTTCCAAGTCTGATGATTAGCCCAAGTAGTCATTTGTATTTGTTAGTTTTGATAAGGGAGAGGTTCTGCTGCGGTAGGCAGTACTGTTCGAAGAGTAGACTTCAATGAATATGTTTCTGGATTGTAGTAATCCAAATCAGCGCCAATAATATTCCCATCTTGATCTGAAGTGATCATAATCTCTGGGTAACGATTCAAAAGGTTTTGCAGGTCTTTAGCGAAGCTTACCAGATTTTTCTTGATTTCCA
>Ga0256309_1000277_pt1 | contig 11034 bp, 6 predicted proteins | sample ColtaT_FD_183678 | JGI IMG/M metagenome (GOLD analysis project Ga0256309, IMG submission 183678) | Metatranscriptome of freshwater microbial communities from Columbia River, Oregon, United States - Colum_Colum_RepA_8d (Metagenome... | ecosystem: Environmental > Aquatic > Freshwater > River...
CGATCTTCTGGGACAACCGCTTTGATCTCGACGAGCTTCGCTTCGAGAAACCGCAGTGCTTTCGCTCCGAGGGCCCCATCCGGCGAATCTCCCTGCAATCGGTCATCGACGCGGATCTTCCAGCCTTCGAGTTCTCTCTCCGTCCGAGAAGTTGGCTGAGGCAGCGCGGGCTTTTCATCAGCCTGGCTCGATTGCAAAACAACACTCGGAAGTTCGACCCCAATGACTGTCGCGAGAAGCCAACCAACAACAATGAGCGCAATCCCGATTTTCATGAGTTGTCCATCCTCCTGAAGTTGTGAAGAGTGACGAAATCAAACGCCGTAGGTGTAAGGTGCCTGCAAGCCCAGCGGGATGCCCAGCATCCAAAACAGCATGAGCAGCAAGCTCCAACAAACCAAAAACGAAATGGAGTACGGCAACATCAACGACGTGAGCGTACCGATCCCGGTCTCCTTCACGTAGCGTTGGCAGTAAAGCACAACCAATGGAAAGTAGGGCATCAGCGGTGTGATGATGTTCGATGTCGAGTCACCGATGCGATACGCGGCCTGAGTCAGTTCGGCGGAGATTCCCAACGACATCAGCATCGGCACAAAGATCGGCCCCAACAGCGCCCACTTGGCGGAGGCAGAGCCGATCAACAGATCGACGGCGGCAGTCAGCAGAATGATCCCCAGGATTGTCGCCTGCGGAGGCATGTTCAAAGCGGCGAGGGTGTTGGCTCCTTTGACCGCTAGCAGCACACCAACATTCGATTGCGTGAACGCCGCCGTAAACTGCGAAGCGAAGAAGGCCATCACCATGTAATAGCTGATCGAGCCCATCGACTTGGTCATTCCCTGAACAATGTCGCGATGGTTCTTGACCGTCCCTGCGACGTAGCCGTAAACGACTCCCGGCACCAAGAACAACAAAAAGATCAACGGCACCAACGACTTCATCAGCGGGACGTCTCGACCAACCAGACTTCCATCAGGCGTGCGCCACGGCGAGTCTGACGGCCAAGCCGACCATGCCAGTCCAATCAATCCGATCGACAGAACTGCCAATCCCGCGAACAGACCGCGCACTTCACACGGTTCCAAATTCATCGATGGAACCACACCCGACGCTTCTCCGTCGACGATCAGTCGCTGAAGTCGCGGTTCGATCACGCAGTCACTCACATACCAACCGACTCCAATAATCATGAAGCACGCGGCAGTCATGAACCCCCAATTGCAAAGCGGGTTGATGACGATCTGAGGATCAATGATCTGAGCGGACGATTGCGTGAAACCCTGCAAGAGCGGATCAAGTCCCGATGGCAGAAAGTTCGCGCTAAAACCACCACCCACACTGGCAAAGGCGGTCGTGATTCCAAGCAGCGGATGACGCCCAGCAGAGGCATACATGACAGCACCCAGCGGGATCACCAACACAAAGCCGGGATCGCCGACTGAATGACTCAGGAGTCCCACAAAAAGTAACATCGGTGTCAAAAGCTTGCGCGGAGTCAGACTTAGCAGACTCTTCAATGCCATCGGAATAAACCCCGTATGTTCGGCCACGCCGACACCCAACATCGAGACTAACACCATTCCCAGCGGCGGAAACTCGACGAACGTCTTGACCATGTTCGCCAGGAAGTTCACCAGCGAAGACGACGTCACTTGGCTGACGACTCGAATCGGCTGCTTCGTGCTCGGATTCAACTCTGTGAACTCGATCGGAGCCAGATAAGCCGACACTCCCCAAGTGACGAGCAACGCAAAGAGAAACAAAAATGCCGGGTCAGGCAGCTTGTTTCCAAGCCACTCCACGACATCCAACAGGCGTTGGGTCGGGTTTGAACGCGCGTTTCGATTTTCGTGTGCCATCGGTCATCCCAATAAGGCATTCGACGGCAAGAAACTTAGGCCCATTCCGACAGATGACGACCGTAGCACAGCGGCAGCGGGCGGCCAGCGTTGTCGGGAAGCTCTTGCGTGTAGTCGATCCCCAGATGGTGAAGCAAAGTCGCACGAATGTCATCGGGATCGAGCGGCCGATCGACGGGATACTCAGCCTTGCTGTTGGTGGCACCAATCACTGTTCCAAGCGGACCTTTTCCACCAGAGATGAGCATCGACATGGCGGCCGGGTAATGGTCGCGGCCAAAGCGGCCAGGTGAGTTGCTATCGACGCGCGGCGTCCGGCCGAACTCTCCCGTCACGAGCAGCAGCACCTTCTTGTTCAACCCGCGCTGATGCAGGTCTTCGATCAACGTCGCCACCGTGCGATCGTAGAACGGGAGGCGATCGCGCATGGCCTCGATCAAATCCCAATTCACCGCGTGATCGTCCCAGTCGTAGTTCTTGCCCAAGCTGCCGGGTGCTCGGCCAGGGACATGCACCGTGACCATGTTCACGCCACGCTCCACCAGCCGGCGAGCGACCAAGCACTGCTCACCCCACTCGACGCCATAACGTTCTCGCAGCTTGGGATCTTCTTTGGAAACGTCGAACGCCTCGTGAGCTTTATTCGAGAGCAGAATCTCGGTGGCCTGTTGCTGGAAGTAGCCCATCGCTTTGAGATTGCCGCTGTGATCTAAGTCCGTCCGCAGGCGATCGAATTGCGTGAGCAGCGACCGACGATCTTCAAGCTGACCCGGCTTCACCTGCAATCGCCAATTCTCCAACCCGCGCGACGCCACCGGCACGCGATACATCTCGCCCCAGTGACCCGGCGAACCGTACCAACGATAACCGCTGCTCAAGTCGAGCGACACCGGCATGCCGTTGCGAGTGATTCCCAAGGCGCGATTGACCACTGCGGTGATGCAGGGATGTTTGGATTCCGAGCTCAACAGCCCACCGACCTTGTCCTGACCAAAGCCGCTCGTGAAACGAAACGTGCCGTCGGGATGGCCAGCGTGACCGTGACTCACCGAGCGAATTATTGTGAACTTCTCCGCGACCTGAGCGTGATGCGGCAACAGTTCGCAAACGTTGATGCCCAGCACGTTCGACTTGATGGCGTTCATCGGCCCGCGAATTTCGCTCGGAGCATCGGGCTTCATGTCATACGTCTCAAGCTGACTAGGACCACCACCGCACCAAAGCAGAATGACGGCCGTATCGCTCTGAACTGGCTTTACGGCCGCCTTGGCTTGCAACTTCAGCAGGTCGGCTAGAGTCAGGCTCCCAATCCCCAGAAAGCCCGCCTGCAAGAATGCTCGCCGAGTTTTATTTCCAAAACCTGGACTGACCGTTTCAAGTTCCAACATGGATTTGTAACTCCAGACTTCAAAGTGAAGACAATGAGTTCGGCGACTAAAAAACTGTCGTACTATTTCAGGAAGCGACTACACCAGTTCAAAAATCGGCTTCCCGCCTCCGATGATGCTGGTGGGGCGGCCGCTGGCGTCTTCGTAGTGGGTTTCGAGCGGCACGCCGAGTGTGTGATAGATCGTCGCCAGCAGGTCTTGCGGTGTGACGAGTCGCTCTTGGACTCCGCCCCCCCACTTCTCGCTGGCACCGACGACGCGGCCACCTTGGATGCCCCCTCCCGCCAGCAGCACGCTGAAGCAATCGGACCAGTGATCGCGGCCCGCGTGGCCGTTCATGCGCGGAGTGCGACCGAATTCGCCGGCGCAGTAAACAATGACGTCGTCGAGCAGGCCGCGTGTCGAAAGGTCTTCGACCAGCGTGGCGATCGCTCGGTCCAGCGGCGGCAAGTGCTCGTCGTGCCCTTTGGCGATGTCGTTGTGATGGTCCCAGTTTCCCGTGTTGATGTTCACACAGCGAGCCCCCGCTTCGACCAATCGCCGCGCGAGCAACGCACTCTGTCCGTAACGATGTCGTCCGTATTGGTCGCGCAGCTTCGGGTCTTCGACATCGAGATTGAATGCGGCCCGCATACGTTCGCCCGCGACCATCTCCAGCGCCTGCTGCTTGAACGTGTCGAGACCTTCCATGACGCCGGTCTCGTCGATGTCGCGACGGAGCGTGTCGAATGTCTTGAGCAACGAGCGTCGCGAATCAACGCTGCGAGCGGTCAGTCCGTTCGGCAGCGACAGATTCGGAACTTTGAAATCCTTCGCGTTCGGATCGGCTCCCACTTCAAACGGGTTAAACGACTTGCCGAGATAGACCGCTCCCTGATAGCCGAACGATTCCGACTTTGGGATCGTGACGTAGGCCGGCATCGGCGGTTGACGCGAACCGAGCGAACGAGCGATGACCGAACCGAGCGCCGGCTTTTGAGCGGCATTCCTCGCCAGCGTCGGGCCGAAATAACCGGTCTGCATCCAGTGAGCCGACGGCGCATGAATGCCGTTCTCGTGATGCACCGACCGCACGATCGACAACCGGTCCATCACCTTTGCTTGCAACGCTAGCCGCTCGCTCAGCACAACGCCCGGCACGTTCGTCTTGATCGACTCATACATGCCTCGATAGTCCGCCGGAGCATCGGGCTTCACGTCGTAGCTGTCCTGCTGACTCACTCCGCCGTCGGTCCAAAAGATGATCAGCGATTTTTTGCTGCCGCCATTCGACGAAGATCCCGCCTCAGCCGCCTTCACTTCCAGCCGCAACAAATCAGCCAGCCCCAAGCCCATCAGCGGAGCGCCGATTTGCAGAAAGTTTCGACGATTAACGCCAGAGCGATCAGCGTAAGAACTCTGATAAGGGTTCAACATGGTGTGGCTATCCTTGAAGGCGATATTCTCTTCAACTCTGCAAAAACACCAACGCAATCATCGCTTCTATCAGGATGCCTGCGGAGGTATGCGTTCAATGCACGCTCGACGAAAGGTAGAAAGAATGCTCCACGATAAAAGGCTTCAGGATGGCCGACCGAGATGCCCCAAACTGACGCTTTGAACGATGCCCAGACCGGCCAACCTTCATTCTCGGCCGCATCCTCACTACGGCGTTCGAGCATCCAGCCAGGATCGCTGCCGAAACCATCAATCCCATTTTCTTCACAGAGTAATTGCTCTAGTCGATCAAATAACCGACTCATCAGCACTGCGTTTAGGCAAAACTTGACAGCACCATCTTCGTCATTCAATGGGTCGAGTCCGTCGAGCTCTTGGTAATAGTCGTGCTCAATTTGGGCCAACATTTCCGATCTTTCTTTTCGTCGAAAGACGAATCTTCAAATTCATCAGCGGTTGAACAGAAACTCGTTGGTCGCCAACAGCGACCATAACAGTGAGCGGCAGGCTTCTGGTCGGTCGGGTTCCGAGGTCAGGAAATCAACAGCGGCTTTCAGTTCTTCGGGACGAGGTTGTCGGGCCAGGACTCGGAGGAACATGGCGTTGGCGAGTTCGGTGTGTGACTTGTCGCTGGCGGCGAGTCGTTGGGCGTAGCCGGTCTTCTCGGTCAGCTTCCGTTGAATCTCGGCCGAGTTCACCAACTCCAACGCTTGAGTCAGTGCTGGCGAATCGACTCGTTCGCATTCGCAGGCTGACATCCGAGCGGGACGACCGAAGACATCCAGGAAATGCGCGGCGACGTTTTCGTCGGGCAGGTCGATTGCTCGTGTGCCAGCGGCGACACCGGGAAAGTTAGTAGGCACTTCGAGCACTTGGCTGATCCCGTCGAGCAACACTTCGGCGGTCACTCGTCGCGGATAGAACCGGGCGAACGTTTGCGTGTCTCCCGCATTGCCGGGATGCGGAGTCGAATCCAAACCGTAGGCGTAGCTACTGGTGATGACTCGAATGAGATGCTTCACGTCGAAGCCACTGGCGATGAAGTCTTGAGCCAGCGCGTCGAGCAGTTCGGGATTGCTCGGTGGATTCGTGCTGCGAGCATCGTCGATCGGGTGAACGATGCCGCGGCCGAGGAAGTGAGCCCACATGCGATTGGCCATCGTGCGCGCGAAGAACGGATTGTCGGCACTCGTCATCCACCGCGCGAGACTGTTGCGCGGATCGTCATGCAGTCCGAGCGAGAACTCAGTCCCTCCAAGCGGTCGTGGCTTGAGAAGCTCGCCGGTGCGTGGGTGCAACACGTCGCCGCGATCCTTCAGAAAGATGATCTCATCGGTCGGGACTTCGGCATCTGCGAAACCTCCCTTGCGACCAACTCGCGAGAAAACCGCCGCCAAGCCGAAATAGTCCGACTGGCTCCAGCGTTCCGTCGGATGATGATGGCACTGAGCACACTGCACACGGACGCCAAGAAATGCTTGCGAGACGGACTCAACATACTCCGGCGACTTCCGCACGGTGCGATACCAAATCGCGGGCGGGTTCTCGTTCTGGCTGCCGCTGGCGGTGATAACCTCGGACACAAATCGGTCATACGGCTTGTTCGCCGCGAGCGAATCACGAATCCACGCAGCGAAGAGCGTCGTTCCTGCGCGTTGCTTGCTCGTTGAATATCCGGCCCCGCGATTCTGCAGAATGTCGGCCCACTTCAGCGTGAAGTAACTTGCATACTCCGGTCGTTCCAGCAGGCGGTCGATCAACCTCGCTCGTTTGTCACTGCGCGTGTCGGTCAGAAACTCCGTGACCTCTTCGTTCGTCGGCAGCGTGCCGCAGATGTCGATCGTTGCTCGGCGCAGGAACGTCGCATCATCGGCCGGCGAAGAGGGGACGACTCCCATTCGTCGCCATTGAGCGAGCAAATGGCGGTCGAACGAGGATGCTCCCAGCTTCGGTTCCAATTGATCGAGTTGCTTTTGTGCGACGGCCATTTTGGTCGGATCGCTCGCGAATGGAACGGCGGCATGAAACGTCGCGATCTGTTCACCAAAGCGAGCCATCACTGACACGAGCCCATGTTGCGAAGTCGTCGTGACCAACCCATCCGCCTCGACGTTCGCGATGTTCGGTTCGTTCGATTGGTAGACCGCCTGACGAGTCACCTCTCGCGATGTGCCGTCGGAAAAGAACGCCGCCACACTGAGTTGTTGTGTCGCATTGGGTTTCAAAACTTGCTGGTTCGGCGAAAGCTCGATGCGAATCAAACGTGGGTCATTGACGCGCGGCGCGGTCGCTCCCTGAGCAATCCAGTCACGGAGAATCCGGTAGTCGTCACTCGATTCATCCAACCGCCGTCCGCCGCCATGAGGGACTCTTGAAGTCGCCTTGAGCAACAGCAAACTGTGGTCGGGTGCCGCGTAATTCAACCGCCGCCCTTTGCTGTCGGTGACGAGTGCGTCGTAATCCACTTCCGGTTCAAACCCGAACAACGAGAGCTTGAACCCATTCTGCCCCGTCGCCTTCCCGTGACATCCACCACTATCACAACCGAGCTTGGTCAGGATTGGGACAACATCGGTGCCGAAGTGAACCTGCTCTGCCATCGAACGGCTAGTTCCAAGCATCGAGTTCACCGATAATAACGTCGCCAAACAAAGGTTGAATCGTTTGGTAACGGCACGATATCCGACTCGTTTATGTTTGTTGGTAAGCATGGGTCAAATTCTTGATGGCCAAAACGAGCGAGTGTATTGCTCGGCATCGCCGTATTCGGTTGGTGGAAAATCAAATCGACCATCGGAAGCCAAGAGTTTTTCGAGGAGTTCCGTGAACGAGAATGCGACTACTGGATTTGGACTAGGGTGACGGATCGAATCCCCAGCTCCGATGCAAATTGGTGAAAATTGCTGATGTAGAGTTTGGCTCTTTGCCTCTAGTTGTTCGACGCGACGCCACGGTGCCAAATGATTGTTGATGTCCAAATTAACCGCCAACCATCGCCCATCGGAGAGCCATGCAAAACGATGCCAAATCCGATTGTTTGGCCCAAATGAACTAAGTGAGTCTGGATTTTCGTTGCAATCGAGTGGCTCAATCTTATCCCATGCCAAAATACGGCAGGCTGCGGATGCACCATTTCCGAACAAGTTCGCACCGTCCGTGTGGTGGTAAAACTTGCATAGATCGGATGGCATCCCTTCATTCTCTCCCATCTTTCGTCCGGCAAACGTCTCGTGCTCTTTCGCCAATCGCGTCAGCAGGACATCCATAATCCCTGATTTGCGGACGGCCCATCCGACCTTTGGTTTTAATGCCAAGGTTTCCAAATCCTGAGTGACTCCCACAAACCCAGCGATCGCTTCCATCAATCTCGCGCGTTGCGTGACGACATTTCGCCATGTAAACGGAACTCGCGAAAGACTAGGCGGCGTATTAAGCAAGTGTATTCCTTCGCCAGTTTCAAAAATTGGATTTCGTAGAGAGCAAGGACCGTCAGCGAATTCAGGCAGGTACGGAAAGAGCATTGCAATCCAACCATTGATGATGTCGCCACCGTATGCGCTGCGCAGCTTACAAATTGCTTGCCAATGCGAGACATCCACATCACCACGGCTAGCTCGGGCGAAGTGTTCACAGATCGGTCGCAGGTGAGTCAGCCACCAATCGAGATCGAAGACGGACAACGCGGCAACTTTGTCGCACAATCGCTGCCAGTCACTCGGTGTACCTTCGAGCGTGATCGTGGGGATACCGCAGACACCGTAAAGAACGTAATGAAAATATCGCTGGAACACATCCATCATCACGATTTGACTGACCGTTCGTTCGATTGAACTGGTCGTGCTGAAGTCGCAAACCAGCATGTCATGAAGTTCTTTGCCGACATGATCACGAATCTGATTCCCCCAAGAATCGAACGCCTCCGGCCACGGATTTTCCGGCGACCCCTCCGTCCACCCACTACAAACAAACGCTAGTTCCAGCTTTCCCTGATGAGCGACGAACCGAGATCGCAACGACTCTCCATGAAGTGCCATGTGATGTGCGACTCCTTGAGCAATCGCAATCCAGATTGCGTCCGGTGACAGCACGAGAGGCCGATGATCGCTAAACGCGATATGGACCGCAGCCAATAAAGGATGAATTGTCACATCATCAACGACGAAAGTGTGATAGTCACAGCAACTTTCAATTTCGCTATTGAGCGATCGTTTGACTGCTTCATGAATTCGACATTCCCGCAACGATTCACTTGTAGGAGTGACATCATCAACGTCAAACGTCGTACAAATCTCGATCATCGTCGACATTGATTCCTCCGAATAAAAAACTCTGTCTCATTCTGAAGTACAAACCTTGCTCATTCCACGATCTCCAACGGAAACAAACCGCTGCCAAAATACTTCGCCTCATCCTCAACGACACCGACGGTAAAGAGCCTCAAGAAAATCTGTCGGCCCAACGGAGCATCATCGTTGATGACGATTTGAAGCGTTCCTTTGTCGGTCTGACCAGTGAAAGTTTCGCCTCGACCGCGCAGACCAACGATATCCGTCACCCGCCCGGGAGCAGCCAATTCGGTGTGCATCTTGCCGATAAAGCCGTTGATCCGCTTGGCGGAATAGCTCACTTTGATCGTCTCGCCCCGCTTCGCGCGAGTCACGGCAAACGGATCGACTTCGACCACAAACGCCGCCGGTTGCACATCAATGGTGATGGGGTTGCTGATGACCGTCACCGTTTCAGTCTTCTTATCAGTGGTCGCGATTGAGGTTTCCGCACGAACGGCGAACGAGTAACGACCGACCGGCAATGTCTGAGGTAAATAGAAACTGAGATATCCCTTTTTCTCCCCAGCCGCGATGACCGCTGTTTGATTCGGGATCGAGTCAGGCAACCCGACACCGATCAGTTTGACGGCCGCTTGATGCCCCGTGTCGCGACGTTCGACGTGAATGGCGACATCGACCACACCGCCCGGTGAATGCTTCGCGGCGAGCTTGCCGTAAAGATGGTGCTCAATCACTTCATGAGCGTCCGCCGTGATCCGCAGCGACGCTTCGCCCACAACTGCAAACGGAATCTGCGACGTGATCCGCCCCCAGCCGTTCGGCGTTCCCGGACGAACGATCGTGCCGCCACGCACCGTGTGACTAACGTAGCTTGGCTCTCCAGAGCCGAGAGTCGAGCTACCGACAAATTTCAACTCGCCAAATTGAGCCTCTCCATTTTGGTCAGCCGAAACAACGACGACCGTTCGATCGACTCCTGGACCAAGCCACACATCGGGACATTCCAAACCAGCGGGCAAATCCTTCGCTGAAACACGGATTGCTCCATCGAAACCGCGTCGCCGAAACGCCAGCAAATCAAACGCTTCTCGGCCACCACGTCGCACATTCAACGCGGATAAATCATCGCGATGCGGAACTGCGACCAGATGAAAGTCTGGCTCTTCGCGCCGCAAACTCAGTCGGTAAATTCGACGCGGATCAGGTTGCGAGCCGCCAATCAGATTTTGGATGACTACCAAATAGCGACCATCCTGCGGACAGACCCAGCGTCCCGACGGATCAAGGTGATTCGTGGAAAACAAACCACCAATGTTTTGGACTTCATCTCCAAATTGAGCCAACTCGTTCTGCCCCGCTGAATCCAACACGCTGATCTGCAAATCAACCGGCGATTGAATTCTCTGTCCAAATCCTTCGACGAAGAAGACTTCGCCCCGTCGCGCATCAATTGCAAACCAGTCTCTTTCATCTCGCTCAACAAGCTGTCCGCTCACTTCGCACGGGATTGCCAACTTTTGAGCCGATGACGATGAGTGGTTGTCAGCACCATCCAACACGACAGGCACATCGGCCAGTCCAATCACAACCGGCGTTTGACTGCCCGCGAAGTGAAACGGAAACGAAACCCCTTCAATCACTGCTTGAACCGGATGCAAGCGTGTTCCCAACGGCCATGAAGTGTCCGCACGTGACGCTGGGATCTCTACTTCGATGTGATCAAGCGACGGATTAGGTGAGCCGGAGGGCGTTAGCCCTCGGACTGAAACACTTTCGACGACCGAGCTTGTCCGGGGACTAACGCCCTCCGGCTCACTTTGTTGTTTTAGATTCCAACCGTGAATCGAAATACGCGACGCTTTGCCACGTTCAATCACACTCGGAATCGTAAACGCGACTCGCGGACCTGAATCGATATCGAGCCGGTAGTAATGCTCGGCGTTGCCCGACGACGTGAGGTCTTGAATCTTCACGACATACGAGCCGTCGGTCGGCACGCGGAAGTCGATCAACGGGTCGATTCCGAAGTAACCTCGATTGACCGCCAGCCGCTTTCCG
>Ga0256309_1000282_pt1 | contig 11006 bp, 11 predicted proteins | sample ColtaT_FD_183678 | JGI IMG/M metagenome (GOLD analysis project Ga0256309, IMG submission 183678) | Metatranscriptome of freshwater microbial communities from Columbia River, Oregon, United States - Colum_Colum_RepA_8d (Metagenome... | ecosystem: Environmental > Aquatic > Freshwater > River...
CCAGGTAGATCGTCAGGGCACGCTCTGCCGGAATTTGTGTTTCGGACTGTTCGCCCCACTCGTTGACAACCGTCACGGTGCGGGTCAATGGTGCGCGTGAACGGGTGATGCGGGGTTTGGCAGAGGTCGGTACGGCCTCGGGAACGTTCAGGTCAACAGACATGGCATGAGGCTAACGTCAAAACCCCCGCCGATTGCGACGGGGGTTCTGAAAGGGACAGGGAGGGCGATCAGCCTTTTTTGGCCGCTGCAGGTTTGGCTGCTTCAGGCTTGGCTGCAGCGGGGGCGGGGGCAGCAGCAGCCGGTGCGGCCGCCACTTCTGCGGGCTTGTAGGCACCGGGATCCACACAGGCAGGTGTTGCTGCGGGTGCAGGTTTGCCCTTGCCTTGGGTCTTGAAATAATGAGCGGCCACTTTTTCACGTGACTTGCACAGCTGGAAGTCGGCCACTTTGTTGCCGTGGGCGGTTTTGGCGGCAGCCTCTGCTGCTTTGGCTTTGGCCTCGTCGCTCAGAGGGGGCAATTTGGCCGAAGCGCTGAAGCTGATGACCAATGCGGTCAGAACTGACAAGTGCTTTTTCATGTGAATTCTCCTGACTCAAGCCGAAGCCGTGGTGGCGTTGGACGTAGAAGCTGTTCCAGCGGAGGATGAGCGGTGCGCAGGAATCTTTCCTGCCTTGATGTCGTCGTACCAAAGTTCGTGGTGCTCTTTGGCCCAGGTCTCGTCCACATAGCCTTCGCGCATGGCCTTGTAGGCACCGCGCATGCCCAGAGTCCCCATGTAAATGTGACCGATGAACATGGCCATCATGAACAGGCTGGCCACGCCGTGGACCATGTTGGCGATCTGCATGGTGGCGCGTTCGTAGATCAACCCGGGGATCAGCATGTTCAGCACCAGGCCCGAAGCGACCACCACCGCGCCCAGGAACAAAACACCTGCCCAGAACAAGACTTTTTCACCCGCGTTGAAACGGTGTGAAGGGACTTCGACGCCCGAGAAAAGGCCGCCGCCCTTGAGCAGCCAGACCAGGTCATCCTTGCTGGGCATGTTGTCTTTGACAAAGGTGATGAAGACCACCAACAAGGAGACGGTGAACAAGGGCCCTGCGAAGTTGTGCAGGTTTTTGAGGGCATAGGTCAACCAACCGAACAAGGTGCCGCCGATGATGGGCAACAGGAAGTACTTGCCGTAGGCCATGACAATGCCAGAAATGGCAAGGGCGCAAAAAGCGATGGCGTTGGTCCAATGGGCTGAACGCTCGAAAGGCGTGAACCGTTCAATTTTTCGCCCGGTTTCCTGACCGTGCAATTCGATGGTGCCCTTGCTGAAATAAAACAAGGCCATGGCACCCACCGCGATCAACAGCAAGGCCGCACCATAGGGAATGATGATGTTGTTGCGCACCTGTCGCCACGCCTCACCGGCCGAAGCCAAGCGGGAACCTGGGTACTGGACAAATGGTTGTATCAGGTTTCCGGCTTCTGGGGCCTGCGTTTTGGGCAGGCTGGTCACACCGGCCACGCCCTGCCCCACGGCACGCCACATGGGTGCGTTGTTGCCTGGCTGAACCTCTGCCCTCTGTGCATTGGTCTGATCCTTGTATTTGGGATCAGCGTCTGCGGACGGTGCGAGCTGGAAAATGTTGGCGCTCTTGACACCCAGGCTGTTGTCAGCCGGAGCTGGTGCAGCCGTGGTCGCCGAAGTCGCTGCGGGAGCTTGCGTCTGGGCGGCGACGCCCAGGGTGGCCAAGGCCAGCCCGATGCTCAGAAAAAAGCGGCGCATGAACGTCTCCTTGTCGCTCACTTGGGAGCGCGGGCGTGATCGTTTTGACCGTACTGTGCACGGGCTTTGAGGTGGTTTGACCAACTGGCCTTGTCACCGGCTTTCCAGCCCGGATCGGTGTACACAGCGACACCTGTGCCAGCCACCGCGGGTTTGTCCGCGCCCACGCCGGCCACATCCTGACGGGTTTCACCGCAAGCGGCCAACAACAACAGAACACTCAAAGTGATGGCTGTTTTCATGCTCATGCCCCCTTGGCCTGATTGCCGTAGGCTGTGCCCCAACCCCAGACCTCGGCGCCTTTGCCACGCTGAACCACACGGCCACGCAGAATATCGGCCACCACGTCGCCATCACCGGCGAGCAAGGCTTTGGTGGAACACATTTCGGCGCAAGCGGGCAATTTGCCTTCGGCCAGACGGTTGCGACCGTATTTGTCGAACTCCGCTTGACTGCCATGCGCTTCAGGGCCTCCTGCACAGAAAGTGCACTTGTCCATCTTGCCGCGCAGACCAAAGGTGCCGCTGGAGGGGAACTGCGGAGCACCGAAGGGGCAGGCGTAGGAGCAATAGCCACAGCCAATGCAGATGTCCTTGTCATGCAACACAACGCCTTCGTCGGTTTTGTAGAAGCAATTGACTGGGCAAACCGCCATGCAGGGCGCATCCGAGCAATGCATGCAGGCCACCGAGATGGATTTCTCGCCCGGAACGCCGTCGTTGAGCGTGACCACACGGCGGCGGTTCACGCCCCACGGGACTTCGTGCTCATTCTTGCAAGCGGTGACGCAGCCGTTGCATTCGATGCAGCGTTCTGCATCGCAGATGAATTTCATTCGTGCCATCGTGTTCTCCTGCAGCGCTTAGGCTTTTTCGATGTTGCAGATGGTGGTTTTGGTTTCTTGCATCATGGTGACGCTGTCATAACCGTAGGTGGTGGCGGTGTTGACCGCCTCGCCGCGCACAATCGGCACGGCCCCTTTGGGGTAGTAGGCCAGCATGTCGGCACCTTGCCAGCGACCAGAAAAGTGGAAGGGCAAGAACACCGTGTCGGGCGCCACACGTTCGGTCACCATGGCCTGCACATTGATGCGCGCGCCTGTGGGGGATGTCACCCAGGCACGCTCACCGTTGCGGATGCCACGGTCTGCAGCCGATTTGGGATGGATCTCCACAAACATCTCCTGCTGCAATTCGGCCAGCCAGGGGTTGGATCGGGTTTCTTCGCCACCGCCCTCGTACTCCACCAATCGACCGGAGGTCATGATGAGCGGGAATTTCTCGTGCAATTTGTCGGCGATGTTCTTTTCCTGCACCGTTTTGTACAAGGTCGGCAAGCGCCAGAAGGCCTTGCGGTCGTCGTGCGTGGGGTACTTGGCCATCATGTCTGGACGGGTGCCGTACAGAGGCTCGCGGTGCTGTGGAATGGGGTCCGGGAAATTCCAAACCACCGCACGCGCCTTGGCATTGCCAAAGGGATGGCAACCATGTCCTTTCATGAAGACACGGATCATGCCGCCTGACATGTCGGTCTTCCAGTTTTTGCCTTCGGCTTTGGCCTTTTCGGCTTCGGTGAGCTCGTCCCACCAGCCCAGTTTCTTGAGCAGGATGTGATCGAGTTCAGGGTAACCGGTGGTGATGTCAGCACCCAAGGAATGGGAGCCATCCTCGGCCAACAGGCTCTTGCCATCGCGCTCCACACCAAAGTTGGCGCGGAAGTTGCCGCCGCCGTCCATGACGTGCTTGGAGGTGTCATACAAGTTGGGCGAACCAGGGTGCTTGAGTTCAGGCGTGCCGTAGCAAGGCCATGGCAAACCGAAATAGTCGCCCGTGAAGTCGTAGCCGGTTTCTTTGTCCTTGCCGCCTTTGGCCTTGAGGGTTTTCACATCGAACACATTCATGTTCTTCATGTGGGCCTTCAGGCGCTCCGGACTCTGACCGGTGTAGCCAATGGTCCAGACGCTCTTGTTGATTTCGCGCAGGATGTCCTCGGGCACGGGTTCGTCCATGCCATTGACCTTTTGCATTTTGTAGTTCTTGACCAGCTCGGCCCCGAAACCCAGCTTTTGCGCCAGCTGGTACATGATCATGTGGTCAGAGCGGCTCTCCCACAGGGGTTCAATGACTTTTTCGCGCCACTGGATGGAGCGGTTGGACGCGGTGCACGAGCCCGAGGTTTCAAACTGGGTGCATGCAGGCAGCAAGTACACCGCGCGGTTGGGGTTGAGGTCCTCAGGCTTTCCGGGCATGGCGGCCATGGATGCGGTGGCCGAAGGATAGGGGTCGACCACCACCAACAAGTCCAACTTGTCCATGGCCCGCTTCATGTCCAAGCCACGGGTTTGCGAGTTGGGCGCGTGCCCCCAATAGAAGACGCCACGCAGATTGCTGTCCTGGTCGATCAGTTCGTTGTTCTCCAGAACACCATCGATCCAGCGGGACACGGTGATGCCGCTCTTGCCCATCATGGCGGGGCTGGCGAACTGCTTTTTGATCCATTCGAAATCCACACCCCAGGCGTTGGCGAAGTGCTTCCAGGAGCCTTCGGCCAGACCGTAATAGCCTGGCAAGGAGTCCGGATTGGGGCCCACATCGGTCGCGCCCTGCACGTTGTCGTGACCACGGAAAATATTGGTGCCGCCGCCGGTCTTGCCCACATTGCCCAAAGCCAATTGCAAAAGGCAAGAGGCACGGACGATGGCGTTGCCGATGGTGTGCTGCGTCTGGCCCATGCACCAGACAATGGTGCCCGGGTTGTTCTCGTGCAGCATCTTGGCGATCTTGAAGACTTGTTCTTCCTTGACGCCGCAGGCTTCCTCCACCTTGTCTGGCGTCCACTTGGCCATGACTTCGGTCTTGATCGCGTCCATGCCGAAAACGCGGTCATTGATGTATTTTTTGTCTTCCCAGCCGTTCTTGAAGATGTGGTACATCAAGCCAAACAGGAAGGGGATGTCGGTTCCCGAACGGATCCGCACAAACTCGTCGGCCCTGGCGGCCGTGCGGGTGAAACGGGGATCGACCACGATCATCTTGCAGCCGTTTTCCTTGGCGTGCAGCATGTGCAGCATCGACACCGGGTGCGCTTCGGCCGCGTTGGAGCCGATGTACATGGCGACCTTGCTGTTTTGCATGTCGTTGTACGAATTGGTCATCGCGCCATAACCCCAGGTGTTGGCGACACCCGCCACCGTGGTCGAATGGCAGATGCGGGCCTGGTGGTCGCAGTTGTTCGAGCCCCAAAAGCTCATGAACTTGCGCAGCAAATACGCCTGCTCGTTGTTGCTCTTGGAGGAGCCGACCACATAGATGCTGTCGGGGCCACTGGCCTTGCGCAACTCGAGCATCTTGGCACTGATCTCGTTCAGTGCCGTGTCCCAGCTGATGCGCTCGTACTTGCCCTTGACCAGTTTCATGGGGTAGCGCAAACGGTATTCGCCGTGGCCGTGTTCGCGCAGGGCAGCACCCTTGGCGCAATGGGCACCCAAGTTGATCGGGGAGTCGAACACGGGCTCCTGACGCACCCAAACCCCGTTTTCCACCACCGCATCGACGGCGCAGCCGACCGAGCAATGGGTGCAAACGGTGCGTTTGACCTCCACCTTGCCGGCACCCACGATGGAGGTGCCTTTGCCGGCGTGTGCCTTTTGCACCAGCGTGAGCTGAGAGGCGGCCAAACCGACACCCACACCCAGACCGGAGCGGCGCAGGAAACTGCGACGGTCCAAGGTGGGCAAGGCCTGCGACAAGCCACGGCGCAGGCTGTGGATGAAGGGCGAGGGGACAGCACCTGAAGTGCCAGATTGTTTTTTGGTCAGCAACATGGAAGGCTCCAGTTGGGAATGAACGAGGGAGACAGTGAAAATCGGCTCAGACGCGGGTGGTCTTGTAATACTGCTGAACGTGTTCGCTCAGGGTATAGCCGCCGCCACGGGTGGGCTTGGGCAAGACAGGGGCAGACGGCGCGGTGGACTTGACAACACCCGGCAAAACCGCCGTGGCGGCAGCCACAGCACCGACCGTGGCCGCACCCGAGAACAGGCTGCGGCGGGAAAGGGCAGAAGATTTGGAAGACATCAAGCACTCCGTAAATGTGAATTCAGGGTCAACCCGGAAAGCAAATGGGACAAGCATTTGCAGTGGCGGTCATGTTACCGCCGCAATCACAGATGTTCAGGGGAAAAACCCTTGGGTGGCGCAGATGTTTGTCAAGTTGGTGACGGACGTCAAGAAAACACCCGCGTCCGTGCGGGCTGGCAAACACCGGTTCAGCCAAACCGGTGGTCCATGCTGGCGACTCAGTCGTCTTTTCCTGAGGTGAAATAGTCGTAAATGGCCAATCCCAGGCCACACAGCAAGATCAAGGTGATGTCCAACTGAGGCAACTTGAGAATGTAGGGCAGCAGGAAAGCCGCCATCAGGACAAGACCCAGCAGCCCTGTGAAGCGTTCAATGGATTTCATGTCAGGTTCCTTTTGACAAATTCAGCCACCAGCCAACGCGCAGAGCGCATCAAACGGGCATCGTTTTGGTGAGCACCAATGGCCTGCACACCCAATGGCAAACCATTGGACAGGTTCATCAGCGGTAAGTTGAGACTGGGCAAGCCGGCAAAACTCCAGGTCGTTTGCATGATCGGGTTGCCCGTCGATTCCAAGCCCAATGGGGCTGTGCCCAACGCAGCGGGGCACAAAATGGCGTCGTAAGTGGCGAAGTACTCGTCAAAAGCACTCGTGACGTGGAACTGGCGGTCTTTGGCCATCAAATAATCGGTGACCGGAATGGTCATCGATTTTTCGAGGCGGGCTTGCAATGGCTCGCTCAACAGTCCGCGGTGGTGGCGCCATTCTTTTTGCAGGCAAAACGCCAGCTCGGACTCGTTGATGGTGAGCAGCCACGGCGCGACATTGCGCACGATGTCTGGCAAAGCAGCATGCACCACGCAGTCGCCCAAGTGGTCCACAAAGGCCTCGTAGGCTTCGCGCGCTTGCGGGTCAACCTGGTCCCACCAAGGGGTTTTGACAAAGCAAAATTTGGGCGGCAAAGGCGGCTCGGAGACGGCCACATCATAAATGCGCCGAGGGGCCTGGCGTGCGGTGGCAGGGTCGTGTCCGTCGTCGCCGGTCAGGAGTTCGGCCACCCAGGCGATGTCCTCGAGGTTGCGGGCGAAAACACCTACCTCGTCCAACGAAGGCGACTGATCGAGCACCCCGGTGCGCGGCACCAGTCCGCGCGAGGGCTTGTAAGCATACACCCCGCAATAGGAGGCTGGACGGATCACCGAGCCATTGGTTTGCGTGCCCAATGCCACGGGCACCATGCCTGCGGCCACGGCAGCGGCCGAACCACTGGACGAGCCGCCAGGGGTGTGGGCCGTGTTGTGCGGGTTGCAGGTCGCACCCGCGTGGGTGGTCGCAAACTCCGTGGTCACGGTTTTGCCAAAGATCACGGCCCCCGCCGCGCGCAGACGCGACACCACGGTGGCATCGCCCACCGAGTAGCGGCCCCTGTGGATGGGGCTGCCGTATTCGGTGGGAAAGTCCATGGTGTCGATGATGTCCTTGACCCCCACCGGCACGCCATACAACAGCCCAGGCAAATGACCGCTTGTGCGGTCCCGCATCAGGTTGTCGGCCTGCAGGGCCACCACACGGTCATCGCGGTGCGCGAAAGCGTGGATTTTGTCATCGGCCGCATCCACAAACTGACCCAGTTTGACGGTGAATTCCTCCACCGTCTCTTGGCCGCTGAGCAGGTGCTCGCGGATTTGCAGGGCCGTGAGCTCGGAGACGCTAAGGGGGCTGTCGCTCATCACTGCTGCTTGAAGAAATCAGGGTTGACCACCGACTCGTCGTTGGGGTCACGCTCCATCTCCACCGACTGGTCAAAGAACACCTCAGGCAAATAAGTCACCATGGCAGGGAAGACATAGGTCATGGCCAATGTGAACAAAATGATGTAAACAAACGGCATGCACCCACTGAAGATGGTGTTCAATTGCAGTGTTTTGGGTGCAACCCCTTTCAGGTAATAGGCCGACATCGCCATCGGCGGGGTCAAGAAAGCGGTCTGCAGGTTCACCGCAATCAAGATGCCGAACAGGATCGGGTCAATGCCGTACAAGGGCAGCAAAGGCAAGAAGATGGGCACGAAGATGATGATGATCTCGCTCCACTCCAAAGGCCAGCCCAGGATGAAAATCAGGAACTGGGACAGCAACAAGAACTGCAAAGGCGACAGGTTCAAACCCAGCATGAAATCCTTGACCAGATTTTCACCGCCCAAATAACCAAAAACCGATGCAAAAGTGGCAGAACCGACAAAAAGGAAGCAGACCATGGCCGAGGTACGGGCCGTGAGGTACACCGACTCGCGCAGCCGCTCCCATGTGAAGGCACGGTAGACGATCGCCAAGATGATGCCCCCCAAAACGCCCATGGCGGCCGCTTCGCTGGGGGTTGCCAGGCCAAACAGGATGGAGCCCAACACCGACATGATCAACACGGCCAAAGGCAAGAAGGCCTTGAGCACCATCACGATGCTTTCCCAGACGGTGTACTGGTCCACGTCTTTGGGCTTGGGACACAAAGAGGGGTTGAGCGTGGCCCGCACGATGATGTAGATCAGGTACAGAAAGGCCAATGTGAAGCCAGGGATGATGGCCGCCGCGTACATCTTGACGACAGACACGCTGGCTGTGGCCGCGTAGACAATGAGCAAGATGGACGGTGGGATCAAAATACCCAGGGTGCCACCGGCCGTGATGACACCACTGGCCAGTTTTTCGTCATACCCGGCTTTGAGCATCGCCGGCAAGGCGATCAGACCCATCAGGGCCACCACCGCGCCCACAATGCCGGTGGCCGTAGCAAAAAGCGTACAGGTGACCAAAGCGGCCACGGCCATGGAGCCCGGAAGGGCACGCAAGCCGACCTGCAAACTCAAAAACAACTTGTCCAGGATGTTGGCGCGCTCGATGATGTAACCCATGAACAAAAACAAGGGTATCGATATGAGCACATCGTTGTTCATCACGCTGAAGGTGTTCTGCGTGAACAGGTACAGGATGCGGTTGTCCCAAATCAGCTGGTCAGGGACGAAATAGGCATAAAAACCAAAACCCATGCCCATGGCCATCATGGTGAAGGCGATCGGGAATCCGAAAAAAATAAAAACAATGAAGAGCCCCAGCATTAAGAGGGCGACAAATGGATCACTCATGATCAGGCTTTCTCTGCGTGCTGTTGGATCAGCACTTGTTCAAGTTCTTCGACATCGCCACCGCGCGACAACCACTCGCCGGTGCGGATGCACACCAGGCAACGCATGACTTCGGCCGCACCCGCAATCAACAGCGTGACGCCGGCTACAAAAATGATCGACTTCAGGGGCCAAACTGGCACACCTGCAGGGCTGTTCACACTGGACTCCAGGATGCGGATGCTTTCGTAGGCGTACTGGCCACCTGTGAACACCATGGCAAAAATACCAGGAAAGAAAAACACGAAATACAGCGCCAAATCCACTTTGGCCTGTGTCCGGTTAGACCAGTTGCGGTAAAAGAAGTCGCCGCGCACATGCGAGTTGCGCGAGAGGGCATAAGCACCAGACATCATGAACATGGCGCCGTACAGCATGTAACTCATGTCAAACGCCCACACGGTCGGGCTGTTGAGCACATACCGCATGAACACCTCAAAGCAAGTGGATGCGGTCAATATCAGTACGCACCAAGAAAACGCATGTCCAATCGACTTGCTGAGAATGTCAATTCTGCGGATCCATACTTCCATGTGATTCACCTATTTCAGACAAAAAAGAAAGACTGCCGAAACGCATCTCGGCAGTCTTGTCAGCGCAGGCCAGGATCAGACTGGCAACTTGGTTTTCTGAACGTGCTCGTAAGCCATCCGGTAGTTGGCTTCGTTCGTGAAGTGGTAGAAGCCCACGCGGCGTGACCAGGCCTTGAAGGAGTCGTTCACTTCCTTGAACATGTCCACTTCTTTTTCGAGCTTGGCGGTCACCACGTCCCAAGCGGCCAGCTGGCCTTTGTAGACGTCTGCCGAGGTGCGAGAAACCTGAACCTTGTGCTTGACGATCAACTCCTGCAAGTCCTTGGAGTAGTTGTCGTGGGCCAAGGCGGTCGACGCGGTGGAAGCGGCTTCGGCGGCGTACTTCAAGATGGCCTTGAGGTCGGCAGGCAAGGCGTTGTACTTGTCCTTGTTGAAGATGATCTCGAAGAATTCCTGGGCCTGGTGGAAAGAGCCCATGGAATAGAACTTGGCCACGTCTTGCGCACCAAAGCGCATGTCGGCGGTGGGGTTGTTGAATTCGAAGGCATCGATCACACCGCGCTGCATGGCGGGCACGATTTCACCGCCAGGCAACTGGGCCACAGCCATGCCCATCTCTTGCAGCATGTCGGCAGCCAAGCCGATGGTGCGGTATTTGAAACCCTTGAGGTCGGCCGCTTTCTTGGGTGGTGACTTCTTGAACCAACCCAGTGGCTGAGAAGGCATGGGGAAGGAGAAGAAACCCACCACGTTCAGGTTCATTTTGGCGACGAGCTTGTCCCACAGTTGCTGACCACCACCGGCCTGAATCCAGCTCAAGCCGATTTCAGGGGTGGCACCGCTGACGGGGCCGGTGCCGAACAAAGAAGCCGATTTGTTCTTGCCATACCAGTAACCGGACACGTGGTGACCACCGTCGAGCACGCCTTTGCTCACGGCATCGATGATTTCAAAAGGCTTGACCACAGCACCTGCGGGCAAGTAATCGATCCTCAGACGGCCACCGGACATTTCATTGACGCGGGCGACGTACTGCTGGGCCATCTCGCTGAAAATTTCGTTGGTGCCCCACGAGCCTTGCATCTTGAACACGATGGGGGCCTGGGCCACGGCGATCATGGGCACACCCGCCAGCGGTGCAGCAACAGCAGCGGTGGCCGCTTTGCCGAAGAAACGGCGACGGCTGGCTTCGGGTGCATCAGCAGATGGGGTGGAAATGTCTGGTTGAGCCGGGGTCATTGAGTGTCTCCTGTTAGACGTTAAAGCGTAAAAAATTACCGATCGGTTTCAGATTATGCATGACGGTCAACGGCCGATGCTAGGTAGTAACCCTCGATTGCTTGCCCATTTTTTCACCATGAAGCGGAAAAAATCCATCAACTCAGCAGGTCAAACCCTTGGGCCTCCACACTCAGAAAAGCCTCGGTGAA
>Ga0256309_1000283_pt1 | contig 10952 bp, 7 predicted proteins | sample ColtaT_FD_183678 | JGI IMG/M metagenome (GOLD analysis project Ga0256309, IMG submission 183678) | Metatranscriptome of freshwater microbial communities from Columbia River, Oregon, United States - Colum_Colum_RepA_8d (Metagenome... | ecosystem: Environmental > Aquatic > Freshwater > River...
CTCCGGTGTATGCCGGACGGGTCATGCAGCATGAAGGGCGTAATCGAAGCAGACGACCGAGCGCATCGGCGAGCGGCATCGGCGACGCGCGGCTTCACGCTGGTGGAGCTGATGGTGGTGGTCGTGATCATTGCGCTGCTCGCCGCGCTGGCGATGCCGGTCTACAACCGCTACGTCGTCAACACGCGGCTGCGCAGCGCCCAGAACGACCTGGTCGCGATGGCGCTGACGATGGAAAACTTCTACCAGCAGCAGCTGACGTATCCGGCGGCAACGACGACCACCGCGGCGACCCAGTCCGCACTCAGCGGCTGGGCACCGTCGCAGGCCGCCAGCTTCACCTTTCAAATCCAGGCCTCGACCTCGACCAGCTACACGCTGCGCGCGGTCGGCAGTGCCAATGGCATGAGCAGTTACACGATCACGCTCGACAACGCCAATACACGGCAACTGACCAGCCCCGGCGGCGCGGTGACGGCATGGTGATGCGCGGCCACGGCTACTCGCTGATCGAGCTGATGATCACGCTGGCGATCTTCGGTTCGCTGCTGGTTAGCACCGGCAATCTGACGACCAACTGGATCGCGTCGTCACGCGTGCAGGACAGCGTCGGTGTGCTGACCCAAGGCGTGTCGCGAGCCAAGGCCATGGCACTGCGCAATCCCGGTGGCGTCGCCGGCGCCAGCGCGGCGTCGATTCTGTGTATCGACGGCACGACAGTGCGCTTGTTTGCGGCCAACGGCAGCCCGCCGACCGCAGCCAACTGCCAATCCGCCAGCGCGGCATGGACCGCGCAACTGCACGCCAGCAGCGCCGTGAACGTGGCCGGCAGCGCGTTGAGCTGCCTGGCCTTCAGCAACCGCGGGCTGCCGGTGAATCCGGCATCGGGCAGCGGCACCGACAACTGCGCGCTGTCCAGCAGCATCGTCGTCAGCTCGGGCAGCACCAGTGCCAGTGTCGTCCTCAACTAGCCGCCAGCGCGGCGACGCGCTGCTCGAAGCGCTGGTCGGCGTCGTGCTGGTGGCGATCATCGGCATGGGCAGTGCCTACACCGCCTCGCGCATCGCCGTCAGCCACAAGTTCGCGCGCACGCAGGCCATGGCGGTCAGCCAGCTGCGGCAGATGCTGCAAAGCCCCAGCGACATCGCGGCCTGGTGCAGCGGCACCGCGCCGCCAGCGGTGCGGATTCGGCCGGCGGATACCGCGATCGCGCCGACCGACCTGAGCGTGACGGTCACTTGCAGCGCCGCCGGCACGCTGACGATCGGCGGCCGCTCGATCGCCACGCCGCCGCAGCGGGTGACGCTGACGGTCAGCTCGTCGGCCTTGTTCGGCGGCAACGGCACGATCGCCGTCGGCAACGTCGGGGGGAGCTAGCCGGTGACGACCCGCATTCCTTTTCGCCCGCTTCGCAGACAACACGGCCTGGGCTTGATCAGCTTGATGGCCGGGATGCTGTTGTCGGTACTCGGCGTGCTGTCGCTGCTGATGCTGTACCGGACGCTGGTCGGCCAGACCGTGCAGAGCCGCGCGCGCGCTGCCGAAGATGGCAGCTATGCCACGGCCACGCTGTCCGCCCAGATGGAATTGCACAACGCCGGCTACGGCATCGGCAGCAACAGCACGCGCGCGGCCGTCAATACCGATCTGATTCTGGTCAGTGGCGCGGCGCTGGACGCCAATGGGCGTCTCAGCGGCACGGCGCAGACCGTCGGCGCCAGCGGCGTCAGCACCGGCAACGCGGTGATCTGGGGCGCACAGCCTGGGGTCGCTTACGAATGTTCGGCGCTGCTGATGCAGAGCGCCACGCTGATGCTGCTGCGTGCCAGCGGCAGCTGCAGCAGCGCCACCCAATGGGGCACGGCGACCTGGACTCGCAGCGCCGACCTGATACCGGCCGGCACGATGACGCTGGCCAGCAATAACGTGTTCCGGGTCGACAGAGCGACCTGCTGGCCTTACGGGCTCGGCGCGGCGACAGCGCTGCGAGTGACGATCTGGGGCGACGATTCGGTATGGATGACCAGCGCCTGCCTGACCAACTTCAGCGGGGCCTGACCGATGCGCATCCCTGTCCATCCACGGCTTGACGGCCAGCGCGGCCTGGCGACGATCCTGCTGGTGCTAATGGTCGGTGCCGCGCTGACCGCGACCGTGCTCGGCGTCAGCTATTCGGTCCGCGGCGCCCAGGACAAAACGCTGTCGATGCACGCCCAGACGACGGCACAAGCGCGGGCCTGGGCCGGTGTCGAACTGGTGAGGCAGTACCTGCTGCAGGAATCGCTGACCACACCGCCATGGCCGTCGCTGCCGTGGTCACCGGCGATCACCGGCACCAGCGCCAGCGAACTGGGCGTCAGCATCGTGTCGATGACCGGGCCTGATGCCGGCGGCTTTTATGCGGTGACGGCCGACATCACCGGTGCCGGAGCCGGCGCGACCGCCCATCTGCGCGCGGTCTACAACGTGCGACCCGGCACAGCGGCCGTGGCGGCGACCTCGGTCAACGCCAATCTCGACGCGGCCAATTTCTACTACGACCTGCAGATGACCGGCGGCATCGTCGTCGTCGGCAGCAGCAATGCCAACGTCAATGTCGACGGCGACGTGACGCTCGACAATGCCTCGATCACCGGCGTCAACGCCGTGCGTTCCACCGGCAACGTGTCGATCGGCAGCGGCATCGCCGTCAACCAGATCTACAGCAACGGCGATGTGACGCTGAGTGGTTCGTCGGCGGTGGCGTCGGTATCGGCACTGGGCAGCGTCTACGTCAACAGCTCGGGCATGCAGGGCGCGATCAACTGTAACGGGGCGGTGATCATCACCAATGGCAGCACGGGCACGATCAACGCACGCGGCGCGGTCACCGCCAGCAGCGGCGGCACGCACGGCACGATCAACACCAATGGCAGCGTGCTGGTCACCAACGGCACGATCACCACCGTCAACTCGGTCGGCAGCCTGACGCTGACATCCGGGCTGGTGCGTAACACCAACACGATGAACGCCGTCACCTGGACTTCGACCGGCAGCGGCGCCACGACGATCCGCGCCAATAGCGCCGTCACCTACGCTGCCAGCGGCGGCACGATCACCGCGGGCGGCGACGTGGTGCTGACCGGCGGCGGCGCGAGCACCGTGGTCAGCAACGGCAATGTGTTCGTGCGCAGCTATGGCGGCATCAACACGCTGCAATGTGCCGGTGGCTTGCAGGTCGATCAGTACGCATCGGTCAGCGGCACGATCGGCGGATTGCTACTGAAACTGCAGCAGTACAACAGCAACGTGAAGGTCACCGTGGTGCCCGGCTATTCGCCGAGCATCACGCCGGTGGCGCTGACCCCGGTGGCCCAAGTGCAGCCCTACACGCTGAACCGACCCACGGTCGACGCCTACGCGCTGAAGTCGGCAGCGAACTATGTGTTCGAGTACGTGCTGGCGGGCTATACCCGCGTCACCGTCAGCAACATCGCCGGCATCGCCGATGGCCAGTACGCGCTGGCCAGCGATGGCACGCGCAAGGACTTCCTCTGTCCGCTGGCGTCGTACAACACGGTCACCAAGCTCTGTTCCTTGACCGGCTCGACGCAAAAGACGATCTGTCAGGGCTATTCGACGTCCAACACCTGCTTCACCTACGCGCTCGGCAAATGGACCATTGCCGGCACCAGTCTGGCACCCGGTGCAATGTGGTTCGACGGCAATCTGGAAGTCAGCACCGGCGTGTACTTCAACACGTTCCTGGCCACCGGCAACATCCTCACCAGCGGCGGGCATGTCAGCAAAGCGGTCAACACGGCTGGCTATGGGCCGATCTGCAACAACACGCCCAGCAATGGCGTGGCGCAAACCGCGTTCTTTGCCGGGCTATATCCGAAGAACTTCTGCAACACCAGCACGTCGGCCCTGACCGGCGACCCGCTCGGCAACATCGCCTACCTCGCGGGCGGCTATCTGAGCGGCCTGTTCGTCGGCGGCAACATTACGCTCGGCGCGAGCACCAAGACATCGGGCACGGTGCTGGCCGGCAATCTGTTCAACAGCGGCGGCAGCACAACCGTCTACGGCTACATCGCGGCGGCCGGACAGGGCACCCTGGGGCTGACCAACGTGCTCAGCGGCAGTACGACGGTGGACGTGACCACGCTGCCGTCGAGCTATTCGGCGTCGATCCTGCCGTGCATGAGCAACTGCACGACCAGCGCCGCGGTCGCGGCCTCAGCCAACGTGTTGTGGGCGCGTTATCGCTGATGCCGAGCACCGCGCAGCGCAACGCAGCGCCACGCGGTGAACGGCCGTATCAGACGCCCAGATAGTCGAGGATGCCTTCGGCGGCCTGACGGCCTTCGAACACGGCGGTGACAACCAGGTCGGAACCACGCACCATGTCGCCACCGGCAAACACCTTGTCGTTGGCGGTCTGGAACTTGTGGCGGGTTGCGCCGGCACCGGGCTTGGTCTTGCCCAAGCCACCGTGGACGATCACGCGGCCGTCGGCATGCGTCTTGATCGTGTGCGCGTCGAACCACGGTGACGGGCTCGGACGGAAGCCGAAGGCGACGATCACGCGGTCGGCCGGGATGATTTCCTCGGAGCCGGGGATCACTTCCGGCTTGCGGCGGCCCTTGGCATCGGGTGCGCCGAGCGTGGTGGTGACCAGCTTGACGCCTTCCACCTTGCCGTTGCCGACGATCTCGACCGGCTGACGGTTCCACAGGAACTCCACGCCTTCTTCCTTGGCGTTGGCCACTTCGCGGCGCGAGCCGGGCATGTTGGCCTCGTCGCGACGATAGGCGCAGGTCACGCTTTCGGCGCCCTGGCGGATCGATGTGCGGTTGCAGTCCATCGCCGTGTCACCACCACCGAGCACGACCACGCGCTGGCCCTTCATGTCGTAGGCCATGTCGGCCGGACTGATCTCGTTGGGCTTGAGCACGCGGTTGATGTTGGCGATCAGGAACGGCAGCGCTTCGAACGCACCCGGCAGGTCTTCGCCGGGGAAGCCGCCCTTCATGAAGTTGTAGGTGCCCATGCCGAGAAACACCGCGTCGTAGTCGCGCAGCAGATCTTCGAACGCGACGTCCTTGCCGATTTCGGTGTTGAGCTTGAACTCGATGCCCATGCCTTCGAATACTTCGCGGCGCGTCTGGACGACGTCCTTTTCAAGCTTGAACGGCGGGATGCCGTAGGTCAGCAGACCGCCGATCTGGTTGTACTTGTCGAACACCACCGGCTTGACGCCGTTGCGCACCAGAATGTCCGCGCAGCCGAGGCCTGCCGGGCCGGCGCCGACGATCGCGACCTTCTTCTTGGTCCACTTGACCTTGGACATGTCCGGACGCCAGCCCTTCTTGAAGGCTTCGTCGGTGATGTACTTTTCGATCGATCCGATCGTCACCGCGCCGAAGCCGTCATTGAGCGTGCAGGCGCCTTCGCACAAGCGGTCCTGCGGGCAAACGCGGCCGCACATTTCCGGCAGCGAGTTGGTCGCGTGCGACAACTCGGCGGCCTGGAAGAGGTTGCCCTCTTCCAGCAGCTTGAGCCAGTTGGGAATGTAGTTGTGCACCGGGCACTTCCACTCACAGTACGGATTGCCGCAGCCGAGGCAGCGACCAGACTGCGACTTGGCCTGCTCGACCGGAAACTGACCGTAGATCTCGCGGAAGTCGTGCACGCGGACTTCGACCGGCGCCTTCTTCGGATCCTGGCGCGGCACGTCGAGAAACTGGTTGGCGTTCTTGTAACCCATGTACTGCTCCCTGCTTCGTTTGTTTCCCCTCTCCCACCGGGAGAGGGGCCAGGGGTGAGGGCCTCCGAGACTCAAGCCAGGCTTGATCCTCAAACTCCCTCACCCGTCGCTACCTCGGGCCCCAACGAAGTGCTCGCACTTCGTTGGGTGGGTCAAGCCGGCCTCTCCCGGGGGGAGAGGCAAGCAACCGCTTTTAGGCGGCGGCTCGTACCGAGTCGATCAACGATCCGATCTCCGCGGCCTTAGGCTTGACCAGCCAGAACTTGCCGACGTAGTCGGCCCAGTCGCTGATGATCTGCTGCGCCCAACGACTGCCGGTGACCTTGGCGTAATCGGCGACGACCTTGCGCAAGTAGTTCTCGTGCGCCTCCATGTGCTCGGACACGACGCGATGGATGTCGATCAGCTCGTGGTTGTAGCGGTCGACGAAGTTGCGCTTTTCGTCGAGCACGTACGCGAACCCGCCCGTCATGCCGGCGCCGAAGTTGACGCCGGTGTGGCCGAGCACGACGACGACGCCGCCGGTCATGTACTCGCAGCCGTGGTCGCCGCAGCCTTCGACGATCGCGTGGGCGCCGGAGTTGCGCACTGCGAAGCGTTCGCCGGCCATGCCAGCCGCATACAGCGTGCCGCCAGTGGCGCCGTACAGGCAGGTGTTGCCGATGATCGCCGCTTCACGCGATTCGTAGCGCGCGGTCTTCGGCGGCTTGACGACGATGCGGCCACCGGCCATGCCCTTGCCGACGTAGTCGTTGGCGTCGCCTTCGACTTCGAGGTTCAAGCCACCGGCATTCCACACGCCCAGGCTCTGACCCGCTGCGCCCTTGAGCTTGATCGTGATCGGGCGGTCGGCCATGCCCAGGTTGCCCCAGCGGCGCGCGATCTCGCCCGACAGGCGCGCACCGATCGAGCGATGCCGGTTGCTGACCGTGTAGTGGAAGATGCCACCGGTCTTGTGTTCGATCGCCGGCAGGCAGTCGGCCAGCATCGCCTCGGCCAGTTCGCCCTTGTCGAACGGCTCGTTGTTGAACATGCAGTACTGCGCGCTCGGCAGCGTCATGCCGGCCGATTCGAGAATCGGCGACAGGTCGAGGTTCTTGGCCTTGTTGGTCGCGCCTTCGGCGATTTCGAGCAGGTCGGTGCGGCCGATCAACTCCTTGATCGTGCGCACGCCGAGGCTGGCCATCAGTTCGCGCGTTTCCTGGGCGACGAACTTGAAGTAGTTCATCACCATCTCGGGCAGGCCGACGAAGTAGTTCTGGCGCAGCACGGTGTTCTGCGTGGCCACGCCGGTGGCGCAGTTGTTCAAGTGGCAGATGCGCAGGTACTTGCAGCCCAGCGCCACCATCGGCGCGGTGCCGAAGCCGAACGATTCGGCGCCGAGGATCGCGGCCTTGATCACGTCCAGGCCGGTCTTCAAGCCGCCGTCGGTCTGCACCCGCACCTTGTCGCGCAGATTGTTCATGCGCAGCGTCTGGTGCGTTTCCGACAAGCCGAGTTCCCACGGCGTGCCGGCGTACTTGACGCTGGTCAGCGGCGAGGCGCCGGTGCCGCCGTCATAGCCGGAGATCGTGATCAGGTCGGCATAGGCCTTGGCCACGCCGGCCGCGATCGTGCCGACACCGGGACCCGACACCAGCTTGACCGACACCAGCGCCTGCGGATTGACCTGCTTGAGGTCGAAGATCAGCTGCGCCAGGTCTTCGATCGAGTAGATGTCGTGATGCGGCGGCGGCGAGATCAGCGCCACGCCAGGCCGCGCGTAGCGCAGCTTGGCGATCTGGTCGTTGACCTTGTCGCCGGGCAGCTGGCCGCCTTCGCCGGGCTTGGCGCCCTGCGCGACCTTGATCTGCAGCACTTCGGCGTTGACCAGGTATTCCGGCGTGACGCCGAAGCGGCCCGATGCCACCTGCTTGATCTTCGACGACTTCTCGGTGCCGTAGCGCGCCGGGTCTTCGCCGCCTTCGCCGGAATTGCTGCGGCCGCCGAGGCGGTTCATCGCAATCGCCAGCGCTTCATGCGCTTCCGGCGACAGCGCGCCGAGCGACATGCCGGCCGAGTCGAAACGCTTGAGGATGCTGTCGATCGGCTCGACCTCGTCGACCGAAATCGGCGTGGCGCTCTTGAACTGGAACAAATCCCGGATCATCGACACCGGGCGCGTGTTCACGACCTCGGCGTAGGTCTGGTAGTCCTCGTAGCTGCCGGACTTGACCGCCTTCTGCAGCATCGCGACCACGTCCGGGTTGTAGGCGTGGTACTCGCCGCCGTGCACGTACTTGTACAAGCCGCCCTGTTCGATCGGCTTGCGCGCGCTCCACGCGGCTTCGGCGATCTCGAGCTGCTCTTCCTGAAGGTCGGCGAACTTGGCGCCCTGGATCCGCGACACGGTGGCGTTGAAGCAGGTGTCGATCACTTCGTCGTGCAGGCCCACGGCTTCGAACAGCTGCGCGCCGCGATACGACGAGATGGTGCTGATGCCCATCTTCGAGATGATCTTGTACAGACCCTTGTTGATGCCCTTGCGATAGCTCTGCGCCATCGTCTCGGGTGCCTTGTTCTTGACCTGCCCGCTGCGCGCCATCTCGTAGAGCGAGGCGTAGGCGAGATACGGATAGATCACGCTGGCGCCGTAGCCGATCAGGCACGCGAAGTGATGCGGGTCACGCGCGGTGGCGGTCTCGACGACGATGTTGCAATCGCAGCGCAGGCCGGCGGTGACCAGCGCGGCGTTGACCGCACCGGTGGCCAGCAGCGCGTGCACCGGCAGCTTGCCGCGCTCGATCGCGCGGTCGGACAACACCAGCACGACCTTGCCGGCGCGAACCGCAGCGATGGCTTCTTCGCAGACATGGTCGATGGCCGACTTCAGGCCGATCGACGGGTCGTAGTTCAGGTCGATGATCTGGTGCGCGTAATTCGGGTCATCGTTGCCGATCGCCAGCAGTGCCTTGAACTTGGCTTCGCTGAGCACCGGCGAGTCGATCAGCAGGCGCGCGGCGCGCTCCGGCGTTTCTTCGAACATGCCCTTTTCGGAGCCAAGCTGGCATTCCAGCGACATCACGATCTGCTCGCGCAGCGGATCGATCGGCGGATTGGTGACCTGCGCGAACATCTGCCGGAAGTAGTCGTACAGCGAGCGTGCCTGCTGGCTGAGCACCGCGAACGGCGTGTCGTCGCCCATCGAGCCGACCGCTTCCTGGCCGGCTTCGGCGAGCACGCGCAGCACTTGGTCGCGCTCTTCGAACGTCAGCTGGAACATCTTGTGATAGATCGCCACCGTGTCTGGCGGCATCACGTCGAGCGAGTTCGGGTCGTCGCTGAGGCTGGCTTCGAGCCGCTTCATGTTCGACTTGAGCCACTGCTTGTACGGCTTGCGCGAAGCCAGCATGCGGTCGATGTCTTCCGGACGCAGCAGCGAGCCGGTCTCGGTGTCGACGGCCAGGATTTCGCCCGGACGCAGGCGGCCCTTCTCGACGACGTCCTGAGCGCGGAAGTCGTTCACGCCGATTTCCGACGCCAGCACGATGTGGCGGTCGCTGGTGATCACATAGCGCGCCGGACGCAGACCGTTGCGGTCGAGGCAGCAGGCGGCATAGCGGCCGTCCATGATGACCACGCCGGCCGGGCCGTCCCAGGGCTCCATGTTGACCGAGTTGTATTCGTAGAACGCACGCACGTCCGGGTCGAGGTCTTCGACGTTCTGCCAGGCCGGCGGGATCAGCGCGCGCATCGCCTGGAACACGTCCATGCCGCCGGCCAGCAGCAGTTCGAGCATGTTGTCCATGCTCTGGCTGTCGGAGCCCTTCATCGTCACCAGCGGCATCAGTTCTTCGATGTCGGGCAGGTCGGCGCACTGGAACTTCTTGGCGCGCGCCTGCGCCCACATGCGGTTGCCGCTGATCGTGTTGATCTCGCCGTTGTGCGCCAGATAGCGGAACGGGTGGCACAAGCGCCAGCGCGGCAGCGTGTTGGTCGAGAAGCGCTGGTGGAACACGCACATCGACGATTCGAGCAGTTCGTCAGCCAGGTCCGGATAGAACTGCGGCAGGAACTCCGGCATCACCAGTCCCTTGTAGACGATGACGCGGCACGACAGGCTGGTGACGTAGAAATCGGCGTCGCCTTCGGCTTCGAGCACCTTCTCGACGCGGCGGCGCAGCTTGAACAGCTTCAGCTCGAAGGCGAACTTGTGCATGTCGCGCGGCGCGGTGATGAACACCTGCTCGACCACCGGCACCGCGCGCAGCGCTTCTTCACCAAGCGCCGCCGGGTCGGTCGGCACCGGGCGGAAGCCCAGCAGCTTGACGCCATGGTGGTCGCAGGCTTCCTTGAATGCCTGCTTGGCGCGGTCGCGCCGCGCCGGGTCCTGGCTCAGGAACACGTTGCCGGCGCAGTAGTTGTCGCCCAGCGCGAAGCCGAGCTTGTCCGCCTCGCGACGCAGGAACGCGTCGGGCTTCTTCATCAGCAGGCCGCAGCCGTCGCCGGTCTTGCCGTCGGCCGCCACCGCACCACGATGGGTCATCCGGTGCAGCGCCGTAATCGCCGTCTGGACCAGTTTGTGGCTGGGTTGATCGTCCATGTGGGCGATCAGGCCGAAGCCGCAAGAATCCTTTTCGAAGTCCGGACGGTACAAGCCGTGCGCGGCGTAGCCCTCGAAGGGCGTGACGGGGGGCTGGGACATGGCAAAACTCCTGGCTAAAAAGGCCGCATCGAGCGGCCTTGAACGCACGCTCGCCGGCGCGAACACCTGTTACGTACTTTGTTTCTTGGGAGATGTACTCAACGTCGTCGACGTTGATGTTTACGTCTTCTGCCGTGATGTAACGACCGTGGAGACTGTCAACGAATCGTCCAAACGTGCGGAACAACTGCTCAGTCTTTAGTTTCTTCGGGTCGCCGATGATAACGGCTTTACCGCCACCGAGGTGCAAACCAGCAACAGCTGCTTTGTAGGTCATGCCACGGCTCAAACGCAGCACGTCATTGAGAGCTTCTTCTTCGCTCGCGTAGTTCCAGAAACGGCATCCGCCGAGTGCTGGGCCAAGGGTCGTGTCATGGATCGCGATGATCGCTTTCAAACCACTCGCTGCGTCGTAACAGAATACGACTTGTTCATGACCTTTTTTAATCACATGTTCAAATACAGCCACGCCGAATCCTCCCAGCTAGAAGACAAGCCCATCAAGGGCTGAGTTGC
>Ga0256309_1000291_pt1 | contig 10910 bp, 10 predicted proteins | sample ColtaT_FD_183678 | JGI IMG/M metagenome (GOLD analysis project Ga0256309, IMG submission 183678) | Metatranscriptome of freshwater microbial communities from Columbia River, Oregon, United States - Colum_Colum_RepA_8d (Metagenome... | ecosystem: Environmental > Aquatic > Freshwater > River...
CCACGACGCCCACACCCATGCCCCTCAGCCCCACATGGGATGACCCCCTGCGCCAACAAGCTTTCACGCAATGGCTTCAAGCCTTGGCACCTGGCCAGGGCCTCCAAACCCACAGCGTGCGCGTGGCCTCTGCCGATGCCAGCTTTCGGCGTTACTTTCGCGTCGACAGCACGCAAGGCACCCGCATCATCATGGATGCCCCGCCCGCCAAGGAAAATTCGCGCCCTTTCGTTCAGATTGCCGCCCTGATGCTGGAAGCCGGCTTGTTGGCCCCGCGTGTGCTCGACTGGAACGAAGCCGAAGGCTTCATGTTGTTGGACGACCTGGGCTCTGCCACCATGATGGAGGCCATCGACCCCAAGCAGCCTCAGGCCAACTTGCCTCTCTACCAACGCGCCACAGACGCCTTGCTGTCTTGGCAACAAGCCAGCCGGCCTGGCGTCTTGCCGCCCTACGATCAGGCCTTGCTGGCACGCGAGTTGTCCCTTTTTCCCGACTGGTACCTGGCGCAGCACAAGCGCTTGCAGTTGTCGGATGAACAAAAGACGGTGCTCAGCACCACCTTTGAAACCATCATTCAACGCAACCTGGCAGCCCCTAGGGTGTATGTGCACCGGGACTTCATGCCACGCAATTTGATGATGCCGCACGATGCCAACGAGCCCCGCCTGGGCGTGCTGGATTTTCAAGACGCGGTGTACGGGCCGGTGACCTACGACATCGCCAGCCTGATGCGCGATGCCTTCTTGAGTTGGGACGAAGAATTTGTGCTGGATGTGACCATTCGCTACTGGGAAAAAGCCCGCAAGCTGGGCCTGCTGGACCACGATGGCTGGGCCAACGACTTTGGCGAATTCTGGCGCGCCGTCGAGTGGATGGGCTTGCAGCGCCACCTGAAAGTGGCCGGCATCTTCGCGCGCCTGACCTTGCGCGACGGCAAGCCCAAATACCTGGCGGACGCGCCTCGGTTCATTCATTACATTCGCGCCACGGCCAGTCGCTACCGTGAGCTCAAGCCCTTGCTGCGCTTGATCGACGATGTCGAGGGCACCACGCCCGCCAGCAGTTACGCTTTTGGCCGCGTCTGATGCCGCGTTTTTTCTGCGATCTGCCCCTGGTCCCCGGCGAGGCCTTGGCCTTGCCTGCGGCCGCAGCCCGCCATGTTCAGGTGCTGCGCCTGCAGCCCGGCCAAGCGGTCACCTTGTTCAATGGCCTGGGCGGTGAGTACCTGGCCGAGGTCACCCACATGGGGCGCAGCGATGTGCAGGTGCGCGTGCTCAGCCATGCCGCACTGGAACATGAAAATTGGCGGGCCGTCCATCTCGCCATCGGCATGCCTGCCAATGAGCGCATGGACTGGCTGGTGGAAAAAGCCACCGAACTCGGCGTCACCCGCCTGACCCCCCTGATGACCGAGCGCAGCGTGCTGCGCCTGCAAGGTGAGCGTGCCGAGAAAAAACGCGCTCATTGGCAGTCGGTGGCCGCGGCGGCCTGCGAACAATGCGGGCGCAACCGCTTGCCCGAAATCGACCTGCCACAAAGCCTAACGGAGTGGCTGTCCCACTTTCGTGCCGCTGAAGGCACCCTGACGCGGGTGCTGTCCCTGTCGGCGGGCAGCCAGCCCTTGCGCAGCACCGTGGCGGATGCCAGTGCCCCCGTGCTGCTGGTCAGTGGTCCGGAAGGCGGTCTGTCCGCCACCGAAGAAGCCTTGCTGCGCCAACACCACTTCGCCCCGGTCACGCTGGGCCCCCGCGTTTTGCGTGCCGAAACAGCCGCCTTGGCCGCTTTGGCCGCCCTGACCCTCTAAGACAGCGCGCCGACAGACTGTCCCCGGTATCACAGGGCGGGGGGGCCAAATCGTCTATAAAAGCAGACATGAACCGAAACCTGCTGCTGCTGGCCTTGGCCCAAGGTCTGTTCCTCACGAACAACGTGACCTTCATCGCCATCAACGGGTTGGTCGGGCTCAGCCTCGCGCCCCTGGGATGGATGGCAACCTTGCCGGTCATGGGTTACGTGGTCGGCGGCGCGCTCAGCACCGGCTTGGTGGCGCGCACCCAGCATCGCTTTGGCCGCAAAATTTCCTTTCAATTGGGGCTGTTGGTCGCGCTCTTTTCGGCCGGCTTGGGTGCTTGGGCTGTCAGTCACCATCAGTTTTGGTGGCTGGTGTGCGCCACGGTGGTGGCGGGCTATTACAGTGCCAATGCACAGTTGTACCGCTTTGCGGCCGCTGAACTGTGCCAGCCCAGTTTTCGCGAAAAGGCCGTGTCTTGGGTCATGGCTGGTGGCTTGATCGGCGCGGTGATTGGCCCCAACCTGGCCATGTTCACCAAGGACATAACGTCTGTGCCCTTCACCGGGCCCTACCTGGCGCTGGCAGGCATCGCCTTGCTGTCGATGACCGTGATCTCGCAAATTCAGTTTCCGCCCTTGCCCCCGAAAAACCAACAAGCCGGGCCGGGCCGCCCCCTGAGCGAGATCATGCGCCAGCCGGTGTTTGTGGTGTCGGCCATGGCCGCGGCCCTGGGCTATGGCGTGATGAATTTGCTGATGGCCGCCACGCCCCTGGCCATGCAAACCTGCGGCCTGTCTTTTGAAAACACCGCCCTGGTGCTGCAGTGGCATGTGATTGGCATGTTCGCGCCTGGCTTTTTCACCGGCCACCTGATCCAGCGCTTTGGCGTGCTGCGCATCATGGGTGTGGGCGTGCTTTTGAATGCCGTGTGCATTGGCGTGGCGTTGTCCGGGGTGGCGCTGCATGATTTCTTGATTTCCATGCTGGTGCTGGGCATTGGCTGGAACTTCGTGTTCACCGGCAGCACCACGCTGTCTTTGCAGGCCTACACGCCGCAAGAAAAAGACCGCGCACAAGGCGCCATCAATTTCTGCGTGTTTGGCACCATGGCCTTCACCTCGTTTGCCTCCGGCGCCTTGGTCACCACCCAAGGCTGGGCCCTGCTGAATGTGGGCTCTCTGGTGCCGGTGCTGATCACGGGCGCAGCCTTGCTATGGCTCAGGGCCAACCCCCAAAGCGGTCGCGCCGCGACTTGAGGCCTCTTGCTCAAAAGCGCTGGGTCAACCAGGGGATGAGCACGTCAAACACTTGCTCAGCCTCTGGGTCATTGAAAATCTCGTGGTACATGGCCTCAAACGCCTGGGCCTGCACCCAGGCCGCCGGGGCCTGCGCAGCAAACCGGGCGCTGCCTTGGGGGTCGACCAAGCGGTCCGTGCCGGCATACAGCAACAAACTGGGGGTTGACCAGGCCGGTGCGTCGGCCACGGTCTTGGCGCCCTCGGCCAAGATCCATTGCGCCAAGCCGGCCGCTATTTTTCGGTGCACCAAAGGGTCTTGCAAATAGGCTTGCACCACCTGCGGTGAGCGGGCCACCCATTGGGCGTCCAGACCATTGTCGACACAAAGGTGCGGGAACCACCGCGGCAAAGTCGCCAACAGGAATTTCTGCACGGCGTTGGTGGACGCCGCCAACGCGGGCGAAGACATCACCAACGCGTCGACCGGTCGGATCTTTTCGGCCACGGCACGGGCCACCACCAGCCCGCCCATGCTGTGCCCCAGCAAAATCAAGGGGTGTGCCGCACGCCCCGGCAAGCGACGCGTTGCATCGATCACCTGCCCCAGGTCTTGAAGCAAACGATCGCGTTCTGGCAAATCGCCCCGGCGCCCGCCAGACAGGCCATGGCCGACATGGTCGTAGCCTCGCACCGCAAAGCCCGCTTGCAACAAACGCTGGGCAACGCCGTCATAGCGCCCGATGTGCTCGCCCAAGCCGTGCACCAGCAAGACTGTGGCACGGACGTCAGCCTCTACCGGCGAAGGCCAATCCAGCAGCGACAGCGCGTAGCCGTCGCGTGGCAATTCAGAGCGGACACCAGCCTGCATGCGAGCTCAGCCCTCAAGGCATTTGCGCAATGACCTGCGCCACCGCCGCAGTCAAGCGCTTGGCATAGGGCACATGCAAAAACTCGTTCGGGCCATGGGCATTGGACTTGGGACCGAGCACGCCGCAGACCATCATTTGCGCGCGCGGAAAACCTTGGCTGAGCATGCTCATCAAAGGAATGGTGCCGCCTTGTCCGATGTAGCCCACAGGGGCGCCAAAGTGCGCCTGGCTGGCCTGGTTCAAAGCCTGTTCAAACCAGGGGGTGGCGCTGGGTGCGTTCCACCCATTGGCCGAACCTTCGGCCTCGAAGGTAACTTTGGCCTGGTAAGGCGCGTTGTCTTCCAGCAGCGTCTTCAATTGCTGGACGGCCTGGGCTGCGTCCACCAGGGGGGGCAAGCGCAAGCTCAGTTTGAACGCGGTGTAAGGCCGCAGCACATTGCCCGCATCTTTCAAGGCCGGAAAGCCTTCGGCACCCGTCACGCTCAGGGTGGGCACCCAGGTGCGCTGCAGCAAAGCTTGCACCGGATCGGTGGTCATGGGCAAGGCCACCAGGGTGGCGCCACCGCAATCGTGGTGCGCCCACGGAAAGCGCTTGTACAGCGCGTCCCCCAAAATGGCCGCCGTCGCATGGGCCTGCGCCAAACGGTCGGGCGGCACTTGGCAATGAAAGCTCTGTGGCAACAAGCGGCCACTGGCGCTGTCTTCCAAGCGGTCCAGCACTTGGCGCATGATGCGAAAGCTCGACGGCACCACCCCCGAGGCATCGCCGGAGTGAATGCCTTCGGTCAGGATTTCCACTTTCAACACACCGCTGGCCATGCCGCGCAAACTGGTGGTGAGCCAGAGTTGGTCGTAATTGCCGGCGCCACTGTCCAGGCAAATCACCAAGCCCACATCACCCAAACGCTCGCGCAACGCGTCGACATAGGGCAACAAATCGTAGGAGCCACTTTCCTCGCAGGTTTCGATCAAGCCCACCACGCGCGGGTGCGGCACGTTCTGGCTTTTCAAAGCCTTGAGGGCAGCGATGCTCGCATACACCGCGTAGCCATCGTCGGCGCCGCCGCGGCCATACAGCAGGCCGTCGTCGTACTTGGGGGTCCATGGGCCCAGGTCGGAGCGCCAGCCATTGAACTCGGGCTGCTTGTCCAGGTGACCGTACATCAGCACCGTTTGCGATGACTCTGCCAGCGCGCGCGTGGCGGGCACTTCGAACCACAGGATGGGCGTTCGGCCCGGCAAGCGCACGATCTCCAGCGTGAGGCCTTCGACCTTTTGCGCGCGCACCCAATCGGCGGCACGCTGCACCACGGTTTCCAGATGGCCATGGGCTTGCCATTGCGCGTCAAAGGCGGGCGACTTGGCGGGAATGGCAATGTAGTCGCTGAGTTGCCGCACGATGTCCGAATCCCAGGCTTGGGTGACCTCGCGCAAGACCTGCTCAGCATTCAGTCCGGGGACACGTGCGTTCATGGCGTTCTCCTTCAGCGGTTCATGGCGCGAAACCAGCCCAGCCCGGCCGAGGTCCCGCCCGGCTGGCCGCCGGCTTTCGGGCGGTATTCACAACCGATCCAACCGTCCCAGCCACACTGGGCGCTGACCTCGTCAATCACCTCAAAGAGGGAGGGGTGATGCAATTCGCCCAGGTCGGGCTCATGGCGCTGGGGCACGCCGGCAATTTGAAAATGGCCGACACGCCCGGTGGGCAGGTAAGCGCGGATCTTGCTGGCCACGTCGCCCTCGACAATTTGGCAGTGGTACAGGTCCATCTGCACCTTCAGGTTGGCGCAACCGGTTTCCAACACAATGGCATGCGCCTGGTCTTGGCGATTGAGGAAGAAGTGCGGAATGTCGCGTGCATTGATGGGCTCGATCAGCACATCGCGGCCCGCCTTGGCCGCTTGCTCGGCCGCCCACCGCAGGTTGGACAGGTAGGTGTCGCGCAATGCGCCGGGCGTGCTGGCATAGGCGGCGCTGGTGGCCAGCGCCACGGGTTCGGCCTGCGGCAAGCGCAGGGCCTCGGGCACCAGGCCGGCCATCACATGCACCCGTGGGCACTGCAGCACCTGGGCGTATTCCAAGGCCAGCAAAAAAGCCTTCACGAAACTCTGCTTCGCGCCCCGGGGTGCTGGCCGTGCCGCGCGTGCCGGCCTCCCAAGCCTTGTCGATGCTGGCGCGGTCTGTGCCGCCCGGGGGCGCATTGAAGAGCACTTGTTGCAGGCCATGGGCATGCAGGCGCGACGCTAACTCTTGCGGCGTCCAAGCGTAAGGAAACAAATACTCGACGGCCGTGAAGCCATCCCGGGCCGCGGCTTCAAAGCGGTCCAGAAAGGGCAACTCGGTGTACATCATCGATAAATTGGCAGCGAAGCGAGGCATGGTGTTCGGTTCCGGTCGGTTGTGTTCAAAAGCTCACCAACGTGCGCCAAAGCTTTGGCGCAAATCGTCAATCTGTGCGTCGGTCAAGGGGGGCGCTGGCGAGAGTTGCCACAGGCGCGCGGTCTCTTCCAGTTCTTCCAGCGTGGCCATCGCTTGCGCGGGGTTTTCATGCCAGACGTTGGGGCCCAGGCGCGTGAGCATGACCGCGCGAAGGCCCAGCCCCTGCTGGCCATAGCGCGTGATGGTCTGCGCCACTTGCGCGGCCGCCTCGGGCGAGCCCGGGCGGTGGTAATCGATGCAGGGCACATGGCCCACTTTCATCACGAAATAGGGCGTGAGCGCCGGCAACAGCTCCGGCCCCAGCGGGCCTGGGTGGCTGGGGGGGCGCAAACTGAGCGCCACGCAATGGGTACTGTGGGTGTGAATGACGCAAGCGGTCTGGGGATCAAAGGCACAGGCCGCCGCATAAATTTGCCGGTGCAGCACCAGGGTTTTACTGGCGCGGGCACCGCTCAGTTGTTGGCCGTTGGCATCCAGATGTGCCAGTTGGGCCGGGTCCAGAAACCCCAGACAAGCATCGGTGGGCGTGATCAAAAAACCGTCGGCCAAGCGCACGCTGATGTTGCCGGCGCTGGCGTGCACATAACCACGCGCAAACAGGCTGGCTCCCACCCGGCACATTTCTTCGCGCAAGCGATGTTCTTGCGTGTGAAGGTTCAGCTGGCTCATGCAGCCGCCTTGAGCTGCGCGAGTGATTTGTGGAAAAAATCGGGGGTCCCGAAATTGCCCGACTTCAAGGCCACATGCACGCCTTGGCCTGGCGCCAGGACGGTCGGCGCATGGCACCAGGGCACGCCCGGGTCAATTTGCGGGCCAATTTGCAATTGCTCAATGGCCAAGGCCTGCACACAGGCCCCGGAGGTTTCACCGCCCGCCACCACCAGTTGACGCACGCCCAGTTGCACCAGGCCGCGCGCAATCTGGGCCAGGGCTTGCTCCACGCGATGCCCGGCCACGTCCGCACCCATTTGCAATTGAATCGCCTGCACGGCGCTGGGCTCGGAGGTCGAGTAGACCAGGACCGGGCCTTGCGCCAATTGGGGCGCCGCCCATGCCAGAGCCTCCTGCACACAGTCAGCCAAGGCTTGGTCATCGGTCAGGCGCAAGGGGTCCAGCGCCCAGGCAGGTGCGCCACGTTGCTTGAAGTCAGCGACCTGGCCTTGCGTGGCCTGCGAACAGCTGCCCGACACAATGGCCTGCAAGCCTTGTGCCGCCGGCAAGCGGCTGGTGGTGGGCGAGGGCTTCAAGCCCCAATTGGCGGGCAAGCCGATGGCCACACCCGAACCGGCCGTCACCAAGGGCAAATCTTTGAGCGCAGGCCCCAGGCGCATGAGGTCGTCGTTGGAGACCGCATCCACCACGGCCAGACGCACGCCTTCTGCCCGCAAGGCCTGAATGCGCGCGCGGATGGCCTCTGCCCCCTGAGCCACAGTCTTGTGGTCGATCAAGCCCACGCGCTGTTGGCACTGCGCCTGCAACACGCGCACCAGGTTCGCATCGTTCATCGGTGTGAGCGGATGGTCCTTCATGCCGCTCTCGCTCAGCAAGCCATCGCCCACAAACAAATAGCCCTTGAACACCGTGCGCTGGTTGTCGGGGAAGGCCGGCGTGGCAATGGTGAAGTCGGTGCCCAAGGCGGCCATCAGTGCTTCACTGACAGGGCCGATGTTGCCGCGCACATCGCCGCGGTACCAGCTGTCAAAGGTTGAGCAGTATTTGAAGTAGACCTGCTGCACGCCCTGCGCTTTCAGCCAGGCCAGGGCTTGCAGCGACTGTGCCACCGCTTCTTCGGGCGGCAAGGTGCGCGACTTGAGCGCCACCACCACGGCATCGACGTCGGCTTGCAAGGCTTGCGCCGGCACGCCGATAGTTTGCACCACGCGCATGCCTGAGCGCACCAAGTTGTTGGCGAGGTCGGTGGCCCCGGTGAAATCGTCGGCAATACAGCCCAGCAAAAGACTCATGAGTTGATCAAGGTGGCAGGTTCATCGGCTTCCAGAACGCTCTGGGCCCAGGCCTTGAGGCGCTGGGTGTCGGCGCGCAAGATTTCTTGCTTGACCGCCAGGATCTGGGTCGGGTGCATGGAGAAGCTGCGCAGGCCCAGGCCCAGCAGCAAACGGGTCAGCGTGGGGTCGCCGGCCATTTCGCCGCAGACACTCACTCCTTTGCCTTGCGCCACAGACTCGCTGATGGTGTCAGCCACCAAGCGCAGCACCGCCGGGTGCAAGGGGTCGTACAAATGGGCCACCAACTCATCGGCGCGGTCGATGGCCAAGGTGTATTGAATCAGGTCATTGGTGCCAATCGAGAGGAAGTCAAAGTAGCGCAAGAAAATCTTGACGCTCAAAGCGGCGGCCGGCACTTCAATCATGGCGCCGATTTTCAGCGGGCCATAGACCAGGCCGCGGTTGTCGAGTTGCACCCGCGCATGGTCCAGCAACGCCAGCGTCTGTCGGATTTCGAGACCATGGGCCAGCATGGGAATCAGCAGGTGCACCTGGCCGTGGGCGGCGGCGCGCAAAATGGCGCGCAGCTGTGTCAAGAACATGGCCGGGTCGGCCAGGCTCCAGCGAATGGCGCGCAAGCCCAAGGCGGGGTTCAGGTGGGCCTCGTCCTTGGCCTGTCGGTCCAGCGGTTTGTCAGCACCGATGTCGACCGTGCGAATGGTGACCGGCAGGCCCTTCATGCCTTCGACGGCGCGGCGGTAGGCCTGGTACTGCTCTTCTTCATCGGGCAGTTGGCCCTCGCGGCCCATGAACAAAAACTCGCTGCGGAACAGGCCCACGCCCACCGCGCCCACCGCCAACGCTGCGGGCGAATCTTCGGGCATTTCAATGTTGGCCAGCAGCTCGACCTTTTGGCCGTCCAAGGTCATGGCCGGGGTGTGGCGCAAGCGGGACAAGCGCTCGCGCTCGACTTGCGCCTGGCGCTGCTTGAAACCGTACTCGGCCAGGATGATGGGCGAGGGGTCGACGATCATCACGCCGGCATCGCCATCGATGATGACCCAGTCGTCCTGCTTGACCAGGTGGCTGGCATTGCGCGCGCCCACCACGGCCGGAATATCGAGGCTGCGCGCGACGATGGCGGTGTGCGAGGTCTTGCCACCCACATCGGTGACAAAGCCGGCAAACACGCTTTGCTTGAATTGCAGCATGTCGGCCGGCGAGAGGTCGTGGGCCACCAGCACCAGGGGCACATCGAGGTGGTCGTCCAACAGCAAGTCTTGCTGTCGGGTGCTGCCGGGCCGCTTGACCGCGGGCTGTGTGGGCATGGCGCTGGGCAGGCCCTTCATGCTGCGCAACAGCCGCTCCACCACTTGCTCGAGGTCGCCCTTGCGCTCGCGCAGGTAGGGGTCTTCCATCTCGTCAAACTGGCGCGCCACGATTTCCAGCTGAGAGGTCAGCGCCCACTCGGCGTTGTACAGGCGGTCCTGGATCCAGTGCTTGACATCGTTGGCCAGCATTTCATCTTGTAACAGCATCAGGTGCACATCCAGCAAGGCGGCCAGCTCGGGCGGCGCATCTTTGGGCATGCTGTGGTGCAGCCGGCGAATTTCTTCAATCACCGCATCCCGCGCTTGGGCAATGCGGGCGATTTCTGCCGTGACTTGTTCCGGCTCGATGAAATAGTGCGCCACGTCCACGCGGCTGGAAGCCACCAGCACGGCACGCCCAATGGCGATGCCGCGCGCGACTGCCAGGCCGTGGATCGAGAAGGTCATGTCACTCGCCCTCGCCGAACTTGTCCTGAATCAGCGCCAGCAGCGCCTCCATGGCCGCCTGCTCTTGGTCGCCGGAGGTTTCTATTTCGACCTCACTGCCCAAACCGGCGGCCAGCATCATGACCCCCATGATGCTTTTGGCATTGACACGGCGCTCCCCTTTGGTGACCCACACCTCGCAAGGAAAGCTGCCCGCGAGCTTGGTGAGTTTGGCCGAGGCCCGGGCATGCAGGCCCAATTTATTGCTGATGGTCGTGCGTGTTTGGATCATTCTGACGTCGGGCTTGGTTTTGGGGGGCCGTGATGGCCACTTGCATGACGCCCTGGGCACCCCCGGCCAAAGCCCGGGTGACCAAAGCATCGAGAGATTCATGGCGGTAGCACACGGTGCGCAACAGCATGGGCAAATTGACCCCGGCCACCAGTTTGGCATTGACGCCATCCACCAGTTTTTGCGCGACGTTGGCGGGTGTCGCCCCAAAAACATCGGTCAACACCATGGTGCCCGCCTGGTTTCTTTGCGACAGGGCCAGGCGCGCGCTGGCCAGCGTTTCCTCGGGCGAAGCGTTGGGGGCCACATCGATGGCGATCACCTCTTCAGCGCATTCCGGATAGACATGCAAGGCGCATTGGCGCAAGGCATGGGCCAAAGGTGCGTGAGCGATCAAAAGGATGTTGTTGCTCATGGTGCATTCAGGTAGGGTTCGAATTATCCGCCCGAACGACACGGAAAAAAGCATAGGCTGCGATGGAACACATCAGAAACAGCCCCATGGCGGCCTGAAAAGCTTGGGGCGTGCTCACGCCAAGCAGCAAAAACCCGTCCACCAGCAAGCCAAAGCCCC
>Ga0256309_1000292_pt1 | contig 10900 bp, 8 predicted proteins | sample ColtaT_FD_183678 | JGI IMG/M metagenome (GOLD analysis project Ga0256309, IMG submission 183678) | Metatranscriptome of freshwater microbial communities from Columbia River, Oregon, United States - Colum_Colum_RepA_8d (Metagenome... | ecosystem: Environmental > Aquatic > Freshwater > River...
CACCATCTGGCGCATCGAAGTCGAATCGTCAACGGCGAGAATTCGGTTGGACATGGTCTTGTTACTCGATGGAAGGCAGTGAAGACGGCGCGGCCTGCAACAGTGCAGTAGCGCCAAACAGAGTCGCGGCCTGCTGCAGCGACTCGGAAGGATTCAAGATTTCGACCGCTTGCTGCTGGCGGCTGCGGGTCTGCGCAAACAGCCACAGCATTTGCATCGCGGCGGTATGCACCCGCTCGACCGCCGCCCCATCGATCCGGACCGGCTCGATGTGATCGGCTAACTCAGCGAGCTGAGCATGCAGCTCCCCGATACGATCGATGCCGAGCTGGGCCGGCAGTGTCAGCGGCATGCCAGCCGGCGCTGCAATGAGCGACGGTGTGGCGGCGCTGTTGTCGACATCGAGGCTCATGTGAACTCCTGATAACGATCGGGAAAGCGGCGCGGAGCCGCGAAACTTGAGCCGTTCACGTCGCCGACGTCACCGGCGGCGCGGCAGGCTCGACCAGCGGTCAGAACAGCTCGACGGCGCCCGAATCCATGCTGACCTGGGCGACCGGCTTGTGCTGGGGCTGACGCCAATCGCTGACCGTCAGTGCCTGATTGATTGCGCCGTTGGCCGGCGCCGGTACACGCAGCGCGGCGCTGCTACCGGCAGGGGCATGCACTTGGTCGCTACCCTTGATCAGCGCCAGCGATCCGACTTCGGCCTTAATCGATACGAGTCGGGTGACATGGGCATCGGCTGCTGCCAGTGCCTGCGTGGCGATATCCTCGAACTGCAGGCTGCGCACGGCTTCGGACACCGCCACGCCGATACGCTCGCCGCTGGCCGATACCTCCTTCATGCCTTCGCCCAGCGAGCGATTGACGTCCTTGATTCGTTCCAGCATCAAGTCGACTTCGGTTCTCGCACTCTGACTACGCTGCTGATGGCGCTGCGCCATGCCGCCGACGGTATCGCGGACCTTGGCAATGGCGTCTTTGGAGCTGGCGACGCGTTTGCGAATCAGCTCGTTGAAGTTGTTGGACCGCTCCGACAGGTTGCGTACCTCTTCGGCGACCACGGCGAAGCCGCGACCCGCCTCTCCGGCTCGCGCTGCTTCAATCGCGGCGTTGAGCGCCAACAGATTGGTCTGGTCGGCAATCGAGCGCACGTCGCCGAGCAACTCGAAGATCGCATCCAGGTGCGACACCATCGCGTCGATCTGCTGAATGCTGGCCAGACTCTGGGTACCCACTTCCGACAAGGTATCCACCAGATCACCGGTGATCTTGCCGGCCATCTCGGCAAACTGACGGACGCTGGCACGACGGCTGTCTTCGCCGTCGGTCTGGTCGAGAATCCGGCCGACCACGGCATCCTGCTGCCGGGCGTGCTTGTTCATCGCATCGAAGCTCACCGTCAGCTGACGGATCGCACCCTGGACCAGGCTGCGGACGCGGGATATTTCGTGGCGCAAGCCTTCGACTTCACCCGCCAGTCCGTCGCGCAGTTCACCGAGGCTGCGCTCCTGCCCGTGGCGCTCCGCGTCAAGAGCGGCATCCTGCAGCGCGCGTTCGCGCTCGGCGGCTCGCTGCTTCAAGTAGAACCACGCCCAGGACGCTGCCGTCACCACGGCCAGCAAGAGCCCGAGTCCACGCGGTACCTGCACCAAGGCCGCCAACGCCGTCAGTGCCGATACCGCAGTCGCTACGCCTTCAGGTCTGATTTTGATCATTTGCCCGTCATCCGCGTCGGCCCGGAAGCGGGCCGTCCCTCTGTGTTTATCGGCAGGCCATTACGTTGCTTGAGCCGCAATCGAGCCGGATTCGGTGATTTATGCCGCCGACCAATCGAGTAACTGCGCCGCGATGTTCGGCAACGGGCAAATCTGTTCGGCAGCGCCCAATCGATGGGCGGCGCCGGGCATGCCCCAGACGACGCAGCTGGCCTCGTCCTGCACCAGCGTGCGGGCTCCGGCGTTGCGCATCGCGAGCAGGCCGCGGGCACCGTCGTCCCCCATGCCGGTCAACACGGCACCCAAGGCATTGCCTCCGGCAAACCGCGCCACCGACTTGAACAGCACGTCAACGCTCGGACGATGCCGGTTCTCGGGCGCACTCTGGTCAAGCCGGCACACATAGCGGGCACCATCTCGCGCCAGACTCAAATGCCAATCACCGGGCGCGATGTAGACATGCCCCGGCACGATCTGCTGACCGTCACGCGCCTCGCAGACGCTCATCGCCGAACTGCGGTCCATCCGAGCGGCGAACGGCGCCGAGAACATCGCCGGTATGTGCTGTGTAATCAGAATCGCCGGCGCATCAGCCGGCATCACCTGCAGCACTTCCTTGATCGCCTCCGTGCCTCCCGTGGACGCACCGATGGCGATGATCCGGTCCGTCGTCCGAAACACACGGCGTGACGAGGCCGATGCAGCCGGAGCAGGCCGGATGCCGTTGTTGATCGTGCGGACGCGCGCCGTCGCCGCCGATTTGATCTTGGCGATCAAGTCGGCCGCATACTCGCGCACACCGGCTTCCAGATCGATCTTGGGCTTGGTGACGAAATCAACTGCACCCAGCTCCAGCGCCTGAAAGGTGACGTCAGCGCCACGCTCGGTCAGCGACGACACCATGACCACCGGCATCGGCCGCAGCCGCATCAGGTTTTCAAGGAACGTCAGACCGTCCATCCGCGGCATCTCGACATCGAGCGTCAATACGTCGGGCGATAGCAGCTTGATTTTGTCGCGCGCCACCAGCGGATCCGGAGCGGTACCGACGACATCAATCGCATGATCCTGCGACAGAAACTCGACCAGCAGCTTGCGCATCAGCGCCGAGTCGTCAATGACGAGCACGCGAATGCGCTTGTTGGGGTTCGTCATCAGAAGTCCTTATAAGAATAGAGTTAGAACAGCTCGATCGAGCTCTCGGCGGGACGACGATCGACCCGACGGCGATACTGTTCCTCGCGACGGACCAACTCGTTGCTCTCGACCGCTGGCAAGCGCTTGACCAACATGCGACCGCTCACTGGAAAGAAGTGAACACGACGCGGAAAGACATCGAACAAATCCTGGGCAACGACGCGAATACCTTCGGCTCGCAAGTAGTCGATCGCGAAACGACCATTGCGATCGCCGACTGGATTGAAAGTCATGCCGGGGAGCACCGCTCCACCGCCGGTAACCTTGGCCTCAAGCCGTTCGCGCCGGGCGCCGAGTTTGAACAGCTCATTGATCAGCACCTCCATCGCGTAGCTGCCGTAGCGGGCAGAGTCGCCACCCAGCGAGGCATCGGGACCCTCCGGCAACATGAAGTGGTTCATGCCGCCTACCAACGCAACCGGATCGTGCACACAAGCCGCGACGCAGGATCCGAGTACCGTGACCAGCATCAGATCCTCATGGGTGGCACGAAACTCACCCGGTAGGATCTTGATGGCGTGCGCCAGGAATCGACTGTCGTAGTAGCCGTCGCTCGTATTGCGACCGGCGGCCTGATCCAATCCTCGCGCGGAGGGCTTCATATCAACGTTGTGCCTTTCGGTAGATGGTACGACCACAAGACTCGATCAAGTCACCGGCGTGAAAAAAGCTTTCCGAGTGGCCCGCGAAGAACAAGCCATCATCGGCCAGTAGCGGCACCATCCGGCTCAGCACCTGATACTGCGTGGGCTTGTCGAAATAGATCATCACATTGCGACAGAAAATCGCTCGGAACGGACCTCGCACTGGATAGCGCGGATCGAGCAAGTTGAGCTGCCGGAACGTCACCAGTTCGCGCAGCTCGTCGACAACGCGAACCAAGCCCTGATTCTCACCGGTGCCTCGACGGAAGAATCGACGCTTTCGCTCATCGGACAAGCGCTCGATGCGCTCGTCGGCATAGACACCCTGACTTGCGGTGTCGAGCACCTGGGTATCGATATCGGTGGCCAGAATCGATACCGGTGGCTTGAGTGTGCCGAACACCTCGGCCGCCGTGATCGCAATGGAATACGGCTCCTCGCCAGTACTGGCGGCCGAGCACCACAGCAACATGCGCTCCCCCGGCGCGCGCTGGGAAAGCAACTCGGCCAAGCGAACAAAGTGGTGCTCTTCTCGGAAGAACGAGGTCAGATTCGTCGTCAATGCATTCGTGAATGCCTGCCATTCCGCATCATCACCCGCACTCTCTAACTGATCGAGATAGTCACGGAATGAGGAAAAGCCCAGCGCACGCAAGCGACGGCCGATCCGGCTATAGACCAGATCGCGCTTACCATCGTTGAGGGCGATACCGGCGCGCGCGTAAATCAGCGCACTGATGCGCTTGAAGTCGGCAACGGTGAAGGTGAACTCGCGACCTGACTGTGGATCACTGCGCGCGGCACACCCTTCACCGTCATCGACGGCACTGACGCCATGGGAAACTAATTGCTGCTTCATGTGGAGACTCCCGAGCGATTCATCGGCTTCAGAACTCGGTCCAGGCATCAGCCTGCTTGACCAAGCCCGTGACGCTCCTGGTACCGCCCGGTATCGCACCACCCATAGAAGCACGCCGCAGCGGCGTCACCGCGGCGGCCTTCGCCGGAGCGGGTCTCGGCTGCCAGCTGACCACCACCGGCGAGGCCTGAGTCACCGCCGCACCGGATGTCGACACATCCGTCGCGTCGAGGCGGAACTTGGACACCGCGCCGCTGAGGCCAGCGGTCTGCTCTTCAAGCGACCGCGCGGCGGCCGTCGCCTGTTCGACGAGTGCGGCGTTCTGCTGCGTCACTTCGTCCATCTGCGTGATCGTCTGATTGACTTGCTCGATACCCTGGCTCTGCTCCTGCGAGGCGGCGGTGATTTCGGCCATGATGTCCGTCACCCGCTTCACGCTGGTCACGATCTCGTTCATCGTCCGCCCGGCTTGCCCGACCAACTTGGAGCCGTTGTCGGCCTTCTGTACCGAGTCGTTGATCAGCCCCTTGATCTCCTTGGCGGCGGCCGCCGATCGCTGCGCCAAGCTGCGGACTTCGGACGCAACGACCGCAAATCCCCGACCCTGCTCACCCGCTCGGGCCGCCTCGACCGCCGCGTTCAACGCCAGGATGTTGGTCTGGAATGCAATCCCGTCGATGACGCTGATGATGTCGACGACCTTCTTCGACGATTCATTGATCTCATTCATCGTCGTGACGACCTGATCGACGACATGGCCACCGCGAACCGCGATGTCGCTGGCGCCGATCGCCAGTTGGTTGGCTTGCCTTGCATTCTCGGCGTTCTGCTTGACCGTCGAGGTCAACTCCTCCATCGACGACGCGGTCTCTTCCAGCGATGCCGCCTGCTGCTCGGTACGTGACGAAAGATCGGAATTGCCGCCAGCAATTTCACGCGAGGCGCTGCTGATCGTATCCGTCGCAATCTTGATATCGGCAACGCTGCGCGCCAGCTGGCGAACGCTGCGGTTGCTGTCGTCCTTGATCTGGGCGAATGCCCCTTGATAGTCGGCGTCGATGCTCTGCGTCAGATCGCCCTCGGCCAGGGCGCCCAGCACCCGACCGACATCGCCGATCACCGCATTCATATTGTCGACCAGCGTGTTGACGCCCTCGCACAAGCTACGGACCGAGCCCGCTTTACCGTCCAGTGGAATCCGCTGATTCAGATCACCCAGCCGAGCCGCCATGACGACATCCTGGGTCTGCTCGACCGCCTGCTGCAGTGCCGCCGCTTCGTTGACCTGCTGGGTGATATCGCTGGCGTACTTGACGACCTTGAAGGGCTTGCCGTTGCCATCGCAAATCGGGTTGTACGATGCCTGCAGCCACACATCGCGACCATCGCGATTTAGACGGCGGAACCGAGCCGATACGTTCTCGCCGCTACGCAGTCGCTCCCAGAACTGGGCGTACTCGGTGCTGCGACGCTCTTCGGCATCGATGAACATCGAGTGATGGCGACCCTTGATCTCCATTTCGGTATAGCCGACCGCGCCAAGGAAGTTCTCGTTGGCACTGAGGATCATGCCCTCCATATCGAACTCGATGACGCCCTGAGACTTGCTGATCGAGTCAAGTCGGGTCCGTGCTTCGATGTCGCGTTCCTTCTGGATCAGCTCGGCCGTCACATCGCGCCATTCGACGACGTAACCCAAACGCGCACCGTCGCCGTCGACGACCGGATTCAAAACCAGATGAAAGCGGCGGCTACCCATCTTCAGATTGGCATTATGCGTCCCGGTCATCTGCTCGAGCACGCGCTGCTGATGCGCGGGATGCTTGTGGAAGCTGTCGATGTTGGCACCGATCAGGTTCGACGCTCGGAAGTCAGGCAGATCGATCCGGATCTGCGCTTCAACTTCATTGAACATGGCCTGCATCGATCGATTGATCCAGACGATGTTCCGGCCTGCATCGGCAATCATCACGTTGGTGTTGACAGCGTTAAGGCCCTGCTCAATCCGCCGCACGCGCGCCGCTTCTGTTACGTCACTCTGATGACGCTGCAGAAGATTGACCTGCATGCGCTTGAGCGATCCCATGATGCTGGCGTCCAGGTGGGAGGCCACATCGTTGACAAAATCGAACTCGCCCTTGGCGATACGGTCGGCGACTTTCATCGCCTCCTGCGGCTCCGCACCCAGTTGAGCCATGATGCGGCGGGTCAGGAACAAGCTGAGCGCGGCCAGCATGATCGCCATCAAAGTCAGGCTTCCGATCTGGGCCCAGGTGACACGCTGGGCGACGACGGCGCTGGCCGCATTGATCCGGGTCGAGTTGGCTTGAATCTGATCGCCGAGTGCCGCCAGAGACTCTTCAAGCACTGAGAAGCTCTGCTCGAACGCCGGCAGCAAGGCACGTGCGCGCTGTGGACTGGAAGCCGATACCGAGACCAGGTCGCCCGCTTTGCCGATATAGTCTTCGAGCTGCGGTCTGACCTGCTCCAGCTGACGATTGAGTTCGGTGTCACCTTTGAGCGTGGCAACGGATTCAAGCGAACGACGGATGCTATCCACGTGTCGGCTCAGACTTTCGGCGCTGGCCGCCGACTGTGCCGCAGCGTCGACGCCGCTTTGCGGTAGTAGTACCGTCAGCACGTCGGAGTGAATCGCGTCGTGCATCATGTCGATCTGCATCTGGTCACGAATCGCGCCGGACACGGATGACTGGCTGTCTGCCATTTCCAGTAGCCGATGCTGCCCAAACCAGCCCAGCATGCCCAGCGACAGCGCCCCAAAGATGCCCGCTCCAGCGAGCAGCATCAGCCACTTTTTCGTCGTCATTGTTTACGTCCCATCGACGATGTCCGGTAGAGGCGCCCACGCTCCCCAAACATCCTGTTAATGGTTCGGGCGCCACCGGCCTGATGCCGACGGCTGGCGTTTCGCATGGATCGTTCTTCCGACGATCGAATTGCGAAACGTGTCCTGATAGCCGCTTGATCGCGATTACGTACGATCAAGCGGCCTGAATCGTGATCCGACCTGGGCATCGGCACATGCAGCTGACCACCCACACCCCACTTCTGGGGTGATGAGGGTTGCCGCCACGTGGCGCGATGCGCTTCCATGTTCTGTCCGATCGACTGATTCGTCTCCGGGTAGCGGCCATCGCATGCGATCCTTTAGCGATGGGAGGCCGGCAATCAATGGAGCCGCCGCACGGTAGCGATGCCCCGATCAACTGCCGCTTAGAACTCCGCCCACTGTTCACCGGCGACAGCGCCGTCAGCCGCCGTACGCTTGCTGGCCGACATCGTCCCGACACGACGCGATGCGGTCGTACGACGCATGCGGGATGCGGCGTCCGTGCTGATAGCGGGCGACGCCAGTGCTGGTGAGGCGCTCGACTTGACGACGCTCAGCAACGGCACGGCTGGCTCCGGCTCAGTGCGTGCATGCGGCGCGAGCCGGAACTTCGATACCGCAGTGGCCAGATCGGTCGCCTGCGCTTCCAAGGTGCGTGCCGCCGCTGACGCTTGCTCGACCAGCGCCGCATTCTGCTGGGTCACTTCATCCATCTGCGTGACCGTGTGACTGACCTGCTCGATGCCCTGGCTCTGCTCCTGCGACGCCGCGGTGATCTCCGCCATGATGTCGGTGACGCGTCGAACACTGCTGACGATTTCGCCCATCGTCTGGCCCGCTTGCTCGACCAAGCGTGATCCACCGTCGGCCTTCTTCACCGAGTCGCTGATTAGAGCTTTAATCTCTTTGGCCGCCACCGCGCTTCGCTGGGCAAGGCTCCGTACTTCGGAAGCGACCACGGCAAACCCACGTCCCTGTTCGCCGGCACGTGCGGCTTCAACGGCCGCATTCAGTGCCAGGATGTTGGTCTGGAATGCAATGCCGTCGATGACACTGATGATATCGACCACCTTGCGCGAGGACTCGTTGATGTCGGCCATCGTCGTCACCACCTGGTCAACGACCTTGCCGCCCCGTATCGCAATGTCGCTGGCACCGATCGCCAGCTGATTGGCCTGCCGAGCATTCTCCGCATTCTGCTTGACCGTCGACGTCAGTTCCTCCATCGACGAAGCGGTTTCTTCCAACGAAGCGGCCTGCTGCTCGGTGCGCGACGATAGATCGGCATTACCGCTGGCAATCTCGCTCGCCGCCATATGAATCGAATCGGCACTGAGTTTGATCGATGCGACGCTGGATGCCAGCTGCTGCAGACCGCGGTTGCTGTCGTCCTTGATCGATGCGAACACGCCTTCGTACTGAGCGTCGATCGTTTGGCTGAGATCACCTTGGGCCAGTGCGCCCAGAACACGGCCGACATCGTTGATAAAAATACGGGTGTTATCGACCAGCGTGTTGACGTCTTCGCACAGCTGACGTACGGAGCCTTCCTTGCCGTCCAGCGGAATCCGCTGGTCCAGATCGCCTTTGCGAGCGGCTTCGACAACGTGCTGCGTCTGCGCAACCGCCGTGCTGATCGCTTGCGCAGCTTGCACTTGTGCGGTGACGTCGCTGGCATACTTGACGATACGCGTCGGCACGCCCTGGGAATCGACAATCGCGTTGTAGACCGCCTGTATCCACAGATCACTGCCGTCCTTGCGGATGCGGCGAAACTGCCCGGACAGACTCTCGCCGTTGCAGAGTCGCTGCCAGAACTGCCGATACTCGTCGGAATCGTGCATCGCCGGCTCCACGAACATCCGGTGATGGCGGCCCTGGATCTCGTCGAGCGTATAGCCCACCGCGCCCAGGAACAGTTCGTTGGCGTCAATGATATTGCCGTCGATATCGAACTCGATGACCGCCTGCGTGCGACGGATCGCGGCGATCCGCGTCGAATAATCGGCCTCACGCTCGCGATCGGCTTCGCCACGCAGCCGCAGCTGAGTCTGCATCGTATCCAACCGTGCCAGTAGCGTACCGAGTTCGTCCTGGGTTACAGCGCCGATCGGATTGTCGAGACGACCGGCGGTGATGCCTTCGGCTACCGACAGCGCCCGTCCCAGCGGGATCCGGATGGCGCGGGCGACTCGCCAGCCAATGATGATCGACAGCAGCGACAGCAACAGCGTGGCGACGCCGACGGTCACCACCGTGGTCTGGAACTGCTCAGCCGTCGCGACTGCCGCTTCGTCGCGCCGCTGATGCTCGAGATCGATCACGTCATCTATCGCCTTGGATAGCGCGCGGCGCGCCTCGCTCGACGCATCGGAGAGCGCTTGCAGCTGTTTGAGTTCGCCGGCTTGCACCGCCTCGACCAAGCGAGTGCCAACCTCATAAGAATGTGTGGCCGTCTGCTGCATCGCGGTGATCCGGGCGGCCATCTCGCCGCTTTCACCGGCCGTCATCTGCTCGTACTGCTTGGCGGCTTCCACATACGCCACACGATCGTCTTGAAGGTTCAGCAGTTCGTCACTGCGCATCTCCTCGTCTCGGGCCTGCAGCAGCTGCAGTTCATCAACGCGGATCTTCAGCAGCTGCGACTCCAGATCGGCCAGCTGCTCGACGCGCTTGAGCACCGTCTGTTCAAGGTCGACCACGTAACCATTGGCATCGTTCAGACGGGCCAATGAGAAGCCTCCGAGCAGCGCGGTGAGTAGGCAGGCGACGCCGAACGCGACGTACAGCTTGCCTGCGATGTTCAGAGAACGGATGCGCTTCATATCGACCTCTACGTCGTATCTATCGGTTAGGCTTTCGAGGAGTCAGTGTTGGGAGTCGTCACGGGTGTCGACGATGTCGCGCATCCCGGGATTGGCATTGAGCCAGTGTTGCTGGGTCAGCACCGCACCTCCGAGGACCGTCCCCACACGGTCAAACAGTTCGCATGCCGACTGCGCGAACCGATCGCGAATACGGACAGACGTCCGCTTGTTTACCGGGGGATTCCGCAAGGCAGGAACATGATTCATGTCAATGGACTCCTGTATCGATACATGCGTTGCGACACGTGCCGATACGGCGGCACACCGGGCTAGTTCAATGTGATGGCATCCACCAATGCGTCCAGATCAAGCAGGGTCAGCAAGCTGTCGTCGAATACGACGTGACCGCTGACGGCATTGTCCGTGCCCGGCACTGCGACGGTGGGAGGCGGCTTGATTGCCTCGCGCTGCAGCGAATACAGCTGTCCGATTCGATCGACGCGCAGCGCGAGTACTTCGCCGGCTGACTCGACGACGATCAAGCAGTTCTGATCGCCGCCGACGCCCTGTCCTTCGACCTGCAGACGTCCGTGCAAGTCCAGCACCGATACGATGCGTCCGCGTAGCGCCGAGACGCCCAGCACGAAGCGCGGCGCGCCGGGCACCGCATCAATGCTGGCTTCTGGCACGACTTCGCGAACACAGCCGATGCGCAGTGCAAATGCCTGCTGCGCCACTTCGAAGCCGACCCATCGGCTGATTTCACTGGCTGGCGCCTGACGTCCGACAGAACTGGACTGAGCGTGCATGGCATGACCCCG
>Ga0256309_1000294_pt1 | contig 10878 bp, 12 predicted proteins | sample ColtaT_FD_183678 | JGI IMG/M metagenome (GOLD analysis project Ga0256309, IMG submission 183678) | Metatranscriptome of freshwater microbial communities from Columbia River, Oregon, United States - Colum_Colum_RepA_8d (Metagenome... | ecosystem: Environmental > Aquatic > Freshwater > River...
GGGGTTGGTCAAAATGTCGCTGCTGAACGCAGGCTGGAACAAGGCATCGCGTGCTTGGTTGGGTGTTTCGCCGTTGATGCCTGGCAACTTGCCGCTGGTGACCAGCGTGGTGTAGTTCAAAGTGGGGCTGGGCAGCAAAGACTCAATGCCATCGTCCGCCGCTCGACTGAATCTCCTGAATCGATCGCATCGCGACAGCGTACGGGTTCTCTAGCGATGCCCTATCACCTTGAGGAGGCAAGGCGTTTCGTTTCTGGAGAGATCGAGCGCTGGGCCCGGTTCGTCAAGGAAAGTGGCGTGAAACTCGAGTAAACGAGTGCCGACCGAGCCGCTCATCCCTTGCACCCCATCCTGCGCCCGACCATGACCTCACTTCCTTTTGCAGCACGTCCGGTTGGCATTGCCGGCCTGGGCACGATTGGGCGAACGCTGGCCCGCGCGCTCGATGCCGGAGCCCTGCCGGGCCTGACGCTTGGTGCAGTGTCCGTGCGCGACAGCATGAAGGCTAGCCAGTGGATGCAGCAGACCCTGTCGCGCCCGGTGGACTGTGTGGACTTTGAAGCGCTGGCCGAGCGCTGTGACTGGGTGGTCGAGTGCGCACCGGCCAATCAGCTGCGTGCGATTGCCGAACCGGCGCTGCGCCAAGGTCGCAGGCTGGTGGTGATGAGCAGTGGTGCGCTGCTCGATGCTCCCGATCTGATCGACGTTGCCCGTGAGACGGGTGCCCAGATCATCGTGCCCACCGGGGGCTTGCTCGGGCTCGATGCCGTGACCGCTGCCTGCGAAGGCACGATTCATTCGGTCACCCTGGTCACTCGCAAACCCATTGCTGGCCTGATCGGTGCACCCCTGCTGGTCGAACAGGGCATCGACATCACTGGTCTGCAGGAGCCGCTTTGCGTGTTTCGGGGCAACGCTCAGGAGGCACGACGGTGCTTTCCGGCCAATGTGAATGTCGCTGTGGCGCTCTCGCTCGCGGGCATCGGGGTGGAACGAACCCAGGTGGAGGTGTGGGCCGACCCAACCGTCACCCGCAACACGCACCACATTCAGGTCGAGTCTGACAGCGCGTCATTTTCAATGACGATCGAGAATTTCCCCTCGGACAATCCCAAGACCAGTCGCATCGCCGCGCTCAGTCTGATGGCCTGCCTGCGCAAGGCCCATGCGCCGCTTCGGGTGGGGACCTGAGGTCGGCGCGCAGTTGCATCAGCACCTAAAGGCGTGTGCTCATCGGTCGCGCTGCTCAAAGACTTCGCGCGCCTGCCGGAAACCTTCCACGGCCGCCGGCACGCCACAATAAATTCCCACCTGCAACAACACTTCCTGGATCTGGTCGCGTGTTACACCATTGTTGAGGGCCGCATTCAGATGCGCCTTCAATTCGGGCGACCTGTTCTGCGCTGACAGCATGGCAATGCACAGCATGCTACGAATCGCTCTTGGCAGCCCCGGCCTGTTCCAGATGTCATTGAAACAGTAGGTGTTGAGCAGATCGGCCAGCGGGCGGCTGAAATCATCAACCGCAGCCATACCCTGGTCAGTGCGTTGCGTACCAATCACTTCGCGCCGCGTCTTCAGGCCTGCTTCATGACGCGTCTCAAAATCCCTGCGATCCATATCCTGCATGTTCGGTCTCCATTCGGTAGGGGGGGTCAGCGATGAGCTGGCTCATCACAGATCTCGTTGCGCAGGGTGCCAATGCCCTGGATCGTGACTTCCGCGATGTCCCCAGGCTGCATGAAGATCGGTGGCTGGCGGGTAAAGCCCACTCCACCCATGGTGCCGGAGGCGATCAGGTCGCCTGGCTGCAGGGGCATCCACTGCGAAATGTACGCAATCACCTTGGCCACCGAATGCACCATGTCACGGGTATTGCCGTGTTGCATCTGCCTGCCGTTGAGTCGTAACTCGACGTCGAGAGCCTGAGGGTCCGGGATTTCGTCTGCAGTCACCAGCCAAGGGCCCGTGGCCCCGGTCTGCTCAAAGTTCTTTCCGGGGTTGATCTGGCTGGTGTGGAACTGATAGTCGCGAAGACACGCCTCGTTCATGCACGAATAGCCGAAGACATGCTCGAGCGCACGCTCCTGCGCCAGATAGCGTCCGGTAGCTTTACCAATGACCACCAGCAATTCTGCCTCCCAGTCGAGTTGGGTGGAGACTCGCGGACGCAGGATGGGCGAGCGATGGGCGGTAAGGGACTCCGGCCAGCGTGCAAACATCATCGGATAAGCCGAGGGAGGCCGATTCTGACCCCGATGGCGGTTTGCCTCTTCCAGGTGGTCAGCGTAGTTCACGCCTACACACAGGATCTTTCCGGGTCGCGGCACCACGGGCAGCAACTCGAGGTCGGCATAGTCAAAGTCACCCGACTCTGATGCGTAAATCGAACGGGCCACGGGCATGCCATCACCGGCGATGAATGACACGATGTCTGGATACCGGCCACCGATCCGTGTGCTCAGATCGATGACCCTGTCTGCTTTGAGCACACCGTAATGAGTGTTGCCGCCGTGTCGGTAACTAACAAGTTTCATAGGTCCTCGAAATGTTCGTGCCCGGTTCGGGCAGATGTCAGATCAGATCAGCCGGGCAGACACCTGGGCCTGCCAATGCTCGGCAGGCATGAAGCCCTGAACCTGGCGGCATCGGGTTTCGGTCTGCCTCAGGATCTCGTCATCACTCTGACTGAGATCCAATGGGTCGCCAAAGGGCTGAGGTACGTACCAGGGCGAATCGACATAAATTTCGACTGTATTGCCCTCCGGATCGTCGTAATAAACCGACCAGGCATTGCCATGGCTGATTGGCACGAATCGCGTTGCGCCCGCCTCGCGTGCCTGCGCCTGTGCAAGACGCAGTTGCGCGAGCGAAGTCAGCCGAAACGAGAGCTGGAACACCGTACTGACCTGAGATGAGTCGACACGGCCCGAGACCAAAACGAATTGATGGTGCTTATCGGCCTCCGCGGTCATGAAGACAAACTCCTGGCCACTGACGGGACGCCGCCCGGCGTCGGTCACGATCAGCCCGAGCGCCTGCTCATAGAAGGCGCGCATCGCGGGGAGATTCCGTACCCGAATGCCCGCGTGGGTCAGTGGGGCTCTGATGGTCTGCGACACACGATCCTCCTGTTGAATCACCGTACGTTCAGGCTGAACGATTACCCATAGTTCAATACATTCGAAAGTTTTGCAAATCCATATCATCGATGTAATTTCGAAAATTTGAGGACATTTCGCTCATCGCAGAGAGATTGCGCGAAGGGGGGCAACCCGTACTGGGCTTTTGCGGGTTCGAGACGACACAGTGGGCTGGTTTGTTCGCACCTGCATGCTCTTCAATGGGCCTTCAGCAGTGACTTGTATGCGATTCATCCGAGGTACTGCGCACCGAAAGGCTAGTGCGCATCCTCAATGATCTGCTGCCCCTTCCCGGGGTCTCAAACCTGGAGGAATTTGGATTGATCATCAGGCGCGACGCTGCGAATGTGGGTACGATGAGCCGTGCAGCCTAGATTCGCATGGGTAACTGAGCTATGGCAGGACCTGCCCGAAACATCCGGAAATCCGACGATCTATGGACGGCGGCCAGGCCATGGGCTGTGTCGGGTGCATCGACTGCGCCGCAGAATGTGGCCCTGCAGCACACGGCGGGTTTCGATATTCACCGCAAGTTAAGGGCCGACATCCTGGATTGCAGGATTGCGCCTGGGGAACGCTTGCGGTTCGAGGATTTACGAGAACGCTACGCGGCTGGCATAGGAACCCTTCGCGAGGCCTTGTCACACCTGGTAGCAGAGGGACTCGTTCGCACGGAATCCGGGCGAGGTTTCCGAGTGGCGCAGGTTTCACTCGCCGACATGCTAGATATCGCCGAGTGGCGGGTCGAATTCGAGGTTCGCGCGGTCACTGAGTCGATCCGACGAGGCGATGATGCCTGGGAGGCCGAGATCGTCAGCGCCTTCCACCTGCTTGGCAAATCCATGCTGCCAACGGGGACAGCATCTGCGCAGGAGTGGGACCAATGGTCGGCGCGCCACCGGGCGTTTCATGACGCTCTTGCGCGGGCTTGCGGATCACCCTGGTTGCTGCATTTTCGAAGCACCCTCTACGATCAGGCGCACCGATACCGCAGGCTGACAGCATTGCACGCTCCACGCGGACGGGGCAAGAGCGAGGAACATCGCGCCATCATGGAGGCCGTTCTGGCGCGTGACACCGAGCGCGCAGCCCGTCTGGTCGAGCAGCATATCCGCCGGACCGTGGATTTCGCGCTCAAGCATGTTCCGGGTCTGGATGTGCTGCGCACAGCTAAGCAGACGTCACAGGCGACCGTTCGAAAGCGTCGCTGATATGAGAAGCGAGAACACCGGGTTGTTCAATGGGATGGCTTGGGTGGTTGTCATCCGTACGGTTGCCTGCATTTTCAGCCGCGGGTCTGGCCAGCCGCGTGACTTACGGGAGCGCCCACCATGGCGACCTGTGAAGCGGTCGTCTCATTGAAGGCGGCGAGGTTCAGAGATGTGTTCCTCGCTGAAGCGGCTATCAACACTCACTGAATGGGAAACCGCTTGACGAGCTCGGTCAGGCGGATGCTTTCGTCGCGGATCAGGCTGGCGAATTCTTCCGGGGTATTGCCGATGGGAGACGCACCCAACCTGGAGAAGGACTTGAGTACATCCTCATCCTTGACTGCTTCACGCACCTCGGCGGCCACGGCATCGATGATCGGCTTGGGCGTACCAAGTGGAGCGAAAAGCCCGCACCAAGTCTCGCCGGTCAACTGCGGGTAACCCGCCTCGATGGAAGACTGCACATCCGGCAGGACCGGCGTGCGCTGCTTGCCAGAGACCATGACCACCTTGAGCTGCCCCGACTGCATGTGAGGCAGCACCGCGGTGTAGCCCATCAATGCAATGTTCAGGTTGTTGCCGATCAAGTCGTTGACCAGTTGGCCGCCCCCCTTGTAGTTCACCACGATCATCGAAGGCAGTTCGACGGCGAGCATCTGCAGGCGCAAACGCGCGGCGTTCTCGGTTGTGCCGAAGGTGCAAGGCTTGGATGCAGTCTTGCAGTATTGAACCACCTCGGGCAGCGTTTTGCCTGGGATGGATGCGTGGGTCACATAGACTCCTGAAAGAATCGAGTAGGCCGAGACCGGTAACAACTGGGTGACCGGATCGGTTCCCTTGAAGCCGGGGAGGTGCCGGTTGAGCATCAGGGAAGGTAATTGCACCAAGAAAGTATGCCCATCCGGCTTAGCCTCGATAACGCGACGCGTCCCAATGAGCCCATCCGCACCAGGCGAGTTCTCGACATTAACTGCCTGATTCCAGCGTCGTGACAAGACCTTGGCGATCTGGCGGGCCATGACGTCGGTGCCTCCGCCCGGGCTGTAGGGCACGACAATCGTCACCGGTCGTTCTGGCTTCCAGGCCGCCTGGGCCCACGCGACAGAGGTGAAGAACCCTGCGCAGACAGCCAGCAAACCAACCGTGGTCGTGAAAGCACACCGGCGGAACAACGTGTTCATGAGCGTCACCTTGTTGTAGGTCAATTCAAAAGAGCACACCGGTACTTGATTCAGGGCCTGCTGCGGCCGCGAATTGTGCAGGAGTAGGCAACGGCTTCATCAACCGCTTATCCGTCAAGCCAGAAAATACTGTACACCGGAATACGTGGCATCCGTGAGGGACATGAACACCTTGCCCGCGCCCACGATCACGATCACGCTCGCCTTAATCTATGCTCTGGGCGAAAACACAGCGCAGAAGTGGTCTGGTCATACATGTGACCGTGCCTGATAGCGTCTTCAGGCTGCATACTGAAGTGCCGCTGACTTGATGACTTCGTCTCTGAAGTAGCGGCTGAGGTCTTCTGCCGTGCACAGGTCAACTGTTACCCCGCCCAACAGGTCGGAAAGCTCCTGCTCGATCTCGGCCATGTCGAGCAGAGTGGTGCGTGACCTTGGCAAGAACTCGACCAGCAGATCGACATCGCTATCGGGCCGCGCAGTGCCCTTGAGCCTTGACCCAAACAAGGACAAGGTGCGGATCTGATGACGCCGGCACAAATTCTCAAGCGCCTGGGATTCAATTGGCAGGCGAGCGTGCATGGACGTCTCCGAACAATCTGCAAGGCAATCTGGTGGGCCCCCCGGGAGTCGAACCCGGCACCAACGGATTATGAGCGGAGTGAAGCCGCGGCAGGCTTGGTTGCAAGCTGAAGAAACGCAAAGGTTTTTTCGCCTTAGCCGGCAATGGCCATTAAAAACCGAACCCAGACCGAACCAGCGGGCCACCTACCCGCTGAAATTTAACAGAAGGGTCAAGCGAAACAAGGCAGTAGGGAACCGACCCACCGAACCGAAACCGAACGGGTGACGCACCTGCAGGAAGCGTGTTGATCGTCCTCATGCCGCCGGGGTCAGAGCTACTTTGAAGTTACGGCCGAGCCCACTGAGGAACTGCAGCGGATCTCTTTGCGATAGTCATCAAGGTCTCCTTAAACGCAAGAAGCAAGTCCATTTTCATATCATCGCGGGTCAACTTTTCTTCAGCCATCAGCATTGCCATTTCAACCGATGCAGATAAAGCCACGCCGACTCCAGCACCGACGACGGCGCCAATTGCCGTTCCAGCGAAAGGCACCACACTACCCACCGCAGCACCTGTGGCTCGCTTGCGTGCTCTGGATTGCTGGCATGCGCAAACTGTCTGCGAAGCTTCTCCGGTGACGGCACAAAACAAAAAGCCCGCCGAAGCGGGCTGTCCCTGCGTAAGACGGGTCAGGCTTGCCTGCGACGGGCTGCTCCAATGCCAGCCAGTCCTAAGCCCAGCAGAACGAGAGTGGCGGGGACGGGGACGCTGGCTACATCGCCGGAGCGCACCGCTACAGCAAACAAGGCATTGATGAACTTACCGGGGCAGTCCTGCCGGCTATTGAAGGTGGTGAAGTCCCACGCGTCGTCCTTCGTGCACTCCGTACCGGACCAGTAGTAGTAGGACTGCACACCATCGAACTGTGACTGCAGGCCTAAGAGCGTACCGCCCACCTCGGTCCAGATCGACCAATACTGGTTTTCCGAACCGGCTGCTGCGTTCCCGTTTCCAGTTGGCAGCACCCAACCGCTCAGACCGGTCGCGGTCAGGCCTGCCGCTGCAGCGATACCTTGGGCCGATGTTGGAGCGGGGGTGGCGCTACCATCCCAAAACCCGTTGCCGATGCTCCAGTCGTTCAGAATGGTGATGTCGAGGGTGTCGTTATAGAAGGACACGCACTTGGTGGCACCGAAAACCGTACAAGTCGGGTCAGCCTGATTCAGAGCGTTACGCCCGAGGAATGCCGCCTGCGCAGCACCCATCATCCCCAGCGTCATCAACATCGCAGCAAAGAGCTTCATTTCGCTGCCCCTTTGCCAGTTGACCGCCCTGATCTCTGACGTGCGATCCCGACTAAGCCCAATCCCAGCAGAGCGAGGGTGGCGGGAACGGGAACAGGAGCGGTCGTAAGAGTTACTAAGCCCCCGTCTAGGTCGGCAAACTGCAGAAAGACGCCCTCGTAATAGTACTGACCACCTTTCAGTGCTGATACTTCATACGTGGTCCGATAACTACTAAAAGAAACAGCATTGCCTTGAGGAAGATACGACCCAATGAAAAGTGGGCCGATATGTGCATTTCCGTTGGATTGGGATGCGCTTGTGAAACCAAGTACGGTGTTCCCGGCAGTATCAAGAAGGTCCAAAGTACTGTTGATGATGGTGAAGTAACTTTCGCCCGGAGGAGAGAGTTCGAAGTCTGGGTGTAGCCAACCGGAGAAGAACTGCCGACCACCATTCGATCGCATTGACAATGACTGTCCAAGCTCAAAGCGAACAGTCATGTTGACGGTATCTCCAACCCGCATATCCAAGGGCTGCAGGAAGGGATAGACGGCGAACACTGCGAAGGGGGTTGCTGGATTACGAAAATACTCTGCCACTCGAAGGTCCACGGTAGTGTCGATGGTATGAACCACCGACGCACCAGCGGAGGTCGCTGCCCCGGCGAGCAATAACGCCCCCAAGGCTCGTATACGAAGCAGTCTTAACATCACAAGCTCCTAAGTGAGCCTGATTATTCAGGATTCATGCCATCGCCCTGCAGCCCGCACCATTGCTGGGTGGTTAATCCGTTGGAGTTAGAGAGAGGTGCGTGATTTTGTAAAACCCGCCGACGTGAAATTTGTCACAAGACGTTGGCTATTCGGGTCGCGATTTGGCTCAGACGTGTTGACTATCGCCCAGAACTGACCCGTCGCGATCGTTTAAATCTGACCCACCCCTTAGGCTACCGGATGGCGGCCTGTTCTGCGCATCGTTGAGTTCCTGCTTATGCAGCCCGCCTCCCTGCGAATGTGGCTCCAAGGCTTTCTTCTTGGGTGGGTCCAGGGGACAGAGCCAACTGGCCTGTCGTCGAGTTCGTCGAGTCGTCGATTGGGGTCGATGACTCGTCTTCCGCGCGCACGAACAGGTCATAAGGCCCAGAGGAAGCCGAGTCGAGCGCCTCAGACGAGTCACAAAGAACTGTCACGGTAGAAACGCTCGTCGCACCCGACGCACCCGACGTAGCTGGCGCACCCGTCGCCGGGGTGGCAAGCAGCCCTGGGGTAGGCGACACGGCACCAGCCCCCTCGAGCCCTAGAGCGGCCCCAGGCGCCCGCGGCAGCGCTCCCGAAGCCACTGGCACTCCCGACGACGCCGACGCGTCTTGGCCCGCCTTTATCGCTCTTCCGATCACATCGGACGCTGCGCTAGAGGCTTCGAGCATTGTCTTGGTGCTGAGGTGCGCATATCGCATCGTGACTGCAGGATCACTGTGACCCAGGACCTGCTGGACCTCGTAGAGCGTTCGTCCTGCGTTGACCAGAAACGATGCGTGGCTGTGTCTTAGGTCATGTACCCGTAGCTGAGGCATGCCAGCCTCATTACGGATCCGCTCCCAGACCTTGTGGATCCACGCGATTGGCTTCCCACGACTCCCGTCAGTATTGATCCACCGATGATTGATGAAGACATGCTCGAACTTGCCCTCAGTGCCAACCTCATCAAGCACGGCAAGCGCCTGGTCGTTGAGCGGCACTGGTCGCATCTTTTTTGACTTCGAGTTCGCCGCGGGGATACGCCAGACCCGGCGCTCGCGATCTATTTGAGACCAAGTTGCCCCAGTGGCCTCTGACAGACGGGCACCAGTGGCCAAGAGGAACATCGCGAGCTGACATACCGTGCGGGCATTGTCAGTCTTGAGCACCTTCATCAAGCGCGCTAGCTGTTCGTCATTCAGGTAAAAGTCGCGCCTGTTATCAATTCGCAGCAGCTTCACGTTGGCTGCTGGATTCTTCTCTACGACTTCCCATGCGACAGCGAGATTGAAAGCACGCTTGATGAGTCGAAGATGCTGATCAGCCGTGGCAGGTGACAAACCCTCATCGAGCAGGCTGGTATGGAAGTCTTCTATCTCCCTGCGCGTAATTTCATCGAGCCGCTTGGTGCCGAACTTCGCCCCGATGCGAACGTTGCGCTGGACGTCCCCTGCCCAGGTCCTCTTGCGAGGCTGCGCATAGGGCACGTACTGCAGCGTGATGAAGTCATTCCAGATCGGGATCTCTTTTCGAGACGTACGCTCAGCACGTGGGTCAGCGCCTTGTGCGACCTGGCCCTGGAGAATCTTCGCGGCCTTGAATGCTTCAGCCAGACTGATATCAGTGGTTCGTGCAATTTTCTTGTGTGCTGTCTTTCCCGCTGCGTTGCGAAATCTGACGTAAAAGGTGCCTTGCCCTGGAGACGAGGCACGAACCTCGATGTACAGACCAGCAACCTCCTTGCTGCACAACTCGACCCTATGCTTCCCCGCAGGACAGCGCAGCCCGTCCGCAAGGAGTGCTGCCGTGAATTTAACAATAGGCATGATTCCTCACAATATGAATGGTTTGGGTGAGCAGACCGACCCGGTTAGTGAGGATCGGTCTCAGATATGCCGTCCTAAGCGCCTCGGTAATACCAAGCAGCCTTCTTACCGATCTTGTGTTTCGTGAGAGGAAGAAGGCCGGCACTGACGAGAGCAGCAAGACACTTTCCTGCTCGCTTGCAGTCATCTGTGGTCATTGATGCCCAGAAGCTCACGCCCAGGAGATGCTCTGCGTTGTAGATCTCACCGCTCTGCAGGTATTGGATACGGAGCTCAGCACGCGCAGCGATCGCGTTGAAGAAAGACTGGGTTACCTTCCCGTACCTCCCACCGAAATTGAGCATAGGCTCAGTATCGAGCGGCCCACCGTTGGTTGGGGCGGTACTCGGAGGACTCGAGACAGACAACGGAAAATCGATCGCTCCGTCGAAATGAACCGCCCCGGGTTTTGAGGAGGCTCCTTACTTCAAGAGACTGGAGCCTTGAACAAGACCGAAAAGAGTGGGTGTCACGCCTGATCCGCAGTGACTTCGGTATCACGCTCGGTATCGCTCCGACCGAGCCCACCGTCAAAGCCGAAGGACCACCTCTCGGCAGCCCTTGTCCTTTGAACCTCATCCCGCAATGTCTGGTGGGCCCCCCGGGAGTCGAACCCGGCACCAACGGATTATGAGTCACCGGGGGGATGTTGTCTTGCGAGTCTTTGTGATGTTTTGTGGTGTCTAACCCTCTGATTCTTAATCAAAAGACATCGCGTGTACTCAACAAGCAACACGGAGCCACAGGCGGTTTTCTGTACAAATCTGACACAGGGACGCATGCCGCTCACCGGTTTGTAGCCCTTCTCTTTCAAACTGAGCGGGCCGACCTCAGTCTCTACACGCTCCATAAATCGATATTGGACACGGCAAAACGGTCCCGCAGATCCA
>Ga0256309_1000295_pt1 | contig 10864 bp, 8 predicted proteins | sample ColtaT_FD_183678 | JGI IMG/M metagenome (GOLD analysis project Ga0256309, IMG submission 183678) | Metatranscriptome of freshwater microbial communities from Columbia River, Oregon, United States - Colum_Colum_RepA_8d (Metagenome... | ecosystem: Environmental > Aquatic > Freshwater > River...
GGTGGCCTTCAGCCAGAGCCAGGGCATTGCGGTTGGTGCGGCCGGCGCCATTCTGGATACAGCCGATGGCGGCAAGACCTGGAAGCCCGTCGCGCCGTCACCCACGCAGCTGAGCTTGCTCGGCGTCGACGTGCAGGGCAGCGATGCGCTGGCCGTCGGCCAGATGGGCCTGATTCTGAAGCGCGATGCGAACAAGGCGTGGAAGACGATCGCCAGCGGTACCGAGGAGCGTCTGTTCTCGGTCAGCATGAATACGCGGGGTGTCGCTGCGATCGTCGGATCGTTCGGCACCGTACTCAAGTCGCAGGATGGCGGCGCCACATGGGCGGCCGTCGCACCGGACTGGACGGCGTACACCGAAGACGGCGCGCAGCCCCATCTGTATGCCGTCCAGGTCGACGCCAGCGGCGCGGTGATCATCGCCGGCGAGTTCGGCTTGATCCTGCGCTTGCCGGCCGGGCAGACCGTCTGGCAGCTGCTGCACAAGGGCGATGCGTCGATCTTTGCGCTCGACATTCGCGACGACGGTATCGGCTATGCCGTGGGTCAGAGCGGCGCCGCGCTGCGGACCGCCGACGGCGGCAGCACCTGGTCTGCATTGACCACCGGCAGTGACGCGATTCTGCTGGGCGTGCGCTCGGCCGCCGACGGCAGCGTGATCGCCAGCGGCATGCGCGACATGGTCAGCAGTCGCGACGACGGCCGCAGCTGGACGCATATCACCGCAGGTGATGCGCAGTCGGCCTGGTATGCCGGAATCGGCAGCCCCGCTGGTGGCGGCGCGTTGCTCGCGGTCGGTCATACCGGCCGCATCGTGCGCCTGCAGGCGCCGTAATCCGGTTGCGGCGACGCAGGCCGTTTCCGCAGCAGCATCAGCAGTAAAGCGAGTGACGACGGCGGGGCATCGAGCCTGCCGCGACGACGATTGAACCGTGCGAGTTAGACAACAACATCCGCGCTGCCCCGTGCCGGCGGATCAACGTAGAAGGGGAGAATCAATGGACGGATCGAAAGCAGGACGCTGGCTCAAGACCGGGCTTGCGACGGCGGCGATGCTGGTTGCCAGCGGCACCGCATCGGCACAGGCCGAAGGTGACGGCAGTTTCTTCGATGGCTTTCTCGGCGGCGTGGACGTCAGCATCGGCGGCTTCATCCGCGTCGAGAACGCATTCCAGACCGGAGACGAGAACCCGTTCAACCAGACCGGCAACATCTACAACAACCAGACCGTAGCGCGCCTGCCCGGCGTGCCGGTGCCCGGCTCGCCGGCACTGAGCTTTGCAGTGCCCAATCCGCTGCTGGCCGACACCACGCAGCGCACCGGTATCGAGACGTCGAACAACTGGTCGAACTACCACATCCTTCGTGGCGAGGTGGAAACCGGCATCCGCTTGAGCAACGACCTGTCGCTGATCGGCCGCGTGCGCGCGATCTACGATCCGGGCTATGACGACTTCAACGCCAACAGCGTCGACTTCGATCGCGGCGGCATCTCCGGCGGTGACCGTAAGCTGTATCGCAGCAACAGCCCGAACTATTTCGAGTTCCGGCCCGAGGGCAAGCGCCACGCCAATCCGCTCGAACTGGCTGGCGAAAACTATCTGGTCTATCTGCCGTCGTTGTTCTTCGACTACAACCGCGGCCCGCTGAACCTGCGCGTCGGCAACCAGCAGATTGCATGGGGACAGGCGCTGTTCTTCCGCGTGTTCGACGTGGCCAACGGCTTGGACTTGCGCCGCCACTCGGTGCTCGACTACGCGCAGGAGGAGTACGCCGACAAGCGCGTGCCGCAGCTGTCGATTCGCGCGGGTTACCAGATCACCGACGAGATCCTGGCCGACGCCTACGTCGCCAAGTTCCAGCCGACGATCTTCGGCAACCCGAACACCCAGTACAACATCATCCCGGCGCAGTTCACCGTGCAGGATCGCTACGGCGACTTCGACGACAAGTTCAGCTACGGCCTGCGCTTGAAGGCCAACTATGGTCAGTGGGGCTTCCAGGGCATGGCGGTGCGCCGCTACAACCCGGATGGCGTGTTCCGCTGGACCAAGTCGAACGTCGACAAGGACCTGCCGACCAGCAATCCGCTCGGCTTGCTAGTGCACACGCTCAATGGTTTCGAGTCGGGACAGACGCTGGCCAACACCCCGTTCGAAGCATCGCCCAGCGGCGTCTACTCGGCGGATGAGTGGTTCGAGTACGCCGCGATGGTGCGTCTCGACGGCGTTGCGGGTTTGAACGCCGCGATCAACGACTTCTCACCGGCGACGACCAATCTGCTGGCGTCGGAGGTCAACACCTTCGACCAGGCTCACAACCAGCTCGACACGTTCTTCATCGCATCGGGCGGTAGTTTGCGCGGCCACATCGAACGCAAGTACTTCCAGGAGACGGTGCTGGGTCTGGGTGTCAGCTACGTCGTCGAAGCCGAGCCGGGTTCGCCGCTGGATCAGTTGATCATCAACCTCGAAACCTCGTACACGCCGGACCGCGTGTTCACCGGCATCGACCTGGGACAGAACTTCGAGAATCACGACGCGTCGGTCACTGCGCTGGTGATGGAGAAGTACCAGCGCTTCAGCCAGAGCTTCCCGGCGACGTACTTCGTGTTCCAGGCGATGCACCGCAATGCCGACGACCTGTTCGGTCGCTCGCTGCGCGGCTACGGCGGCAGCCGCACGTCGACGCCCGACGGCGTCGGCAGCGCGAACTACGTCGTGCTCGCTGCACAGCAGCCGTTCCCGAACGACATCTACCGTGCTGCGTTCGCAGTGCTGTACGACCCGCGCGGCAGCATCTTGGTGCAGCCGGGCATCAAGTGGAAGCCGCGCGGATCGATCACCGTCGAAGCGTTCTACTCGTACATCAACGGCGATCTGAACGGCAATCCAAACGATACGCTGCTGTCGACGGCGAGCTTTGCCGACGAACTGACGCTGCGCGTCGCCTACCAGTTCTGAGTCTGATCTCTCTGTACCGCACGAGGTAAACCGGCATGCACATCCGCCGCTTCGATCATGACTATGGTCGGCGCCACTTTCTGAAGAGTGTCGCTGCCGGTGTGTTCGGCGGCGGTGTGCTGATGCCGGTCTGGGATGCGATCGCCAATACCGGCGATCCATCCAAGGCCTATCCCGACGAGCTGCTGTCGATCGAGGGCTACACCAAGGGGCGCATCAGCACCGGCGACGAGATCACCGCCGATAACGTCGACCTGGTCAAGGACCTGCTGGAGCCGATCAAGTACCAGCAGATCAAGACCATGGGCCGGCGCTTGAAGATCGTGCCGACAACGCGCGACATCATGCGGCTCAGCCCTTGGGAATACATGGAAGCGACGTTGAAGAACGCCGGCCAGGCGCGCTTCGACGAACGCGGCAACATTGTCACGCTGCAAGGCAAGCCGTGGATCGGCGGTACGCCGTTTCCTAACGCCACGTCGGCGCTGGAGCTGTATGCCGGCCTGACGATGACCTGGGGTCGCCACGATGCGTGCATGTATGCGATCCGCGAATACGATCTGTCGGCTGACGGCGATGTGCAGTTCAACTACGACTGCGGCTGGGCCGAGCTGTCGCCGATCGGTCGGGTTTCGATGAACCCCAAGCCGTATCTGCCGGGACGCGAAAACAAGCTGCGCTATCAGTCGGTGTTCTTCACGCGACCCGACAGCATCAAGGGCACGTCGTTCCTGAACATCTGGGACTACGACCAGAACAACTTCCCCGAACTGTACGGCTACGTGTCGGCGTTCAAGCGCATTCGGCAGTTCCCGACCGACCAGCGCTTCGAGCCGCTGATTCCCGGCTCGACGCTGTACTTGTCGGACGCGTGGGCTGCGGGTGATCCGCTGTACACCTGGGGCAACTATCGCGTCGTCTCGCGCGGCCCAGCGCTATCGGGTGTGTCGGGCGGCTGGAATGCCGAGCATCCGAACTGGGAGCACAAGACCCACGGCGGGCCCAAAGGCAAGACCTTCTGGGACACGCAGGTCGAGTTCGTGCCGGAAGCCGTTGTGATCGAAGCCGAGCCCGTGAAGTTTCCACGAGCGCCGGTCAGCAAGAAGCGCGTGTGGATCGATGCGCGCACGCAGTTGCCGATTGCGATGGTGTCGTACGACCGTCGCGGCGAGCCGTATCGCTCGTTCGACGGTGCTTACGGCTTGTACGAATCCGGCGGCAAATCGTTCAACGATGGCGCGCACCCCTATTGGTCGTGGGCGCATGTCCATGCATTCGATATTCAGACCGGCCGCATGACGCGTCTCGAGCAGGTGCGCGAGATCGCCGGTCACAAGACGATGGTCAACGATGCGGTCATCTACGACCGCTATCTGACCAACGCCGCCTTGATGCGCATCGGCGGTAGCGATTGATTCGACGATCGCGATGCGACTACCCGCACGGGTAGCGGAATCACGATCGACGCGGTCGTAGTCTCGTAGCAGATGTCATCAGCCCGTCGGACATAGAACGGGCGAAAACGATCATGCGAGCAGGAGAGACAACATGAGCGGCAGCGCCATGCTTCGGCGAGCCGGGCACAGGGAGGTCCAATGAGCCGCCTGCTGCAATGCTACGACGCTGGCAACGGCGCCCAACTGCTGTGGATCGACGCGCAGGACTATGCCGCGCAGTTGCTCTGCGGCGGCACTCCACCATGGACGGATGCGGCAGCGGCGCTGGCGCATCTGAACAAAGTGCAGGGCTTGATCCGCAGCGATGTCGTCACGCTGCCGGTCAACGCCATTATCGTCGCCTGGCTGGAACAGCACGCCGATCTGCGCGCCGCGATCGCCGCCAAGACGCGGCTGCTGTCACCGCTGAAAGCCTTGCTCAGCGATGCGGCGCTGCGCACACACCTGAACCAGATTGCCCAGGGCTTGCGCGCCAGTCATCGCGAGCTGCCGCTGGTGCTGTCGGTGCCGTCGCCGCGCTATTGGCCGGCGCTGGCCTATGCACAGGCTTTCCCGGACACGACGCCGCCTGCGGTCGAGGCCGATGATGCGGACGCTGCCTCGGTTTACATCGCCGACTTCCTGCGTGGCTTCGGCGATATCGAAATCGATGGCTTGCTGCTGCACGAATCAACCGACAGCGTGGCGGCCGGCGATGACGACCTGGCCTGCTATGGCGCCGTCGCCAATCTGGCCCGGCATTACCGCTGGGCACTGGCGCTGCAACAACCGCGCTCCGGCGATTACGACGCGGCATCGATCGACCTTGTGCTGACCCCGCAGCCTCAGCGCGGCGCTGTGCGTGCCTTGCGTAGCGCCGTGCTCGACCGGGCCGCTGCAGAGCAGGGGCGCCACGTATCGATTCCCACGCACGGCTTGTCGCCTGAGCACGTACTCGAACACCTGGCAGCGCTGCGTCACTGACGCCACGGCGCTGACACCCCATCCCTGATTCCCGCCCTTCATTGGAGCTGCCGATGCTCGATTACCGCCTCGATCACCTGTTCACCTTCGTTGCCCAGTTGCAGCCACCGCAGGTCCTAGGCGCGATGGCGACCGGCGTCCGCGTCAACTTCGCGATTGCTGGCGGTGAAGTCAGCGGTCCGCGTCTGAAGGGACGCTTGCTCGCGGTCGGCGCGGATTTCTTCAACCTGCAGACCGACGGCGTCGGCACGCTCGATGTCCGTGCTGCGATTGAAACGCATGATGGCGCCTTGATCGACGTGCGCTACCAGGGGGTCGGCGATTTGGGCGAAGACGGTCACGCGCGCTTCCTGCGCGGCGAGCTGCCGCCGACGCTGGCGCTACGCACGGCGCCGCGGATGGCGACCTCGCATCCGGATTATCTGTGGGCCAACCGACTGCAGTGCATCGGCGTCGGTGAAGCGGATTTCGCCACGCTCAAAGTGCGCTACGACGTTTACTCGATTCGCTGAAGCCGTACGACAACGAAGGACATCTCATGACATCGACATCTCACGCCGCTTCTCCCCGCAGCCTCGACGCCAGTGCGCGTCAGGTACTCGATCTGATGGCCAACTCGGGGCATCCGGCGATCGAAGATCTCCCGGTACCCGAAGCACGCGTGGCGGCGCGAATGGGCTTCATCGCGATGCAGGCACCCAAGGTCGAAGTGCGCGAGGTGCGTGACCTGCAGGTGCAAGGTGCCGATGGCATGTTGCCGGCGCGCTTGTATCGGCACGGCGAGGCCGCGATTCAGCCGGTGCTGGTCTATTTCCACGGCGGCGGATTCACGATCGGCGATCTGGAGCTGTATGACGCGTTCTGCCGTCGCATCGCGGTGGCGTCGAACTGTGCCGTGTTGTCGGTCGACTATCGACTCGGACCTGAGCATCGCTTTCCGGCAGCGGCCGATGACTGTATTGCGGCCACGCAGTGGGTCGCAGCGCATGCCGCATCGCTGGGCTTGGACGCGGCGCGCCTGGCGGTCGGTGGTGATTCGGCTGGCGGCAATCTGGCGGCGGTGACCACGTTGGCCTTGCGTGGCCAGCTGTCGATTGCGCATCAGCTGCTGATCTGCCCGCTGACCGCGTTCGACTCGACCACCGACAGCTTCCGGCGTTGCGCCGAAGGCTACTTTCTGACGGCCAAGCTGATGAGTTATTTCGGCGGCCACTATCTCAATGGGGAGCAGGATCTGCAGAACTGGCGCTGCGCGCCGATCCGCGCCGAGCGGCTCGATGGACTGCCGCCGGCCACCGTGCTGATCGCGGGCTTCGACCCATTGCGCGACGAAGGCGAAGCCTATGCGCAGCGGCTCGAAGCCGCTGGCGTGCCGGTCAAGTTGATTGAGTATCCCGGCCAGTTCCACGACTTCCAGCTGGTCGACGGTTTGATCCCGCAGGCGATCACCGCTGTCGACGACTTGGCTGCGGCATTGCGTCGCGCGCTGCATCGCTAGCCGGAGGCTGCCATGAGTCTCGATCCACTGGCGGCGTTCCGCCTCGACGGTAAAGTCGCGTTGATCACCGGCGCCGCACAGGGTCTCGGCGCCGAGATCGCGGCGACGTTGGCGGCAGCCGGCGCGTCGGTGTTCGTCACCGACATCCAGGCCGATGCGATCGCCGCGCGTGCATCGACGCTGCGCCACGGCGGCGCGCGCGCCGCTCATGCGGTTCACGACGTCACTCAGGAATCGCACTGGGAATCGGCGATCGCCGCTGCCGTCGCCGAGCTCGGCGGCATCGATATCGTCGTCAATAATGCCGGCGTCGAGGACATGGCGCTGCTGACCGACTGCACGCTGGCGGACTTCGAGCGCATCCAGCGGATCAACGTCACCGGAACGTTTCTCGGGCTCAAGCATGCGATCCGCTCGATGCGGCCCGGCGGCAGCAGCGGCCGTGGCGGTGCCATCGTCAATCTGTCGTCGCTGGCCGCGATGCTCGGCGTCACCGGCTTGTCGGCGTACTGCACCAGCAAGGGCGCCGTGCGCTCACTGACCAAGGCCGCGGCGATCGAGTGCGCGCAACTGGGCACCGGTATCCGCGTCAATTCGGTCCACCCGGGCGTGATTCGCACGGCGATGGGCAATCACTTGCTCGAAGGCTTCGTGAGGCTAGGGCTGGCGCCGGATCTGGCGACGGCCGAAGCGGCGATGAACCAACTGCATCCGATGGGCATGGGCCAGCCATCCGATGTCGCCAATGCGATTCTGTATCTGGTGTCCAGCGCGGCGCGCTGGACCAACGGTGCCGAGCTCGTACTCGACGGAGGCGCCAATGCACAGTAACTCGCGCAAAGGGCGCGTGCAGGATCGCGTCGCCTTGATCACCGGCGGCGCACGAGGCCTCGGCTACGCGGCTGCCGAAGCGCTGATCGCCGAAGGCGCTCGCGTGATGATCACCGACCTGAAGGCCGGCGATGTCGAAGCCGCTGTCGCGCAACTGGGGCCGTCGGCGGCTGGCGTGGTGCAGGACGTGACCGAGCGCGCTGGCTGGCCGCGCGTGCTCGACGCGGTGGTCGCGCGCTTTGGTCGTGTCGACATCGTCGTCAACAACGCCGGCGTCGCGAATCTGGCCAGCATCGAGCAGATAACCGACGCGGATTGGACACGCACGATCGACGTCAATCTGAACGCGGTGTACCTCGGCACCCAAGTGGCGATCGAGCGGATGAAGCACAGCGGTGGCGGCAGCATCGTCAACATCGCCTCGATCGAAGGCTTGGTCGGCGAAGCGGCGCTGCCGGCCTACAACGCCAGCAAAGCGGCGGTGCGCTTGCTCAGCAAGTCGACCGCGATCCATTGCGCGCGCAGCGGCTACGGCATTCGTGTCAACAGCGTCTGCCCCGGCTTTGCCGAGACGCAGATGGTCAGCGGTGCATTGGCGGCGCTGGAACCCGAGCAAGCGCAGCAGTTTGCTGCTGTGACGCTGCAGCGCATCCCGATGGGACGCTTCGCCAAGCCCTCCGAAATCGCCGCCGTGGTGCTGTTTCTGGCATCCGACGACGCCAGCTATGTCACCGGCGCCGACGTCGTTGTCGACGGCGGTATGACGGCCTGAAAGCCGCACCACAACCCCAACTCAGCAGGGAAGGATCAATACGATGAGCACGAGCAAGAAGCCGGTCGTCATCTACGGCGTCAACGGATACACGGGTCGGCTGGTGGCCGAATATCTGCGCGAATACCGGATGCCGTTCATCGCGGCCGGCCGCAGTGCAGCGCGCATCAAGGAAGTGCTCGACAAGGTGCCCGGTATCGAGAACGCCGATTACGAGATCGCCGAAGTCGAACACACCACCGAGGCGCTGACCGAGCTGCTCAAGGGCACCAAGGTGCTGTGCAATATGGTCGGCCCGTTCATGAAATACGGCGGCGAAGCGGTCGAAGCCTGTCTTGCGGCCGGCGTGCACTACACCGACACCAACGGCGAGCAGAACTGGATGATGCACGCCGAAGCCACTTGGGGCGAACGCTTTGCCGAGCGCAATCTGCTGCTGGCGCCGGGCATCGCGCAGATGTACACCACCGGCGAGATCGCGGCCAATCTGTGCCTGGAAACACCGGGCCTGGATACGCTCGACATTCTGGTGCTGTGGAAAGGCTTCCCGACTTACGCCTCGACGCAGACGATCTTCAGCATCCTGACCGCCAATTTTTATTACCTGGACCAGAAGCAGTACGTGCAGTGGCCGGCGACCGCCAAGGCCGAAGTCGTCGTGCCGGGCCAGCATTCGACCGCGATGGCGCTGCCCTGGGGCGGCACTGCGCATCCGGTCTGGTTCAAGAACGATCCGCGCGTGGCCTCGTGCAAGGCGATGGGCGGCGTGTTCGAGCGCACGGTGATGGAAGGCGTCGTGCAGATCGCCGCCGTCGTCGAAGAAAAGATCAAGCCGATGCCGAAAGCCGAAGCCGAGAAGGCGCTGTCGGACATGGCCGCGAGCCTGCAGGCCGGCATGCCGCCGCGCGAGAACACGCGCATCAACACGTCGGTCGACTCGGTGCACGCCAGCGGCCCGGCAGGCCACGCGCATTGCGTGATCCACGGCATCTGCAACTACAAGCAGACCGGTCTGCTGCAGGCCTACGTGGCCTACCATCTGGTGCAGGCGCCGCCGAAACGCTACGGCTTTGCGTCGGGCTGCCAGGCCTTCGGTCACCGCGAACTACTCGGCGTGCTGCAGAACTTTGGGCTGGTCAGCGATCCGGTGCTGACGGTCAACGCCAGGAGCGTGCGTCATGGCGGATGATGCGCCTGCGTCGGCGCCGTCGTCCGGTGTGCGCGAGGGCCAGTGGCTTTGGTCGCCGCGTGCCGAGTTCGCTGCGGCGTCGAACATCGCGCGTTATCAGCGCTGGTTGAAGTCCGAGCGCGGGCTCGACATGCCCGACTACAGCGCGCTGCATCAATGGTCGGTCACCGAGATCGCGCCATTCTGGGCGTCGATCTGGGACTACTTCGACGTGCAGTCGGCTACGCCGTACACGCGCGTGCTCGACGAGCGCAAGATGCCGGGCGCGCGGTGGTTCGAAGGCTCGCGCGTCAACTACGCCGAGCATCTGCTGCGCCACGAAGCGGTCGCCGCCGACGGTGAAGCGGCGTTTCATCACCTGACCGAGACGCGGCCGCTGGAGCAGATGAGCTGGCAGCAACTGGGCCGGCAGGTGCGCATCCTGGCGACGCAGTTGCGTGCGCTGGGCGTGCAGCCCGGCGATCGCGTCGTGTCGTACATGCCCAACGTACCCGAGACGGCAATCGCGATGATCGCCACGCTCGCGGTCGGCGGTGTGTGGTCGTCGGCGGCGCCGGAGTTCGGCGTCAAGACAGTGACCGACCGCTTCTCGCAGATCGTGCCGAAAGTGATGTTCGCCTGCGATGGCTACCGATTCGGCGGCAAGGATTTTTCGCGCGTCGACGAAGTGGCCGAGATCGCATCGCGCTTGCCCAGCCTGGGCTGCATCGTCTGGCTGCCGTATCTGCAGCCGGCGTCGGGTGTGCCAGACAAGATCCCGCAAGCGCTGCTGTGGTCGACGCTGATGGATCAGCCCGACGTACCACGCGAGCAGTTCGTCTACGAGCGCGTCGCATTCGATCATCCGATCTGGGTCGTGTTCTCGTCGGGTACGACCGGCTTGCCCAAGGCGATCGTCCATAGTCACGTCGGCGTGCTGGTCGAGCATCTGAAGCTGATGCACTTCCACTTGAACCTGCGGCCCGGCGCGCCGATGTTCTTCTACAGCACGACCGGCTGGATGATGTGGAACCTGCTGATCGCCGCGTTGCTGACCGGCGGATCGGCGGTGTTGTACGACGGCAGCCCAATGCATCCAGGCCCGGACTTCCTGTGGCAGCTGGCAGCGCGCACGCGCTGCGTCAGCTTCGGTGCAAGCCCGACCTTCGTACAGATGATGGAGAAAGCCGGGCTCAAGCCGGGCAGCGACCA
>Ga0256309_1000299_pt1 | contig 10841 bp, 8 predicted proteins | sample ColtaT_FD_183678 | JGI IMG/M metagenome (GOLD analysis project Ga0256309, IMG submission 183678) | Metatranscriptome of freshwater microbial communities from Columbia River, Oregon, United States - Colum_Colum_RepA_8d (Metagenome... | ecosystem: Environmental > Aquatic > Freshwater > River...
CCTAGCGCACTCTGCGCCCTTCCCGGCTTTTTTTCTTCACAAGACCCTCCTCCAAGGACCGACGATGTCTATGTTTACTGGCGTCCAGATGGCGCCCCGCGATCCCATCCTGGGACTGAATGAGCAATTTGCCGCAGACACCAACCCCCACAAAGTGAACCTGGGTGTCGGCGTTTATTTTGATGACAACGGCAAATTGCCCTTGCTGCAATGCGTTCAGCAAGCAGAAAAAGCCATGATGGACAAGCCCACGGCACGCGGTTACCTGCCGATTGACGGCATTGCAGCCTACGACAGCGCCGTCAAAGGCCTGGTCTTCGGTCCGGAGTCTGAGCCTGTGAAAAGCGGCCGTGTGGCCACCGTCCAAGGCTTGGGCGGCACAGGCGGCCTGAAAATTGGCGCCGACTTCCTGAAAAAATTGTTGCCCACAGCCAAAGTGCTGATCAGCGACCCCAGCTGGGAAAACCATCGCGCCCTGTTCACACAGGCGGGCTTCACCGTGGAAACCTATGCCTACTACGATGCTGACAAACGCGGCGTCAACTTTGAAGGCATGCTGGCCTCTTTGAAAGCGGCTCCCGCAGGCACCATCGTGGTCTTGCATGCTTGCTGCCACAACCCCACGGGCTATGACATCACCGCCGCACAATGGGACCAGGTGGTTCAAGTGGTAAAGGCGCAAGGCCTGACCGCTTTCCTGGACATGGCCTACCAAGGCTTCGGCCATGGCATTCAAGAAGATGGTGCCGTGGTGGCCAAATTCGTCGCCGCTGGTTTGAATTTCCTGGTGTCTACCTCTTTCTCCAAGAGCTTCAGCCTTTACGGCGAGCGCGTCGGCGCCCTGTCGGTTTTGTGTGCTGACAAAGAAGAAGCCGATCGCGTGCTGTCGCAACTGAAGATTGTCATTCGCACCAATTACTCCAACCCACCGACCCATGGGGGCGCCGTGGTCGCCGCCGTGCTGAGCAACCCCGAGTTGCGCGCCCTGTGGGAAAAAGAGCTGGGCGAGATGCGCGTGCGCATCAAGGACATGCGCCAGAAACTGGTGGACGGGCTGAAGGCCGCCGGTGTTCAACAGGACATGAGTTTCATCACCGACCAGATCGGCATGTTCAGCTACTCGGGCTTGAACAAAGACCAAATGGTGCGTCTGCGCACCGAATTTGGGGTGTATGGCACCGATACCGGGCGCATGTGCGTGGCAGCCCTGAACAGCAAGAACATTGCGCATGTTTGCGCATCGATTGCCAAGGTCGTCTAAGCCTATCGGCCCGCGCAAATTGGTGTCTGGACTCCAATTTGCGCGCCAGTCTGCTGTTATATTGCACTGCAACATATTTGAACCAAGGTCGCGCCCATGCTTTACCAGATCTACGAAACGCAACGCTCACTGATGGAGCCTTTCGCGGACTTTGCACAGGCAGCTGCCAAGCTGTACAGCAACCCTCTGTCGCCCTTGGGGCAGTCGCAAATTTCGCAGCGCATTTCGGCCACCTACGACCTGATTTACCGCCTTGGCAAAGATTATGAAAAGCCCTCTTTCGGCATTCAGTCCGTGCCCGTGGACGGTGTGGATGTGGCGATTCATGAGCGTGTTGAAATTGACAAGCCCTTTTGCGAGCTGCGCCGCTTCAAACGCTTCTGTGACGATGCCGCCACCCTGAACAAGCTCAAAGAGCAGCCCGTGGTGCTGATCGTGGCGCCGTTGTCGGGCCACTATGCGACCTTGTTGCGCGACACCGTCAAAACCATGCTGACCGGTCACAAGGTTTACATCACCGACTGGAAAAATGCCCGGCTGGTGCCACTCACCCACGGCGAGTTCCACCTGGACGACTACGTCAACTACGTGCAAGAGTTCATTCGCCATTTGCAAGCCACCTACGGCCATTGCCATGTGATGAGCGTCTGTCAGCCCACCGTGCCCGTGCTGGCTGCCGTGTCCTTGATGGCTTCGCGTGGCGAGCAAACGCCTTTGAGCATGACCATGATGGGTGGCCCCATCGATGCCACACGCTCGCCCACTGCGGTCAACAACCTGGCGATGAATAAAAGCTTCAGCTGGTTTGAGAACAATGTGATTTACCGCGTGCCTTCGAATTTCCCAGGGGCCGGTCGTCGCGTTTACCCAGGCTTCTTGCAGCACACCGGTTTTGTGGCCATGAACCCGGACCGCCATTTGAAGAGCCATTACGACTACTTCAAAGACCTGATCAAGGGCGACAACTCCAGCGCCGAATCGCACCGACAGTTCTACGACGAGTACAACGCCGTGCTGGACATGGACGCCGACTATTACCTGGAAACCATTCAAACCGTTTTCCAGGAATTCAAACTGGTCAAAGGCACCTGGGAGGTTCGCAACCCCGAAGGCGAGTTAGAGCTTGTGCGTCCGCAAGACATCACCCGCACCGCCTTGCTGACGGTGGAAGGTGAACTGGACGACATCTCGGGTTCTGGTCAAACGGAAGCTGCCCACAGTCTGTGCACGGGCATTGTGCGCCGTGAGCACCATCATCTGGAAGCCAAGGGTGCGGGCCACTATGGCATTTTCAGCGGCCGTCGCTGGCGCGAGGTGGTGTACCCGCACGTTCGCGCTTTCATCCTGGAACACGAAGGCAAGACGACCAAGCCCGCCAAAGCGGCGGTCAAGCCCAAGCGCGTCGCAGCGAAAAAAGCCTCGGTGGCTGCCAAGCCCGCTCGCAAGACGGCGGCGCGTCGCAGGGCTTGATGCGCCTACAAGCCCTTCGCGACCTGGTGTTGGCGGCACTGCCGCAAACCCAGTGCACGCGGTGCGGCTTTCCTGATTGCGCGGCCTACGCCCAGGCCATCGCTGAACAGCAAGCCCCCCTCAATCAATGCCCCCCGGGTGGACAGGAAGGCATTGAGCGCTTGGCCCGCATCACCGGACAACCGGTTTTGCCGCTGAACCCAGACCATGGCGTGGAAACGCCTCGAACCGTGGCCTGGATCGAAGAAGACACCTGCATTGGTTGCACGCTGTGCATCAAAGCCTGCCCGACCGATGCGATTGTGGGCACCCACAAGCGCATGCACACCGTCATCGAGCCCTATTGCACGGGCTGTGAGCTCTGCATTCCGGTCTGTCCCGTGGACTGCATTCGAGTTGACAATGTCAGTGGTGATGCAACGGGCTGGAATGCTTGGTCAACGGCTCAAGCAGACTTGGCGCGCACGCGCTATGAGGCGCGCGGCCGTCGACTGAGCCGGGAAGCCCAAGAACATGATGAGCGACTGCAGGCCAAGGCACATGCCAAATTGGCGGACTTAAGCGGTCACACCCACACGTCGGCCAGCGATGTGGCTGCGGTGGACCGCAAAAAAGCCATCATCGAAGCCGCCCTCGCCCGCGCAAAATCGCGCCAGTGACGAAACCCTTTATTGGGAGGCCAGGGCGCTGAAGGCTTGAACGACTTCAGGAGGGGCTTGCACCAACTCGATCAAGACGCCCTCACCGCCAATGGGCAATTCATCGTTGCCTTTGGGGTGCACAAAGCAAATGTCGAAGCCTGCAGCGCCTTTGCGAATGCCACCGGGCGCAAAACGCACGCCTTGCGAGCTCAGCCACTGCACGGCGAGCGGCAAATCATCGATCCACAAGCCCACATGGTTCAGCGGCGTGGTGTGCACGGCTGGTTTTTTTTCAGGGTCCAGCGGCTGCATCAAGTCCACTTCCACTTTGAACGGCCCCGTGCCGATGGCGCAAATGTCTTCGTCCACATTTTCGCGCTCACTGCGAAAGGTGCCGGTCACTTCCAGGCCGAACATTTCGACCCAGAGCTTTTGCAAGCGGCCTTTGTCAGGGCCACCGATGGCGATTTGCTGGATGCCCAGCACTTTGAAAGGACGTTGGCTCATTCGAACTCCACAATGACTTGGTCCACGGTCAGCGACTCGCCTTTGCCAGCCACAACCTTCTTCACCACGCCATCCTGCGCGGCGAACAAGACGTTCTCCATCTTCATGGCCTCAATGACAGCCACACGCTCGCCCGCTTGCACCTTTTGCCCGGGCTGAACAGCCACATCGACCAACAAGCCGGGCATGGGCGACAACACAAAGCGGCTCAGGTCGGGCGGCGCCTTGTAAGGCATCAGCTTGTGCAGGTCGGCCATGCGGCGCGACACCACCAGGGTCTCAATGCGCGTGCCATTGTGTTGCACTTGCAAAGCCAGGGGATTTTTCAAAGTTCCGCGCTCAATTTGCGCCGTGAAGGGCTGGCCATTCACATGGCCGGTGATGCAAATGTCGTTCAAGCGCGAATGGCTCTCGATGGCGTAGCGCTTGTCGCCCACCTGAATGACCGCCACGCCGTGCTTGCTGGGGTAATCATCCACATGCACGTCAATGTAGCGGTGCTGGCCCGCTTGGCCGAGCTCAATGACGGTGTACTCCTGGCCCACTTTCACATCGTAGCCCGGCAATTGACCGCTCAAGGAAGCCGCACGCTCACGCGATTTGCGGCGCACAAAGGCGGCCAAAGCCACCAGGAAATTCGGGTCGCTGTGGGGCACATCTTCGGCGCGGAAGCCCTGGCCGTAATGCTCTGCAATGAAGCCGGTGTTGAAGTCGCCCGTGACAAATTTCGGGTGAGCCAGCAAAGCGGCCTGGAAGGGAATGTTGGAGCTGATGCCGCGGATGACAAAGCCATTCAGGGCTTCGCGCATTTTGGCAATGGCCTCGTTGCGGTCACGGCCATGCACGATCAGTTTGGCGATCATCGAGTCATAGAACATCGGGATCTCACCACCTTCCGTGACGCCGGTATCCACGCGCACGCCCTGGAGCTGGGTGGTGTCCGACTGGAACATCGTCTGCTCTGGCGTTTGAAAGCGCACCAGGCGTCCGGTGGAGGGCAAGAAGTTACGGAATGGGTCTTCCGCGTTGATTCGACATTCGATCGCCCAACCCTCACGCTTCACATCGGCTTGGGTCAGGGGCAGCTTTTCGCCTGCTGCCACTCGGATCATCATCTCCACCAGATCCAAACCGGTGATGCATTCGGTGACAGGGTGCTCAACCTGCAAGCGGGTGTTCATCTCCAGGAAATAGAAGCTCTGGTCTTTGCCGACCACAAATTCCACTGTGCCGGCACTCTGGTACTTCACGGCTTTGGCCAGGGCCACGGCTTGCTCGCCCATGGCTTTGCGGGTGGCATCGCTGATGAAGGGCGACGGCGCTTCCTCGATCACTTTTTGGTGACGGCGCTGGATGGAACACTCGCGCTCGTTCAAATACAGCACGTTGCCGTGCGAATCGCCCAGCACCTGAATTTCAATGTGGCGCGGTTCTTCCACGTATTTCTCGATGAACACGCGGTCATCGCCAAAGCTGTTGCGCGCCTCATTGCGGCAAGACGTGAAGCCTTCAAAAGCCTCTTTGTCATTGAAGGCCACGCGCAGGCCTTTGCCGCCGCCACCAGCCGAAGCCTTGATCATCACGGGGTAGCCAATGCCCTTGGCGATGTCGACGGCTTTTTCAGCGCTTTCGATGGCGTCGTTGTAGCCGGGAATGGTGTTGACCTTGGCTTCGTTGGCCAATTTCTTCGAGGCAATCTTGTCGCCCATGGCTGCAATGGAATAGTGCTTGGGGCCAATGAAGGCAATCCCCTCTTCCTCGCAGCGCCTGGCAAAGTCTTCGTTCTCGCTCAAGAAGCCATAACCGGGGTGCACGGCTTGTGCACCTGTGGCCTTGCAGGCGGCGATGATTTTGTCGGCCACCAGATAAGACTCGCGGGAAGGCGCAGGCCCCAACAGCACCGCTTCATCGGCCAAAGACACATGGCGCGCCTCGCGGTCGGCTTCAGAGTAAACGGCAACGGTTTGGATGCCCATCTTGCGGGCAGTGGCAATGACACGGCAAGCGATTTCGCCGCGGTTGGCAATCAGGATTTTGGTAAACATGTTCGGTCTCTCCTCAGCGCTCACAGCGGAATGTTGCCGTGCTTGCGCCACGGGTTGTCGATCTTTTTGTCCTTGAGCATGACCAGCGAGCGGCAAATGCGCTTGCGGGTCTCGTGCGGCTGGATCACGTCGTCAATGAAGCCGCGTGCGCCGGCCACAAACGGGTTGGCAAAACGGGCCTTGTACTCGGCCTCGCGCGCGGCAAGCTTGACCGGATCGTTCTTGTCTTCACGGAAAATGATTTCCACCGCGCCCTTGGCGCCCATCACCGCAATTTCAGCGTTGGGCCAGGCAAAGTTGACGTCGCCGCGCAAATGCTTGGACGACATCACGTCGTAGGCACCCCCATAGGCTTTGCGGGTGATGACGGTGATTTTGGGGACCGTGCACTCGGCATAGGCATAGAGCAGCTTGGCGCCATGCTTGATGATGCCGCCGTACTCTTGCGAGGTGCCGGGCATGAAGCCCGGCACGTCGACAAAGGTCACCACAGGAATGTTGAAGGCATCGCAAAAGCGCACAAAGCGCGCGGCCTTGATCGAGCTCTTGATGTCCAGGCAACCGGCAAGCACCAAAGGCTGGTTGGCCACGATGCCCACCGTCTGACCGCCCATGCGGGCAAAACCGATCAGGATGTTTTTGGCGTATTCGGGCTGCAACTCGAAGAAGTCACCATCGTCAACGGTTTTGACGATCAGCTCTTTCATGTCATAAGCCTTGTTGGGATTGTCCGGCACCAAGGTGTCCAGGCTCAGGTCCATGCGGTCGGTGGGATCGCCGCTGGGGCGCACTGGCGCTTTCTCGCGGTTGTTCAAAGGCAGGTAGTTGTAGAGGCGGCGCAACATGAGCAGCGCTTCCACATCGTTCTCGAACGACATGTCGGCCACGCCGCTCTTGGTGGTGTGGGTCAGGGCCCCACCCAACTCTTCTGCAGTGACTTCTTCGTGCGTCACGGTCTTGACCACTTCGGGGCCCGTGACGAACATGTAGGAACTGTCTTTCACCATGAAGATGAAATCGGTCATGGCCGGCGAGTACACCGCACCGCCTGCGGAAGGCCCCATGATCATGCTGATTTGCGGAATCACACCGCTGGCCATCACATTGCGCTGGAAGACTTCGGCATAACCGCCCAAGGACGCCACGCCTTCTTGGATGCGGGCGCCACCGGAGTCGTTCAGACCGATGACGGGTGCGCCCACCTTCATGGCCTGGTCCATGATCTTGCAAATTTTTTCTGCATGCGGCTCGGACAGTGCACCGCCAAACACGGTGAAGTCCTGGCTGAACACAAACACCAAGCGGCCATTGATCATGCCGTAGCCGGTGACCACACCATCGCCCGGGATCTTGTTGTCTTCCATGCCGAAGTCGGTGCAACGGTGCTCGACAAACATGTCCCATTCTTCAAAGGTGCCTTCGTCCAGCAGCACCTCAATGCGCTCGCGGGCGGTCAGCTTGCCTTTGGCGTGTTGCGCGTCAATGCGCTTTTGTCCGCCCCCCAGGCGAGCAGCGGCACGCTTTTTTTCCAATTGTTCAATGATGTCATGCATGATGATTCTCTAGGGTTGGTAGGAGTTGTTCCTCGTCACCGCGAACCCAGCGGGCGCGGCGGCCTCAAGATGAGATGGCCGCGCAGCTTCGCCGCTCGCCATGACGGTGGCCAGTTGAAGGAGTTGTCTTGCAGCGGTGGAAGCCGGCAGATGACCGCTGGCAACCTGTGCCGTGAGGCCAGGCAACAGGTCTCGCACGGCGGCATGTTGCTTGAAAGCGTGTTTCAGGCCAGCGTCGATGCGCTCCCACATCCAAGACAGGGCTTGCTGCTGTCGACGATCCGCCAGTTTGCCGTTGCGGGTTTGCAGGTCGCGGAATTCGCTGACCTTGGCCCAGAAGGCGTCGACGCCGCGATTGAGCAAGGCGCTGATTTGCACCACTTGCGGATGCCAGAGTGTCTCCACAGGGTGGGCATGTTCTGGATGGCCATGCATGCCCAACAATCGCAACGCGCTGGTGATTTGGGCTTCGGCACGCGTGGCGGCTGAAGCGTCAATGTCGGCCTTGTTGATGACCACCAGATCGGCCAGTTCCATCACGCCTTTTTTGATGGCCTGCAAATCGTCACCGGCATTGGGCAATTGCAGCAGCACAAACATGTCGGTCATGTTGGCCACGGCGGTTTCGCTTTGCCCCACGCCTACGGTTTCAACGATGACCACGTCGTAGCCTGCAGCCTCGCAGACCAGCATGGACTCGCGGGTTTTCTCGGCCACGCCGCCCAGGGTGCCACTGCTGGGACTGGGTCGAATGTAGGCCTGGGGATGAACCGACAAATGCTCCATGCGTGTCTTGTCGCCCAGGATCGAGCCGCCCGAAATGCTGGACGAGGGGTCCACAGCCAACACGGCAACGCGGTGCCCCTGCCCGATCAGGTACAAGCCCAGGGCTTCAATGAAGGTGCTTTTGCCAACGCCAGGCACGCCGCTGATGCCCAGGCGGAACGATCGGCCTGTTTGGGACAACAACTGCGTGAGCAAAGCATCGGCTTGCTCGCGATGGTCCGCGCGCGTGGACTCCAGCAGTGTGATGGCCTTGGCCATGCCGCGACGTTGCACCGCCGCGCCACCGTGCACGATGGCTTCAAACAGCGCGGAGGAAGGCAGCGAGCTCACGGCCATGCTCTGGGCTTAGATCAGGCAGCGCCCAAGGCCTTGCGAATTTGCTCCAGCACGTCCTTGGCGCTGGCCGGAATCGGCGTGCCCGGGCCATAAATGCCTTTGACGCCAGCGTCGTACAGGAATTCATAGTCTTGGCGCGGAATCACGCCGCCTACGAACACAATGATGTCGTCAGCGCCTTGCTTCTTCAACTCGGCAATGATGGCCGGCACCAGGGTTTTGTGGCCTGCGGCCAGGGTGGAAACGCCGACGGCGTGCACATCGTTCTCAATGGCTTGCCGTGCGCACTCCTCGGGCGTCTGGAACAAAGGCCCCATGTCCACATCGAAGCCGAGGTCGGCATAGGCGGTGGCCACCACCTTGGCGCCACGGTCATGGCCGTCCTGGCCGAGCTTGGCGATCATCACGCGGGGGCGACGGCCTTGGGCATCGGCAAACGCCGCAATTTCTTTCTTGAGCTGTTCCCAGCCTTCGGCAGAGTCATAAGCGGCAGCGTACACACCGGTCACCTTTTGTGTGTCGGCGCGGTGGCGCCCGAAAACTTTCTCCAGCGCATCGGACACCTCGCCGACGGTGGCGCGCAAGCGAATCGCTTGAATGGAAAGGTCCAGCAAATTGCCATCGCCTTTTTCAGCGGCGGCGGTCAAGGCGTCGAGCGCCTTTTGCACAGCGGCGGCGTTGCGCGTGGCGCGAATTTGCTGCAAGCGCTCGATCTGGCCGTCGCGCACTTTGACGTTGTCAATGGCGAGGATGTCGATGGGATCTTCTTTGGCCAACTTGTATTTGTTGACGCCCACAATCACGTCTTTGCCGGAATCGATGCGCGCTTGCTTTTGCGCCGCGGCCGCCTCGATTTTCAGCTTGGCCCAACCAGAATCCACGGCCTTGGTCATGCCGCCCATGGCCTCGACTTCTTCGATGATGGCCCAGGCCGCATCGGCCATGTCCTGGGTCAGCTTTTCCATCATGTAGCTGCCGGCCCAGGGGTCGATCACGTTGGTGATATGGGTTTCTTCCTGAATGATCAGCTGGGTGTTGCGCGCGATGCGTGCGCTGAATTCTGTGGGCAGGGCAATCGCTTCGTCAAAGCTGTTGGTGTGCAACGATTGGGTGCCCCCGAACACGGCCGCCATGGCCTCGATGGTGGTGCGCACCACGTTGTTGTAAGGGTCCTGTTCGGTCAGCGACCAGCCAGAAGTCTGGCTGTGGGTTCGCAACATGAGGCTCTTGGGGTTCTTGGCGTTGAACCCCTTCATGATGCGGCACCACAGCAGGCGTGCCGCGCGCATCTTGGCGATTTCCAGGTAGAAGTTCATGCCCACGGCCCAGAAGAACGACAGGCGACCTGCAAAGTCGTCGACGTCCATGCCTTTGGCAATGGCAGTCTTCACATACTCCTTGCCATCGGCCAAAGTGAAAGCCAGTTCCAGCGCCTGGTTGGCACCGGCCTCTTGCATGTGGTAACCCGAAATGGAAATCGAGTTGAATTTCGGCATGTTTTTCGCCGTGTACTCGATGATGTCGCCAATGATGCGCATCGAAGGCTCGGGCGGGTAGATGTAGGTGTTGCGCACCATGAACTCTTTCAGAATGTCGTTCTGAATCGTTCCGGACAATTTGTCTTGCGAGACGCCCTGCTCTTCGGCGGCCACCACATAGCCGGCCAGCACCGGCAGCACGGCGCCGTTCATGGTCATGGAAACCGAGACCTTGTCCAGCGGGATCTGGTTGAACAGGATCTTCATGTCCTCGACCGAGTCGATCGCCACGCCGGCCTTGCCCACGTCGCCGGTCACACGCGGGTGGTCGGAGTCGTAGCCGCGGTGGGTGGCCAGGTCGAACGCCACCGACACGCCCTGCCCGCCTGCAGCCAGCGCCTTGCGATAAAAGGCGTTGGACTCTTCGGCGGTCGAGAAACCCGCGTACTGGCGGATGGTCCAGGGACGCACCGCATACATGGTGGCCTGCGGACCGCGTAGAAAGGGCTCGAAACCCGGCAGCGTGTTGGCGTAGGGCAAGCCGGCGGTGTCTTCGGCGGTGTAGAGCGGCTTGACCGATATGCCGTCGGGCGTGAGCCAGTTCAGGGCGGCCACATCGCCGCCGGGAGCAGACTTGGCAGCGGCACGATGCCAGGCCTCCAGCTCAGAGGGGGCAAACTCGGCGTGTTTCTTGGGCTCGGTCATGGCATTCTCTTGTCTGTGGGGGCTACACCTTGGGCACAGCTGAACTGCGAAGCAAGCGC
>Ga0256309_1000300_pt1 | contig 10840 bp, 10 predicted proteins | sample ColtaT_FD_183678 | JGI IMG/M metagenome (GOLD analysis project Ga0256309, IMG submission 183678) | Metatranscriptome of freshwater microbial communities from Columbia River, Oregon, United States - Colum_Colum_RepA_8d (Metagenome... | ecosystem: Environmental > Aquatic > Freshwater > River...
AAACAGTTGATGCTTAAGCGCATTTGTTTCTGAAACACTATCGATAATTTCTTCACTAAGCATCCTTGCAATCTCCTTCAATTGATTTACCTGTTTACCAATTGAAGGAGATTGCAAGGATGCTTAGTGAAGAAATTATCGATAGTGTTTCAGAAACAAATGCGCTTAAGCATCAACTGTTTGAAGCACAAAAACTAAGTAGTGTAGGTGCAATAGCCAGCAGCGTTGCGCATGAATTTAACAATGTGCTAACCACCATAATCAACTACACAAAAATGGCTCAGCGCACTGATAACGAAGAAAACCGAAAGCAGGCATTAGAAAAGATTTTGAAGGGCGGACAAAGGGCAGCAGTAATCGTCAGTTCAATGCTCGGATACGCAAGAAAGGGCAGCCTTAAAAAAGAAAGTACGGATCTTGCAGCATTGGTTGATGAAGTACTTGTACTTACCGAAAAAGACTTACACAAGCATCAGATAAAATTAACCAAGAACTATATCGACAAACCAAGAGTCCCAGTAATCGCCTCACAAATTGAACAAGTTCTTTTGAACCTTATCATTAATTCCAGACAAGCAATGGAAAAGGGTGGGGAACTAAAAATCGGTTTAAAAATGAATCAGGAAATGGGGCTTGCAGAAATCGCAATAACAGATTCGGGCAATGGGATTGCACCACAAAACCTGCGTAAAATCTTCGATCCTTTTTTCACGACAAAAACCCCAGATCAAGCGGGTCAAGGTGGAACAGGACTAGGTTTAAGCGTCTGCAGACAAATCATTGATGACCATTGTGGCAGGCTACGAGTTGAAAGCTCACTGGGAAAAGGTACAACCTTCATCATCAAGCTTCCACTAAACCCCGATCAGATGGCTGCGTAATTAATAAAAATAGAATCAACCCGAATAGAATTAAAACTTTTTGTTTAGTGGAGCTGCAGTCTTAAACTTGGCGATTCTTTGAAGCATTATTTGCTCGATATGATTATCTCTGCCAATTGGAATCCAGTTAGATGCAAAAACTGCATCGTCAATAACTTCAAACTGTCGCTCAACAGTGTTATCGCTGCGGAATGTAGCTGACCCAGCAGTCTGCCTAACAGGCCTATCCAAATCTTCCAATTCTTTAAACACTTTAATATCAACAAAAAAGCCACCATCATCGGCAGGCTGAATTGTGACAACAGCACGGTGCCTGATGGATTGGCAAAAAGCAAGAAGGCGCTGCCTAAAATCTGGGCTACCTGGCTTCCACGGTTGGCCGATACCTGGGGCTATACAAGGGAAGGTTTCAATTCTGCCATCGTAACGATTCGAATAAGAGACTTCAAAAAAGTCGTCAACAACATCCATACATTTTTCAAAAACTACGCCATACGACGCTGGCCCAAGAGGGACATAAACCGGGTTTTCGCTAGTTGTTTCAAGTTCGGGCCGAACCACTGCTGGATTTTCAAAAAGAGGTCCGGTTGCACACCCGGTAAAGCCAAACCCACCAATCACTAGTGAAGTTGGCACTAAAAATTTTACAAGATTCAGATATTTCCATCGGCTCATGATCAGCCTGCTACTTCAATTTAAAGTTTAAACAAAAGACAGTTCTTAATGCCAATGATTAGTAGAAATGTCAAGTGCAGGAAACTTACAACACTGATGTGGCAGGATAGGCAACCCAGGGCCTAAAGGACAAACTTTAGACCAGCGGGAACATCAAATTTAGGTGCAAAGCCTAGCATTCGCTGGGCCTTGGCAATATCGGCAAGAGAATAGCGAACATCACCTAATCTAGCGGGAAGGTGTCGGGGGACCAAATTCTTGCCTGTAAGTGTTTGCAAATGAATAGCCAAGTCAAGCAACGATGTAGATTTACCTGCGCCAATATTAAAAACATCGCCTGAAATATTGGGTTTAGTTCCAGCAAGAATCAAAGCTTGAACCGCATCTTTAACAAAAACAAAATCGCGGGATTGCAGACCATCGCCAAAAATAGTTGGGTTAAGCCCTTTTTTAAACGCCTCAGTAAATATAGCTATAACCCCGGAGTAAGGACTATCACCACGCTGTTTAGGACCAAAAATATTGAAGAATCTAAGCCTAACAGTTTCCAATCCCATTGCTCTGGCAAAGGCTACGGCATGAAACTCACCAGCCAATTTGGAAGATGCATAAGGTGAAAGTGGATCTAGTAAAGTGTTTTCATCAAGGGGAACATTCCCAGTATTACCATAGGCACTACTACTGGCAGCAAAAACAAATCGCTTACAATGATTCAATTTGGCTGCTTGAAGAACCTTTAAAGTGCCAGTGGCACAAATCTCGTGGCTAAGCAGAGGTTGCTCCATGCTTTTTTGCACGCTGGCAACAGCAGCAAGATGATAAACATTATCAACCCCCGAAGAAGCCTTCATAAGATCATCTTCGCTTAAAATCGAACCTTCAATGAAATCAACATCCGATTTTACTGTGGATAGGTTATCAATGCGGCCTGTACTGAGATCATCAATGACACGAACTTTTCTGCCCAAGGCAACAAGCGCCTCGACCAAGTGTGATCCAACAAACCCCGCCCCACCTGTAACAAGATCAATTGCACTCATGAGGAAAACAATGCCTCAACAAAGGAAGCAGGATCAAAGGATTCAAGGTCTTCAATTTTTTCGCCAACACCTATAAATTTGACAGGAATATTAAGGCGCTGTTTGATGCTGAAAATAGACCCGCCTTTTGCGGTACCATCAAGCTTGGTAAGAATTATGCCAGTACAATGAACCACCTTCTGGAAATTCTCAGCTTGAAGGACGGCATTTTGGCCAGTAGTTGCATCCAAGACTAAAAGAACTTCATGCGGGGAACCAGGAATAACTTTGCTGGTAACACGGTGAATTTTCTCGAGTTCTCGCATTAAATGGGTTTGGGTATGGAGCCTGCCTGCAGTATCAACAATGACAAAATCAAATCCCTTGGCCCTAGCTTTATCGCAGGCATCATGAGCAATGCTTGCAGGATCACTACCTGGAAGCCCCTTAACTATTTCGACCCCAAGCCTTTCGCACCAAATCACCAATTGATCGATGGCTGCTGCTCTGAATGTATCGCAAGCTGCGACCAGTACTTTTTTTCCATCCCGACTCAAAAAACCTGCAAGCTTGGCAATCGATGTTGTTTTACCAGACCCGTTAACCCCAGCGATCATAATAACTGTTGGTCCATCGGGATTAATTTTGATATCACGCCCACCTTCGATCTGCAAAAGACCAGCAAGGTACTCACGAACAAACAACTCGGTTTCTTTATCAATTTCCTTATCAAGAAAAGCCTGTTTCATGCGATCAACAAGGCCCGCAGTTGCGGCAGAGCCAACATCAGCTAGGTAGAGTTTTTTTTCAAGTTCTTTAAGGAAGTCGTGGTCAACTCTCCCTTTGAGGCGAAAAAGCCCTGCCACTCCTGCAAAGAGATTTCTCGTTTTAGTGAGACCAAGCTTCAGCTTATCTAAGAGAGCACGGAACATAGCCGGTTGCCTTCTGATCTGAGTTTGATTTTTTCAAGTTCAAGAATGGTGATAGAGGAAGAGCCAATGGTTCGGGGAGGAACCCCATGACAATCACTGCCACCGCCAATACAAAACTCAAGTTTGAGCGCCCACTCTTTCAACAATTTTCTACGATTCATTTTGAATCCCGGGTATTCGACCTCAATCCCATCCAAACCAAAACCTTTAAGCAAAACGAGATCACTGAGGGTTATATTTTCAGGAGGGTGAGCGAGCAAGGAAATACCGCCTGCATTACGAACCAAATCACAAGCTTCCTGAATCGTAAGCCACGCATGATTGTCGTCCTGAAAAAACCTCAAATGCTTCCAATAGGCATTTTGAATCGAATGTGCCTTTTTTTGATTTACGAGAATTTGGGCCAAATGACGACTACCCACGGCATAATCCGGGTTGTTCCACTGAGGCTTAAGTTCGTCCATGACGGAGCCTGGTTCATTCACCCTGCCCTTCATAAAATCAATCATTTTCAAAAATCGGGTTTTGCGAATGGCCTTATTTCTTGAAAGCCCTGCTTGCAGTTCCAGATTCATGGGATCCATCATATACCCAAGCAAATGATAAACTTTAGCATTAAAAATGCAAGTTATCTCTACTCCAACAATCATCTCTGCACGGCCATGGGGAAAAGGCGAATGGTGGGCAGCAGTAGTATCATGATCGGTAATAGAAATGGCCTCAAGGCCAAGTTTACAAGCGGAAGAATAAACCGATTCTGGGGAACAAATACCATCGCTAAAAGTAGAATGTGTATGAAGATCAACTCGCCTGGTAGAGGCGTTTTTATAAAGAGACTGACACAAAGAAGTAAAAGGTTGACCTTTAGGCATTTTCAGGCTGGGGGCGCTCAGTGGAACAAATCTTATCCAAGATACCATTAATAAAAGAAGACGAATCAGCAGTTCCAAATCTTTTAGCAAGTTCGATGGATTCGTTTAAAACAACCTCAGAAGGAGTGTCTTTTTGATGGCTAAGTTCAAAAGCACCTAGTCTAAGAAGGTTTCGATCAACTGCAGCCATTCGAGGCAAACGCCAATTTTCTGCAAATTTAACAAGTAATGCATCAATTTGAGAAAGATTCTGCATGGTTTGTTGGTAAAGAAGAAGAGCAAAATCCCTGCTGATTTGATCATTAATGCGATCGGTTATAAACTCTGCAACTTGCTTTTTAGTAAGAGAGGGGTTTAAATCGACCCTGTAAAGAAGTTGCAACGCCACTTCGCGTGCTTTAGATCTTCGATATATCATAGTTCTCAATTTTTCGTTATTTGGGGAGCTTTAAAATCAGATCCGCCATTTCGATTGCGGCAAGGGCAGCTTCAAACCCCTTATTTCCAGCCTTAGCGCCTGCGCGATTAATAGCCTGTTCCAAAGTATCACAAGTAAGAACACCAAAAATCACAGGTATTCCCGTTTGCAGTGAAATACCTGCAATGCCATTGGTGCTTGCACCAGCAACATGATCGTAATGGTCGGTTTCCCCTTTAATAACAGCCCCTAGGCAAATTATCGAAGAAAACTTACCAGAAAGCGCAAGCTTATTGGCAACTAATGGAATTTCATAGGAACCTGGAACACGAACCAAAGTGATGTTTTTATCAGCAACCCCGTGCCTGCGAAGACCATCTAACGCCCCATCAACAAGTCGATCTACTACAGCCTGATTAAACTTGGCTGCAACGATTGCAAAAGTATTACTTCCAGAATTAAAATGCCCTTCGAGAACATTCAAACTCATAACTTATCCCTTATTCTTCGAGGTTTGACTTCATCACTACAAGTTCATGCTATTGAGAAATTCATGATTAGTCTTGGTTTTTGCCATTCGGTTCAGCAGCAATTCCATGGCTTCAACGGGATTCATGTCGCTAAGAACCCTTCGAAGCACATAAACTTTCCTCAGTTCTTCTTCACCAAGAAGCATATCTTCCTTGCGGGTGCCAGAACTGTTGATATCAATGGCAGGCCAAACTCTGCGATCAACCAATTTTCGTTCAAGATGAACTTCCATGTTTCCAGTGCCTTTAAATTCTTCAAAAATAACCTCATCCATCCTTGAACCAGTATCAACAAGAGCAGTAGCGATAATAGTCAGGCTACCCCCCTCTTCGATATTGCGGGCAGCACCAAAAAATCTCTTAGGCTTTTGCATGGCATTGGCATCAATACCACCAGACAAAATTTTGCCTGAACTTGGCATTTCAGAGTTATAAGCACGCGCCAGCCGAGTAATGGAATCAAGCAGGATGACAACATCTGTGCCGTATTCCACCATGCGTTTCGCTTTTTCAATAACCATTTCGCAAACCTGCACATGGCGGGTTGCGGGCTCATCAAAGGTCGAACTAATCACTTCCGTGTTGGGGCCTTTGACCATGCGCTCCATTTCGGTAACTTCTTCAGGGCGCTCATCAATCAGCAAAATAATGACATAGCATTCGGGATGATTTTTCAGAATACCATTGGCAATCTTTTGCAGCAGAATCGTTTTACCAGTGCGGGGAGGTGCAACAATAAGTCCACGCTGCCCTTTACCAATTGGGGCAACAAGATCAATAACTCTGCCACACACTTCAGACGGATCATATTCAAGCTTTAATCTTTCAGTAGGGTGCAAAGGGGTTAAATCCTCAAACATCACCTTTTGATTTAAAAGCGCGGGGTCCGCATAATTAATGGCTTCGACCCTTAGCAGGGCGAAATACTTTTCGTTTTCTTTGGGAGGCCGAATTTGCCCGGAAACAATCGTACCGGTACGAAGGCCAAACCTTCGAATCTGCGATGGGGAGATATAAATATCGTCAACGCATGGAAGATAATTGTAATCAGGACTACGAAGAAACCCAAAACCATCTGGCAAGATTTCAAGTGTTCCTTCACCCAGCATCAAGCCGTTTTGCTTCACCCGTTCCTTGATAATCAAAAAGACCAAATTCTGCTTGGCCAAGCCTTCAACTTCAGTGATCCCAACTTCTTTTGCAATCGCGATCAACTCAGGCAAAGACTTTTGCTGCAAATCCGTTAGATGATTGCTACCCCTTTTAATCTCTTCATAACGGCTGTTTACTTCATCATCGTAGCCCTTCGATTTAGCTTCTTCACTCTCAGCCGAAAAAGAATCCGCCGAAGATTTTACATTGCTTTCTGGTTTAACCTTTTCAGCCATATCTTCAGGACTAGCTGTATATTTTGGCACATCCTTGACTTTTGGGGCCTCAACGACGGCGACTTCAGTTGGGGCAGCCGCATCAACTTTTGAAATATAAGAATCCTTGGCGGGAGTTTTATCCTCGACCTTCTCAACACTTTTCACTTTAACTGGTGTTTTTTTCTTAGGTGTGAACACCAAATCATCATCCGAAGCATCAATTGTTTGCACCGGTGAATCATCCTTCGAAACCTTTGCAGGCGAATTGTCGGAAGGATTAGTAAACAAAATGTCATCTGATTGCTCAGGAGTATTCAACTTAACTTCATCTGAAGTTTTAGCAGTTTTACCAGGAGCTTTGGCCCGTGCTTTTGGTTTGCTTACTGAACTATCTTTCTTACCCTTGGCTTCCGCCATTACTAATCTCCTATCTGGCCCAATAATTCTCTGGTTGAGATGTGTAAAAACCAGTAAACATCAGGGGCAGAAAATATCCCGCTAATTAATCAGATCTGCAAATGGAGCGGGCAACCACCTATTTCATTACCAGAAAATCCATATTCCGGCATAGAGGACTTTTATCTAATTACGACAAACACATCAAACTTTCAACATTCTGTACTGGAAGAGTACTATCAAGGCAGGTTCCAAAGTTTCAACAAATCATTGACTTGCTTAACCGTATGATTAAAGCTTACGGAATTATCTATGATATGATCACAAATTGAGACCTTCCTAGTCAAGGACATTTGTGCATTTTCTCGGTTTTTCCATTCGGCCTCGGTCCAACCTCTGGCCAAGCAACGCCTTAACCTTTCAGCGTCATTACAGTCAATAAACACAATTAAACTGCAAAGGTTTCGCCAGTTCTTCTCTAATAATAGGGGCACATCGAGCACGATAAATGAAGATTCCGAGAATTCTGAAAGTTCTTTGATCTTATGCTCAATTTTTTCTAACACCAACGGGTGCAGTATTGACTCCAAAAACAACCTACGTTCGGTATTATCAAAAATCGCTTTCGCCAAAACCGGCCTAGAAACATTTCCATCTAAATCAAAAACCGTTGCCCCAAAATAATCCCGAATCTTTTTTTTTAACGATTTCATCCGTAAATAGGTTCCGAACTTCGGAATCTGCATCAAATAACATTCCACCTGAACGCGCAAACATTTTAGCAACTTCACTTTTGCCACTGCCTATGCCGCCTACAATTCCAATAACGGGCTTGTTTACGGGTTTTGCATTCATTTGATTTCTTCCTGCGCCAACCAGTTTGGCCCCGCAGAAACCTCTATCGTTATCGGAACCTTCAGGTTTAACATTTTTCTAGGCTTAAAAGACATCTCGGTAATCAAAAGTTTCTTAACCGCATCGATTTCAGCTTTAGGGCATTCGATCACAAGTTCGTCATGGATCTGCAATAAAAGCTTTGCTTCCAGATTATTTTCACTCAAAGCCTGATCAACCCCGATCATAGCAAGCTTGATAAGATCTGCAGCAGAACCCTGAATTTCCATGTTGATAGCTTCGCGCTCTGGCTGATTACGCTGCTGAAAAGTGGATCGATCTCGAATACCATCAATTCGTCGTCTTCTGCCAAGAATCGTACTAACATAACCCGTATTTCTACACTTAGAAAGTAAGTCGTCTTGATACTTAAGCACATTGGGATAACGAGCAAAGTACGCATCAATAAATCTGGAAGCATCGTACCGATCGATTTCCAATCTTTGGGCCAGGCCATGTGCACTAATACCATAAATGATGCCGAAATTTACCGTCTTGGCAGTTCTACGCATGTCGGGGGAAACCATGGTTTCCGGAATGGCAAAAATTTCGGAAGCCACCTGGGAGTGAATATCTTTTTCATCCTCGAAAGCTTTGATCATATTTTTATCGTCACAGAAGTGAGCCAAAAGCCTTAATTCGATTTGGGAATAATCTGCAGAAACAAGCGCCCAGCCTTCCTTGGGTAAAAAAGCTTTTCGAATCTGCTGCCCCATTTCTCTGCGCACGGGAATATTCTGCAAGTTTGGTGTGCTGGAAGAAAGCCTTCCCGTAGCAGTCACTGTTTGGTTAAAAGCTGCATGAATTCTACCCGTCGAAGGTTGAATCAATTCAGGAATTGCATCTACATAAGTGCTTTTAAGCTTGGCTAGTTGCCTAAATTCCAAAATCTTTCTAGGTATCGCCGCGCCTGGATGATCGAGAACTGCAAGCTTTTCCAACGTTTCCTGATCCGTGCTTGCCTCTTTAGATACGCCAGTTTTCTTCAACATAGGCAGTTGCAAATCATCATAAAGCACCGCTCGTAATTGGGGCAATGAACTGATTTGAAAAGGTTTACCCGCAAGAATATGAATCTCTTTTTCAACCCGCTCCAACTCCAAGGCCATCTCAACGCCAAGAATTTTCAAGAACTCCGCATCAATACGTATCCCACGAAACTGCATCCTTGCCAAAACGCTCACTAAAGGCATTTCAATCTTTTTGTAAAGCTCTAGTAGTCGATCCTTGCTTCCATCCACCACGGTTTTCGAAATTTCATCTTCAAGAAAACTGGCTAATTGAAAAGCTGCATCTGAATCTTCACATGCATAAAGTGCAACAACCTCAGAGTTCACTTCGCTCATCAACTTTTGAACTTTGTTTTTGCCTTTTACGCCTATTAACTCGGTAATCGAAATCATCTCATGATTCAAATAGCGTTTTACCAACTCATCAAGCCCATGGCTTCGCTCTCCCGAATGCAAAAGATAATCAGCAATCATGCTATCGCCTGCGACGCCCTCCGTCGTCATACCATTGACGAGAAGAACTAAAAGATCAAATTTGATATTTTGGTTTACCTTGAGGATGTCTTTATTTGCAAATATGGGCCTCAATTTATCAAGAACAAAAGATTCATCTAAACTGGGTTCCCCCATGGGAGTACGAATTGCAACATAGCAAGCCTTGCTTTTTTCCAGAGAAAAAGAAATGCCTACGATTTTCGAAGTGAACGGATCCAAGCCCGTGGTCTCGGTATCAAATGCAAACCTTTTGCACTCTAGGAGTTTGCTAACCAAAACTTCAAAATCTTTTTCGTTATTAATTAGGGTATAATCATATTCCCAATCACCCCGACCACTTAATTGGATTGGTAAATCAATCGAAAGCTTAGAGCGACTGTTGGTGAACAAAGGGATTTCAGGATGAACATGAACTGTTTCCTGAATAAAAGAAGGTGTCGAGCTTTGTTGTTTAAATAGCCCCTGCTCTTGTGGAGCTGATTTCTCTATTTGTGCCAATATCCCACGAAACCCTAACGTCTGAAAAAGGGATATCGATTTACCAGCGTCAATTTCTCTTAAACGCCAACCTTCCAAATCAAATTCAACCGGAGAGTTGCGATCCAAAGTGACAAGATTGCGAACCAAAGTAATTCGTTCAGCAAATGCGGCAAGATTCTCTTTCCGCTTCACCCCGCTGATCTTATCCATATTTGCGTAAATATTTTCAATCGTACCAAATTCCTGCAACAAGCTCGAAGCTGTTTTAATCCCGATTCCAACGGCACCCGGAACATTATCCGCGGTATCCCCAACTAATGTCTGTAAATCAACCACTTGTGCTGGTGTAATCCCCCAATCTGCAAGCAATTCAGCGCGCCCATATTCCAAATGCTTTCTGATATTGTACATGGTGACATTTTCATCAATTAACTGCCTACAATCTTTATCCGAGGTAACAAGAAAGACTTTTATACCTTTAGATTTTGCATGCTCTGCCACCGTTGCAAGAATATCATCCGCTTCAAATCCAGCGATACTTATCAAAGGAATATTCAAGGCATCCAAAACTTGCTGGATCATGGGCAATTGCATGATCAAATCAGCGGGCGCTTCATCTCGATGGGCTTTATATTCTGGAAAAGCCACATTTCGGAAAGTGGGTTCAGGCCTATCCCAACCACAAACGATGTAATCTGGTTTTTTATCTCGCAAAAACATTAAATCCCTGGTGAACCCATAAATCGCATTAGTTGGAGTCCCCGTTGGACTCGTCATGTTTGGAATGGCATGAAAAACCTGAAAAATCAAAGACATGGAATCAATCAGATACATAGTTTCGGGATTATTACCCATGAGCAACTTTAGC
>Ga0256309_1000304_pt1 | contig 10781 bp, 8 predicted proteins | sample ColtaT_FD_183678 | JGI IMG/M metagenome (GOLD analysis project Ga0256309, IMG submission 183678) | Metatranscriptome of freshwater microbial communities from Columbia River, Oregon, United States - Colum_Colum_RepA_8d (Metagenome... | ecosystem: Environmental > Aquatic > Freshwater > River...
CCGAGCCCATGGAGCCGCCCATGAACTCAAACTCGAATGCCGCCACAACCACCGGCAACGACCGGATTGCACCGCCGAGCACCACCAGCGCATCGGTCTCGCCCGTTGCCTCCATGGCCTCGTTGATGCGCTCGGGGTATTTGCGGCTGTCCTTGAACTTCAGGGCATCAACCGGCAGGACTTCCTGGGCAATTTCGTAACGGCCTTCTGCATCGAGCAACAGGTCGATGCGGTCACGAGCTGACAGCCGCATGTGGTGATCGCATTTCTGGCACACATGCATCGCCAGACGCAGATCGGCCTGATACAGCACAGCGTCACAGGCCGGGCATTTGACCCATACGCCCTCGGGGACCGACTTGCGACTTCCTTCGGGAGCGGAACGCTTGATCCGCGGCGGCAGGAGTTTTTCAAGCCAGCTCATCTCGTTCTCCTTGAGAGGTTCTGTCGATGCATCGCATTCAACCTGGGGCTGCGGGTGCTCTGCGTCTTCATGAGCGGACGTCCCTCATCGATGGCGCAGTCAGGTGGATTGGTCCATGGCCTGACGAATTTCCCGAATGAAGGCCCCTGCCCTTTGCACTGCCTGTTCGGGTCCTGCGGCCTCGATTTCCTGGATGAGGCGGGTACCGATCACCACGGCGTCCGCACCCTGGGCGATGGCCCGTGCGGTCTGCCCATCGCGGATACCAAACCCGACGCCCACAGGCAGTCCGATGGCCTCGCGAATCGGCATAAGCGCCTGCAAGACATTGCCAACATCAAGGTGGGCTGCTCCCGTCACTCCCTTGAGGGAGACATAGTACACATACCCACTGGCCAGTTTCGCCACCTGACGGATCCGCTCAGGCCGCGAGGTGGGGGCCAACAGGAAGATCAGATCCAGGCCATGCCTTCGCAGGACCTGCATGGTTTCGTCGGCCTCCTCAGGCGGAAGGTCCACGACCAGTACTCCATCGACACCTGCCTTCGCGGCTCGCTGGGCGAAGGTCTCGAGCCCCATGCGTTCGATTGGATTGTTGTAACCCATCAGCACGATCGGCGTACGCGCATCGGTTTGCCGAAATTCGTCGACCCACTGCAAAACGTCGCTCAGGCCCACCCCCAACGCAAGCGCGGCCTCACCAGACCGCTGAATGACGGGACCATCGGCCATCGGATCGGAGAATGGCACACCGAGCTCGATGATGTCGGCGCCTTGTCCTGCCAACGCATGCATCAGGGGCACGGCATGCTCACGGCTCGGGTGTCCAGCAGTGAAGTAAGGGATCAGAGCCTTGCGCCCTTCGCTGCGCAATCGGCTGAAGGTCGCTGCAATCCGGGAGTCGGTCATGATCAAAGGCTCAGGCCATCAGCCTGCGCAACGGTGTGCATATCCTTGTCACCTCGACCCGAGAGGTTGACCAGGATGATCTTGTCTTTGGGAAGCGTGGGTGCGAGCTGGGCCGCGTAGGCCAGTGCATGGCTCGACTCCAGTGCCGGAATGATGCCCTCGATACGGCAGCACTCGTGGAAGGCCTTGAGGGTCTGCCGATCATCAATGGCCACATAGCGCGCACGACCGATATCCTTGAGCCATGCATGCTCAGGCCCCACGCCGGGGTAGTCCAGCCCAGCCGAAACCGAATGGGTGTCGATGATCTGACCGTTCTGATCCTGCAGCAGATAGGTCCGGTTGCCGTGGAGTACCCCAGGCACCCCTGCCGTGAGTGAGGCGGCATGACGCCCCGTGTGCAGGCCTTCACCCGCTGCCTCAACTCCGACCAGTTCGACTGATTCGTGAGGGATGTAGGGGTGAAAGATACCGATCGCATTGGAGCCTCCGCCCACGCAGGCGACGACCACATCGGGCTGCCGCCCGACACGCTCGGGCATTTGCCACAGGCACTCCTTGCCCACCACCGAGTTGAAGTCCCTCACCATCATCGGATAGGGGTGCGGACCGGCGACAGTCCCAATGATGTAGAAGGTATCTTCGACGTTGGTGACCCAGTCACGCATCGCCTCGTTCAAGGCATCCTTGAGGGTCTTGCTGCCCGACTCGACTGGAACCACCTCAGCGCCGAGCAGCTTCATGCGATAGACGTTCTGAGCCTGGCGAGCCACGTCGGTGCTGCCCATGTAGACCACGCACTTCATGCCAAAGCGCGCCGCCACGGTGGCGGTGGCCACACCGTGCTGGCCGGCCCCGGTCTCGGCGATCACACGAGGCTTGCCCATCCGGCGGGCCAGCAGGGCCTGTCCGATGGTGTTGTTGACCTTGTGCGCTCCAGTGTGATTGAGGTCTTCACGCTTGAAATAGATCTGCGCCCCGCCGAGTTGCTGGGACCAGCGCTTGGCGTGATAGATCGGACTGGGCCGACCCACGAAATGCTTGAGTTCGTCCTGGAACTCCGCCACGAATTCGGGGTCGCTCTGGTAGTGACGATACGCCTCGCGCAATTCCTCGAGCGCATGCATGAGCGTTTCGGATACGAAGATGCCGCCGTAGGGGCCAAAGTGCCCGCGGGCATCCGGAAGATCGTAAGGTTTCATGCGTGGCCTGATTTTGCTGCGAGACGGGCGTCAATGCTCAGGACTGACTCCACAAAGGCTTCCATGCGTTGCAGGTCCTTGACTCGGGGCTGCGACCCCTGGATCCCGCTTGAGACATCGACGGCAAAGGGCCGTACCGACTCGATGGCCTGACCCACACGCTCGGCATCGAGACCGCCCGAGAGGATCAGACGGGTCGGCAGACCCGCAGGAATCCAGGACCAGTCGAATGTCTTTCCACTGCCTCCAAATGCGTCGGAGTAGGAGTCAAGAAGCAAACATTCAGCTGATCCAAAAATCGAAATCGATGATAGCAAATCGTCTGCTGAGCGCATGCGGATGGCCCTCCAGACCGCACGCTGACAGGGGGTCTGCAGAGACGCCAGGGTTTGAGGTGTCTCGTCGCCATGCAGCTGAATGACATCAAGCCCGACCTCATTGACGGTCTGCAGGATCGACTCATTGGGCTCGTTGACGAACAAGCCCACCGCCTGAACAAACGAAGGCAGGCGCCTGCGCAGTGCACGGGCCTGGCTGCGGTCAAGCACACGAGGACTGCGAGGATAGAAAACAAAGCCGATTGCATCGACGCCAAGCCGCACCGCCGCATCGACATCCTCCGGCCGGACCAGGCCACAAAACTTGATTCGGGTTCTCATCAGCGAGGGGCCTTCAATTGTCGAGCGTCAGCGGGTCAAATGGGCCTGTCGAGGGCAGGCCCGCCTGCGGACCGTAGTCGACTCCGACCAGATACAGGCCCGCGGGCGAGAATGTCGCTGCTGCCAGTGAGCGATCACGCGCAGCGAGCACCTGTCCGACCCACTCGGGAGGCTTGCGACCCAGACCCACCTGAACCAGCGTCCCCACGAGATTGCGGACCATGTGGTGCAAGAAGGCGTTGGCCGTCACCATGAATTCAACGAATTCGCCGCGCGCTCGAACCTCCAGCCGACTGATGTTTCGGACTGGAGATCGGGCCTGACACTGAGAGGATCTGAAGGCGGAGAAGTCGTGCTCCCCCAGCAGGCTGAGCGATGCGGACTGCATTGCAGCCAGATCCAGTGGTCTGAAAACCCATCCGGCGCGACCTGCCCACATCGGGTTCATCACCGGGGCCACATGCAACAGGTAACGGTAGGAACGGGAGCGGGCTGAAAAACGCGCGTGAAATTGATCATTCACTGGCTGGGCCCATTGAACCCGGAGGCGATCGGAAAGCCGTGCATTGGCCCCCCTGACCCAGGCCGTCAGCGGACGCTGTGCCGAGGTATCGAAATGCACCACCTGGGCGAGGGCATGCACCCCGGCATCCGTTCGACCCGCGCAGACGGTCGCGACCGCATGACCCGCCAGTTGGGTGAGGGACGCCTCGAGTTGGTCCTGCAGGGCGTGGCCACCCGATTGAGTCTGCCAGCCAGCCGATCCCGTACCATCGTAGGCCAGTCCCAGAGCGATCCTCAAGGCAGATCGACTCGGCCCGCAACGAGCCAGGCCATGTCAGGCAAGCTTGGCGAGCATCTCGCGCGCCCTGGTCTGCTGTTGAGCATCGCCTCCTGCCAGGACCTCCTCGAGCAGCTCGCGGGCGCCTTCCTTGTCGCCGATCTCCTCATACGCCGAAGCCAGGTCGAGCTTGGTGGCCATCTCCTGCCAACGAGCCGAATCCGAGACGGTTTCGGCAACCTCGGAGCGACGTTCAGGGGCACCACTGTCGAGGTCGAGATCGATCCCCAGATCGGCAAGCGAATGGTCGTCCTTGGCGGGAGCGGCGGGACTTTCGATTTTGGAGATGGCTTCAAGCGCCTCGAGGTCGAGATCGAGATCCAGTGAATCGGGCAGATCGGGAACCCGGGCAAGCAGGCTTTCAGTCGATCCCGCCCGGTTCCTCTGCTCGGTCTCCTGGAACTGGACCGGGTCCTGACCTGCAGCCGGAAGCTCGAGGTCCAGTTCGAGTGGCGCAAGATCGGGGCTCAGCTCCTCCGACATGGACTTCGGGGGCGTCTCATTGACGGCCAGTGAGGCCATATCGAGGGATGCGTCAGTCCTGAAGTCGAGATCCGGGACGGCCTGCGCATCGCTCGGCTCGGCAGCGTTCACCTCCGCTGCTGCATAAAGTGGGTTGTCAGGATCAACCAAACGACCCAACACGCGGGCCTTGTCCCAATCCTCGCCCTGAGCGCCCGTCATTGCATGAAGTTCTCGAGCGAGCGCCTCAAAGGCAGGGCGATCCGAGCGGGCCGCATACAGTTCGAGCAGCCGGTGGCGAATGGCGTGGCGCTCAGGATGGCGCTTCATGCCCTCGCGCAGGATATCTTCGGCCTGAGCCTCCCGGCCGTAGGCCACATACACATTGGCCTCCTCGATGGGATCGACCTCGGTTGCCTGAATCTGGGTCGCCGGCCCATCAGGCGGAAGATCCACCTGCCGGGTGTCCACATTCTGCCCGCCTGTCGCTCCGAACAGGGAGTTGGGCGCCAGCGCGTCTGCGGCAATGAGGCTGTCTTCAAAACGCTCAACCCGGCGGCGCCGACGAATGGCGTACAACGCATAGCCTCCACCCAGGGCAGCGACTCCACCCAGCGCCGGCAACAGCAGGGGATTGTCGAGCAATTCGTCGAGGAAATCGGGGGCAGGCGGGGTCGGGGCAGCCGTTGCCGGGGGGCGTGCAGCAGCCTGAGGCTCACTGGTCGGTGCTGATGCTGCAGCGACAGGCGGGGGCGCCTGTTTATCGTTCTCGGACGCTTGCCCCGAAGCGTTCGTGACTGGCTCTGCAGCGACCGAAGCGGGCTGCGACGCGGGTGTCGCCGAAGAAGCAGAGTCCGGGGTGGCCGACGCAGCAGCCCCGGCCACTGCAGGGCCTGACGACACGGCAGGGGACGAAGGCGAAGCTGAACCCGCAGCAGGAGCGGCCGAACCCGCAGGGGTCGGTGCAGCCTCGGGCAACGTGTTGACCGTGCCACGAATGGACTTGCCCGCCGCTCTTGCCTCATCGAGCTGGGCCTGCAGGTCAGCCATGGCCCGGTTGCGAAGTTCGAGCAGTTTTTTCAGGTCATCGACCGTCCGCTCGAGCGCTTCGAGTCGTGATTGTGATTCACGCAACGCCGCATCACGCGCAACCGCCTGCTCCGCAGCGCTCGCCTGACTCCCTGCACGTCCAACGGCACTGCCGGTGGCGGCCCCCGATGTGCCCTGGGATTCAGGCCTCGACAGGCGCAAACGGTCGGTGCCCTGCGGGGGGGATGTACCTTCCGTCACCCGGGCCGACACACTTCCACTGGCTGAAGATCCCGAGGGCGCTGACGCCACCGCAGGCGCCAGGCCGGCGAGCTGACGACGGTAACTCGCAAAGTCTGCACTTTGCATCCGTACCTGGTTTCTGGCCTCTTCCGGAGCGAGCGCGGCCATGCCGGCGGCATCTGGAACGATGAGCGTGCCACCGGATTTCAGGAGGTTGATATTTCCGGAGAACGCGTTCGGATTGGCCTGGAACAGAGCGATCATGGCCTGATCGAGCGTGGCAGTCGCAGGCTTGACCCGTCCGGCAATCGCGCTGAGGGTATCGCCTCGCCGCACCTCGATCGTGCCGGAAGTGGTCGGTGTAGCCGAGATCGGGTCGGCCGGCGCTCTCGATCGCGAAGGCGATTCCGTCGCTGAAAGTGCTGCCTGAGACGACCCCGCCCGTGCAGGCGTCGCACGGCTCGAGGACACCTCCTGCGTCGTTTGCGCCGCCTGTGTCGCCCCAGCCGCGGGCGGAGTCGCGGCCGCAGACCCTGATGCCACCGAGGCGGGCGGATCGAGCAGGAACGTGTACTCGCGCAGCAGCTTTCCGCCGTTCCAGCTCAGCTCGAGCAAGAGATCGACGAACGGCTCGTTCATTGGCTGAGACGAGGAGATGCGGACCAGCGTTCGGCTGCCACGCGCCTCAACCGACAACTGAAGTCCGGTCAATGCCGGGCTGAATTGCAGACCTGCCTGAGCAAACGCCTCAGGCGATGCGAGGCGCGCGGCCAGGCTTTGCGCTTCCTGGGCACTCAGGGAGGTCACCTCGACCTCGGCACGCAGGGGCTGTCCGAGCGACGACTGCACCGTGAGCCTGCCCAGACCCGCGGCCCCGAGATCGGTCGACGGCGCAGCCAGCGCGGCAAAGGCCGCCAGAACAGCGGCGGCAAGGGTAGAACGGGTACTCGTTGAACGGCGTCGCACGGCAGGGTTCCCCGGTAGAGCGGACGAATTCGATTTTTTCATCAAATACTTAGGCCGGCAACCTGAGGAAGCGCCTGCAGTGGCGCGCATCCCGAAAGGTCATCGTTCAAGCAGGATACGCACCATGCGGCGCAGGGGCTCGGCGGCCCCCCAGAGCAACTGGTCGCCGACCGTGAATGCGCCCAGGTATTGCGGCCCCATGGCGAGGGTATGCACCCGACCGACCGGGATGGTAAGGGTCCCGGTCACAGCGGCCGGCGAAAGCCGACGCTCGGTCGCTTCGCGCTCGTTCGGCACGAAATCCACCCAGTCGTTGCCTGCGGCCAGCAAGGCGTTGACATCGGCCAGCGGGACATCCTTGCGCAGCTTGATGGTCAGGCCCTGGCTGTGACAGCGCATGGCGCCGATCCGCACGCACAGACCATCGATGGGGATGCTGCCTGCACTGCGGAACGGAGGACGGCCCAGGATCTTGTTGCACTCGGCGCCGCCCTTCCACTCTTCCATGCTCTGGCCATGGTCCACCGGCACATCGATCCAGGGAATCAGGCTGCCGGCCAGGGCCACACCTCGGAAGTGGGTGGTGGGCAACGCCGGCGAGCGCATCGCCTCGGTGACTTTGCGATCGATCTCGAGAATGGCTGAAGACGGATCGGCCAGATCACTGGCGGCTGCGGCATGCAGTGCCCCCATCTGCTCGAGCAGTTCGCGCATGTTCTGAGCACCGGCCCCGCTCGCGGCCTGGTAGGTCATGGCCGAGACCCATTCGATGAGGTCTGCACGGAACAGACCCGACAGGGCCAGGAGCATCAGGCTCACCGTGCAGTTGCCACCGATGTAGTCCTTGACCCCGCGTGCGAGGGCGGCATCGATCACCGGCCGATTGACCGGATCAAGAATGATCACGGCATCGTCGTTCATGCGCAGGGTCTTGGCGGCATCAATCCAGTAGCCCTTCCAGCCGGAGGCGCGCAAGGGCCCGTAGACAGCCTTGGTGTAGTCGCTGCCCTGACAGGTGAGCACGACATCCATCTTGGCCAGCAGGGTCAGGTCATCGGCGCTCAGCAGGCGCCCTGCCCCCATCGGTGCCTCGCCGCCCGCATTGGACGTGCTGAAGAACACCGGCTCGATCAGTGCGAAGTCGCCTTCCTGCTGCATGCGCTGCATGAGCACCGAGCCCACCATGCCTCGCCAACCCACGAGGCCCACCTTGAGTTTGTTCATGACGTGAATCCGGAATCGATAGAAAAAATGCTCAGCCCAGTGCCGCCAATACGGCGTCGCCCATGGCCACCGTGCCCACGGGCTTGCAGCCTGGCTCCTGGATGTCCGGGGTGCGGTAGCCCTGCGCAAGCACCTGACGCACGGCCGACTCGATGCGCCGAGCCGGGTCTTCCAGACCCAGCGAGTGGCGCAGCAGCATGGCGGCCGACAGGATGGTGGCCAGCGGGTTGGCCACGCCCTTGCCCGCGATATCAGGCGCCGAACCATGAATCGGCTCGTACAGACCGAAGCCTTTGGCATTGAGCGAGGCAGACGGCAGCATGCCAATCGAGCCCGTGAGCATCGAAGCCTCGTCGGACAGGATGTCGCCAAACATGTTGCCCGTGACCATCACATCGAACTGACGCGGATTGCGCACGAGCTGCATGGCGGCATTGTCGACATACATGTGCGAGAGCTCGATGTCGGGATAGTCCTTGTGCACCTCGGTCACCACATCACGCCAGAACTGCGTGGTCTCGAGCACATTGGCCTTGTCGACTGAACACACCTTGCGGCCCCGCTTGCGGGCGGTCTCGAAGGCGGTGATGGCAATGCGCCGGATCTCGGACTCGGTGTAGCGCATGGTGTCAAAGCCCTCGCGCTCGCCGCTCTCGGTGGTGCGCACACCCCGAGGCTGACCAAAATAGATGTCGCTGGTCAGTTCACGGATGATGAGCAGATCGAGATTGGCCACCAGCTCGGGCTTGAGCGAAGAGGCATGCGCAAGCTCGGGGTAGACCAGCGCAGGGCGCAGGTTGGCGTACAGGTCGAAGTGCTTGCGAAGGCGCAGCAGGCCCTGCTCAGGCCGCGAGGCGCGCGGCAGGGTGTCGTACTGGGGGCCGCCCACCGAGCCGAACAGAATGGCGCGCGAAGCCTCGCACACCGCCAGGGTCTGGGCCGGCAACGGATCGCCCGATGCGTCGTATCCGGCACCACCCACCGGGGCCGTGGTCATCTCGAGGCCCAGATTGAGAGCCTGCAGTACACGCACCGCCTGAGCGGTAATTTCGGGGCCGATGCCATCACCGGGCAAAACAGCGATCTTCATGAGTGTCCTTGTGGGCGTCAGGCGCCCAGGGTCTTGCCAAGCCAGGGTTGCTCGGCCATGCGGCGCGACTCGAAGTCACGAATCCGGTCGGCGTGCCGCAGCACCAGACCAATGTCATCCCAGCCATTGAGCAGGCAATCCTTGCGAAAGGGATCGACCTCAAAGGGAAAGGCCAGATCACCCTTGGTGGATCGCACCACCTGAGCCGGCAGATCGATGATCAGTTCAAACCCCGGAAAGGCAGCCACCTCATGAAACAGGCGATCGACCTCGGCCTCCGCCAGGCGCACCGGCAGCACGCCGTTCTTGAAGCAGTTGTTGAAGAAGATGTCGGCATAGCTCGGGGCAATGATGGCCCTGAATCCGTAGTCCTCCAGGGCCCAGGGCGCGTGCTCGCGCGACGAGCCGCAGCCGAAGTTCTTGCGTGCGATCAGGATCGAGGCGCCCTTGTAGCGGGGCTGATTGAGCGAGAAATCCGGGTTGAGCGGCCGGCGGCTGTTGTCCATGCCGGGCTCGCCGACATCCAGATAGCGCCACTCGTCAAAGAGGTTGGGGCCAAATCCGGTGCGCTTGATCGACTTCAGGAACTGCTTGGGGATGATGGCGTCGGTATCCACATTGGCGCGATCCAGCGGCGCCACCAGCCCACGAAGGATGTTGAATGTCTGCATGGCAAGTCCTTCCGAGAGGCTCAAAGACGGCGGATATCGACGAAATGGCCAAACACGCCGGCCGCGGCCGCCATGGCCGGGCTGACCAGGTGGGTTCTGCCGCCCGCGCCCTGTCGACCTTCGAAGTTGCGGTTGCTCGTTGATGCGCAACGCTCGCCCGGCTCCAGCCGATCGGCATTCATGGCCAGGCACATCGAGCAGCCCGGCTCGCGCCATTCAAATCCTGCTGCCGTGAAGATCTTGTCGAGGCCCTCGGCCTCGGCCTGCGCCTTGACCAGCCCCGAGCCCGGAACCACCATAGCCAGGCGCACGGTGTCCGCTTTGCGCCGCCCCCGCACCACGGCTGCGGCGGCCCGCAGGTCCTCGATGCGCGAATTGGTGCACGAACCGATGAAGACCTTGTCGATGCGCACCTGCGACAGCGGCGTGTTGGGCGTGAGGCCCATGTAGGCCAGAGCCCGCTCGATGCCCTCGCGGCGCACGCTGTCCTTTTCCTTGTCGGGATCAGGCACCCGGTCCTCGATGCCGGCCACCATCTCCGGCGAGGTACCCCAGGTGACCTGGGGGGCGAGCTGGGTGGCGTCGATACGAATTTCAGCGTCGAAATGCGCGCCTTCGTCGGAGCGCAGGGTGCGCCAGTAGGCGACGGCCTTGTCCCAGTCAGCGCCCGTGGGCGACATGGGGCGACCCTTGAGGTAACTGATGGTGTGATCGTCCACGGCCACCATGCCCGAACGCGCCCCGGCCTCGATGGCCATGTTGCAGACCGTCATGCGACCTTCCATGCTCATGGCCCGGATGGTGGAGCCTGCAAACTCGATGGCATAACCGGTGCCGCCCGCGGTGCCGATGCGCCCGATCACGGCCAGCACCACATCCTTGGGCGTGACGCCCCGCGGCAGCGCCCCCTCGACCAGCACCCGCATGTTGCGAGCCTTTTTGGCCGTCAGGCACTGGGCGGCCAAGGCGAGTTCAACCTCGGAGGTGCCGATGCCCCAGGCCAGGCAGGCAAAGGCGCCATGCGTGGAGGTGTGCGAATCACCGCAGACCACCGTCATGCC
>Ga0256309_1000306_pt1 | contig 10778 bp, 11 predicted proteins | sample ColtaT_FD_183678 | JGI IMG/M metagenome (GOLD analysis project Ga0256309, IMG submission 183678) | Metatranscriptome of freshwater microbial communities from Columbia River, Oregon, United States - Colum_Colum_RepA_8d (Metagenome... | ecosystem: Environmental > Aquatic > Freshwater > River...
CGAACAGCGACAGGTTGATGTGCACGCCGGCGATCGACATGTAGCGCAAACCCATCCACAGGCCCGGGCCCTCGCCCGCTTCCAGCGCGATCCGCAGCAGCACCGTCCAGCCGATGGCCATCGCCAGGTTGGCGCCCAAGCCGGCCAGTGCGACCAGTGCAATGCCGCGCCGTGGCTGGCGCATCCGCGAGTAATTGACCGGGATCGGCTTGGGCCAGCCCATCAGAAAACCGCCGAGACTGATCAGCAACGCCGGGATCACGACGGTGCCCAGCGGATCGACATGGCGCAGCGGATTGAATGACAGCCGGCCCATCTGCGTGGCCGTGTCGTCGCCCTGCGCCCGCGCCGCATAAGCATGGGCGACCTCGCGCAGCGTGATCGCGAACAATACGGGCAGTGCCCAGATCGCCAGCTTCTGGAGCAGGCTCAAATCGGAATCCATCGTCTCTCGGTCTCGCGGCGGCGGGGCGGCTATTCGCTGAGGATGCCGTGGACCGGCCCCTTGCCCTGGCGCAGGATGCGGACGCTGCCCTCGGACAAGTCGATCACGGTGGTCGGCTCCAGGCCGCAGTTGCCGGCGGTCAGCACGACATCCACTTCGCGCTCGAGCCGGTCTTCATATTCGTAGGGGTCGCTGACCGGCAGCGACTCGCCGGGAAACTGCAGCGTGCAGCTGATCAGCGGCTCGCCCAGCGTCGCCAGCAGCGCCTGCGTCACCGCGTTGTCCGGCACGCGGATGCCGATGGTCTTGCGTTTTTCGTGCGCAACGCGGCGCGGCAGTTCCTTGGTCGCCGCCAGCACGAACGTGTACGGGCCCGGCGTGAATTGCCGCAGCAGCCGGAACTGCCAGTTGTCGACCCGCGCATAGGTGGCGATCTCCGACAGGTCGCGGCAGACCAGCGTGAACTGGTGGTCCTTGTCGAACTTGCGGATCTTGCGCAGACGCTCAGCGGCTGCCTTGTCGTCCAAGTGACAGCCCAAGGCGTAGCAAGAGTCGGTCGGGTACGCGATGACCGCGCCCTGACGGAGATGGACGGCCGCTTGAGCGAGGAGCCTCGCTTGCGGGTTTTGCGGATGAATGTCGAACCAGTGCGCCATCCTCTATTGTAACCCGCCCGCGCCGGAACCAAGGCGCGTCGATGACGACGCCAGCGTCCCGGCCGGCACGACCGATATACTGCGCGCCATGAAAATACTCGTTGATCTCTTGCCCGCGATCGCCTTCGTCGCGGGCTACCTGATGGGCGACATCTACTTGGCGACAGTGCTGCTGGTGGTATCGCTGTTCGCCGTCGTCGCGATCTACCGGCTGTGGCTCAAGCAGTGGCACAAGGCGCATATCGCCACGGCGCTGGTCGCGGCCGTGCTCGGCGGCGTCACGCTGTACGTGCACGACCCGGCGTTCATCAAGCTCAAGCCGACCGTCGTCTACGCGCTGTTTTCGCTGGCGCTGCTCGGCAGTCATGTGTTTGGTGACCGCGTGTTGCTGGCGCGGCTGCCGCAGAAAGCGTTCCAGCTGCCCGACCCGGTCTGGCGCAAGGTCAACTTCGCCTGGGCGCTGTTCTTCGCCTTTTGCGCGGCACTGAACTGGTACGTGGCGAATCACTTCGACGAGGCGACCTGGGTCAAGCTCAAAGCGTTCGGTTTCACGGCGCTGATGCTGGTGTTCATGCTGGCGCACGCGCCGTTTCTGATGCGCTATCTGCAACCCGACACCGCCAAGGATTGAGCCGATGCTCTACGCCATTATCGGTCGCGACGGGCCCGACAGCCTGCCGGCGCGGCTCGCCGCGCGCCCCGCTCATCTTGAGCGGCTACGCCATTTGCAGGACCAGGGCCGCGTGGTCATCGCCGGCCCGTTCCCGGTTGCCGATGCAGCCGACACCAGCGCCGGCGTCAGCGGCAGCCTGCTGGTGATCGAGTTCGCCAGCTTGGCCGAAGCCCGCGCCTGGGCCGACGCGGACCCGTACGTGACCGCTGGCGTCTACGCCGAGGTCACAGTGCAACCGTTCATCAAGGTGCTGCCCGCGTGAACGACCGCGCTCGCGACCGGGTCGAGATGATCCGCCTGGCCTTGCAGCTGCGCTTTGCGCCGGAGTCGTTGACCGTCGACGACGAAAGCCATCTGCACGCTGGCCATGCCGGTGCGGCCAGCGGACGCGGTCACTTCCGCGTGCAGATCGTCGCGGAGGCTTTCAAGGGCATGCTGCTGATCCACCGCCATCGCGCCGTCTACGACGCGCTAGGCGGGCTGATGCAGACCGACATCCACGCGGTGTCGATTCAGGCGCGCGCGCCTGGAGAGTGAGCGCGGCGGCGCAGCTAGCCGGGTGACCGGCGCAGCGCCTTCTCCTGCATGATCACGGCCGCGATCTCCTCGATCGACATATTGGCCGAGTTGATGAACGGCACGTTCTGGCGCCGATACAAGCTCTCGGCTTGGCGCAGCTCATAAGCACACTGCGGCAGCGAGGCGTACTTGGACCCCGGGCGACGCTCGGTGCGCACCTGGTGCAGGCGCTCGGCTTCCGAGGTCAGGCCAAAGCATTTGCCGGCCAGGCCCGCCAGCGAGCCGGGCAGCTTCTGCGCTTCGAGGTCTTCCTCGGTCAGCGGGAAGTTGGTCGCAAAGATGCCGTGCTGCAGCGCCAGATACAGCGTGGTCGGCGTCTTGCCGCAGCGCGACGGCGCAATCAGGATCACGTCGGCCTTGGCCAGATCGCGCGTGCTCTGGCCGTCGTCATGCTCCATCGCGTAGTTCATCGCCTCGATGCGCGCGTTATAGCGGCGCACGTCGGCCAAGCCGTGGGCGCGCCCGGCCTGATGGACCGATTTCAGGCCGAGTTCAGCCTCGATCGCAGGAAGATAGGTGTCGAAAAGATCGAGGAACTGGGCTTTGCACTGACGCAGGATGCCGCGGATCTCGTCGCTGACCGTGGTCGAGAACACGATGGGCCGGCTACCCTGGGATGCGAGGTGGTTGATATAGTCCACCGTGTTGCGGGCCTTGTCCGGCGTATTGATGAACGGCAGGGTCGTCTTCTTGAAGTCGATATCTTCGAACTGCGTGAGGATCGTCCCGCCCAGGGTTTCGGCGGTGATGCCGGTTCCGTCAGACAGAAAGAATACGTAACGCTGGTTGGTCATGGTCTGGGTTGGGGCCGGGCTGCGATCGATCAGAAACACTAGATAACAGAATCATTCCTGAGCCACCACCGGCCCACCAAAGCGGAGCATTCATAAGACATGGGAAGCGATCACAACCTCGGCGCCATGAGCAACAACGTGCTGTGGTATTCGCAGCTGGGAATGAAGGATGTCGAGATCGTCGGCGGCAAGAACGCCTCGCTCGGCGAGATGATCGGCAACCTGGCCGCTTCCGGCGTCAAGGTCCCCAACGGCTTTGCCACGACGGCCTCGGCCTACCGCGAGTTCCTCGCGTTCGAAGGTCTGGCCGACCGGATCAATGCGATGCTCGACGCGCTCGACGTCGATGACGTGCAGGCCCTGGCCGTCACCGGCAAGTCGATCCGCGAAGCCGTGATGAAGGCGCCGTTCCCGGTCGAGCTCGAAAAAGAGATTCGCGCCGCCTACGACATCCTGCTCGCTGAGAGCACGGCCGAGATTTCGGTCGCGGTGCGCTCCTCGGCCACCGCCGAAGATCTGCCCGACGCCTCGTTCGCCGGCCAGCAGGAAACCTTCCTGAACGTGCAGGGCATCGACAACGTGCTCAAGGCGATCAAGGAAGTGTTCGCGTCGCTGTTCAACGACCGCGCGATCAGCTACCGCGTCCACCAGAAGTTCGCTCACAGCCAGGTCGCGCTGTCGGCCGGCATCCAGCGCATGGTGCGCTCCGACCGCGGCGCCTCCGGCGTGATGTTCACGATGGATACCGAGTCCGGCTTCCGCGACGCGGTATTCATCACGGCCAGCTACGGCTTGGGCGAAGCCGTGGTCCAGGGCGCGGTCAACCCGGACGAGTTCTACTCGTACAAGCCGGCGCTGCGCAGCGGCAAGCCGTCGATCCTCAAGCGCGGCCTTGGCGAAAAAGCCAAGAAGATGGTCTATACCAAGGACCGCATGCTCGGCCGCACGGTCGAGTTCGTGCCGGTGTCGACCGAAGAGCGCCAGGTTTTCTGCATCACCGATGAGGACATCGAGAATCTCGCTCGTCAGGCGCTGATCATCGAAGACCATTACGGCCGTCCGATGGACATCGAATGGGGCAAGGACGGCGTCGACGGCGGCATCTACATCCTGCAGGCGCGCCCGGAGACGGTGCAGTCGCGCAGCAGCGCCAACACGCTGCGTCGCTACAAGCTCAAGGGCAAGGCAGCGGTGCTGGCCTCGGGCCGTGCGATCGGCCAGAAGATCGGCGCCGGCAAGGTGCGGCTGCTGAAGTCGATCGACGAAATGGCGCGCGTCCAGGTCGGCGACGTGCTGGTCACCGACATGACGGACCCCGATTGGGAGCCGGTGATGAAGCGCGCCAGCGCGATCGTCACCAATCGCGGCGGTCGTACCTGCCACGCGGCGATCATCGCCCGCGAACTGGGCATCCCGGCCGTGGTCGGCTGCGGCGATGCGACGCAGGTGCTCAAGGACGGTCAGGCCGTGACCGTGTCCTGCGCCGAAGGCGACACCGGCCAGATCTACGACGGCAACATCGACTTCCAGGTCGACGAGATCGCGCTCGACAAGATGCCCGAAGTGCCGGTCAAGATCATGATGAACGTCGGCACGCCGGAACAGGCGTTCGACTTTGCGGCGCTGCCGCACCGCGGCGTCGGCCTCGCGCGGCTCGAATTCATCGTCAACCGCCAGATCGGCATCCATCCGCAAGCGCTGCTGGAACTCGAGCAGCAGCCGCAGGACATCCGCCGCACGATCGACTCGATGATCGCCGCCTACGACTCGCCGCGCGACTACTTCGTCAAGCGCCTGGCCGAAGGCGTGGCGACGATCGCCGCCGCGTTTGCGCCGGAGCCGGTGATCGTGCGCATGTCGGACTTCAAGTCCAACGAGTACGCCAATCTGGTCGGCGGCAAGCGCTACGAGCCGCACGAAGAAAACCCGATGATCGGCTTCCGTGGCGCGTCGCGTTACATCTCCGAGAGCTTCCGCCCGTGCTTCGACATGGAGTGCGAAGCGCTGAAGTTCGTCCGCGACCAAATGGGCCTGACCAACGTCAAGATCATGATTCCGTTCGTGCGCACGGTCAGCGAGGCCAAGCGCGTCAACGAGATCCTGGCCGAGAACGGCCTGGCGCGCGGCAGCAACGGCCTGCAAGTGATCATGATGTGCGAGCTGCCCAGCAACGCCGTGCTGGCCGAGCAGTTCCTGGAGCACTTCGACGGCTTCTCGATCGGCTCCAACGACATGACGCAGCTGACGCTGGGCCTGGATCGCGATTCGGGCCTGATTGCGCACCTGTTCGACGAGCGTAACGATGCGGTCAAGGCGATGCTGTCGATGGCGATCACGGCCTGCAAGAAGCTCGACAAGTACGTCGGCATTTGCGGTCAGGGGCCGTCCGACCATCCCGACCTGGCCAAGTGGCTGCTCGATCAGGGCATCGAGTCGATGTCGCTGAACCCGGACACGGTTGTGGAAACCTGGCTGTTCCTGGCCGGGCAGACGCCGGCGGCCTGATCGCCGGACGAAGGCCGGACGCGTTTGGCGTCCGGCCTTCGTGCTTATCGCCTCTGACCCACGCCGCACCGCGCATGCCGATGCGCGTCATGACGTCAATGCACTTCTGGAACATCGATGAGCCAGCCCCCACGCGTCATCGTTGAAGTCGACGGCGACGGCATTGCCACCGTCAGCCTGAATCGCGCCGACAAGCACAACGCACTTGATCTGGCGATGATCGAAGCACTGGTGGACGCCGCTGCCACGCTTCGCAAGCGGCGCGATCTGCGCGTGGTCATCGTCCGAGGCCTCGGGCCGTCGTTCTGTTCCGGGCTCGACGTCGGCGCCGTGCTCAAGCAACCGCTGAAGATGGTGCGCAGCTTTGCCACCTATGGCGTGCGTCAGCAGAATCTGTTTCAGCGCGTCGGCCTGTGCTGGCGCGACTTGCCGGTACCGGTGATCGCCGCGATTCACGGCAATTGCTTCGGCGGCGGCCTGCAAATCGTGCTCGGCGCCGACTTCAGGATCGCCACGCCCGATGCACGGCTGTCGGTCATGGAGATCAAATGGGGTCTGGTGCCCGACATGTCGGGCACCGTCACGCTGCGCGACTTGCTGCCGCTCGACGTGGCCAAGAAGCTGGCGATGACCGGCCAGATCGTCAGCGGTGCGCAGGCCGTTGCACTGAACCTGGTGACCGATATCGCCGACGACCCGTATGCCGACGCGATCCGCCTGGCGCAAACCCTGGTCGGGCAGTCACCCGATGCGCTCGCCGGGATCAAACAGTTGTTCGATACCAATTGGTCGGGCAGTCAGCGCCAAGCGCTGGCGTTGGAGCGCAAGGTGCAGTTGCGGATGCTGGCCAGCGCCAACCACCGCGAAACGATCAAGGCCCATGGCGAGAAGCGCGCGCCGCGCTTCAAGCCTCGCCGCTTCGGCGGCTGACGCGCGACGCGATCAGTCCGAAGCAGCCGCTCTTGCGGCAAACTCGCGTTCGAGCTCGGCTTGGAGTTCGACGCGCAACACTTGGAACAGTTCGCGGTAGAGCCGGCCCTTGGGCACCGGCGCTTCGGCGTCGGTCACGTCGGCCAGCAGCCGCTGCTGTTCGCGACGCGTGTTGCGGATCAGCGCGCGCAACGGCTGCACCGCGGCGTCCGGAAACCGCGCGACCCAGTCAGTGACGGCCTCATCGTCGGCCAGCAGGCGCTCGCGCCAGCTCTCTGCCTCCTGCAGCAGCTTGCTCTGGCCGCGATGGTAGGCGTCGATGGCGCGCCGGAACGGCTCGGCATCGGCCTCGCGCAGCAGCTTGCCGATGAACTGCGACTGGCGGCGAATCGCCTCGCGTGACGTCAGCCGGCGCAGTTCGGCCAAGCCTTCCCGCAAGCGATCCTCCATCTCAAGCGCGCCGAGCAGCGGCAGCGGCAGCTCCATCAGCGCCAGCCCCAGCGTCTGCAGTTCGTGCATCGCCGCTTTGACCTGCGTCTTGCTCGGGCCGTAATCCTGATCGTCGTCGTCACCGTCGCGGACCAGGTCCGGGCGCCAGTTGCTCTGTTTCTGCATGTTGTCCTGCCTGCTGGTACTACTTAAAAAGGCGCGCCGGACCCGCGGCGCGCCCAGGGCAGGCGGCGGAGATTACAGCGCCGGGTCGAGTTTGAGTTCGACGCCGGCCACCGGCTTGACCGGCTCGCGCGGCATGCGGATGTGAAACTCGGTCCCCTCGCCCGCCTTGGACTCGGCCCAGATCTCACCGCCGTGGTGGCGCACGATCTTACGGCAGATCGCCAGACCGATGCCGGTGCCCTCGTATTCGTCGGCATGGTGCAGCCGGCGAAACACGGCAAAGATCGTCTCGAGCTGATCGGCGGGCACGCCGATGCCGTTGTCCTTGACCATCAGATGCCAGTACCCGCCGTCAGGCCAGGCACTGACGCGCACCAGCGGCGCGACACCCGGACGCTGGAACTTGCTGCTGTTGTCGATCAGGTTCTGGAACAACTGCGTCAGCAGCCCGTGATCGGCCTTGACGTCGGGCAGCGCGTCGGCGACCAGCACGCTGGCACCGCGGCTTTCCAGCGTCGGCGCCAACGCGGCGATCGCCTTGCGCACGGTCGTATCCAGCGGCGCGCGCACGAACGTTCCCTCACTACGGCCGACGCGCGACAGCGCCAACAGATCGGTGATCAGCGACTGCATCTGGCGCACGCCCTTGTCGATGAAGTCGAGAAACTCGACCGCGTCTCCGTTGAGCTTGTCGCGATGCCGTCGGACCAGCAGCTGCGAAAAGCCGGCGACATTGCGCAGCGGCGCCTGCAAGTCGTGGCTGGTGATGTAGGCGAACTGTTCAAGTTCCTGGACGGCGCGCTTGTACTCCGTCAGCGAGCGGCGCAGATCCGCTTCAGCGCCTTCACGCAGCTTGATTTCCTCACGTAGCCGCAGATTGGCGGCCTCGAGTTCTTCGGGCGTGCGCATCGACAGCAACCGCGGAATCAACGGGATGATCGAAATCGCCGTGGCGATCGAAACCGCGGCAGTCAATGCGCGCTGGAAGCCTTGCAACCAGTACACCGGCACCCAGATGACGACGATGTCGAGCACGTGGCCCGCACCGCACAGAATGATGAACGCAGCAAACAAGCCGACAGCCCAGCTGAACGACAACCTCCACGCGATGTGCCGGCTCAAGTAAATCAGCGCGACCGGAATCATGAAGTAGGCCAAAGCCACCAGTGCATCGGAAACCACGTGCAACAAGATCAGACTGGGCTGCTGCAGGTAACACACGCCGTGAGGCAGAAAGCTTCCACCCTCGACCATAACGCTCATAGCTTCTCCTAAGCTCAGCTCAGCCTATCCACTTCTTCGGGCATCCAGAACGCTTCGAACCCATCGGGCCCGCGGCAGATCCGCTCCAGCAGTCGTTCAGCACGCTCCGCAGGACTAAATAACTGCCCCTGCATCAGCGTGCAGCCCATGTCGAGCAGACTACGACGTTCCTCCATCGTCTCGACGCCGGTCACGATCAGCGGCAGGCCCAGCGCGGCAGCCGCGCCTCGCATCGCCAATATCGACCGGTACATTGCGCCGCATTCACCCTCCTCCTGCAGCGCGCGCATCACATGGCGACCGAGCTTGACACCCGACAGCGGCAGGCTCGACAACCATTTGAGCGCCTCACCGTCAGGACCGAACTGGTCCAGCAATACGCCAAATCCAAGATCCCGCGCTTGACGCATCCGCGCCGCGACACTGTGGGACCGCTCGCCGTCGAGCAGCACCACCGGGATTTCGAGGCGGACCTGTTGAGGATCGATACCGATGGCCAAGGCCGCCTCGCCGAGCGCGGCAAGATAGCTTTCATCGGCCAGCTCGGGCTCCCCCAGGTTCAACGACAGCAAGCCCGGGTCCAAGCCGCTATCGGTCCATTCCCGCCATTGCTGGAACGCCTTGCTCGCGACGTGCAGGCCGATGTCGCCACCGAGCCCGCTGGCGCCGGCCGCCCGCAGGAAATCATCGGGGCTCTGCGTGACGCCGTCACGCTCCCAGCGCAGCAGCACTTCAACCCCGAGGAAGCGCCGCGTCTCGACGTCGACCCAAGGGTGGTACAGCAATGAAAAATGATCCTGCTGCAGCGCGTCCTCGAGTTCGACACGAAACTCGGCGATCCGATCCGAGGCACGCAGCGCCAAGGTGCCATCGTAGAACGCCACGCCGCCTCCGGCGCGCTTGGCTTCGTACATGGCGCGGTCGGCGCGCTCCATCAGTAGATGGATCGCATCACCATGCTGCGGATACAGCACGATGCCGACGCTGGCATCGAGTTCGATTGCGTGATCGCCGATCTGACGGATCGCCATCACACGTTCGCGCAAGCGCCGTGCGCGCGGCCCTGGATCGAGGCGCCCCTCGACCTGACGCATTAGCACCATGAACTCATCGCCGCCAACGCGCGCGACGCTGTCGACCGGCAGCACGGACTCGCGCAGGATCTGCGCCACGCGAATCAGCAGGTCGTCACCGACACGGTGTCCGTAGCGGTCATTGACCGCCTTGAAGCCGTCAAGATCCAGATAACACAGTGCGAACTGCTCGCCGGTCAGATGCGCCTGGGTCATCGACTGGCCGACCCGGTCATACAACAGCTCGCGATTGGCCAAGCCCGTCAGACTGTCGTGGCTGGCGCGATGAAACTCGCGGTAGCGTTGGTCCTCCAACTCGTGCACATGCTTGTTGCGTTCGACGGCGTGACGAATCAGCCGCAGGATCTTCGGGCCGTCAAAGTGCCCTTTGATCAAGTACTCCTGGGCGCCGAGGCGGATCGCATCGGCTGCGACGCGCTCGTCGTCCATGCCGGTCAGCACGACGATTGCGACGCGCCGGTCGATCGCGCGCAGCGCCTCGACATTGCCCACCCCTTGCCCATCGGGCAGGTTCAGGTCGAGCAGCACGCAAGTAAAGCTGTAGCGCCGCATCTCGGTCAGCGCATCGGCGAGCGTGCGCACCACGCGGATGATCACCGATTCCGGAATGGCAACATCCCGCAAGGTTTCGGTCATCAGGCGCGCGTCGGCGAGGTTGTCCTCGACAAGCAGGATGCCGATCGGCTGACGGCGGGTCGGCATCGGTCAGTGACCGCCCGGCCGACCCGACAACTGCACGGAATCGAGCCAAAACTCCCGGATCAATTTAGCCAAACTCGAAAACTGATTGATGTCGACCGGCTTGGTCAGAAAAGCGTTGGCGTGGGCGTCGTAGCAGGCGTCGACGTCGCTGGCAGCGCGCGACGTCGTCAGGATCAATACCGGAATGCGACGCAGCGCGGGATCCTGCTTGACCTGCGTCAGCACCTCCAGCCCGGAACGACGCGGAAGGTTCAAGTCGAGCAGGATCAGATCGGGCTTGGGGCTACGCGCGTACTCATCGGCACTCGCAATCATCTTCAGTGCCTGCTCGCCGTCGCGCGCGATCAGCAAAGGCCCGGTAAAGCCGGCCTCTTCGAGCACTTCGCAAGCCAGCCTGACGTCGGCGGGGTTGTCCTCCACCAGAAGAATCACCGGCTGTTGTTTATTCAGATCGTCAGGCATCGCCGCAACACTCATTCGATTCGTCAGCCGAGACTGCAACAGCCTATCCGTACACCGTCC
>Ga0256309_1000309_pt1 | contig 10757 bp, 6 predicted proteins | sample ColtaT_FD_183678 | JGI IMG/M metagenome (GOLD analysis project Ga0256309, IMG submission 183678) | Metatranscriptome of freshwater microbial communities from Columbia River, Oregon, United States - Colum_Colum_RepA_8d (Metagenome... | ecosystem: Environmental > Aquatic > Freshwater > River...
GTGAACCTGCCAGCGTCATGCTGATCGCGCAACATTTACCTCCCGGGTACGCAATGAAACTCAAGACTCTCGTCGCCGTCGTCACCGCATCGCTTGGCTGTGCTGTCGGTACGGCCACCGCGAAGATCGACCCGACGCTCCCGGACTACAAAGCGGCTTCCGGCGTATCCGGTAACTTCAGCAGCGTCGGATCCGACACGCTGAACAACCTGATGACCTTGTGGGCCGAGGAATACAAGCGCCTGTATCCGAACGTCAATATCCAGATCCAGGGTGCTGGCTCGTCGACCGCGCCGCCGGCATTGACCGAAGGCACGGCCAACTTCGGGCCGATGTCGCGACTGATGAAGGACCAGGAAATCCAGGCCTTCGAACAGAAGTACGGCTACAAGCCCACGGCCATCGGCGTGGCGATCGACGCGCTCGCCGTGTTCGTCAATAAGGACAACCCCGTCAAGGGCCTGAGCCTGTCGCAAGTCGATGCGATCTTTTCGGCCACTCGCAAGTGTGGCGGCGAAAAGGACATTGCCCGCTGGGGCGACCTCGGCCTCACGGGCGCCTGGGTGCAGAAGCCGTTGCAGTTGTATGGTCGCAACTCGGTTTCGGGCACCTACGGTTACTTCAAGGAGCACGCCCTGTGCAAGGGTGACTTCAAGAACAACGTCAACGAACAGCCGGGCTCGGCTTCGGTCGTGCAGTCGGTTTCCACCGGCTTGAATGCCGTCGGTTACTCCGGCATCGGCTACAAGACCTCTGGCGTGCGCGCACTGCCGATCTCGTCCAAGGATGGCGGAGAGTTGGAAGAAGCGACCGAAGAGAATGCGGTTTCGGGCAAGTACCCGCTGGCGCGTGTCCTGTACGTCTACGTCAACAAGGCGCCGAACAAGCCGCTGAGCCCGCTGGAGCGCGAGTTCTTCCGCATGGTGCTGTCCAAGGCCGGCCAGAGCGTGGTCGAGAAAGATGGTTACATCGCCTTGCCGGCCAAGCTCGCTGCCAAGGAACTCGCAAAGCTCGACTAGTCCACGCCGGTGGGCGGCAGCGGCCGCCATCGACCAGCCGCTCAGCCGGCTGAGCGCCAGTCCGGTGCGCAGTGGTTCTGTCGCATCGGACTTTTGTCAGTCGGCGTTTTCGCGTAGAAAGCGCTGCGGAATAACCGGCTGCGGGCGCCCGCCCGTCACTTGATGCCGAACTGAGCTCATGACCCAAGTCTCTCCAGCCGAAGCCCCCGACCGGAAGCCGCGCTCCATTGTCGCCGGCAGTGCTGGCTATCAGCCGCGCTACCTCAAGGATCGGCTGGCCAAGATCGTGGTGCTGATCGGCGGCATCGGCGTCATCGCCGCTCTGCTGCTGATCTTTGTCTATCTGTTGACCGAAGTCGCACCGCTGTTTGCTGGCGCGGCCTTCGAGGCGCGTCCGGCGATCACGGTCCCCGACGACGGCAGTCCGGCCTTGTACGTGGCGGCCGAAGAGCAGGGCGAAGTCGGCACCCGGATCGGACAATCCGGTCTTCTCAACTTCTTCGATCTTCATTCGGGCGCGCTGCGTGCACAGGTTGCGCTGCCGGTTGGAGGCGTTGCGCTGCAGCGTGTGGTCGACGTCGCGCCCGAGCGCTCGGTATTGGCCGGCGGACTGGCCGATGGGTCGGTGCTGATCTTCCAGCTCGACTACAAAGTGACCTATCCCGACGACAAGCGTCTGATTACTCCCAGCGTGGTGTATCCGCGTGGCGAGGCGCCGTTGCCCTTCATGCCGCAGGCGCCGGTTCATCTGGCCGTGAGAAGCAGCGACGACGCCTTGATGCTGGCCGGCGCCGACGCCGACGGCAATCTGTATCTGAAATCGTTCGAAGTCACGACCTCGCTGATGGGCGACAGTGAAGTCACCGAGTCGGCCGTGCAGAAGCTGCCGGCGCCGGTCAAGCCTGACTTGCTGCTGCTCGAACCTGAAATGCGCTGGCTGTATGCGATCGACAAGGCGGCCGGCAAGATCGCGTTCTACCGCGTCAATGGCAGCGAAGTACCCAAGCTGATCGAAGTCGCCGATGCCGACGCGCCGATCGTCGATGCGCACTACCTCGCGGGCGGCATCTCCATCATCGTGGCGCATCGCGACGGCCGCCTGTCGCAATGGTTCCCGGCGCGGCAGCAGGGCGGCGCCAATGAAGGCGAGACCTACCTTGCCCACGTGCGCGATTTCCAGCTGGAAAACGGCGCCACGCCGACTGCGATCGGTGCCGAGCCGCGTCGTCGCGGGTTTGCCGTGGGCGACGACCAGGGCCGCGTTTCGCTGTTCTACGCGACGTCGGGCCGCTTGATCCACCAGCAGAAGCTGCTCGATACGTCGGTTGCGGCCCTGGCGTTCAATCCGCGTGCGCAGTTGTTGTTGGCCTTGGGCACCGACGGCCGACTCGTTGCGACGGATGTACACAACGAGCATCCGGAAATTTCGCTGAGCGCACTCTGGGGCAAGGTTTGGTACGAGAGCTACGACGAGCCCAAGTTGCTGTGGCAATCGTCATCGGCCAGCGCTGATTTCGAGCCCAAGTTCAGCATGGCACCGCTGGCGCTGGGCACGCTCAAGGGCGCGTTCTACGCGATGATCTTTGCAGTTCCGATCGCCGTGCTCGGCGCGATTTTCACCGCCAATTTCATGTCGCCCGAGATGCGTCAGGTGGTCAAGCCGGCGGTCGAAGTCCTCGCCGCGCTGCCGTCGGTGATCCTCGGATTCCTTGCGGGCTTGTGGCTGGCGCCGTTCGTCGAAAGCAATCTGCCGGGCATGTTCCTGGCGTTATTGCTCTTGCCTCTGGCGGTGCCGACCTTCGGGTATCTGTGGATGCGCGCGCCGCAGCGCGTGCGCCAGAGCGTGCCGATGGGCTGGGAAGCCGCTCTGCTGATGCCGGTGATTGCGCTGATCGTCTGGTTTTGCTTCCTGGTCGCCAAGCCGATCGAAGCGCTGGCCTTCGGCGGCAACATGCAGGCCTGGATGGACCATGTGCTGGGCATCGGTTACGACCAGCGCAATGCGCTGGTGGTCGGCATCGCGATGGGTGTGGCGGTGATTCCGGTGATTTTCTCGATCGCCGAAGATGCGATCTTCTCGGTGCCCAAGCATCTGTCGCTCGGCTCACTGGCGCTGGGTGCGACGCCGTGGCAGACGCTGATCGGCGTCGTACTGCCGACGGCAAGCCCCGGCATTTTCTCGGCGATCATGATTGGCTTGGGTCGCGCCGTCGGCGAGACGATGATCGTGCTGATGGCCACCGGCAATACACCGGTCACTGACTTCAGTCTGTTCTCCGGCATGCGCACCTTGGCGGCCAACGTCGCCGTCGAAATGCCGGAATCCGAAGTCGGCAGCACCCACTTCCGCATGCTGTTCCTGTCGGGCCTGGTGCTGTTCTTGTTCACGTTCTTCTTCAACACCGTGGCGGAAGTGGTGCGCTCCCGCCTGCGCCGCAAGTACAGCAGCCTCTAATCTGGCGACGACGACAACATGGCCACTGCCCAGCAGGAAATCGCCGCTGCAATGCCCAAGACGCTGGTCGCGCAGGACACGCGCGGCGTCAATGCCTACATCAAGTCGGGCGCCCCCTATGTGTGGGTTACCGCGGCGGCGATATCCGTTGCGTTCATCATCACGCTGGCCTTGCTGGTCCTGACGGCCACACGCGGTCTGCCGCACTTCTGGCCCGCCGATCTGGTGCAGGGCCGGTACCAGCAGCCGGAGCGGGACGCCGAGTCGCTGCTGGTCGAGATTCGCAGCGCCGAAGAGATCACGACCGCGCGACTGCGTGATGCCGGCCTGGCCGTGACCGATGACAAGCCGCTGCATCAGCGACTGCTGGTCAAGCAAGCCAATCGCGACGTTAACGGTGTCGATTTCCGCTACTTGTTATCGGACTGGCTGGTCGAGCGCAGCGAGCCGGCCGACGCGGTCGTGCTGGAGCGCACCGAGTGGGGCAACTTCCACGGGTTTCTTGCCGGAATCGACGAGGACGGCAAGCCGGTCGATCCGGGTGCTGACCTGTGGACGTTGTTCGAACAACGCGTCGACCGCGCCAACGAACTTCGATCCAAGCTTCGCGCGATCGAGAAAGGTCGGATTGGCAGCATCAATTACGCGATCGAGCGCGTCCGTCTCGACCAGCGCCGGCTGCAACTCGATGGCCGCACGCCCGACAACGACCCGGCGGCCTATGCCGAGCTCGATCAGCGTCGCAAAGAGCAGGAGGCCGCTTATCAGGGACTGCGCGGTGAGCTCGATCTGATCAAGGCCGAGTTGGCGCGTGACACGGTGCGAGTGCGCACCGTCGACGGCAGCGAGGTGACGCTGCCGCTGGCCAAGATCCTCGACGCCTATCGCCCCAATGCGATGAACCTGCTGCAGAAGACGGGCTATTTCTTCCATCGGCTGTGGAAGTTCGTTTCCGAGGAACCGCGCGAAGCCAATACCGAAGGCGGCATCTTTCCGGCGATTTTCGGCACCGTGATGATGGTGCTGCTGATGTCGGTCGTGGTGATGCCGTTCGGTGTTCTTGCGGCGCTTTACTTGCGCGAGTACGCACGTCAGGGCGTGGTGACGCAGGCGATCCGCATCGCCGTCAACAATCTGGCCGGCGTGCCGTCGATCGTCTACGGCATGTTCGGTTTGGGCTTTTTCGTCTACTTCGTCGGCGGCAACATTGATCGGGCCTTGTATTCCGAGTCGCTGCCGGCCCCGACGTTCGGTACGCCCGGTATTCTCTGGTCGTCGCTGACGCTGGCACTGCTGACGCTGCCGGTGGTGATCGTGGCTACCGAAGAGGGCCTGGCGCGCATTCCGCGCTCGCTGCGCGAGGCCTCGCTGGCCTTGGGGGCGACCAAGGCTGAAACGCTGTGGCGCGTCGTACTGCCGATGGCATCGCCGGCGATGATGACCGGACTGATTCTGGCGATCGCCCGAGCCGCCGGCGAAGTTGCGCCGCTGATGCTCGTCGGTGTCGTCAAGCTGGCACCGTCGCTGCCGCTGGACGGCGACTTTCCGTACCTGCATCTCGAGCGCAAGTTCATGCACTTGGGCTTCCACATCTACGACGTCGGTTTCCAGTCACCCAACGTCGAAGCGGCGCGCCCCTTGGTTTACGCCACGGCGTTTCTGCTGGTGTTGGTGATCCTGGCGCTGAACCTGACCGCCATCAGCATCCGCAACCGGCTGCGCGAACGCTACAAGGCCCTCGAGGGCTAGACACCCGGGGCTTTCGCGCCGAGGATTCAACTTGGACCATCAAACCATGACCAGCGTGCAAACCAAGACCCAGTTGAGCCACGGCATCGACATCTCGTCGATGGAGCGCTCGCAGACCCCGACGCGGATCGAAGACGAGTCGATCGCCATCGAAGTCGATGCGCTCAACCTGTACTACGGCCAGAAGCGCGCGCTGCACAACGTGTCGATGAAGATCCCGCACAAGAAGGTCACCGCCTTCATTGGGCCTTCGGGCTGCGGCAAGTCGACGCTGTTGCGCTGCTTCAACCGGATGAATGACCTGATCGACGGCTGCCATGTCGAAGGCGGCTTGCGGCTCGACGGCAAGAACATCTACGACCGCGACGTCGACATCGCGATGCTGCGTCGTCGCGTCGGCATGGTGTTTCAGAAGGCCAATCCGTTTCCGAAGTCGATCTACGAAAACGTGGCCTACGGCCTGCGCCTCGCGGGCATCAACAAGAAGCGCGTCATCGACGAAACCGTGGAGTGGGCACTCAAGGGTGCCGCGCTGTGGGATGAGGTCAAAGACCGCCTCGACGATTCGGCACTGGGATTGTCCGGTGGCCAGCAGCAACGTTTGGTGATCGCCCGTGCCATCGCCATTCAGCCTGACGTGATCCTGCTCGACGAGCCGTGCTCGGCGCTCGACCCGATCTCGACGCTGAAGGTCGAAGAGCTGATCACCGAGTTGAAGAACAACTACACGATCGTGATCGTCACCCACAACATGCAGCAGGCCGCTCGCGTCAGCGACTACACGGCATTCATGTATGTTGGTGATCTGATCGAGTTCGGCAATACCGACCAGTTGTTCACCAAGCCGACCAAGAAGCAGACCGAGGATTACATCACCGGTCGTTACGGTTGAGTCTTTGCGGAATGTCCGGTGGACGTTCCGCAGTGGCGAAAGCCCGGCCAACGATGGCAGCTACAGAACGGCAATACACGCAGCGACTTCGCAGCTTGATGTTCCAAGGTAAGAGCGACAGATGAATACGACCGGATACAAGTCGCATATCTCCAGCCAGTTCAACGCCGAACTGGAAGACGTACGCCAGCGCGTGCTGGCAATGGGCGGCTTGGTCGAGCAACAGCTGATCGATGCGACCAAAGCATTGATGGAACTCGACACCGAGCTGGCCGAAGTCGTGTTCCGCACCGACGACAAGGTCGACCAGCTGGAGATATACATCGACGAGGAGTGCTCGCGGATTCTGGCGCGTCGTCAGCCCACCGCCAGCGACCTGCGTCTGGTTCACGCGGTGATCAAGACGATCACCGACCTGGAGCGGATCGGCGACGAGTCGCACAAGATCGCCAAGATGGCCCATGAGCTGTCCACGCAGGAGCGGATGTACGAGAACATGGTCGAGACCCAGCATCTGTCTCGGCAGGTCTCGCAGATGGTCCGTGGCGCGCTCGACGCGTTCGCGCGGATGGACGCCGACGCGGCGCTGGCCGTGGTCCGCGAAGACGCCGTCATCGACCGCGAATACGAGGCGCTGTTGCGCCAGTGCATCACCTACATGATGGAAGAACCGCGCACGATCGGCCGGGTGATTGACCTGATCTGGGCGGTGCGGGCCATCGAGCGCATCGGCGACCACGCCAAGAACATCGCCGAGTACGTGATCTACTTCGTCAAGGGCAAGGACGTTCGCCACACGCCGCTGGAGCAGGTCGAGCGCGAAGTGCGCGGCGAATAAACGCCGTCGACGCCGACGTCGCCGGGGCTTAGCCGCCCTCCGACGTCCGCATCCGGCGCCAAGCCGGTATGATGGCGCGCCATATGGCGCCCCCTGCCCGAAAATCCCGTCTGGTCATTCCCCGTTCGTTCGTTTACGGGGTCGCTGCCGTCGTTCTGGTGCTCGGCAGCATCGGTCTGATCGTGTTCTCGTTCTACCTGGTGTCGCTCGACAAGGACATCCGTACGCGGTTCGCCGGCGTGCGCTGGGCCTTGCCGGCGCAGGTGTTCGCCGCTCCGCTGGAGCTATACGCCGGGCTCAATCTCGATGCGGGCGACCTGAAGCACGAGCTGGAGCGGCTCGGCTACCGTGATTCGGGCAGCCTCGAAGGACCGGGCACGTTCAGCCTGAATCGTCAGGGCGCCGACATTTACGTCCGCGCGTTCCACTTCTGGGACGGCCCGCGCGCCGAAAGCCGCATCAGCCTCAAGCTCGACGGCGCCGGCATCGCCAGCGTTTCCGACGCCGACAGCGGCGAGTCGCGCGACATCGTTCGCATGGACCCGATGCTGATCGGCAGCATCTACCCGCAGCAGCAGGGCGAGGACCGTGTACTGGTCAAGCTCGAAGAAGTGCCCGAGCTGCTGCGCGACGGTCTGCTGGCCGTCGAGGATCGCGACTTCTACGACCACTTCGGCATCAGCATCCGCGGCGTATTGCGCGCGATGTTCGTCAACCTGCGTGCCGGTCATGCGGTGCAGGGCGCCAGCACGGTCACCCAGCAGCTGGTACGTAACTTCTTCCTGACGCTCGATCGAACCTGGACGCGCAAGTTCAACGAGATGTTCATGTCGATCCTGCTCGAGCGTCACTACAGCAAGGACGACATTCTCGAGGCTTACATCAACGAGATTTACCTGGGCCAGGACGGCAATCGGGCGATCCACGGCTTCGGACTGGCCAGCTGGTTCTATTTCAACAAGCCGCTGGGCGAGCTGCGCGACCACGAAGTCGCGCTGCTGGTCGGCGTGGTCAAAGGCGCTTCGTACTACAACCCGCGTCGCAACCCGGTCCGCGCCAAAGACCGTCGCGATCTGGTGTTGCGCGTGTTCAAGGACCGCGGCCTGATCGACGAGGCCGAGATGCGCGCCGCCATCGAGCGGCCGCTATCGGTGGCGGGCACCAAGCAGGGCGGGGTCGAGCGCTATCCGGCGTTCGTCGACCTGGTCAAGCGTCAGCTGCGCGGGCAGTACAAAGACTCCGATCTAACCGACGAGGGCCTGCGCATCTTCACGACGCTCGATCCGCGCTCGCAGGAGGCGCTGGAACGCAACATCGCGCAGGGGCTGGCCGAGATCGAGAAATCGCGCAAGCTGCCGGCCGGCACGCTGGAGTCGGCAGGCGTGGTCACCAGCGTCGGTGGCGGTGACGTGCTGGGCATCGTCGGTGGCCGCGACGTGCGCTATTCCGGGTTCAATCGGGCGCTGGATTCACGGCGGTCGATCGGCTCGCTGGCCAAGCCGTTCGTCTATCTGACCGCGCTCGAACAGGGCGACCGCTACAACCTGCATTCGATGATCGACGACGAGCCGATCGAGTTGCGGCTGCCGACCAAGCAGATCTGGTCGCCGATGAACTACGACCGCAAGCTGCACGGCCCGCAGCCGCTGTACATGGCGCTGGCGCAGTCCTACAACCTGCCGACGGTCCGGCTTGGGCTGGAAGTGGGCGAGAAAGCGGTCGCCAACACGCTCAAGCAGGCCGGATACACCGGCAACCCGGCGCTGGTGCCGTCGATGTTTCTTGGCGCTGTCGACGTGGCGCCGGTGGAAGTGGCGCAGATGTACGGCACGATCGCAGCCGGCGGCTTCCAGAGCCCGCTGTCGGCGATCCGCGAAGTGACCACCAAGGAAGGCGAGCCGCTGAACCGCTATCCGATCCGGGTCAAGCAGACGCTGCCCGAAGGTCCGGTCTACCTGGTGACCTGGGCGATGACGCAGGTGATGCGCCTGGGCACCGGCCGCAGCGCCTACGGCATCGTGCCCGACACGATGACGCTGGCCGGAAAGTCGGGTACCACCGACGACCTGCGCGATTCCTGGTTCAGCGGCTTTACCGGCGACCGGGTTGCGGTGGTCTGGGTCGGCCGCGATGACTACAAGCCGATGGGCCTGACCGGGTCCAGCGGGGCGCTGTATATCTGGTCTCGCTTGATTCGGGACCTGAAGGCCAAGCCGCTCGACCTGATTCCGCCGCCCGATGTCGAAGAGCAGTTGGCCGATACCGTCACCGGGCTCAAGGCCGACGAGGGCTGTGACAGTCGCCTGCTGATACCCTATCTGCGCGGCTATGCGCCGCAGTCCTGGGCGCCGTGTGCACGCGCTGCAGAATCCCAGCCCATGCAATGGTTGCGCGAGATCTTCGAATGAGGATTGGCTACAAGGCCTGTTTTCCGGCGCGCTCGGCGCTGCCGGCGGCGCTGGCAGCATCACTGCTGCTGTCCGCTTGCGTGACGCCCTCCGCTCAGCGCACTTCGTCCTGGCCCGACAATATCGGGCGTACGATCCCGGCTCCGACCACGCCCGCCGGCCCGGGGCAGAACCCGACGCCTGGCGCGAGCACGTCGCATACACCGACGCCGCTGTACTCGCCGCCGGTCGCCGTGGCACCGCCGCCCAAGGTGCTGCCGGCGTATCCGAAGTCGGCTGACGAGATCAGCAGTCAGGCGGTCCTGTCGCTGATGAAGCAGGCGCGCAGTGCTCGCGCGGCGGGCCAGTACGACCAGGCCAGCGGTGCATTGGAACGCGCTCAACGCATCGAGCCGCGTAACTACTTCGTCTGGTCGGCGCTGGGCCGCGTTTATCTGGACAAAAAGCTGTACGACAACGCCGAAAGCGTCGCGATGAAGTCCAACAGCCTGGCGCGCGGCAACGTCTACGTCGAGCTCGAAAACTGGAAGGTCATCGCAGCGGCACGCCAGGCGCAGGGGGATGCGATCGGCGCCCTGCAGGCGCAGGTCAAGGTCGACGAGATCCAACGCGACCTCGCGGGCGGCTGAGCCGCTGGCCGTCGTGAATGAGGTCGACGAACTGCTCGGCGACGGCGGCGTCCTCGCCCGGGGCTTGCCGGGTTTCGTGCCGCGCGCCGCGCAGCAGACGATGGCCGAGGCGGTCGCTGACACGGTCGAGTCCGCCGGCACGCTGATCGTCGAAGCCGGCACCGGCACCGGCAAGACCTATGCGTATCTGGTGCCGGCGCTGATGGCCGGCAAGCGCATCGTCGTTTCCACCGGCACCAAGAATCTGCAGGACCAGCTGTACCGGCGCGACCTGCCGCGCTTGCTGACGGCATTGAAGGTGCCGGCCCGCACTGCCTTGCTCAAGGGCCGCTCCAACTACGTGTGCCTGCATCGCCTCGACCGTGCACTGCAGACGCCGGGCTGGCGTTATGACGAGCGGCTGACGCGCATCCGCGCCTGGTCGCGCGCCACCGACAGCGGCGAGCTGTCCGAGATCGGCGATCTGAACGCCGACGATCCGCTGTATGCGCGCGTCAGCTCGACGGCCGACAACTGCCTGGGCGCCAAATGCCCGGACTTCGGCGAATGCCACGTGGTCAAGGCGCGCCGGGCGGCGTTGGCGGCGGATCTGGTCGTGGTCAACCATCACCTGCTGTTCGCCGACTTTCTGCTGAAGGAAGAAGGGTTCGGCGAAATCCTGCCGGGCTCCGACGCGGTCGTCGTCGACGAAGCCCACCAGCTGCCGGAGCTGGCAACGCAGTTCTTCGGCGTGCGCGTGTCGACGCGCCAGTTCCGCGACATCGCCA
>Ga0256309_1000313_pt1 | contig 10734 bp, 9 predicted proteins | sample ColtaT_FD_183678 | JGI IMG/M metagenome (GOLD analysis project Ga0256309, IMG submission 183678) | Metatranscriptome of freshwater microbial communities from Columbia River, Oregon, United States - Colum_Colum_RepA_8d (Metagenome... | ecosystem: Environmental > Aquatic > Freshwater > River...
GCTCGTCGACATGACGAAAGTCGCGACACCACACGCCATGACCGCGCAAATCGCGAGCATCTGCCCCCACATCTGGAGCACATCCCTCACCAATTTGCGATCAATCGCGCGCATTACGTTTCCAAAGACGGCGTTTCCAGTTCAAGCACGACGCGCAAGCGAGTGACCGCGTACATATCCCGTTCGACCACTCGCTTGAGCGTCGTGCTTGCGGGAATACAACTACCGCAGCGCATCCAACGCCGACAATCGCATTGCATTCAGGGACGGAATCAGTCCGCCGACGAAGCCGAGAATCAAACTGAGCAAACAACCGACGGCGACAACTTGAGCGTCGACCGTCAGTCGAAGCACGACAAACTTACCGCCACCTTGCCCACTTCCGACAATACTGCTCGCAGTCCAGCCGTCGCACAAACTGCCGACCGCCACACCGATCAAGCCGCCGATCATTGCGATCAAGACTGATTCCAGCAGGAAGCAAATCAGGATCGATCGACGCCGAAAGCCGATCAAGCGCAGGACGCCGATGTCTTTCATTCGCTGACTGATCGCAGCAAACATCGTATTCATCACTCCGAAGATTCCGCCGACTGACAGAATGATCGTGACGAAGACGATCGCGTACAAAAACTGTTTGTTGAGATCGTTGAGGCTCGCAAAGTAGTCCGTCTCCACAATCGCATTGACGGATGCCTTTTTATACTCGTTGTTGAAATAGGCTTTGACCATTTCCGCGTCCCAATGGTCATCGGTCTGCGGTTCATTCCATGTCGGGACTGGATCAGGCTCTTCTTCGAATTTTTCCCCTGCGGCCTTCGCGGCAGCGCCTCGTTGCTTGATGTCTTGGTTCTTCTTTTTGATTTCTTCGATCTTTGCAACGCGTTCGTCCGCATAAGCCGCTCGCTGGTCGCGATGAAAATCGGTTGAAGCTTGTAGAACGAGCGTCGTGTAAGTCTCGCGACCAAACATCGGTCCCAAGATCGATCGCTTGGCCCAAACTTCCGAATCGAAAGTGCTCCCTTCTGACTTCAGCACGCCGACGACGAGCCAATCTCGGTCATTGAGCTGAAACGTATCCCCTGCATCCAATCGTTTGAGCTGCGGTTTCGACATCCACTCCGGATGATCGAGTGCCATCTCGCGTGCGATCCCTTCGCCCACAATCACTTCATAAGCGTTCGTTGGCTGTTCCGATCCCGCTTTCGGCGGTAATTCGCGAGCCCCTGCATCTGACAACCAGTTGTGTCCGTCGTACAAATTCAGTCCGTGAATCTGAGCGGACAACTTCGGATCATCCAGGCCACGCATTTGCAGAAATCGTCGCTTTGGTCGGTTGGGGTCTTTGCTATCAACCGGCTGATTGACCACCAAATAGGTTTCACGGCTGACGAGCGGCTGCTTTCCTTCGCGAGCAACAGCTTCTTGGCTTTCGATATCGCCGACATTGGCGAAACCCAGATTGCTGAAGCTCTCGTCTGTCGCACCTTCCGCCATGACTAACACATTTCTCGGCTGGCCGCTCGACCGAGTCAGTTCATACATCCCTTTGACGAACGCCAGCATCACCGTCAACAGCGAGAGCACCAACGTAAACGCGAGCCCGGTCAGCAGTGTTGTTCGCCACCGGACCGTGAGGTTATGCAGGTTGTAGCTGATCGGAACTTTGCTCAGGATTAGCAGCACGGCAATCACACCGACTGCTGCACCAAATCCGATCGCCGGTTCGGTGAATGCTCGATAAATCAGGCCAAACAACGCGCTCATGTTGCACTTTCAAACGATCTACTTCTTCAACGCTTCTACAACAGCGATTGTGACATCCTCGTCCGTGAACTGCTTCTCGGCCTCTGGATCAATCGCAAACGTTTTCGCCACTTTTCCTTCACGATCGTACAATCGCAAACACGGAAGTGCGCCGGCGGGAATTTTGAATGCTTCAAACGCTTCGTCACTTGCTCCATCTTTGCTACGAACACAATCGAATGTTGCCTTTTGCTCTGCAAGGAACTCTTCAATGTCTCCTCTGGCGTCTTCGTCATCCATTGCAACCGCTACGATGACGAGTCCTTCACTCTGGTGAGCGATGAAGAGTTCGACAGTGTGAGGAAACTTTTTACGACATGGTCCACACCAGGTGGCCCAGAAATCGACAAGGACGACCTTCCCTTTGTGGGTGGCGATGAGCTCGTTCAAGCCCGAATTGTCGACAGCTTTTATCTCGCGCTTACCCGCTTCGGTCGAATCAGCATCAGCCTTTGGCTCCGCCAATGCCGGTTCTGATTGCGGACCCGGAGGAACCTCGTTGGTTGTGTCTTTGACCGCTGTTGCTGACGGAGGAACGTCAGCAGGAGTTCGCACTCCTGGATCACAGCCCAGGCTAGTTGTGATTCCAAGAATCAGCATGACAGACAATCGTGAGTTGAACATGAAGCACTTCCTCGAAACTTTCAAAACTCAATCAACGTAGTCGATCTCACACCCCGTTTGCCGAGTTTCAGTCACTTCGGGTTCTCGGCCAGCCAACAGGTCATCAACTGCAAGACGCAAGAACTGTTCGGACACTTTCGTCTCTTCCATCTGGTCATCGATCTTCCCCATGTAGGCGATGCGACGCTTTTGGTCGAGAACAAACAGATGCGGAGTGACCGTTGCGCCGTACGCACGAGCACTTTTTTGAGTGGGATCAATGATGTATGGAAAATTGAAACCGCTCTCAGACGCGCGTAGTTTCATTTTTTCGATTCCGTCCGACGCTTGCTTACTCACACTGATCGCAACCAGCTCCACCCCTTTGTCGCGATAGTCATCGACAAACCGAATCAATCGCCGCTCGTAAGCTTTAACCACCGGGCAATGATTGCACGCAAACACGACGACAACCAACTTCGCGACTTTCAGTTCATCCAGGCTATGGCGTTTGCCATCAACTCCTAGCAACTCAGTCCAAGCAGGAGCAGGTTGGCCGATGTCGAGAACCTTGTTGAACTTTGCAGCGGCGGGTACGGATGAGGAAAGACCAACGCTCAACATCAATGTGAAGGCGATCCCGATTGAGAGCGGGCGTCTCATTCTCATTTCCCTGATGATGAGCATTCGGAGTCGCCAGTATTAACTTTTCTTCTCGGCAGCCTTCAATTTGGACGCTGCCGCTGGAGCCTTTGCTGCTCCGCCGAGTTGCTTGATCAACACTTTGTATTTTTCAACGCGTTCTGGATCGTCAAGGTTTGGGCTGAGCGCCAACGTCCCGTTCAGGATTTGAGCAGCTTGTTTGCTTTTCTCTGGATCTTTTTGGGCCATCAGACAGACGGCGGTGTTGTAGACAATCTCGTAGTATTCCTTCGGTTTCTTGGATGCTTTCGGCGTCTTCGGTGCGTTGTCGAGCTTCTTTCGAATTCCAGTCCACCACATCGCCGCTTCGTCATATCGCTTTGGGTCTTTCTCGGCGAGCGCTTGCAGGATGTTTCCTTTTTCCATCATCGGTTCGAGCGCGTTTGGCTGTTCTTTCAGCAAGGCTTCAACCTGCTTGAGTGCCTCTTCGTATTTGCCATCAGCACGCAGCAAGCCGATGAATTGCGATCGAATGCGAATCATCGCCTTAGCCGCTTGCTTGGCGAAGGCAGGATCAGCGGCGGCTCGATCGAGGATCGCTTGGAACTGCTCGCGAGATTTGTCGCTGCGACCGAGTTCCGAATCGTTTTCGGCCAAGAAGACCATCCCGGCGAGATCAAAGTTCTTGCGTTTGCTCATTTCATCAACCAGCTTGATCATCGCTTCACGACCAGCGGTCTGAGCGAGCTTTGCGTTGTTGATGCGGCCTTCGTCTTTGCTCTCGTTGGCGGCAAATAACTCCCCTTCAGTCCGCTTCCAGTCATTCCGAATGATGCGGGCATACTGCATCAACACGCCGTTGACCTGCGGATGGTCTTCACCGTTCGCCAGCAGAAGTTGTCCAACTTCGATCGCTTTGGCCGAATCGCTCAGAGCCGAGTAAGTCTGCAATGCGGCGATCAAAATGCGGAGCGAGGCTTTATCAAGTGGCCCAGCCGGTTTCGCCTTGAGGTCATCGACGAGCGGCTGAAGCAGAGGCAACGCCTCCGCGGGCTTCTCTTCTTCCAGACGAATTTCCGCAAGCAGTAATCGGGTCTCATGGATCGTCTGCTGCATCTGTGGTGAACCGGCCGTCTTGCTTTTCACAGCGGCATCTAGGCTTTTCGTCAACAAGTCGATTGCCTGTGTGCGATGAGCTTGCGTGGCGTCAGCTTTTCCAGTGTCCCCCTTCTTTTTGCCATCAATGTACTGCAACCAATGAGTCTGCCCCGAAAGCTGCAACGCTGCCGGATAACGTTCAGAGATTGTGTTGACGGTCATGAAGACTTTGATTGCCTCGTCAGGACCACCTTGCAGCAGCTTGAGCTTACCACGCGCGATGCGGGCATCGTCCGCTTCTGCATGTTGCGGGAATTTTTGGAGCAGGAACTCAGACGCCTCGTTGATTTTTTCCAGCGCGGCGTTGTCCCGCGTTTGACCGTACAAAGACATCGCGGTGCTCACTGCGAGTGCGGCGGCAGCGGGAGCCTTGGCGAACGTTGGATTTTCTTTCGCCAGTGTCAGAGCGGTCGTGTAAGCCTCGGGAGCCTTGCCGACATAGAGTTGCGTGTAAGCCAACATGAACCGCGTGCCGAGGACGCGATCTTTGTCTTTGACGTCAGCGCTCAACTCGATCGCCTTTGTGTACGCCTTCTCGGCCTCGGTCCAATTTGTTTTTGCGTCAGCGGGAGTCGTCGCCTCGCCAGCCGCTTTGGCTGCCGCATCACCGACAGCGATTGCGTCTTCAAACGTGTTCAATTCCGTATTGCCGCCCCCTTGAAAGCGGAGCAACAGGATTGCTTCTTTTTGAAATTCACTCGGAGTAGCCGCGAGTTCGCCGAGTCGTTTTTTTGCATCCTTGACCGCGTCTTCCGCGTCGGCACCCTTCGCCGTCTTTGCGTATTCGAGTAGCCCCTTTGCCAGTTCGAGCTTGATTCCTTGGTATCCGGACGTCTTTTTCTTGGCTTCGTTTTGGCTAAGCCACAGCTTCGCATCGTCGATCAGCTTGTCGTACTGTTTCATTCGACCAAGCAGCATCAAGCGATACCGGTTGACCTCGTTGAACATCGCGACCCATTGAGCTTCGGTCTTGAGATTAACGTTCTTATCTGGGCTGGCGGACATCACTTCGTCGTAGATGTCCATCGCCGTGACGAGGTCTTCCATTTCCTCGCGCGATCGGCCTTCCCACATATGTGCGTAAACGCCGGAACGTCCCGATCGGTTTTCTTGGTAGATGCCGTCGAAGCCTTTCGCTGCTTTCGCCAAAAAGTCTTTGCGTTTCGGATCTTTCGGCTCGGGGTAACTCAAGCCGATGTTGTAGTCGACGGTCGCCACTTTGAAGCGGGCGTCGTACCACATGTTGGTTGCTTCAGCGGCGGCGCGAGCGGCTCGCTTGCTCAATGTTTTCTTTTTGCCGGTATTTTCCGCGCGCACTTCATCGACACGAACTTTGAACATCTCTGATGCTTTGACGAACTTCGGTCGAGCTTCTTCGAGAAGTTTGCGAGCTTCCGGTAACAAAATGTCTCGCTTCGTCTTATCTCGCATCGCCGTCTTGAGAATGTTTTGAGCGCGGAACAATGAGATCTCGCCCGACGTCATTTGGGCGGAGCCGGCTTCAGGATGGTCCGCGTGTTCCTTCAAAAACTTGTCGAGCGCAGCTTGTGCATCGAGCACGTACTTCGCTTGCAAGTCGGTATTCGGCGTGCGAATTGCCGCGATTTGCAGGCTGCGAGCCATTTCCAAATCGAAGGCCACCTTCAAGTCCTCCGGCAAATCCGGACGGTCCTTGATCATGTTGAGATAATGAATGGCCAACTCACCATGTTGCCGTTCGCGCAGTCCCTGCAAGAAATCATCGAACGGCTCTTCCGCCATCCCGACACCCGTCAGGCCGAACAACGTCAGTGAGCCAGTCAAAACGAATCGTCGCGAAAGACGCCGGAGCATCGCCGTAGTCCTTGTGCTAGAGAGAGATCTATTTTCGATGAAGTAGGTCTGTGAAAGTTCACCAAGGCGACCACAAAACCGCAAGTCGTACGACTAGAAGTTGGAAGGCGTGGAGTGAAAGTGACTCAATTCTGTTACCAACCGATTTCGCGAGGCGAAATAAAAAACCCGCCTGCATTCAAGCAGACGGGCGATGAAAAGGGTTCCGTTATCGGACGGGCGGCTCGCAGCTACTCGGATTTCGCTTCACCTTTATTGAGTTGATACAGCGGCAAATAGCGGTAGTAGACTTCCAACGTCAAAGCGTGAATGCTCGTCGCCATCACTGGGCCTGCGGTATGGCCGCTTGGCTTCCAGCTTCCGGAGGCACAGCCTTCTTTGATTTGCGATGTGATCAAGAAGCGTCGAGCGTGTCGGTTCCACTGGTCCCACTCTGGGCCGGGCAAGTTGTGCATCACCTGAGTTGCGTAGTACAGAAAATAAGAATCGCCGGTAGAGGCATTTAAGTTTCCCATCACATAGCTCAGCCCCTCGACCATTGCGGCATCGGTTCGCTTCATACCGCTGTATTGATTGCACAGCAGACCGACAGCCGACATTGCAGGGGTCGGTCCGGTATCGGGCATATATGAGAACAAGCCACCGGATTTCCCTTTGGCGACACTCCCCAAAAACTTTTTAGCTTTGTCCAAGGTTCCCTTGTTGACAGGCAAGCCAGCCATCTGCGCGCTCTTCAATCCCATCAGTTGCCAACCAACGACCGATGTGTCCCCGACTGTTGCTGGCCGTGCGGTGTAATGCCATCCGCCAGATGATTCGTTCTGCGCGTACTCGATGAATTTGACCGCAGCCATTGCAGAGTTCTTTAGCTTTTGGTCGTGGCTCAAACCATAAGCTTCACAGAGGGCGATGGTTGAAAGTCCGTGCTCGTACATGCTGCCGCTGCCCAGCATCCCTGTCTTCTGGTCCTGCTTCTGAGTCATCCAGATCAAGCCTTTACGGATGACTCCTTGGTAGGGGCCTTTCGATTCGTGTGTTTGACCGGCGGCGAAGAACGGCAACAGTCCGAATGCTGTTGCGGCCATCGGATAGTCGGCAGCTTCTTTTCCAACGTGAGCCGAGCAGCTTGGGTCTTTGCACTGACGGACGAATTCTTTGCAGCCCCAGCTTCCGTCGGCGTTCTGATGCTTTGCCAACCAGTTTGTTGCGGCACCAACTGCTCGTTCTGAGTCTGCTGTTCCACCACCGCTTGCGATCGCCTCGCGCTTACCGGAACCGCGTCCGCCAAAGCCTTCCCCGGCTCCACCGCTTCCAGCTTTGTCGCCAGTACCCACACCGACACCAACGCCGCCAGGACCTTTGACTGATGGGCCATCACCAAACGCAGTCACGCTAAAGCCACCGAATCCACCGAGCGAGGTCGTCTGAGTCGATGGAGCGCCTCCACCCGCTTCCTCAAACACGGCGCTGTTGTCGTTGTATTGAGCGTCTTGTTCCATCGCTGATGGAGGCTCGGTCAACGATTCGGTATTAAGCACTGTCGGCTCGATCGGCGTTTCACCCACCTCAAAGTGAGTGATCGGAGCTTCCTCGACGACCGTATCCACTTCTGTGTCAAAGAAGACGGCCTCTTGCAGCAGCTTCTTGGCGACGGGCGCACCAATCGCAACGCCCAAAACGCCAATCACTAACACGTGCATTCCGAGGGCAATTCCCCAGAACTTGGCGTCCTTGGCGATCCATTGCTTCATGCCTGCTTTAAAGTCCGCAGCGCTTGGAACAATCGACTTGAGAAGTTCGATGTAATTCATAAATCACCTAGTCACTTTTCGGACAATCAATCAACCGTGACACCGCTTGCCGGGCGGTCAAAGTTTGAAGCATGTTACGCACGTCGGCTGTCTGGAACATCCCCATCCAGAGAATTTCGTTCAAGATTTGGCAGCGAAGCGGGCCGAGGCTCCTCCACCGACTCGACGAATTCCGTCCAACCAGCCCCCGACGCGATGCCGTCGTCAACAGAATTCGTGTTATTGTCGAGCCAATTTTCAATCGCCGCGTGATCAACTACCTCTTCGGCGTGGATCATGGCTCCCGCACGCAAATAGTTTCGAGTCCACAGGCCAACAAACACCACAACGAAGGCCGCGCCTCCAAATACCCACGGCCAGAGCTCTTGTTCTTCTCGTTGCCGTTTTAGGGATGAGCGAATCGGGTTTTCTCGCCACCGTAATCGTCCGACGAGAATCGGTGCCCAGCGAGATTTCCCCATCGCATCTTCATAAGCAAAGAGCTTCAAGAAATATCCGACGAACTGTGCCTCTTCGTGGATGCTCGGGCTAATCGGTAGCTCAGGCGGTTTGTCATAAAAAACAAGGCAATACAAACCGGTCCGTGATTCGTTTGTGACGCCCCAAGCTTCGTAAACTTGCTTTGCTCCCGCTGAGTTCTTGACCTCATCGTGAGCCACTGCCCGACGAAGGCTGACCTTCATGCCGACTAGCTTGCCGCGATACTTCTCGGGAGCCTCAGCCAGATGCGTGAAGTAAAGATCTTTACGAGCCCGCTGCCAAAGATCCTCAAAGGTTTCGGTCATGCTCCAGCGCATCAGTTGCCAATATGCGGGCATTTCTTCTGCAGCCAACGGAGCTTTGTCGCTAATTGCCTGAAAAAGATATTCTGATTTTGATTGCTCGAATGGTTGCTGGTCATTCGGGCCAGTCACCAGCGTTTCGACGAACTTGTCTTCGCTCTCTGCGTCAGCGCCTGCGACACTCTGTTCCGGACTGTTTTTCGCATCGACTTTGTTCGGCGGTATCTCGCTGGCAACAGCATCGTCATGAACATCATCCGCCAGCCATTTCCACATGCCGGGATCGCGTGCCCGATACATGGCCATCCCCACCACAGCCAACAACATCATCATGCTCATCAACCGGAATAATTCCCGGCGAGGAAAATGGGACGAGGGTGTGGGTGGCTGGTATTTCATGGCGATGACATTCCGTCGGAACTAGCCGACAAAGCTGTCGATGTGACAAATCTCGTGGAGTACGATTTCATCGTGCTCCTGCCAAAACGAAATCATACGGCATTTCTTGAGGCACGTTGGAAACGTGCTCCACTTCTTCATTCCGTTGGCAATTCCACGAAGCTCAGCTTCGTCAGCTTTTCGCCGTTAGGCAGAGTTTGCCTCGTGCAAACATCAACAACACGCATCAATTCGGCATATCGCAATTTTGACGCGACTTGAATGATGACTTGCTTGAAAGGGCTGTTGGCGTCGCTCAGCACGGCTTTCAAGCGGCCTTCAAGGGCACTCACTCCGGCGACGTTGGCTTCGCCGATCGCCATCGTTGAGATTTTGCCGCCGGGCGTTGAGAAAACCGAGATTACCAGTGACTCAAAAGCCTGCACTGCATTCTGATTGTTGTTGTTATCGCCGGCCGCTTGCCCTTTGGCCGCTCCGACTACCGGCATCGGTGGCGGCAGCTTCAGGTTGATTTGGCCTTCAACTGGGGAGGGCTTGAACGTGAGGATGAAAAACGCGAGCAACTGAAACGCCATATCGAGCATGGCCGCCAGATTCAACTCGACGTTTTCGCTCCCTTTTTTCTTTTTCTTGCGATGGCTCATCTTGGCACCGTCGGACGGAAAGTCTCATTCACAGTTCAGCCATTAAGCTGAAACACCTCAACGAATACGCTCGTAACTAACCGTCTTCTTTATTCATGGCCTTCAACGCAAATTTGCGAAAGCCGTTGTCTTGGCAGGTCTTGATGACAACGTTGAGCAAGTTGAAAGGCGTTTGCTTATCGGCTCTGACAACGATCGTTGTCGGGAGGTCGTCATCGGCTTTGAAGTTTGGGTTCAATCGCTTTGCCGTGAGGCGACTCGCTTTTGCTTCCGCCTTGATGTAACGCTCAATGTTTTGCGTGACGCCATAAACATTCAGTTTCCCGACACTGTCGATGTTGAGAATCAACAAGTCTTCCCCTTCGGTTTCCAGCGGTCGAGCAGAACCAACGACAGGAAGTTTCAAATTCAAATCCAACGAAGCCGCTTTGAAATTGGTCACCAGCATGAAGAAGGTGATCAATTGAAAAACCAGATCCAACATGGGAGTTAGATTTGGTTCGGCACTCGCTTCGGAATTCATCGAGCCAGACATGGCTCACCTCATCGAAGACAGGGATTAACTCACTAGGCAATTGAGGGACACGAAAGCCTTTTGTCAGACTTACGCTTTCGGGGCCGGTGGTGCTGCTGGAGCGGTCGGCGCTGCGGCTTGAGATTGGCGAGGCGCACTTGCCGCCGCCTTAGCTGCTTGAGCGAGCTTCTTTACGAACTCGTCGGCAGAAAACATGGTGTTAGCCAGAATCGACGAAACGCGATTCTTGAAGATCGCAAAGAAGTAAATCGCTGGCACTGACAGGGCGACACCTTCAAAGGTCAACAGCAACGCTTCTGAAATACCTTCAGCCACTTCGCTCGCCTTCAGCCCTGCATCCGAACGTGCAATCTGGCTGAAGCTCGCGATCATCCCCTTCAACGTTCCGAGCAGTCCAATCATGGGGCCCAGTGTGCCGAGCACGGCCAACATGCTGATTTTCTTTTCCATTTCGGTGCTTTGTACTTCGCCGACTCGCTCCATCGCGTCACGCGATTCCGCCAAGCCTGCCGATAGTTCAC
>Ga0256309_1000316_pt1 | contig 10711 bp, 10 predicted proteins | sample ColtaT_FD_183678 | JGI IMG/M metagenome (GOLD analysis project Ga0256309, IMG submission 183678) | Metatranscriptome of freshwater microbial communities from Columbia River, Oregon, United States - Colum_Colum_RepA_8d (Metagenome... | ecosystem: Environmental > Aquatic > Freshwater > River...
GACGTAGCACAGCTGCGATAAGCCTCGGGGAGCCGCTAGCAGGCTTTGATCCGGGGATCTCCGAGATCCGGAAACGGTCACAGGTTCATACCTGTGAGTCAGCAATGACGGGAACGTGGAGAACTGAAACATCTCAGTGCAAGGCCAGTACGGCGGCTCGGAGGGTTTTGTTGATTCTCGCCAGGCTCGGCCCGTTATTGAGGCTGCTGTCGGCGAGTCTTCGCAGGCAATCAATAAGAATAACAGTGTGTTCTTGGAGCAGTTAAGGCTGCGCAGCGTCGATTGGACGCTGTCGGTCATCAGCCATGGTCACGGCGCGAGCGTAAATCGCTTGCTCGGGGATCTGCGCTCAATGCTGGACCCGTCCAAGTTCGAGTTGATCGTCACTATCAATTGCCCCGAACCGGTGGCGGTCGATGCAACGCTGTGGCCCGGTGCAATCGAGATCGTGCGCAACGAGCGGCCCCAAGGTTTCGCCCGCAATCACAACGTCGCCTTGTCGAACGCACGAGGCCGATTCGTCGCCGTGCTGGACCCCGATCTGCGGCTGAATCAGAACCCGTTCCCGTCGCTGACCGAGTTCCTTCAGTCCAGGCCTCACTCCTTGGCCGCCCCCCACGTCTTGGACAGCGATGGCAACGCTCAGGACAACATGCGGCGACTGCTGACGCCGGTCGCCCTCTGGCGGCGTTACGGACTCCGGAAGCGAAAAGCCGACTACGGACAGGTGGCTGCCAGTGCCCGAGTCGACTGGATAGCGGGGTTGTTTATGGCGACGTCCCGTGACTACTTCGAGCGCCACCAGGGTTTTGATGAATCGTTTCACCTGTATTGCGAAGACACCGAACTCTGTCTGCGCTACTGGATCGCGGGCGGTGAGGTGTGGTCGCTGCCGCTAGAGGGCGTCGTCCACAATGCACGCCGGCGCACGCTGATCGAGCTGCGCCACTTCATCTGGCATTGCCAGAGCATCCTCCGTCTGTGGTCCTCTCGGACTTTCTGGCGCTACCTGTCGCGTTACAAGTCGACCCGATAGCTGTCCGTACTCCGGTTTGGGCTGGGAGGCTCGCTATACTCACGCCCCCGCGCCCTATTGTTGCCTTCGATGAACCCCAAGCTGTACCTGCTCACCTACGGCTGCCAGATGAACGAGTACGACTCGTCCAAGATGGCCGACGTTCTGGGGAAATCCCACGGCTTTGAGCGCACCTTGGTGCCTGAAGAGGCCGATGTGCTGCTGATCAACACCTGCTCGGTGCGCGAAAAGGCGCAGGAGAAAGTGTTTTCGGAGCTGGGCCGCTGGCGCGAGTGGAAGCAGGCACGGCCGGGGCGGGTGATTGGCGTCGGCGGTTGTGTCGCCAGCCAAGAGGGCGAGCAGATTTCGGCGCGCGCACCGCACGTCGACCTCGTATTCGGCCCGCAAACCTTGCACCGCCTGCCCGAGTTGCTCGATCAGAACCGGCGCACCGCGCGGCCGGCGGTCGATATCAGCTTCCCCGAGATCGAGAAGTTCGATCGTTTGCCTGAACCGCGCGCCGAAGGGCCGACCGCCTTCGTGTCGATCATGGAAGGCTGCTCGAAGTACTGCACGTTCTGCATCGTGCCGTACACGCGCGGCCCGGAAGTCAGCCGCCCGCTTGACGGGGTGCTGGTCGAGATCGCGCAGCTGGCCGAGCAGGGCGTTCGCGAAGTCACGCTGCTGGGCCAGAACGTCAATGCCTATCGAGGCCCGATGGGCAATAACAGCGGCGAGTTCTGCGACCTGGCGCTGCTGATCGGCTACGTCGCTCGGATACCGGGCATCGAGCGTATCCGCTACACCACCTCACATCCGGCCGAGTTCACCGACGCGCTGATCGACGCGTTCGGTGACGAGCCCAAGCTCGCCAGCTATCTGCATTTGCCAGTGCAGTCGGGCAGCGACCGCATTCTGGGCATGATGAAGCGCGGCTATACGCGGGCTCAGTTCGTCGACAAGATCCGCCGCGTCAAGGCGGCGCGGCCCGGCTTGTCGCTGTCGACCGACTTCATCGTCGGCTTCCCGTCCGAAAGCGAGGACGACTTTGCGCGGACACTCGATCTGATCGACGAATGCGAGTTCGACTCAGCGTATTCGTTCGTCTACAGCGCGCGCCCTGGCACACCGGCCGCGAATCTGCGCGACTTGGTGCCGCCAGAACTCAAGCAGCAACGTCTGCAGCAGCTGCAGGCGCGCATCCGCGTCCACGATGACGCGTTCAAGCAGCGCCTGGTCGGTACGGTGCAGTCGGTGCTGGTCGAACGCCCGTCGCGTCGTGGTGGTGGCCAGATGACCGGCAAGACCTCGTCCAACCGCAGCGTCAATTTCGACGCACCGCCGGGCTTGGCCGGGCAATTCGTCGACGTGTCGATCACGGAAATGACGACCAACTCGCTGCGCGGGGTGCGGGTCTGATGGCCGCGCCAGCGCAGCATGTGATCGATCTGGTTCTGGAGCCCGACGAGGGCAACCGCATCGCCAATCTGAGCGGGCCGTTCGACGCGCATCTGCGCCAGATCGAATTGCGGCTGGGTATCGAAGTACGCAATCGCGGCAACCACTTCCGGCTGGTGGGGCGTCGCGACGAAACCGAGCGCGCCGAGGCGGTGCTGCACAACTTGTTCCGTCAGACCGAAGACGGCTTGGTGACGACCGAGCAGGTCCATCTGGCGCTGCTCGAAGAGGGCGCCGATCACCGTGGCGGTGTCGACCGCGACGATTCGCCGCTGGCTCAGGACGAGGTCGCGGTCCGCACCAAGCGCGGCGTCGTTCGCGGTCGCGGCCTGCATCAGAAACAATATCTGCAAGCGATCGCCTCGCATGACCTGAGCTTCGGCATCGGGCCGGCCGGCACCGGCAAGACCTATCTGGCCGTGGCCAGCGCCGTGCATGCGCTGGAGCGTGATCGGGTGCGGCGCATCATCCTGACCCGGCCGGCGGTGGAGGCGGGCGAGAAGCTCGGCTTCCTCCCTGGCGACATGACGCAGAAGGTCGACCCGTACCTGCGGCCGCTATACGACGCGCTGTACGAGATGCTGGGCTTCGACCGTGTCGCCAAGCTGATCGAGCGGTCGGTGATCGAAGTCGCGCCGCTGGCGTTCATGCGAGGCCGCACGCTCAACGAGAGCTTCATCATTCTCGACGAGGCGCAGAACACCACGGTCGAGCAGATGAAGATGTTCCTGACGCGCATTGGCTTCGGGTCCTGCGCGGTCGTTACTGGCGACGTGACGCAGATCGACTTGCCGCGCGCTGACAAGAGTGGGCTCAAGCACGCGATGCGCGTGCTCGACGGCGTACCCAAGATCAGCTTTACGCACTTTCGCAAGGAAGACGTCGTGCGCCACCCGCTGGTGCAGGCCATTGTCGCCGCCTACGAAACCTTCGATGCGGCCCAGCCTGCAAGCGAAGGCTGACCGCTTGGGGCCGTCGGCTGCGGCCGTGCCCCTAGCCTGGTTCTACCCGCATCCACCCACGGCATGAATGACATCCTGATACAGCGCTGCGTGCCGCCTGCGGGTATTCCGTCGGCAACGGCGCTGCGTACGTGGGCCGCGGCGGCGCTTGGCGACAAGACCGGCGAATTGGCGATCCGCATCGTCGGCGCCGTCGAAAGTCAGGACCTGAACTTTCGTTACCGTCACAAGAACAAGCCAACCAACGTTTTGTCGTTCCCCTATGACGGCGAGACCTTCGGCGTGCCGATGTTGGGCGACATCGTGATCTGCGCAGCCGTGGTCGAGGCCGAGGCTCGCGAGCAGGGCAAGCCCCTGAGGGCGCATTGGGCGCACATGGTCGTCCATGGCTGCCTGCATCTCTTAGGGTACGATCACCAAACCGATGCCGAGGCCGAGGTTATGGAGCGCTATGAGCGCTCGATCCTGGCCGGCCTCGGGTTCCCCGATCCTTATGAGGTCGACCACGGTGACGCCGCCTAAGGCGCGCCGCCGCAGACCAATCGAAAAATGAGCGAAGAAGGCGACAGTACCGACACCCATTTCAGCCGTTGGTGGCGCCGTGCCGCGCACCGCCTCGCCGGCGGACCGCGCAGCCGCGAAGACCTGCTGGACTTCCTGAAGGAGGCGCGGGAGTCCGAGATCATGGACGCCGACGCGCTGGCGATGTTCCTCGGCGTGCTGGGCACCGACGAGCTGCAAGTGCGCGACATCATGGTGCCGCGCTCGCAGATGGTCGTCGTCGAGCGCGACTGGACTTTGGACCAGTTGCTGCCGGTCGTCGTCGAGTCGGGCCATTCGCGATTCCCAGTGATTGGTGATAGCCGCGACGAGGTGCTCGGCATTCTGCTGGCCAAGGATCTGCTGCGGTTTTCACCGAGCATTCCGGGCTTCGATGCCAGCGCGTTCGACTTGATGCGCGACCTGCGCCCGGCGTCGTTCGTGCCTGAATCCAAGCGCGTCAACATCTTGCTGAAGGACTTCAAGCGCGGTCGCAGCCACATGGCGATCGTCGTCGATGAATACGGCGGCGTGGCGGGATTGGTGACGATCGAAGATGTGCTGGAGCAAATCGTTGGCGAGATCGACGATGAGTACGACGATGCCGAGGCGGCGCCGATTTTGAAGCAGGATGACCGCCGCTACTTGGTCAACGGTTTGGCGACGGTTGAAGAGTTCAACCAGTATTTCGGCACCACGCTGCCGACTGAGGACTTCGACACCGTCGGCGGCTTGGTGATGCATCGCTTCGGTCACATGCCCAAGCGCGGCGAGAGCGTCCGCATTGATCGCTTCAACTTCAACGTGCAGCGCGCCGACAGCCGTCGCGTGCAACAGCTGCAAGTGACGCTGTCGTCCGAATGAGCCGGCTGGCGTCGCGTGCCTTACGTTGGCTGATGGTGCTCGGCGCCGCGCTGCTGCTGGCGCCGGCCCACGCGCAGCTGACGTTGGATGTGCCGCCACAAGTCAGCCTGCTGACATTCGGGCCGGGGGACATTTACTGGCAGCGCTTCGGTCACAACGCACTGCTGCTGCGCGCCGCCGACGGCCGCGCTGCGGTTTTCAACTACGGCACGTTCGACTTTCAGCAGAAGAGCTTCTTTCTTAACTTTGCGCGCGGGCAGATGCGCTACCGGCTCGACGTCGATTCCTTCGACCGGACGCTGCGGATGTATGCCGCAGAAGGGCGCTGGATCTTCGAGCAGCGACTGGCGCTGGATGACGAGCAGCGACGTGACTTGGCGGCGTTCCTCGCGGCAAACCTGAAGCCGGAGAACGTCGAGTATCGCTACGACTACTTCGCCGACAACTGCTCGACGCGCGTCCGCGACGCGCTCGACCAGGTTTTGCATGGCGCGCTGAAAGCGCAGATCGAGCCTCTGCCCACGCCGGTGACGTATCGCGAGGAAGTCGTTCGGCTGATGTCGCCAGACAAGCCGCTGGCGGTTGGCATGGACCTGGGGCTGGGTCCGAGCGCCGACCGGCCGATCAACCTATGGCAGCACAGCTTCTTACCGCTGACGCTAATGCAGGCGGTGCGCGACGTGCGGCTCACCGATGCCAGCGGCGCAGAGCGCGCTCTTGTCGAGTCCGAGGGCTGGATCTATCGTCCGCAGCCGTCCGAGGACGCCGAGATCGCTGGGCTGACTGGACTGCTGCCGCTGTCGCTGCTGGGTGCTGGATTGGCGGTACTCCTGTTGTTGAGTCGGGCACTACGCCGTTTCGGCCTCATGCGCTGGACGTACGCGATGTTGACCATGGCGATCAGTGCGGTCGCCGGTGTGACCGGGCTGGTCATGCTCGCCGCTTGGGCGCTGACCGAGCACTGGGGCATGTGGGCGAACCAGAATCTGCTGTTGTTCAATCCCTTGCTGCTGGCGCTGATACCGGTGTGGGCCGGTGCAGTCCGTGGCGGCTGGTATCCGGCCGCTTGGGCGGTGCGGGTCGCGCAGCTGGCCTTGCTGATCGCCGTGGCCGCCGTCGCGATCAAATCGGTCCCCGGCATGCAACAACACAATCTGCCGTGGATTGCGCTGATGCTGCCGCTGCAGATGGCGATGACCTGGACGCTGCGCGCAGCACATCGATCGCCGCCGATCTGGAGCCGTTGATGAGGAGCGAGAAATGACGAGCTACAACACACTGGCCTGGGACGTCGATGCCGACGGAATCTTGGTTCTGACCCTGAACCGGCCGGACCAGATGAATGCCTTCACCGTCGAGATGGCCAACGAGTTGGTCGATGCTTTCCATCGCGCCAGCGAGGACGATGCGGTGCGCGCGGTGATCGTCACCGGCGCCGGCCGCGCGTTTTGCGCCGGTATGGACCTGAGCGTGCCCGGCAACGTCTTCGGTCTGGACGAAACCCAGACGCCGACTTTGGGCGATCTGCACACGCGGATCGATGACCCGGCGATCCGCGATGGCGTCCGCGACACCGGCGGCCGCGTCACGCTTGCCATCTACGACTGCAAGAAGCCGGTCATCGCCGCCATCAATGGCGCAGCGGTCGGTATCGGCGCGACGATGACACTGGCGATGGACATCCGCATCGCGTCCGAAAAGGCGCGCATCGGCTTTGTATTCGGCAAGATCGGCATCGTGCCCGAAGCCTGTTCGAGCTGGTTTCTGCCGCGTTTGGTCGGCATGCAGCAGGCGTTGGAATGGGTTTATTCCGCCGACATCCTCGACCCGGCCGAAGCGCTGCGCGGCGGGCTTTTGCGGTCGGTCCATGCGCCGGAGGCGCTGCTCGACACTGCGCGCGACCTGGCCCGCAAGTTCACGCGGCACCGCTCGCCAGTCGGCGTCGCCTTTGCGCGCCAGATGATGTGGCGCAACAGCGCTCAGCCGCATCCGGTGGAAGCGCACCGTGTCGACACGTTGGCAATGTTCTACACCAGCATCGGTGACGGCAAAGAAGGCGTGCGTTCGTTTCTGGAAAAGCGCGAGCCGGCGTACGCGGGCAAGGCATCCGAGATGCCGCCGTTCTATCCGTGGTGGGGCTAAACCCGTACCATTGCGGCATGAGTGACGCTGATCCCAACCCGAAAAAATCCGCCGCGGCGCTGCTGAAAGAAGCGCTGGCCGCCAAAAAAGCCGGCACCCAGAACGGCAAACAAAAGCTGCGCCCCGACATGGGCAACGCCAAGGCCAACAAAGACGCCGAGCGCCTCGCCGGCAAGTCGCGCAAGGTTCACTGAGCCACAACGGCTGGCGCTAGGCTGCTGACCGCCAGCGCGGTCGGCCCAGACCACTGCGCTGAGGCGATGCCCGCAGCGCAGTGGTCTTCTGCTGTTACTCCCGCGACTCGTTCTGGTAGGCCGGATACATCCGGTCGGAATCCATCCAGTCGGTCAGTAGGTTGTAAACCGGGCGTGGTTCGACCAGGAACGTTGGTCGGATCACGTTGGCTCCGCCTGGATTGTCGAACGTGGTTCGGCGCGTGTGGGTGTAGCGCGGCGCACCAACGACGGACAGGGGGCCACGCTGGAAGCCCAGACGCGGTGTCAGCGGGAAACCGATGGCGATACCGGCATCACGGCGATTGTCCTCGTCGCTGCGCACGACGATCGACAACGTCACGTCGCCAAAGTATCGGGTGAAATTGGCATATCCGCCGCGATCGCCATAGAAGTAGTCACCACCGCCGACCTCGACCGACGTGCTCCACGGCGCATACCAGTATCGGTGGCTGATCACTCTTGTTTCACGGGTAGCAAAGGGCAGATCGTCAGCAATCGCGTAGGAGGCTATTGCGATGCGGGTTCTGTTGCTTCCGGCTCCCCAAAAGTACGCAGCGTCTAGGTGGCTGAACTCGTATTCGAGTGCGTTGACATAGGTCCGACCGATGCTGCCCACTGCGACCAGGCCCTCAATCGGATGCGTGGCCCACTGCGCGGCAACTTCGCGGACGCCATCGCGAACCCTGTAGAAATTAAACTGACGGTCCTGCTTAAAATCATCGGTCTCGGCCGCGCGCGTGTTGCGGGTGATATAAGCGCCCAAGCCAAAGGGGCCTTGCAGTCGCAGCGACGACTGCAGCGCAACCGAGTACTGAAGGCGGCCGAGCTCGGTCCCGGCAAAGCTACGCTCTTCGATTCCGAACCGCGCTTCGACACCAAATGCATTCTGGATCGGCTGGTTGAGCATTGGTGCCGGTTCCGAAACCTGCGTGATCCATCGCGCGTTGGTGTGGTTGCCGGTGATGCAGTCGACGTCTGCCGAAATCAGCGGAATACCGTAGCGGTACTGCTGATAAACGATCCGCTTTGCGCCCTCGCCAGCCAAGCTGCAAGCGCCCGCGGCGCTGTCCTGCTGACGCTGCAGATACGCGGCGTTCTCGGCCGTCACGATCTTGGTCCCGAGACCGTCGGCGACATGAATGGCGCGCAGTCCCCGCGACGAACTCGGCTTGAACCAGTCGCTCTGACGGTCGAATCGGAGATTGAAGCGCCCGCCGAATCCATAGCCGTCGGCGTCTTCCTTGTCGGTGGCATGCAGGCCCAATGCGTAAAGCCGCGCGTAGTCGGCAACATTCAGGCTCAGCTTGACGCCGATGGATGCGAAGTCGCCGTCGTAGTCCGCCATGATGGTTGCAGCGGGTATCGGCGTCCACGCGATGCCGCCAAAAGCGCCGTCAAGGCGATCGGGCCCGTTGCCGATGCCGGCGGTTACCGCGAACGGGCCGCGGCTGACGGTGTTGGTCAGATAGCGTGCACTCGTAAAGTTCGCTGCGGCAGAATCGCCACCGAAGTCGGACCAGCCGGCTGCCGTCGACCATTTGAAGCCCTGCCACTGAACGTCATCCAGCAGCTTCACCTTGAAGCTGGCGAGCAGGTCGTTTTTCCGGAAACCAAACGGTCCTGTGCCACCTGACTCGTACGCCAGCGCGGCGCCGAGTTCCACCCGAGGCGCCAAGCCGAACACGGCATTGAAGTTGGTGGCGTCGTCGACTTTGTAATCGTTGTAGGTGTGCTCGTTGTACTGCAGTTCAGCCCAGCCGGACTCCATCACATTGGCCGTGGGAACCGTCAGCAGACCCGAGTAACCAAATGCAATGCTGTCGTCTGCTCTTGCTGCAGTGCCAAAACAGGCGGCGGCCAGCGCCGCCCAGTAACGCAATTTCATAATGCCCCACCCAAAAAAAAGGTGGCCAGCAAAGCTGGCCACCTGATTGTGTTGCGTACTTGATTTACTACGAGCGCGCTGCCGAAGCTTGATTTTACGTGCCCGAGAGCAGCGGTACCGCGGTCTCCGTCGAAGCATTCTCGACCGCGTTCTGCGTTGCAGTGACAACGTCAGCCGGAACGGTGAACTTGGAGGCAATCTCGGCGACGCCGGCGGCAATGGCAGCCTGGGCCGTATCAATCGCGTCCGGCGACGCGCCGATCAGCGCGCTGACGAACGCGAACGGGTTCTGTCCGGACGCAGCAGCTGCCTCGGCGATGGAGGCAAGCACCAGCGCGTAGGGATTAGAGATCGACGTGGTCGAGCCGTTCACCGTCGGGGGAAGCGCGGTGATGCTGCTGAGACCGAACGCCTGAGCGATGATTACGTTGGCATTCGTCGCGGCAAGTGCGTTCGGCTGTGCGCCGCCGGCTGCGACCGACGCCGCGCGGAGCTGCTGCGCTGCAAGGTTGGTCAGCGGCGTTACGGCGAGCTCGGCGGTGCCAGAGGCGATGGCCTGCGAGGAAATGACGGCAGAAATGGATGCCGGCAGCGACAGCGTCGCGCCGGTCGCTTCGTTGAAGTAGGTGGCGCTGGCCGTGGGGGCGCAGGTCACGAGCAGCGCTGCGTCTTCCGGAAGTTCGCCAACCAGATTAAAGCTGATCAAGCCATCGGCGTTGGAGTTGGCAGTGCCGTAGCTGATTGCGCCATTGAATGACGTAACAGAGCAAGCCGCGTTAGCGATAGCGCCCTTGGCGGCCTTCGCCGTAAACGGGGTTTCCGGGGTGGCGCTACCGCGGCCACCGTTGCAAGCAGCCAGTACCATGGCAGCGGCACCGGCAAGAATCAGACTACGAATACGGAACTGCGACATAACGGTCTCCCAAAGCCTCTCGGCGTAAAAATTCAAAAGTGGCAGATATAGAAGGCTGCCAATAGATTGACCAGCCGCCAAGCCGGCGCTGTGCCTCTGATCGATTCCCCAACCTGATGCTTACATATAGCGTAAGAAAATGCACCAGACAAATGTTACCGCTTAAGGATCTATATGCGGCCTGCCTGCGGAGTTGCTGCGGTTTAAGCACAGCAAGTTTCAGGCCTGTAGGTGACTCGACGGTGACAATCGTACCGGTATTACATCTTTTTGCGAACTCGATGGGGCCGGCACGGGAGCATAACCGCAGTGCTGAACCTCACCTTGTGCGACAACTCACGTAGGTGGCTCATGAACTACGCAGTACTTGATGTATTCACTGATCGCGCCTTGTGCGGCAATCCGCTGGCCGTGGTCGAGGGGGCTGACGCGCTGGATTCGCCGCGAGTGCAGGCGATTGCACGCGAATTCAACTTGAGCGAGACCGTGTTCGTGCTGGCTCCCGAGCGCGGCGGTGATGTCCGGCTGCGAATCTTTACGCCGACCCAGGAGCTGCCCTTTGCCGGACACCCTACGATCGGAGCCGCTTGCTGGCTTGAGCAAACCGGGCGGTTGCGATCGGCGCGTGGCCGCGCGACGCGCATTGAGGAAGCCGTGGGCATCGTGCCAGTACGGGTGTTCGTTGAGTCGAACGGA
>Ga0256309_1000317_pt1 | contig 10701 bp, 6 predicted proteins | sample ColtaT_FD_183678 | JGI IMG/M metagenome (GOLD analysis project Ga0256309, IMG submission 183678) | Metatranscriptome of freshwater microbial communities from Columbia River, Oregon, United States - Colum_Colum_RepA_8d (Metagenome... | ecosystem: Environmental > Aquatic > Freshwater > River...
CCCCGCTGGAGTTGAATTATATGCAAGTAGAAAAAGAATAATCTCCTCCGCATCGAACGCTGAAGTCCTCGCTTCCACGACCTGAGGCCTCGAAACGGAATCAATCAACGAACAAACGTCATGGCAAAAGAAATAAGCACATTCATTAAGTTACAGGTTAAAGGTGGTGCGGCTAATCCTGCTCCTCCAATCGGACCTGCACTCGGTGCTAAGGGTGTTAACATCATGGAATTCTGCAAGCAGTTCAATGCTCGCACGCAGGACCAGCCGGGAAAAGTACTTCCTGTTGTTATCACCGTTTATACCGATAAGTCGTTTGAATTCATCATCAAAACTCCTCCGGCTGCTGTTCAGCTTATGGATGCTGCCAAGTTAAAAGGTGGTTCCAAAGAGCCTAACCGTAACAAAGTGGGTAAGGTTTCCTGGGATGATGTCCGCAAAATTGCGGAAAGCAAAATGCCCGACCTGAACTGCTTCACCATCGAGTCAGCGATGAGCATGGTGGCCGGTACGGCGCGCAGTATGGGTATCACAGTTGACGGACAACGTCCGTTCTAACCGAAGTTCCTTAAGAACTGTCCGGCTCCGGCCGTCAGTATATGTAAAACCGAAGGAGGGGGAGATCGTCTCAAGCCCGTTTGTACTTCTAAAATGTCACTTAATGGCACGCATTAGTAAAAAAAGAAAAGTGGCGCTGTCTAAACTGGACCAAACGAAGTCCTACACAGTAGCCGAGGCCGCTAAAATGGTCAAAGACGTTACCACAACGAAATTCGACGCTTCTGTCGATCTGAGCATCCGTCTCGGAGTAGATCCTCGTAAAGCCAACCAGATGGTTCGTGGTGTTGTTACGCTTCCGCACGGAACGGGCAAAACCAAGAAGGTACTGGTGCTTTGTACGCCGGATAAGGAAGCGGAGGCGAAAGAAGCCGGTGCTGACTATGTAGGACTGGATGATTACATCCAGAAAATCGAACAAGGTTGGACCGATATCGACGTAGTAATCACTATGCCAAGCGTAATGGGTAAAGTGGGTAAACTGGGTAAAGTACTCGGTCCGCGTAACCTCATGCCGAATCCTAAGACCGGTACTGTTACCAACGAAGTTGGCAAAGCGGTTAACGAAGTGAAAGCCGGTAAGATCGACTTCAAAGTAGATAAGCAAGGTTCTATTCATGCTTCCATCGGTAAAGTCTCTTTTGATGCTAAGAAAATCGAAGAGAATGCCGGTGAATTGATTGGTGCTATCATCAAATTGAAGCCGTCCGCCGCAAAAGGTACTTACATGAAGTCTGTCTACATGTCGTCTACCATGAGCCCGTCAGTACAGATCGATACCAAGACCTTGTCCTGATACCAGTAAGTTTAACGGTACTAAAACTCGAATCTCATCATGAATCGTGAAGAAAAAGAAGTAATCATCGGCCAGATCGCCGAGTTACTGAATAAATACCCAAATGTATACGTAGCGGATACTTCCGCGTTGACCGTAGAAAAGACGAACCAGTTACGTCGTACCTGTTTCAACAAAGGCGTGAAGATGCTTGTGGCGAAAAACACCCTTATCCGTAAGGCCATGCAACGTCAGGATGAAGCAGCGTTCAGCGACATCTTCGGTGCACTCAAAGGAACGAGTGCGTTGATGTTCTGCGAAACCGGAAATGTCCCAGCCAAATTGATCAAGGAATTCCGTAAATCCGGTAACGAAAAGCCACTACTCAAAGGTGCTTACATTGATACGGCGATCTTCCTTGGCGATAATCAGCTGGATACCTTGTCCGCTATCAAGTCGAAGAACGAACTCATCGGCGATATCATCGGACTTCTTCAATCGCCTGCTAAAAACGTTGTCTCTGCACTTCAAAGCAGCGGCGGCAAACTGGCCGGTATCGTCAAAACCCTCTCCGAGCGCGCTGCTTAAGAGGATCAGTAAAAGAATGCTTCCAATACCAACATATTATCAATTCTAACAATCGAAATCACTAACAATTAAAACTCAATAACAATGGCAGACCTGAAAGCATTTGCAGAACAGTTGGTAAACCTTTCTGTAAAAGACGTAAACGAACTCGCAAAAATCCTGAAAGATGAATATGGTATCGAGCCGGCAGCAGCAGCAGTAGCTGTAGCAGCAGTAGGCGGCGGTGGTGCTGAAGGTGGTGGCGCAGCTGAGAAGACCAGCTTCGACGTTATCCTAAAGAACCCAGGCGGTGCTAAATTGAACATCGTTAAATTGGTGAAGGACATCACCGGTCTTGGCTTGAAAGAAGCGAAAGACCTGGTTGACGGTGCTCCGAAGCCGGTTAAAGAAGGTGTTTCTAAGGACGAAGCGACCGCTATTAAAGCACAACTTGAAGAAGCAGGAGCAGAGGTTGAGGTTAAGTAAGGCATCGGCTTCTGTTGGCTAAATTCTATAGACCTTTCCCCATGAAAATGGGGATAGGTCTATATCCTTTTTTAATAGGTGGGACCTGATCGTACGGATTCCGCCCGTTGAAAATCAATAATTCTGACCCGAAAACCCTTCCATACTGTGTCCAACGCCCTGATTACCTCAACCAAACGAATTAATTTTTCCAGAACCAAAAATCCGATTGATTACCCGGATTTTCTGGAGATCCAGCTGAAGTCCTTCCAGGACTTTTTCCAGCTTGAAACCACCGCCGACAATCGCCAGGCGGAGGGACTTTTCAAAGTATTCAGCGAGAACTTTCCGATCTCGGATTCACGCAACAATTTCGTTCTCGAATTCCTTGATTATTTCATCGATCCTCCTCGTTATTCCATCGAAGAGTGTATCGAGCGCGGTTTGACCTACAGCGTTCCGCTGAAAGCCAAACTCAAACTTTATTGTACCGATCCTGAACACGAGGATTTCGAAACCATCGTGCAGGATGTTTACCTTGGACAGATTCCGTACATGACGCCGAAGGGAACGTTCGTGATCAACGGAGCTGAACGCGTTATCGTTTCTCAGCTTCACCGATCACCGGGTGTGTTCTTCGGTCAGTCGCGTCACGCGAACGGCACGAAACTTTACTCAGCGCGTGTTATTCCGTTCAAAGGTTCCTGGATTGAATTCGCTACGGACATCAACAATGTGATGTATGCGTACATTGATCGTAAAAAGAAATTCCCGGTTACCACATTGCTTCGTGCAATCGGTTACCAGAACGACAAAGATATCCTTGAGATTTTCGGTCTTGCCGATGAATTCAAGGTGACCAAGTCCGGTATCAAATCCGTCCTCGGACGTAAACTTGCCGCGCGTGTATTAAAGACATGGGTGGAAGATTTCGTGGATGAGGATACCGGCGAAGTTGTTTCTATCGAACGTAACGAAGTGCTTATCGAGCGTGAAACCATCCTCGAAGAAGCACACCTCGACCTCATTATCGACTCCGCCGTTAAAGCAATCATCCTTCATAAAGAAGATGTCAGCTCCGGCGATTATTCTATCATCTACAATACGCTTCAGAAAGATACCTCCAACTCGGAGAAAGAAGCCGTCGAGCACATTTACCGTCAGTTGCGTAATGCTGAGCCGCCGGATGAAGAAACTGCGCGTGGTATCATCGACAAGCTGTTCTTCTCTGACAAGCGTTATGACCTTGGTGATGTAGGACGTTATCGTATCAATAAGAAACTCGGACTGGAAATTGCTGAGGATACCAAGGTGTTGACCAAGATCGACATCATCTCTATTATCCGTCACCTGATCCAGCTTATCAACTCCAAAGCCGAAGTTGACGATATCGATCACTTGTCTAACCGTCGTGTTCGTACGGTGGGTGAGCAATTGTATTCTCAGTTTGGTGTTGGTCTTGCTCGTATGGCCCGTACCATCCGCGAGCGGATGAACGTGCGTGATAACGAAGTATTCACGCCGTCCGACTTGATCAATGCAAAGACATTGTCTTCCGTTATCAATTCGTTCTTCGGAACCAACCAGCTTTCACAGTTCATGGACCAGACCAATCCGTTGGCAGAGATCACGCACAAGCGTCGTCTCTCCGCACTCGGACCCGGCGGTCTTTCTCGTGAGCGCGCCGGCTTCGAAGTCCGTGACGTACACTATACTCACTATGGCCGTCTCTGTACGATCGAGACGCCGGAAGGACCGAATATCGGTCTGATTTCCTCGCTGTGCGTATATGCTAAAATCAACAACCTGGGCTTTATTGAAACTCCGTACCGAACCGTTACTAGCGGTAAGGTGGATGTAAATAAGCCGGTGGTTTACCTGACGGCAGAAGAAGAAGACAATAAAGTCATCGCTAATGCTAACACCGAAGTTTCTGAAAAAGGCGATTTCGAAGAAACCAAAATCAAAGCCCGTTATCAGGGTGATTTCCCGGTGCTGGAAGGGGAGAAGATCGATTTGATGGACATTGCGCCTAATCAGATTGCTTCTATCGCTGCTTCGTTGATTCCGTTCCTTGAGCACGACGATGCTAACCGTGCGCTCATGGGATCAAACATGCAACGTCAGGCCGTTCCATTGTTACGTCCACAGGCGCCAATCGTCGGTACCGGTCTTGAAGGCTTGATCGCCCGCGACTCTCGCGTATTGATCAATGCTGAAGGAGATGGTGTTGTGGAGTATGTTGATGCGAATCAGATTACCATCCGTTATAGCCGTAAAGAGCAGGAGAAGCAAGTTTCTTTTGAAGACGATGTGAAATCCTATACGCTCACGAAGTTCCAAAAGACGAACCAAAGTACTTGTATGAACCTGAAGCCGATCGTGACCAAGGGTCAGAAGGTCCGCAAAGGCCAGGTGTTGTGCGAAGGGTATGCTACTCAGAACGGTGAGCTTGCTCTAGGTCGCAACCTTAAAGTGGCGTTCATGCCGTGGAAGGGTTACAACTTCGAGGATGCTATTGTAATCTCCGAGCGTGTGCTTCGTGAAGATATCTTTACCTCATTGCACATCGATGAGTACAGTCTTGAAGTGCGTGATACGAAGCGCGGTATGGAAGAATTGACGGCGGATATTCCGAATGTCAGTGAAGAAGCTACCCGAGAACTGGACGAAAACGGTATTATCCGTGTCGGTGCTGAAGTCGGCGAAGGCGACATTCTTATCGGTAAGATTACTCCGAAAGGCGAAACAGATCCTTCTCCGGAAGAGAAGCTGCTTCGCGCCATTTTCGGTGATAAAGCCGGTGATGTGAAAGATGCATCGTTGAAAGTTCCACCATCAGTAAAAGGTGTGGTCATTGATAAGCGCTTGTTCTCTCGCGTAATTGCTAAAGACAAGACTGCTAAAAATGACGAGAAAGCACAAATAGAAAAACTTGATAAGGAATATAACCAGCAAATTGCCGAGCTCAATGAGATGCTCGTCGATAAGCTGTTCCAGTTGGTAAGTGGAAAGACGTCTCAAGGCGTGACCGACATCTTCAAAGAAGTGGTCGTTCCGAAAGGCGCCAAGTTCACGCAGAAGATGCTTGCTGAAATTAATTACGAAACCGTTGATCCGGATAAATGGACGACGGAAAAAGACCGTAATGATATGATCAAGCAGTTGCTGCACAACTTCCGTATCAAATACAACGAAGTCACCGGACTCTACAAGCGTAACAAGTTTGCGCTGACCGTCGGTGATGAACTACCTGCCGGAATCGTGCAGATGGCTAAAGTCTATATCGCCAAGAAGCGTAAGCTGAAAGTAGGGGATAAGATGGCCGGTCGTCACGGTAACAAAGGTATCGTTGCCAAGATTGTTCGTGATGAAGACATGCCGTTCCTGGAAGACGGAACTCCGGTGGATATCGTATTGAATCCGCTGGGCGTACCTTCCCGAATGAACCTTGGTCAGATTTATGAAACCATTCTGGCCTGGGCCGGCGAAAAACTGGGAATGAAATTTGCGACCCCGATTTTCGATGGAGCCACCCTCGAACAGATCGATGAGTACGTCTCCAAGGCAGGTCTTCCTAAGTTTGGAAGTACTTACCTGCAGGACGGACTTACCGGTGAGCGATTCCACCAACCTGCGACCGTGGGTATCATTTACATGATGAAACTCGGACACATGGTGGATGATAAAATGCACGCCCGTTCTATCGGACCGTATTCCCTTATTACGCAGCAGCCGCTCGGTGGTAAAGCACAGTTCGGAGGACAGCGTTTCGGGGAGATGGAAGTGTGGGCACTGGAAGCCTTCGGTGCATCCAATATCCTTCAGGAAATTCTTACTGTCAAGTCGGACGATGTTATCGGTCGCGCCAAGACGTACGAATCGATTGTTAAAGGAGAGAATCTGCCTACGCCGGGAATTCCGGAATCCTTCAACGTATTGCTCCATGAACTTCGAGGTCTTTGCCTCAAAGTCACCTTGGATTGATCCATTGATCGTTTCCTGAATTCAGTGTTCAACGTTTAAGAAAAAGAAAATGGCAACCAGAAAAGAAATAAAAATCAAATCGAACTTCACGAAGATCATCATCAGTCTTTCGTCTCCGGAAAACATTCTAGAGCAATCAAGCGGTGAGGTCCTGAAGCCGGAGACCATCAATTACCGAACTTATAAGCCGGAGCGTGATGGTCTGTTCTGTGAGCGTATTTTCGGTCCTGTTAAGGACTGGGAATGTCATTGCGGAAAATATAAACGTATCCGTTACAAAGGAATCGTCTGCGACCGTTGCGGTGTTGAAGTGACGGAAAAGAAAGTTCGTCGCGAACGCATGGGACATATTAGTCTCACTGTGCCTGTAGCGCATATCTGGTATTTCCGTTCGCTCCCAAACAAGATCGGTTACTTGCTCGGACTTCCTACGAAGAAGCTCGACATGATCATCTATTACGAGCGCTACGTGGTAATCCAAGCCGGTATTAAGGCAGCTGATGGAATTGATTATCTTCAGTTCCTGACCGAGGAAGAGTATCTCCAGATCGTGGAAAATCTTCCAAAGGACAACCAGCATCTTGATGACAACGATCCTAACAAATTCATCGCGAAGATGGGAGCAGAGGCGCTTTATGATCTCCTCTCTCGCCTCGACCTTGATGGTTTGTCTTACTCCTTGCGTCACCAGGCCAGCAACGAGACCTCTCAGCAACGTAAGAATGAGGCGCTGAAGCGTCTGAACGTGGTGGAGGCTTTCCGTGCGGCCAATCAGCACATCGAAAATCGTCCTGAATGGATGATCGTGAAAGTAGTTCCGGTTATTCCACCGGAGTTGCGTCCACTCGTTCCGCTGGATGGAGGTCGTTTTGCAACTTCCGATTTGAACGATCTCTACCGTCGTGTTATTATTCGTAACAACCGTTTGAAGCGTCTGATCGAAATCAAAGCGCCGGATGTTATTCTTCGTAACGAGAAGCGTATGCTTCAAGAAGCAGTGGATTCATTGTTTGACAACAGCCGTAAGGTGAATGCTGTTAAAACAGAATCTAATCGTGCTCTGAAGTCACTCTCTGATTCACTCAAAGGTAAGCAAGGTCGTTTCCGTCAAAACCTTCTCGGTAAGCGTGTTGACTACTCTGCACGTTCGGTCATTGTTGTAGGTCCTGAAATGAAGCTCCACGAATGCGGACTTCCTAAAGATATGGCCGCTGAACTCTTCAAGCCGTTCATCATTCGTAAAATGATTGAGCGTGGAGTAGTAAAGACGGTGAAATCAGCCAAGAAAATCGTTGATCGTAAAGATCCTATCGTTTGGGATATTCTTGAGAACGTATTGAAAGGTCACCCGGTTCTACTGAACCGTGCCCCGACGCTTCACCGTCTTGGTATCCAGGCGTTCCAGCCTAAGCTGATTGAAGGAAAAGCAATTCAGCTGCATCCGTTAGTATGTACCGCGTTCAACGCTGACTTTGACGGTGACCAAATGGCCGTTCACGTGCCACTCGGTAATGCTGCTATTCTGGAAGCCCAGATGCTCATGCTTGCATCGCATAACATTCTTAACCCTGCTAATGGAGCTCCGGTAACGGTACCTTCACAAGACATGGTACTTGGTCTGTATTACATTACCAAGGAACGTAAGAGCGACGGTAAGTTGAAAGTGAAGGGAGAAGGTATGAGTTTCTACTCTGCCGAAGAGGTGACTATTGCACACAACGAAGGCCGTGTTGATCTTCATGCGCCAATTAAGGTGAAAGTGAAGTTCATGAAAGATGGTATGATGGTGCATGAAATGCTCCAAACAACTGTTGGCCGCGTTCTTTTCAATAAAGTAGTTCCTGAAGAAGTTGGCTTCATTAATCAATTGCTCACCAAGAAAGCGCTTCGTGATATTATCGGTGATATTCTTGAGATCTGCGGAACAGCTAAAACGGCGAAGTTCCTCGATGATATCAAGGAACTCGGTTTCATGATGGCCTTCAAAGGCGGACTTTCATTCAACTTGGAAGATGTAAAGATTCCGGATGTAAAAGTTGAATTGATTGGTAAGGCAAACGCTGAGGTGGACGAAGTGTTGAATAACTACAACATGGGTTTCATCACGTATAACGAACGTTACAACCAGATCATTGATATCTGGACACGTACCAGCTCTCGTATTACGGAAACGTTGATGAATCAGTTGAAGACCGACAAGCAAGGATTCAATTCAATCTATATGATGCTTGACTCCGGTGCTCGTGGTTCTAAAGAGCAGATTCGTCAGCTGGGCGGTATGCGCGGTCTGATGGCTAAGCCACAGAAGAGCGGTGCTACCGGTGGTGAGATTATTGAGAATCCGATTCTTTCTAACTTTAAAGAAGGTCTTTCCATTCTTGAGTACTTCATTTCCACGCACGGTGCACGTAAAGGTCTTGCCGATACAGCGTTGAAAACTGCTGATGCCGGTTACTTGACTCGTCGTCTGGTGGATGTGGCGCAAGATGTAATTATTACTGATCCAGATTGTGGTACACTTCGTGGTCTGGCGATGTCAGCCCTGAAGAACAACGAAGAAATCGTAGAGTCACTCTACGACCGTATCATCGGTCGCGTGTCGCTCCATGACGTATATCATCCGATCAGCGGTGAATTGCTCGTCGGTTCCGGTGAGGAAATCGCCGATTTGAACGCTTCATTAATTGAAGAATCTCCGATTGAAACGGTCGAGATCCGTTCAGTATTGACTTGCGAATCAGATCGCGGTGTTTGTGCTAAATGTTACGGAAGAAACCTCGCTACCGGTCGAATGGTTCAGAAAGGTGAAGCGGTTGGTGTTATCGCTGCTCAGTCCATCGGTGAGCCTGGTACTCAGCTTACGCTCCGTACCTTCCACGTGGGTGGTGTTGCGCAAAAAGGCGCTTCCGACTCGGAGGTCAAAGCAAAATTCGGTGGTCGTCTGGAATTGGAAGATATTAAGACGGTTACAGCGAAAGATGGTTCTAAATCTCAGGAGATCGTTATCGGTCGTTCCGGAGAGGCACGTATCTTGGATGTGAACACGGGAACCATTCTGGCTACCGCAAACATTCCGTACGGTTCCAAACTCTATGTCAAAGACAAGAAGATGGTGGAGAAGGGCGAGCTGATTTGTGACTGGGATCCTTATAACGCGGTTATTCTCTCTGAGTTGGGTGGTAAAATCGAATTCGATGCAATCGAAGAAGGTATTACATTCCGTGAAGAATCGGATGAGCAGACTGGATACCGTGAAAAGGTTATCATCGAAACCCGTGACAAGACGAAAAATCCTGCTATCCGTATTATTAATGAGAAGAAGGAAGTTGTCAAGTCGTATAACATCCCTGTTGGTGCGCACATCATGGTCAATTCGGGCGATAAAATCACGCCAGGAACCATTCTGGTTAAGATTCCTCGTACTACCGGTCGTTCCGGCGATATCACAGGAGGTCTGCCGCGCGTAACGGAATTGTTTGAGGCGCGTAACCCAAGCAATCCAGCTGTTGTCAGTGAAATTGATGGGGTAGTTTCTTACGGCGGTATCAAACGTGGTAACCGTGAAATTATCATCACCTCACGTGATGGTGAAGTGAAGAAATACCTGGTGTCCTTGGCTAAGCACATTCTTGTTCAGGATAATGACTTTATCCGTGCCGGACATCCATTGTCTGACGGATCTATCAGTCCGGGCGACATTCTTTCCATCAAAGGACCTTCGCAAGTGCAAGAGTATCTTGTTAATGAGGTGCAGGAAGTTTATCGTATGCAGGGCGTGAAGATCAATGACAAGCACTTTGAAGTTATTGTACGTCAGATGATGCGTAAGGTCATTATCGAAGATCCGGGAGATACTGTATTCCTCGAGCGCGAGTATGTCGACAGAATCGATTTCATGAAAGAGAACGAGGAAGTTCGCGATAAAGTAGTGGTTCTTGATCCGGGCGATTCTACCGAATTGAAATCCGGTCAGATTATCACACTTCGTCGACTGCGTGAAGAGAATTCCATCTTGAAGCGTAAGGATCTGAAGGTTATCGAAGCTCGTGATGCTATTCCTGCTACGTCTTCACCTGTACTTCAGGGTATCACCCAAGCGTCCCTCCATACGAAGAGCTGGATATCAGCGGCATCGTTCCAGGAGACGACTAAGGTGCTCAATGAAGCAGCCGTTAACGGTAAGATCGATGGTCTTCTCGGCCTTAAGGAAAACGTTATCGTAGGTCACTTGATTCCTGCCGGAACCGGCTTGCGTGAGTATGAAAAACTCATCGTGGGATCTCAGGAAGAGTATGACCTGTTGATGGCTTCCAAGAGTGAGGAAGAAGTAGTAGCGCGCTGATTATAGC
>Ga0256309_1000328_pt1 | contig 10604 bp, 6 predicted proteins | sample ColtaT_FD_183678 | JGI IMG/M metagenome (GOLD analysis project Ga0256309, IMG submission 183678) | Metatranscriptome of freshwater microbial communities from Columbia River, Oregon, United States - Colum_Colum_RepA_8d (Metagenome... | ecosystem: Environmental > Aquatic > Freshwater > River...
AACCATTTGCGCGTAGGAATGATCGGCACGGGCGCTATCTCGAATATGCATGCCCGAGCCCTGAAAAACATTGGGTATGAACTGGTCGTTTGCACGGATGTGAACGAGGAGTACGGCCGCAAATTCGCCGAAGCCAACGGCTGCGAATTCGTGCGCACGTATGAAGAGGTGTGCCGCCATCCGAAGGTGGATTACGTCGACGTCTGCACGTTCCCCGACTTCCGGCTGCAGCCGCTGGAAATCTGCGCGGAGACGAAGAAACATATTCAGGTGCAGAAGCCGATTTCGACGAGTGTGGAAACCGCGCGGGCCATGGTGGAAACCGCCAAGCGCGCCGGGATCGTGTTCGGCGTCGTCAGCCAGCACCGTTTTGACGACTCGACGAAGTTCCTGAAAAAGGCTCTGGCCGATGGCCGTCTGGGCAAGATTCTGCAGGCCGATGCCTACGTGAAGTGGTACCGCAGCGCGCAGTATTATTCGCGCCCGATCAAGGGCAGCTGGGCGACCGAAGGTGGCGGCGCGCTGATCAATCAGGCCGTGCACCAGATCGATATTCTGCTTTATCTGATTGGCCGTGTGAAGGAAGTGACCGGCTACTGGCAGCTGGGCGCGTTGCACAAGATTGAATCGGAAGATATCGTCAACGCGATGCTGCGCTATGAGAATGGCGCGACGGGCGTGATCCAGGCGTCGACGGCGTTCTGGCCGGGCTACTCGGAGCGCATTGAGATCCACGGTAGCAAGGGCACGGCGGTGATCACGGGCGACAAGCTGACCGCCTGGGACGTGCAGGACGACGAGGGCGAGCCGGCGCCGGTGGAGAAGCTGGTGATGTCGGGCGCCTCCGATCCGATGGCCATTCCGTTGACGCCGTTCGAGCGCCAGTTCCTGGATTTCGGCGAGGCGTGCAAGAACGGCCGCGCGCCGTTGACCTCCGGCGAATCGGGCCTGCATGCGTTGGAAGTGGTTTCCGGTGTCTATCAATCCTGCCGCGAAGAACGTCGCGTGGCGATCGGATAGCGAGTGTTACATCAGGTAAAAGTACCGGCGTCGAGCGCGAATCTGGGGCCTGGATTTGACGCCCTCGGCATGGCGCTGGGGATTCATCTCACCTGCCGTTTCCGCGCCGCGGAACGGCTGGAAATTCACGGCTACGGGCGGGACGCGTCGATGATCGCGCCCGGGGAAAACAATCTGATCTGGCAGACGGCGCTGAATGTGGCGAGGACGGCCGGGCGCGAGTTGCCGCCGATTTATCTGGAAGTGCACAACGAAATTCCGATCGGCAAGGGGCTGGGTTCGAGCGCCGCGGCGCTGACGGCTGGCGTGATCATTGCAGATCAGTTGTTGGGGCTGGGCTGGTCGGCCCATCGGATTCTGGACGAGGCCGCGCGGATTGAAGGGCATCCGGATAACGTTGCCGCTTGCGTGCTGGGATCGATTGTGGCCAGTGCGATCGACAACAACGGCGTGGCGCGCGCAGTGCGACTGGAGTTGCCGGAGAAGTTCGGCGTCGCCGTGGTCGTGCCGGACTTCGTACTGCTCACGCACGAAGCGCGCACGGTGCTGCCGGCGTCGTATTCCAAAGCCGATGCGATCTTCAACGTGCAACGCAGCGCGCTGCTGATTGCGGCGTTGGCGACGGGAACCGTTTCCGCGTTTCCGACGGCGCTCGAAGACCGGTTCCATCAGCCCTACCGGGCGCGGCTGGTGCCGGGGTTGGAAGAGATCCTGAAGTTGCGCGCACCGGGCCTGCTGGGCTGCGCGCTGTCCGGCGCCGGGCCGTCGGTGCTGGTTCTGTACGAACGCGGTTCGGAGAACGTGGCCGAACTGGTTTCGCAAATTTTCGCCCACCACGGGCATCAGTCGGAAATCCTGCACGCGCAGATCTGGGGCGCAGGATACGAAGTCACAACGATCGAGTAGGTTCCATGGACACCATACGCAATTTCCTGATCAGCGCCGGCCTGCCCGGAGAAGACGCGCCCGTCAGTCCCGATTCCCCGCTCCGTTTTCCTGACGGCGGGCAGTATCGCATCGAGATCCCGTCCACCGAAGGGCCGCGGTCGCTGACGGCCGTGCTGGACGAGGCGGAGGCGCGGCACGTGCCGGTGCACCGCATCAGCCAGGGCAGCGGCATCATGCTGTTGACCGACGACGAGATTCGCGAGATGGCTGCCATTGGGACGAAGCACAGTATCGAGGTGAACCTGTTCCTGGGGCCGCGAGCGAGCTTCGACATCGGGGCGCAGGCGTTTTCGGCGGCGGGCAAGTCGATCGCCCTTTCGCAGCGCGGTTCGAACCAGTTGGCGCAGGGGTTGGCCGATGTGGAACGGGCCGTGGAGTTCGGCATTCGCAGTGTGCTGGTGAGCGATCTGGGCTCGCTCGAAATGGTGTCGGAGATGCGCGCCAAGGGGCTGCTGCCATCGAACCTGATCATCAAGACCTCGGTGATGATGGCTCCTGCCAACCCGGCCAGCGCGCGTTTGCTGGAACGGCTCGGCGCCGATACGATCAACATTCCGTCGGATCTCACCCTGCCGCAAATTGCCTCCATTCGCGCGGCGATCACCAAACCCATCGACTTCTACGTGGAAGCTCCCGACAACATCGGCGGCTTCCTGCGTTACTACGAAATCCCGGAACTGATCCGCATCGCCTCGCCGATCTATTTGAAGTTCGGCCTGCGCAATTCACCCGACGTGTACCCCAGCGGCACGCACCTGGAAAACACCGTGGTGGCGCTGAGCAAGGAACGGGTACGGCGCGCGCAGATCGCCTGCGAAAACATCGCCCGCTACTGCCCGGATGCAATCATGTCGCCATTGGGCGCGGCCGACCTTGGGATCCCCGTTCCCTCTGTCGACTGATCCAGAGCCAGCCAAACAACGCAAGCAAACCGCCCAGGCTAAGTAGCGCCCCCGCGCGCACGCTCAGAGGGGCGTAGCGGAAGGTGACCTTGTGCGTGCCCTTCGGCACCGCTACGGCCATCAGTTTTCCGTAGGCTTCGATGATCGCGGCAGGTTGACCATCGACATGCGCCTCCCAACCGGGCAGGTAGGCCGACGAGTAGATCAGCAGCCCGTCGCAGGCCATCTGTACTTCCACTGACGCGCGTTCGCTGCCCATGTCCTGGAAGCGGACTTCGTCCGCCCCGGAGCAGACGGCGGGACTCGCCGCGCCCGCCAAAGCGAACACGGGCTCGCGAACGGCGGGCCAGCCGAGGACGTAGCGTTCGGCCAGCTGGCCTTCGCTAACACGCTCAAACCGGTGCGCCGTCCAGGCCATGGGTGCAAACTCCGGCGACTCCCACACCGACACGCCGCTCACGCCCGTGAACCGCTTCACCTGCTCCGGCCGCCGCGGTTCTTTGCCGACGTGATAGCGCGCCCCCAGCAATCCATCCAGCTCCGGCCGCCACTGTTCGCGGAACATGTTGATGCTCATGCCCATGAAGCCGTTGACCTGCCGAATGCCATACCAGTCGCCGAAGTTCTTCAACGCCACCGAGTCATCGATGCTAATGCGAAACGCCGGATCGTGCTGGCCGGATTTCAAGAAGGCGGCAACATCGTCGTAGCGCGACAGGGCGGCGAAATTGGTGAAGCCCATCTCGCGGTCCGGATAGCCTTTGGTGGTGTTCGAGCCGGCTTCCAACAGCGTCAGCACCGCCGCCAACACCACCCGCCGGCCGCCCGCCATCGGGACCAGCAGCACGCAGCCCAGGGCCAACGTGTACACCGCAAACTGGCCTAGGCCTTGCGCCAGCGCGGCCTTCGCCGGATCCACCGCCCAGAGCGCGAACAGCACCGCGAAAGCCGCGCCGCCGGCGCGCGCGAGCCACACGGCACCCACGCGCGGAACACGCTCACGGCGGATCGTTTCCAGCCCATAAACGGCCAGGACAATCAGCGAGAGATGAATGCCGAGCAGCAGCATCGAAGGATTGCGCAGTTTGTCGAAGAGCGGGAATCGGGCAAAGAAAACGCCGTGGACAAGCGAGTTCTCCCCCATCGCCAGCAGCAGCGAATAGACCGCCAGAAATAGTGCCATTCGCGCATACAGCCGCGTGCGAAACGCCCAGAAGCCCAGCGCGGCTAGCGCCGTGGTGCAGGCACCCAGGAACGGGTTCAGCACCGTATCGCGATGAAACCCACTCACCACCAACCCGGGCAGCGAAGCCGGGTCAAACGAAAAATGCCGATGAATCAGATACGGGATCTGCTGCGCGAATGTCACCGGTTCCTTGGCATTTACGAAGCGATAGGAGACGCGCCAGTACTCCACCGCGGGCAGAATCTGCGCCGCGCCAATCAGGAAGAAGAACAAGCCGAACCAAGCCAGGCCGATCGCGTAATCGATGAGCCGCCGCCGCGTCGGCCGCCGCTCAAAAGGCATGTACGCCGTGACGCCCGCCACTGCGGCCAGGATGACGACCGGGGCGCTATGGTGCCCCGCCAGGATCGAACAGCCCCCCGCCGCGCCAGCCAGTGCGGCGAAGATCCATCGTCCCGGCGCGCGCAAAAATCGGAACCAGAAGAGCAACACCACCGGCAGGCACAGCGCGCCGTTCAACATCTGCGGCCACTCCACGGTGGCCATGAATCCAGCGCCGCCGAACAGCACGGCGCCCACTGCCGCCAGCGGCCGCACCGCGCCCAGACTACGAAGCAAGAAGAACATGGCCCACGCGCCCAGCACGTGCAGCGAAACGAAGTAGGCGTTCAGATAGCCCGTCTGCAGCCGCCCGTTCTTGAGAGGAGTCAGAAAAAGCAGCCAATTCCAAGGGAAAACGGCCCCCGGTTGGGTTTGGCCGATCAGCGACTGGCCGGCCCAGTGGAACGGATCCAATACCGGAAAATGCCAGCGATGCCATTCGCGCGCCTGCATCTGCAGCCATGGCAGCACCTGCTGCACGGTATCATCACCGTTCATCCACGTGAACTGGCCGGAGAGCGTGATCTTCCAGAAGATCAGCACAATGCCGAGCGCAATCAATATCGGGTAGGTCAGCCGTCGCAATCGAATTCCCATTATGTCGCGGGGCGGCCGGCGATGCCCGGGTCGCCCGTATCAAAACGCGGCGCGCCGTCCCAGTCTTCGGCCGCGAACATACGGCCATGCCCGCCCATGCCATCCAGTTCGCGCACCATGAACCGCACTTCCCCGCCCCGCACGCGCGCCCAGATGTGGTGGTAAAAACAGCCCTGCGCAAAGCCTTCGCCGCGCAGCAACTTGCCATGCATATCGCCGCCCGAACTGCCGCAGGCCATGTAGGCAACGCCGTCCTTCACGGTGCGAATGAACTTGTGCTGATGGCCCGAAATCAAATGCCCCACGCCATACTTCCTCAGGATCGCGTGGAGCGGAAAGCTCGTATCGCCCTTCGCCAGCGGAACCGCCCAGAAGGGTTTGTGGCAGAAAACCATCTTCGGCGATGCGCCCTTGTACCGTTCCAACTCCGCCTCCAGAAACCGCAACTCCCCCGCGTCCAGCGCGTCGGTCCGCGAGTTGTCCAGCATCACGAACAACGCGTTCTGATGCCGGAAACTATAGTGAAGCGGGAAGCCCGTGTGCTTTGTATACAGCGCCGCCGAGCGGTCATCCCAAACGTCGTGATTGCCCGCGAGCGAGTAGTGCTTCTGCGTCAGGTGCCGCGCCCAGATGGCCTTTACTTCGTCCCACTGCGCCTCGATTTTCGAGTCATCGTGGCCCTGGATCGAATCCCCGACGTTCACCACAAAATCCGGCGCCAGCATCGCGATCTCCCGCAACGTGCGCCCGTAGATCTGCGGTTGCGCGGACCCGGTCCGGTCTCCCAGAATCGAAAAGTGAAAATCATTCGCCGCCGGAGCCGCAACGGCGGCCACCTGCGGCGTGAAAAGAGTTTGGAGTAGATTGCGCCGGAGCATGCTCTGGGAAGTCTAAAGCTACGGCTCCCGAATGTCCAGATGCTGCCGCGCCTTCACGTTCTCCATCACCTGTTTCTTCCCGCTCGGCCACTCCACCTCCACCTTCGCGGTCACCTGCGTACCCAGGCCAAACACCAGCGCCATATCGCTCTGGCTGCAGTAACTAGAGCCGCTATGCACCGTCTGCCATTGGCGCCCGGCGGGCGTCGTCACCCGCACCACCGCGCCCAGAGCCGACGCCTTCCCATGCAAACGAACCGACAGGTAGTTGTTCTTATTCCCGCCGTCGTTGCGATACAGCACCCCGGGCCCGTGGTTATTGGCGATCAACACGTCCAGATCCCCATCCCGATCAAAATCCGCATATGCCGCGCCACGCGCCACCAGCGCCTGCTGAAAAGCCGCGCCCAGCTTCTTGCTGGCGTCGGAGAACTTCCCCTGCCCCTCGTTGCGGAACAACAGCGGCGGCTGGCGGAACTGGATCTTCGGCTGCACGCGCCCGATGTCTTCTTCGATGTGCCCGTTGGCGGCGAAGATATCGGCGCGTCCGTCCAGGTCGTAGTCGAAGAAGAAAACGCCAAAGGCGAGCGACAACAGACTCGCCTTGCCCACCGCGCTCCGCGGCGCTTCGTCCACAAACAGGCCGTTGCCTTCGTTGTGATAGAGCCCCAACATTTGATTCGAGAAGTTACCCACCAGCAGATGCATCCGGCCGGATCCGTCGTAGTCCAGCGCATCGACGCCCATCGCCCCGCGCGCCACGCCGTCTTCGCTAAACGCCACACCGGACTGCACGGCCACATCGGTGAACGTGCCGTTCTTATTGTTCCGGTAGAGCTTATTCGGCTGCGTATCGTTGGCCACAAACAGGTCCGAATACCCGTCGCCGTTGTAGTCCATCACCGCAATGCCCAACGATTTCGTCGTCGCATCCGCCAGCCCCGCCTTGGCCGTCACGTCCTCAAATTTCCCACCGCCAACATTTCGGTACAGCTTGTTCGGCAACCCCTTATAACTCTCCGGCGTGCAATACGATTTCGCCGACCCATCCAGCGAACAAAACACGTCCGACTTCGACGCCCACTGGACGTAGTTGGTGACGAACAGATCCGCCCGCCCGTCCTTGTCGTAATCGACAAACGCCGCGCTGGCCGGGAAGCCCTTATTCGCAATCCCGCTCTGCGCCGTCACATCGCGAAACTTGAAATTCCCTTCGTTGTGGAACAGCCGGTCGCCTTCCAGAGCCGTGATGTATAGATCGTCGCGCCCATCGTTGTCGTAATCGGCAAACGCCACGCCCAACCCGTAAACCTCAATATCCAAGCCACTCGCGGCGGTGACGTTGGTGAACGTGCCGTTCTTGTTGTTGCGGTACAACGCCTGGATCGACTTCCGCCCGCGCGGCGTCCAGTCTTTGCTGTTCACGAAAACAATGTCGGGCCAGCCATCGCCATCGGCGTCGATGAACGCGCAGCCGCTCCCCATCGTCTCCGGCAGCCAGCGTTTGCCGGCCTTGCCCGCATTGTGGGTAAACGTGATGCCGGCGGCTTTGGTGACGTCGGCGAACTGCACGGTTTGCGGCAGCGCGGAGAGCGCGGCCAGGAGTAGGAGAGTAGGCTTCACAGGGGCGACTCGTGATCGTGAATCATCTGACGTTCGTTGTTGTCTTCTTTGCTTTGCAGCCGGCGGGTCTGCGTAATGGCTTGCGATGCTTCATCGGCCTTGAACCGCTGGAACAGCTTCTGCTCACGATCGGCCGCCGCCGCATCGCCCAACCCGCGATACGCCAGCATCAGCGTATAGTGCGCCTGCACGTCCTCCGGATCAATGGCCAGCACGCGCCGCCCTGCCTCTACCGACGCCTTGAAATCACGCCGCAGGAACTGCACGCGCGCGATCTGATTCTGCACCACGCGGTCTCGCGGATACTGTTCAATGACCTTCGCCAAACTGGCCAGCGCGCCATCGTAATCCCCATCGGTCTTCTGCGCCAACGCCCGGAAGAAGTGCGCCCGCGCCAGGTTCGGCTGAATCGCCAGGGCCTTCTGCAGATACCCTTTGGCCGATTCCGTCTCGCCCTCCTGAATCAACGCCCGCGCCACGTTCACGTAGCCATCCACATACTCGGGCTCAGCGGCAATCACCTTTTGGAAGGCGAATTCCGCGCCCTTGATGTCGCCCTGCAACAACATGCCGATGCCCCAATCGTTCCATCGTTCGCGATCCTTCTTCTCCACCACCGGCTTCCAAACCGTCGGCCCGCTGGCGACGTTCAACTTCGCCTTGGCCTCGGCCAGCGTGACGATCGGCAGAACCGGCGTCTTCTCCGGAAACTCGTTAAACGCGTACTGATTGTAGAAATGGGAGAACTTCCGATGATTCAGCTTCAAGTGAAACTGAATCGGCCCTTTGGCATCCTTCGGAATGCGCACTTTGTAGTGCACCGTATCGGCCGCACCCGGCGGAATCAGCCGCACATACAGGCTACTGCGTGCCTGCCAGGCATTGCGCTTTTTGATGTGGTTCGACTCGCCATCCAGCAGATAGCTGCGGTAGAAATGGGCTCCGGGATCCACCGGCCCCTTCCCGTCGTCGTCCACTTTCCCACTCCAGAAAACAGTCTTTCCGGTCGCGTCCGTACCGGTCAATTCCAACCAGATATCGAAGGAATCCACGGTGCCGCCCGGGAAGAAGTGACCGATCTTCCTTGTCCGCACCACCGCGTCCAACCGCACCGTATCACCCGGTTGAAAGGTCGCCGTGGATTTGTCCAACGGCGCCACCACGTCGTTGATTTCGCGAATCATCACGGGCGCGACGCTCTCGGCCTCTTCGCCGATCGCGAAGGTCGTATTCAACCGCGGCCCGGTGTCCCCAGTCTTCTGCCGCGTCTCGCCCTCGCCGCGAATCGGCGTCGCCGCGAACAGGTCCACGGTGATGAACCCGGATTTCAAAAACTTCTCCGTCTCGGCCAGTTGCACCTTGTCGTTGTTCACGTGCGCCACGGCGGTATTGGCGGCGGCGAAGCGGTGGCTGTGCACCTTCCCGTCCCGGTTGCCGGGATCGTTCGAATCCACCATCTGCATGTGGCAATCGGTGCAGGTCTGCGACTTCGGCGGGTAGTAAAAACTCCGCGCCCCCTGGCCGCTGACGCCAGAGGCCTGCCAGTTGTCGTAGTCGTTAAAGCCCCGCTGCCAGCGGTAATTGTTAACCGGAATATCCAAATGGACCTTATGGCAGGTGGAGCAGAATTCGGAGCTGTCTTTCTTCATGAACGGCTTCATGAAGGTCTTCCGGTGCGGTTCGGGATCCAGGTACGTCAGGAAGTTATCGAGCGCCCGAATGTACCGGTTCCTGCTGCTGGCGAGTTCATGCAACGGCGGATATTCAATGGTGAAGCCGCCGTTCCCCATCGACGAATCGACGTTCGAAATCGAGTGGCACGACACGCAGCCCAACCCGTTCTGCGCCTCCGGCGTATTGATCTGTTCCTTGATCGGCTTGTCAAAACGCCCGTTGAAAAACACCGCATGATCGTGGCATGCCGCACACCATTTGCTGGGCTTGGTGCCGACGACGTCCTGCATGTGCTCAATCGATTTCCGGTAGAACTGATTGTTGAAACTGGCGAAGTGATGGACCGAGGAGTTCCATTGCTCGTAGGCGTCCTTGTGGCATTCGCCGCACAGCTTCGAATCCATGAAGAAGTCCGAAGGAATCGTGCCACCGACGTTCGTCCGCGCGCTCGATGGCCAGAACGGGCTCTTCGGCCCCTCGCCCTCTTCCTCCATCGACACCGGAACCACCGTCGGATTCACGATCCTCTGCTCGTGCTGCGGCCGCAGCGCCAACGCCACGCCGCCCACCACCAATACCAGTGTCGCCGTGCGCAGTTTCGGAAAATGGAACCCAGCCAACAGCGCCACCAAAACGCCCGCGCCGATATGCGCCCATAGCACCTTCTGGTTCGGCAGCACCGCGCCTTTCCATGTCAGGAACGCGCCCGTAGCGAACACCGCGAAGGCAACCACCGCCACCGGCTTCGGCAGACTGCGAATGGCCAGCACATAGACCAGCGCCCCCAGCGCCACATGCAGTAGCACGTTGCCCATGTAGAAGATCGTGGGCTCCGCGAAAGCCCCGATATAGGCCGTGTTCACCAGTAGCAACACGAACGCGGCAGCCGTAAATTGCGCGATTCTCATCGCGCGCTAACCAGCGGCCGCAGCAATCGCAACGCAGGGCGCGTGTTGTACTGCCGGATCCAGTCGCCGCCCGGATGGGCCTCATTGGGAGCGTAAGGGTAGGTGGTCATACGGTGATGTGGTAGTGGCTCAACAGTCTGTGAAAACGCTGTGTTCGGATCGCGATCCTTGGCCCAGCCATCGACTTTCAGCAGGAAATCCCGCTGTTGGCCTTCCGGCACGGGCGGCAAGTTGGCGTCAAAACGAAGCACAAGTTCATCGCCGCTACCCATCAGAACCAGACGGTCGTCAATTGTAGCAATCAACTCCCCCACTCCGCCATAGCGTGTATATTGCCCCGGCGTCGGGTTCCACATCGAAGCTGTCGCCACCTGCCCGTAATGAAACTTCTCCGGCTCCCGCCGCAGCGGATCAATCGTCACCGCGCTGAACCCGCGGAAGTGCAGATCGGCCGCCTGCATCGCCACCGCCCGCATCGTGTGCGCGG
>Ga0256309_1000333_pt1 | contig 10580 bp, 12 predicted proteins | sample ColtaT_FD_183678 | JGI IMG/M metagenome (GOLD analysis project Ga0256309, IMG submission 183678) | Metatranscriptome of freshwater microbial communities from Columbia River, Oregon, United States - Colum_Colum_RepA_8d (Metagenome... | ecosystem: Environmental > Aquatic > Freshwater > River...
GGCGAGCAGGGATTCGTAGCACAGCAGATTGGGAATGCCGGTATCGCCGGGCAGCCGGTCGGCATCGCACATCGCAATCCAGCCCTTGACCTGCGGACACTTCGGCGCAATGGCTTGAATGATGGGCAGGAAGGTCATGTCAAAGGCCAGAAACCGGTCTTCGGCGTGGTTGACGATCCAGGCGATTTGATCCGGGTGCAGACGGGGATTGATGGTGTGGATCACGGCCCCCATGCCGCCCACGGCGTAGTAGATCTCCATGTGCCGGTAACCGTTCCAGGCCAGGGTGCCGATCCGGTCGCCCAACTTCACGCCGGCCGAGCTCAGTGCGCTCGCCATGCTCGCCGAGCGCCGGGCGCAGTCGGCCCAGGTGTAGCGATGAATGTCGCCCTCGACGCGGCGCGAGACGATCTCAACCCTGGGGAAATGCCGCTTGGCATGCTGCAACAGGTTGGACACCAGAAGCGGCATATCCATCATCAGGCCTTGCATGACTCTCTCCGTAAAAACGCTGGAAAACCCGAAATGCTGACGGTTAGGCCCTGCGGCCGTCAAGGCAGGCCGCGCGTCAGGCAGGCCCCCGCTTACAATTGGCGCCATGATCCCTGAAGGCCCTGCCCGGCTGCCGCATGAAACTGCTCTTTGATCTCTTCCCCATCATCCTGTTCTTTCTGGCCTACAAGCTGGGCGACATCTACTGGGCCACCGGGATCGCCATCCTGGCCACCATCGGTCAGATCCTGTGGCTCAAGCTCAGGGCCAAGACCATCGAAACCACCCACTGGCTGAGCCTGGGGGTCATCGTAGTGTTTGGCGGCATGACCTTGCTGTTTCGCGATGAAACCTTCATCAAGTGGAAGCCCACCGTGCTGTATGCGGCGTTCGCCCTGGCCCTGCTGCTCACGCCGCTGCTGACCGGCAAGCAGCCCATGAAAGCCCTGATGGGATCCCAGTTGACGCTTCCCGAGAGCGTCTGGAGACAACTGAACTGGATGTGGCTGGTCTTTTTCGTTGTCATGGGTCTGGCCAATCTTTTTGTGGCCTACACCTTCAGCCTGGATACCTGGGTCAATTTCAAGTTGTTCGGCAGCCTCGGGCTCACGGTGGTTTTTGTCATCCTCCAGGGGCTCTGGTTGAGTCGTCACATCAAACAGGACTCCTGAGCCCGCAAGGACACCCGTGGACCCAACCCCAGCAAGGAGTCCCCTCCCGGTCTCCGCCCGATCAAGCGGTTCGGTTCGGCCGAGCCTGGACGAACTCAGGAGCCTGCTCGCCGCGGCATTCCCAGAAGCGGCGATCGAACTTCAGGACGATAGCCATCTGCATGCGGGACACGCCGGATCCCGCGACGGCGCGGGTCATTACACCGTTCGTCTGGTCAGCCCGGTCTTTGCTGGCATGAGGGCCGTGGCGAGACATCGACTTGTGTATGATCCGGTGCGCCCGTGGATGCCCCACCGGGTTCATGCACTCGTCATTCATGCCCTGACGCCCGAAGAGGCCGAGGCACCAACGCGGAACCGCCCATGAATTCCCACCTCACCACCCTGGCCCGACCGGCAGTTCTGGCACTCGGCCTCCTGATGTTCGGTAGCGCCTCGGCACAAAATGCGGCCATCGTGAACGGCACCGCCATTCCGTCGGCCCGTGTGAACGAATTCGTTGCCGCCATGGCTCAGCAGGGCCGCCCGGACACCCCGGAGTTGCGCAATGCGATCCGAGAGGAACTCATCGCCCGTGAACTTTTCACCCAGGAGGCCGTCAAGAAAGGTCTGACCCGCAACCCTGAGATCGCTCGCGCCCTCGACAGCGCTCGCCAGGACATCTTGATTCGGGCTCTCATCCGGGAGCATCTGCGCAGCAAGGCGGTGTCGGATGATGAAATCAAGGCCGAGTACGACAAGCTTGCCAAGAGCGGCGGCGGCGGACAGGAGTATCGCGCACGACACATTCTGGTGGAGTCGGAAGCCGAGGCCAAGTCCATCATCGAGCAACTGGGCAAAGGCGCCAAGTTTGAAGAGCTCGCCAAGAAGTCGAAGGACCCGGGCTCGGCGCAGCGCGGTGGCGACCTCGACTGGGCCAGTGCCGACAACTACGTGCCGCCTTTCGCCGAAGCGCTCAAGCAGCTCTCCAAGGGTGGGCTGACGGCCTCACCCGTGAAGTCCGACTTTGGCTGGCATGTGATTCGCCTCGACGATGTGCGCGATGTGCAGCCCCCGCCCCTGGAGCAGGTCAAGCCTCAGATTCAGCAGGAGCTCGAGCGCCGCCGCATCCAGGATCTGCAAAAGGAACTGCGCGCCAAGGCCAAGGTTCAGTAAGCGCGCAGGTTGCGCAGACCCGATACGCCTTGACCCTAGGGGCCGTTGTCCGAATCAGGACCACGGCCCCTGTTGCTTTTGGCCCTTCGGGCAGCAAAAAACGCACGCAGCAACTCGGCGCTCTGCTGAGCGAGGACCCTGCCCGTGACCTGGGCATGGTGGTTGAGCCGAGTCTCGGCGAACAGATCGATGACGCTGCCGCAAGCCCCGGTTTTCGGGTCGGGCGCTCCCCAGATCACCCGGCGGATACGTGCATGCTGCATGGCTCCTGCGCACATGGCGCAGGGCTCAAGCGTGACATACAGCTCGCAGTCCACCAGCCGGTAGTTGCCGAGCAGACGGGCCGCCTGGCGCATCGCCCGGATCTCGGCATGGGCCGTGGGGTCGTGGTCGGTGATCGGCTGGTTATGAGCCACGGCAATCACCTCACCCTGATGCACCACCACGGCACCGACCGGCACCTCGCCGAGCGCCGCAGCCTGTTGGGCCGCAGCGAGCGCAAGCTGCATGAAGCCTTCATCGCGGTGGTTCAAGGTCTCACCCCGGGCGTTTCAACCTTCAGGCCGGCGCCCCGCCATTGAAGAAAGAGTTCAAGTTCGACCCAGGCGGGCTCGGCAGCGCTCCAGGGTTCGGCGCGTACCCCGACCAGACACGCCCGGATGCGGCGTTGCAAAGAGCCGATGCTCTGCCATTGAAGTCGCCACAGCGGATAGGCGTTTGGGTGCCCCTGCGGAATCATGCTGCCGCCCAGGCGCTGACCCCAGTGGCGATCATGGCAGTCGGCGCAGGATAGGCCCAGCTGACCGATTCTCTGGTTGAAGCGCTCCTGACCCCGCACGCGGGCGGCCTGCAGGCGCGGATCGGGATCGGGCGTCATTGGGAGCCCTCGGGCCACCGAGCCCAGATAGGCCTGCAAGGCAAGCCTGCGGTCGTCCTCGGGCGGCAAGCGCTCAGCCTGTTGATGACGTAAGCGACAAGCCTCGATCCGTCCAGAGAGATCGATGGGTGCGGAGCGGGTCTCGTCAAAGCGGGGATAAAGCGGCACGACCTCGCGCAGCGCGCCCCGTGCATCGCCGTGGCAGCTCGCACAGGAGCGCTGCTGCAGACCCGCGGGCTGTTGATAGAGCCGAGCCCCTTCCTCCACGGCAAACCAGGCCGGGTTGTCCGAATCACGCGCCTGCATGGCCTGGGTTGCAGGGCTCATGGTCTCGAAGCCCGAGCGAAGCGGCTGCGGCCGAACGTTGGAGAATGCCTGCTCGACTGCCATCGACGAAGAAAGCGCCAACATCGCCGCCCCGCCGATCGCAAAGACCGAACAGCTGCGCGCAAGCCGCCCCACCCCGTTCTGCCCGCGCCGATCGGTCTCTCGCATCCTCAGGACACGCGCAACTCGGCGCGCTCGATCACCACGCGACCCTGGTCATCGGTCCAGGTGAAGGTCAATAGGCCGCTGCGTTCGGCCCGCAGGGGAAAGGCGACCCAGGGATTGGCCGTGAGGGCAGGAAAAAACGTCATCCGAAATACCGTTTGGCCGTCGAATTCGCACTGCAATTCACGCACGATATGGCGCGGCACGATTCGACCATCATCGCCGGTCCGATAGCCCGTCTCCATGGGGTGCGCCACCATGGCCGTGATCTCGATCACCTCGCCGGCCCTCACCTGCTGGGGCACCCGAACCACCGCGCGACTCATGTCAGTTCTCCAGGCAGGCAGCCAACGTGACCACAACATCAGCCTGAGCGCGATGAATGCGACCATCGCTGAAGAGCGCCAGCGCCTGAAGGGATTGTGACTCGGCCATCCGGAACCGGGTTGCCACCTCAGCTCGCCCACTGTGCACGCCCAGATGAAACAGCGCGACCTGTGGCTGCGGATTTCGAGGGGCAAGGATCAGGATGCGCTGTACATGATCCGTGTCGGTCATTGGGCTCAGCGCCGTCACCCGGATCGGCACCGAATTGCCGTTCTCGACCAGCGCATCGATCTCGATGCGAAGACGGGTCGAGTCGGGCACCATCACCCGCCCCTGCGTGAACTCAGCGATCGCAGCCTGCAGCCGGTCGCGCGCCGCATCGGCCTGACTCACCTCAGGACGAACTGCCAGCGAGGCCATGGCCAGGCCTTGCCCGAATCTCACCAGCCCGCGACGCCTCGCCGGATTGACGATGGACCGACTCAAGCATCGGACGATGGGGAAACTCATCAAGGGACCTCGCGAAGCGTCATGAGGTAGGCCACCACGTCTTCGATCTGCTGGGCACTCAGAATGGGCTTGCCGGCATAGGCTTGACCCACCTGCTGCTGATCCTGTGTGTCGTGAAATGCAGGCATCAGGCTCGCCGGATCCAGCGTTCGGGGATTGATCAGACGTTGTCTGAGCTGTGATTCGGTCCAGCGCAAGCCCGCCCCCTGCAAGGGTCCGGCCAGCGTGCCCTGATGCGCCCTCGGCTCGAATGGCCCGGAATGGCACAGCAGGCAAAGCCCCGTCTGTCGAGAACCGACGATGGCCCGACCGCGCTCTGCGCTGCCAGGCTCATCGCTCAGGCGCTGTGCCGACTGAACGGCGACTGCGCCTGTCTGAGCCGATGCCGACCCAAAGACCGCCAGCACGGCAAGGCATCCCAAAACCACCCGCGCCCTGCAGAACCGCACGACCTGCGCTCAGCCCGCTCAGGCGCGCCGCAGATCCGTCTTGGCCAGCGGCAACTGACGGACGCGCTTGCCGGTTGCAGCAAACACTGCATTGAGTACCGCCGGGGCAGCAACCGCAATGGTCGGTTCACCCACCCCACCCCAGAACCCGCCTGACGGCATGACAATGGTCTCAACCCGGGGCATGTCGGCCATGCGGACCACTTCGTAGGTGTTGAAGTTTTCCTGCTCGATTTGACCGTCCTTGACCGAGCACTCCCCGAACAAGGCAGCTGAAAGGCCGTACGCAAAGGAGCCTTCAACCTGAGCCTGAATCTGCTGCGGATTGACGGCATGGCCCGGATCGGTGGCCGCCACAATACGATGCACCTTGAGCTTGCCGTCCTTGCTGACCGAGACTTCAGCCACCGCGGCGGTGTAGCTGCCAAAGCCCATGTGTTGGGCCAGGCCCCGAAAGACACCTGGCGCGGCAGGCTTGCCCCAACCCGCACGAGCGGCGGCGGCCTCGAGGACCGCCAGATGCTTGGGATGCTTGGCCATCAGGCGGCGCCGGTATTCCAGGGGATCGACGCCCGCCGCATGGGCGAGCTCATCAAGGAAGCACTCGAGGTAGATGGCATTCTGGTTGTGATTCACGCCTCGCCAGAACCCCGGCGGTACATGTGGATTGCGCATGGCGTGATCGACCAGCAGGTGGTCGATGCCATAGCCGATGGCGCCATCGCCTGATGGGGTCAGACCCTGGAAAGCCACCATGTCAGCACCATTGCGCAGGTTCTGCGGTGCCACCGAGGCGAGGATCGATTGCCCGGACAGGCGCATGTGCAGCCCGACGACATTGCCCTGGGCATCCAGTCCGGCGCGCATGCGCGCCTGTGTGACCGGGTGGAATCGCCCATGCAGCATGTCTTCCTCGCGCGACCAGAGCAGCTTGACCGGCGTGCCGGGCATGGTCTTGGCAATGGCCACAACCTGCGGAATCCAGTCCTGGAATCCTCGCCGACCAAATCCACCGCCCAGATGAATCTTGTAGACCTCGCATTGCGCAATCGGCAGGCCCGAGGCCGCAGCCGTTGCCGCCAGCGAGGCCTCGCCATTTTGCGTGGGCGTCCAGACTTCGCAGCGCTCCGGAGTCCAGCGCGCCGTGGCGTTCATGGGCTCCATGCAGGCATGGTTCTGATACGGGTAGCCATACACGGCTTCAATCTGCCGGGCTGCCCCGCGGATCGCGGCCGGCGCGTCCCCGGACTGATTGCCCACAAAAGCCTCGGCGGCATCCAGCCCCGCGCGCAGGGTCTGGGCAATGGCCTCGCTGCTGACCTTGGCGTTGGGGCCGTGATCCCAGGTGATGGGCAGGGCATCCAGTGCACTCTTGGCCTGCCACCAGGTGTCGGCCACCACGGCCACCGCGCTGCTGCCGACCTGCACAACCTTGCGCACACCGGCCATGCCCTGCACCTTGGCCGCATCGAATGAGGCCACCTTGCCGCCAAAGACCGGGCAGTCCTTGATGGCTGCATTGAGCATGCCCGGCAGTTTGAGGTCGGCGCCATAAATCTGGCGGCCGTTGACCTTGTCAGCCGTATCCAGCCGAGGCAGGGGCTTGCCGGCAATTTTCCAGGTCTTGGGATCCTTGAGAGGCGGATTCTCGGGGACTGCGATCGCCGCTGCCGCACTGGCGACCTGACCGTAGGTCAGCCGCCGACCGCTGGGGGTATGGGTGATCACGCTGTCGGCAGCCACGCACTGTGCCACCGGAACCGACCACTGGTTGGCTGCGGCCTGCACCAGCATCATGCGAGCCGCAGCCCCTCCCTTGCGCACATAGTCCTGGGACTCGCGAATCCCGCGGCTGCCTCCGGTAGAGAAGTTGCCCCAGATACGCTTGCGGGCGAGGTTCTGACCCGGGGTGGGGTATTCGGTAGTCACCCGCGACCAGGCGCACTCGAGTTCTTCAGCCACCAACTGCGCCAGCCCTGTGAGCGTGCCCTGACCCATCTCCGAGCGCGCAATCCGGATCACCACCGTGTCATCGGGTTTGATGACCACCCAGGCATTGACCTCGGGCGCAACACCCGCACCTTGCGCGTGACTCGGCACGTGCCATCCCAGCGCAAGCCCTCCGGAGGCGATGGCCGAGCTGAGCACAAACTGCCGGCGGCCTGGACTCGACGGTGCGCCAGGCACCGCACGGTCTTGCGCTTCACTCACCACCTGCTGCCCAATAACCGGATCACCGTAGTGCTTCATTGCAGTCTCCTCGGGATGCAGCGGGCTTCAGCCCTGTTTGGCCTGGGGATTGCCTGCAGCCACATGAATGGCCGCCCGCACCCGGTTGTAGGTGCCACAGCGGCAGATATTGGTCATGGCCTCGTCGATGTCGGCATCGGTCGGCTTGGGTTTGTCCTTGAGCAGGGCAGCAGCGGCCATGATCATGCCCGACTGACAGTAGCCACATTGCGGCACATCCAGCGCCAGCCAGGCTTTCTGGACCGGATGGCTCGAATCGCTCGACAACCCTTCAATGGTGGTGATCTTCTGGTTGGGCTGCACCGCCGAGAGCGGAATGACGCAGCTGCGGATCGCCTGCCCATCGAGGTGAACCGTGCACGAACCGCACTGCGCGATACCGCAGCCGTACTTGGTGCCGGTCAGACCGACATGCTCGCGGATGACCCACAGCAAGGGGGTGGCGGGATCGGCATCGACCTGAACGGCCCGGCCATTGATGTTGATCGTCGGCATCACGGTCTCCATTGGGGATGGTGTTCGGCATGATACTGGCGGGCGGTCTGCATGAACACCTCCAGCGCGGGATCGATACCGGTTTCTTCGAACAGGATCTCGGCTACGCGCGGGGCGGCCCGTTGTGCGGCCTGAGCGTCCAGGAACAACAGACGGGAGCGACGGGCCAGCATGTCCCCCACCTGAACCGCCCATTCCTCACGGGCTGCAAATCGCACCATCGCTTCGGTCAGGTGAGGGGCCACCTCGGTCTGCGATCCCGGCAACTGCAGAACAGCCTCGGCCTCGCTGCCATAGAGGTGCAGCCCTGGAGGGGCGGTGACGGGTACTTGGGTGTCGCAGGCGCCCACGAGGGGAAGATGGGCGGTACGGCAGGAACCGCTCACAGGCAGCAACCCGGCATCGATACACGCGCTCAGGACATCTTCAGCCATGGCCCGACAGGTGGTCCATTTGCCCCCGGTGACCGTGACCAGGCCACTCGCATCGGTCCAGATGCTGTGCTCACGACTGAGCTTTCGGGTGGCTGCTCCGGGCTCGCGCCGTGCATTGACCAGCGGACGCAGGCCCGCCCACGCACTGAGGATGTCGCGGCCCTCGACCGGCCGGTCGAACAGCATGGCGGCTTCCTGCTTCAGGAAATCGAGCTCTTGCGCCAGTGGCATGGGCTCGAGCGCGTTGCGAGCAACCGCGGTGTCGGTTGTTCCCAGGATCGTATGCCCCAGCCAGGGCACGGCAAACAGCACGCGTCCGTCGCGCGTGCGGGGCACCAGAATGGCATGGCGGCCGTCCAGCCAATCGCCCTTGAGCACCACATGAATGCCCTGACTCGGTCGCACCCGCGCAGGCGCCTGCCGCCCGCTGGCCTGCAAACGAAGAATGTCGTCAACCCAGATACCGGTGGCATTGACCACGCATCGCGCCTGAACGTCGAGTGACTCGCCACCCAGGGCGTCCTTGATCCTGACACCCACCAGGCGCCCATCGCGCTCGATCAGCGCTTGCACCGCCACATGGTTGAGCAGCAAGGCACCTTCGCGAGCCGCAGTACGCGCAATCGCTACCGCCAGGCGAGCATCGTCAAACTGGCCGTCGGTGTAGACCACGGCACCCCGCAGGCCTTCGCGCCGCAGGTGAGGCGAAGCCACCAGGGACTCGTCACGGGACATCCAGCCCGTCGCGCCCAGCGAGTCCTGCCCTGCCAGGGCATCGTAAAGACGCAAGCCGGTGCCATAGAACAGGCGCTGCGACAGCGACTTCACGGGGATCAGAAAGGGCAAGGGTTGAGCCAGATGCGGGGCATTGCGCAACAGCACGGTGCGCTCATGCAGGGCCTCTCGAACCAGCGCAATGTTGCCCTGCGCCAGATAGCGAACCCCGCCATGCAGCAGCTTGGTCGCGCGAGAGGAGCTTCCCTGAGCGAAATCATGAGCCTCGACCAGAGCAACGCTCAAACCCCGGTTCGCTGCATCGAGAGCGACCGAGACCCCGGTGGCTCCACCACCGATCACCAGCAGATCAAAGCGCTCCGTCGACAAACGGATCAGACGCTGCTCACGCGCCATCCGTACAGCGGTCCGACTCATGCGGACTGGGATGCCCGGGGGGTCTGGGTGAAACGGGTTCCGGGCGCCGGCGGATCATGGGGCGGGCCTGCAAAACATTGCGCCTGCCTCATCCAGTCGTTGGCATGGCGCCCTTCAATCTTCAGCTGCACGTCACTCCAGTTGCGGGTCTGGGTCACAACCTGACAGAAGGCAGTCGCCGTACCCTCGATGCAGCCAGCCCCATCGACATCCTGCGGCTGCCCATAGTGCCAGAGCTGTCCCGATGGCGCCGTCAGTTGCACCCAAGGCATCGGGAGCGGAACCTCAAGCCCGCGATTGCGAAATGTCCAGCCATAGGTATTGATGCCAAGGATCACGATGTTTTCGATCCGGTCATGGTCCTGACGAACCACGCCAAGCGCGTCATAGAGCGCCTGCCCGTGGGCCCAGGTCTCCATCAGGCGTGCGGTCATGGAGGATCGGGCACTCATGTCCGGGCCGCTCCACTTCAGGCGCTGGCGCGGATCGGCCTCGGAAAATCGCGCAGCGACCGCTTCGAAGCCCGCTCGCCAATGCTCAAGCAGCCGATGTCCGGCAAGCCCCTGAAAGTGATCCGATTCATGGCCTCTCAATCCGCGTGGATGTTTGCGAATCACGCCGAGTACGGCAAGCAACCCGGCCTCATCGGTCAACTGCTTGTCCGCCATGGCATTCCAGTAAGCCAGATGCTGAAGTACATCGTTGGCACTCCAGCCCTTGAACAGACTCGGCAGACTGAAAAAGGATTCTGGCTGCGATTCAAGCAGGGCAGCCAGTGCCCGACTTTCATCACGAAAGTCGAAAGCCTGTTGGAGTACTGGGGTATTCATGAAAACTCCAGATTCGATACTGGGACAATGAAGCGACGGAAACAGCCAACCCCAATGCTACGACGAGCTGATGGGTGTGGAACTCGCTATTCTTCCACCCGCCTGAACCCTCCCGTCGGGTCGATTGACAAGGAGCAATACATGAAACGTTCGATTTTCCTCAAAGCCGCGCTGGGTGCATTCGCTGCGGCGGGCCTCGGGCTTTCGTCCGTGCCTGCGGCCGCGCAGAGCTTTCCAAGCAAACCCATTCGACTCGTGGTGCCCTATGCGCCAGGCGGAGCCACCGACATCATCGGTCGCGCGGCCGCGACAGAGTTAACCCGCCTGCTCGGCCAACCCGTCAACGTGGATAACCGTCCTGGTGCGGGAGGCAATCTCGGCGCCGAGCTCGTCGCTCGTGCAGCCCCCGATGGCCACACGCTGCTGGTATCCGCCAGCAGCCTGCA
>Ga0256309_1000340_pt1 | contig 10507 bp, 20 predicted proteins | sample ColtaT_FD_183678 | JGI IMG/M metagenome (GOLD analysis project Ga0256309, IMG submission 183678) | Metatranscriptome of freshwater microbial communities from Columbia River, Oregon, United States - Colum_Colum_RepA_8d (Metagenome... | ecosystem: Environmental > Aquatic > Freshwater > River...
CCGACTTGGCGCGCTTTGCCTCATCAGCCGCGAGCACTTTCGGCACGATAACGTTGACGGTGCCGCCGGCCTTCTCAATCGCGGCCTTGGCGGAAGCCGTTGCATGGTTGACCGTCAGCGTGAGGCGGGCCTTGAGCTCGCCGCCATTGCCGAGGATCCGCACGCCGTCCAGCTCGCGCCGTACGATCCCCGCAGCCTTCAGAGCGGCGACGTCGATCATCTTGCCGGCATCGAGGCGACCGCTGTCGACCGCCGCCTGCAGCGTGTCGAGGCCGACTTCGTTATAGAACCGCGGGTCGATGGTGTTGAAGCCGCGCTTCGGCAAGCGACGATGCAAGGGCATCTGGCCGCCTTCGAAGCCACCAATGCGGACGCCCGAACGCGCCGTCTGGCCTTTGCCACCGCGACCGCTGGTCTTGCCAATGCCTGAGCCGATGCCGCGGCCCACGCGAACGCGGGTCTTGCGCGAGCCAGCCCTGTCCTTGATCTCGTTGAGCCGCATGGGACTCGCTCTCCTCAGGTAAACTCTGTTCTTCGCACCGGTGGCTGCCCACTTCGCAGCCGGCGCTTGGTCTTTCCGCCTTCAGCTGCCCACTTCGCAGCCGGCGCTTGGTCTTTCCGCCTTCAGCTGCCCACTTCGCAGCCGGCGGGAGACCTCAAGCTTTATCTTCGACGATGCGCACGAGATGACGGATCCGATGCACCATGCCCCGGATCTCCGGCGTATCCTGCAGCGTGCGCCGGCGGTTGACCTTGTTGAGGCCGAGGCCCTTCAAGGTCGAAGTCTGGATCTCAGGGCGACGGCAAGCGGCGCGATACTGCTCCACCGTGATCGTCTTGCCCGAGTTCTTGCTGCCGTTCGACATATCACTTCACCTTAACTGTCTGGTCGTGAACGAGGCCAGCGTTAAACCAGCTGAGCCTCGCCGACATCAGGCCGATTCCTGAACCGCCTCGCTGGCATCACCGGCCTGGTCGCGGCGACGAGAGACGATCTCGGAAACTTTCTTGCCGCGGCGCGCTGCGACGCCACGCGGATTCTCTTGCGCCTTCAGCGCGTTCATCGTGGCGCGCACCATGTTGTACGGATTGGTGCTGCCAAGCGACTTAGCGACCACGTCCTTGACGCCAAGCATTTCGAAGACGGCGCGCATCGGGCCGCCTGCGATGATACCGGTGCCCGGAGGCGCAGCGCGCAAGACGACCTTGCCGGCGCCATGCTGGCCCGTGCTGTCATGATGCAGCGTGCGCTTGTCGCGCATGGGAACGCGCAGCAGTGCACGGCGGGCGGCTTCCGTCGCCTTGCGGATGGCCTCAGGAACTTCCCGAGCCTTGCCGTGGCCGAAACCAACCTGACCACCTTGATCGCCAACCACGACGAGCGCAGCGAAGCCGAACCGCTTGCCGCCCTTCACCACCTTGGCGACGCGGTTGAGCGCCACAAGCTTGTCGACGAACTCGCTCTTGCGATCATCGTCGCGGTCCCGATCTCTCGAGGGATTGCGTGCCACGTCCCTGATTCCTTTTCCTAAATCAGAAGCTCAGACCCGCCTCGCGGGCGGCATCCGCGAGCGCCTTGACGCGCCCGTGATAAATGTAAGCGCCACGATCGAAGACCACAGCCTTGATGCCAGCCTGGACGGCGCGAGCCGCGACCAGCTTGCCAACCTCGGTAGCCGCCGCCTTGTCGGTGCCCTTGGGCAACTTGCCCTTGAGCTCCTTATCGAGGCTCGACGCCGCGGCGATCGTCACGCCCTTCTCGTCGTCGATGACCTGGGCGTAGATATGCTTCGAGGAACGGAAAACCGACAACCGCGGCCGGCCATCCGAAACCTTCTTAAGCGTGCGGCGCACCCGTGCGCGGCGCCGCTGGAACTGTTTGTCGTGCGCGCTCATCGCTGGTTCCTTACTTCTTCTTGCCTTCCTTGCGGAGGATGAATTCGCCCTGGTACCGCACGCCCTTGCCCTGGTAGGGCTCCGGCTTGCGATAGGCGCGAAGCTCAGCCGCCACCTGGCCTACCTTCTGCTTGTCGGTGCCGGCGATACGGATGATCGTATCCTTCTTCGGACCGTCGAGCGTGATCGTGATGCCGGCAGGGATCGGATAGATGATGTCGTGGCTGTAGCCAACCTGCATCTGCAAATCCTTACCCTTCATGGCGGCGCGGAAGCCGACACCATGAATCTCGAGCGACTGCGTGTAGCCGTCGACGACACCCTTGATCTGGTTCTCGATCAACGTGCGCGACATGCCCCACTTCGAGCGCGCGCTCTTGGTCTCGTCACGCGGCGTGACCGCAATTCCGGTCGCCGACTTCTCGACCTTGATCTCTTCCGGAATGGTAAGCGCGAGCTCACCTTTCGGTCCCTTGATCTTAACGACCTGGCCGTCGATCGTCGCCTGCACGTTGGCCGGCACGGGGACCGGCTTCTTGCCGATGCGCGACATGTTCGTCCTCGTCTCACTCTGGGGCGCTTCGGTTGCCCACTTCGCAACCGCGCCGGTGTTCTAAGGCGCTCCGGTTGCCCACTTCGCAACCGCGCGGGTGTTCTAAGGCGCTTCGGTTGCCAAACTCGCAACCGTGCCGGTGTCTTATGCTGCGTATGTTGCCCACTTGGCAACTGCGCAAGTCGTACGCCGCAACCGCCGGTGAGGCGGCTGCGCCGTTTAGAAGACGTTACACAAGATCTCGCCGCCGACCTTCTCTTCACGGGCCCGCGTATCCGACATCACGCCCTTCGGCGTCGAGAGGATCGCAACACCGAGGCCGTTAGCGACGGTCGGGAGATCGCGGACCTGCGAATAAACGCGCCGGCCCGGCTTCGACACGCGCTGGATCTCGCGGATCGCCGGCATGCCGTTGGTGTACTTGAGTTCGATCTCGAGCTCGCTCAGGCCAGCCTTATGATCGACGCGCGTGTAGCCGCGGATATAGCCTTCCTCGGCGAGAACGTCGAGGACGCGAGCGCGCAGGTTGGACGCCGGCGACACCACCTTGGGGCGGCGACGCTGCTGGGCGTTGCGGATGCGCGTGAGCATATCGCCGAGAGGATCGTTAATTGCCATCGTACGTGCCTCGTTACCAGCTCGACTTGACCATGCCAGGGATCAGCCCCTGGCTCGCCAGCTCGCGGAGCTGGTTGCGGCACAGTTTCAGCTTGCGGAAGTAGCCGCGCGAACGGCCCGTCAACTCGCAACGATTGCGGATCCGCGTCTTCGACGAGTTGCGGGGCAACTCGGCAAGTTTCAGGCGGGCTGCGAAGCGAGCTTCCGCCGGCTTCTTCAGGTCGTTGGCGACGTCCTTGAGCTTCTGCCGCTTGGCAGCAAACTGCGCCACCATCCGGCGGCGACGATTGTTCTTCTCGGTCGAGCTCTTCTTTGCCATCAGATCCTCCAAGACCCACTTATCGGCGGCAACTGCCGAGGTTAAGTCCCTTGTTATGCCGTGCGGAACGGGAAGTTGAACGCCTTGAGCAACTCGCGCGCCTCGTCGTCGCTGGCGGCGGTGGTGCACACAATGACGTCCATACCCCACGTCTCGTCGATATCGTCGTAATTGATCTCGGGGAACACCGTGTGCTCCTTCAGGCCGAGCGCATAGTTGCCGCGCCCGTCGAAGCTCTTCGGGTTCAAGCCGCGGAAGTCCTTCACGCGCGGCAGCGCGATCGTGACGAGGCGGTCGAGAAATTCGTACATGCGGTCGCCGCGCAGGGTCACCTTCGCACCGATCGCCATGTTCTCGCGCACCTTGTAGGTCGCGATGGATTTGCGGGCCCGCGTGATAACCGGCTTTTGACCAGCGATGCGCGCCAGATCACCAGCTGCGTTCTCGACCTTCTTGCGGTCGTTCACGGCCTCGCCGATGCCCATGTTGAGGACGATCTTGTCCAGCCCCGGGATCTGCATCGGGTTCTTGTACCCGAACTTCTCCGAGAGCGTGGCGCGCACCACCTTCTGGTAGTGGGCCTTCATACGCGGCGTATAGTCAGCGGGACGCGGCTTCGGCGGCGCGCGCTCACCCGCCGGTGCAGCGGCCTTCTGCCTAGCCTTGCCCTGCTGGGCGCCCTTGGCATCCTTGGGGCCCTTGCCGCCCTTCGCCTTGTCGTTCTCGGCCATGGTCAGCTCTTCTTATCCGGAATGATCTCGCCGGAGCGCTTCGCAAAGCGCACCTTCTTGCCGTCGGCCAGCAACTTGAAGCCGACCCGCGACGGCTTACCGTCCTTCGGATCCTCGATGGCCAGGTTCGACAGATTGATCGGACCTTCCTTCGAGATGATGCCGGCTTCCTGGCTGGCCGTCTGCCGCTGATGGCGACGAACCATGTTGACGCCACGCACGAGAGCGCGGTTCTCTTTCGGACGCACCTCGATCACTTCGCCGTGCTTGCCCTTATCGCGGCCAGCGAGGACGATGACGTGGTCACCCTTCTTGATCTTCAGTGATGGCATCAGAGCACCTCCGGCGCCAGAGACATGATCTTAACGTGCTTGCGGGCCCGGAGCTCGCGCGTCACAGGTCCGAAGATACGCGTTCCAACCGGGTCGCCCTGGGCATTAATGAGCACCGCGGCATTGCGATCGAAACGGATCAGCGATCCATCCGGCCGGCGCACACCCTTTGCGGTGCGCACGATGACGGCCTTCATGACCTGGCCCTTCTTGACGCGGCCGCGAGGGATCGCCTCTTTGACCGAGACGACGATCGTGTCACCGATCGTTGCATACTTGCGCTTCGAGCCGCCGAGCACCTTGATGCACAGGACACTCCGTGCACCGGAGTTATCGGCAACGTCGAGGCTCGATTCCATCTGGATCATTGGTCGATCCTCTGCCTTTTCTACTCGGGGCTAACGTGCGCCCCCGTCATTCGTAATCTGGCCGCGGAGTTGACCCGCCAACCGTGATCGTCTGCGAGCGGCCGACTTAGGCCGGCTGCTTCAAGACAATCCACCGCTTGTTCTTCGAGATCGGTGCCGACTCCTCGATCCAGACCTTGTCACCCACCTTGTGAGCGTTGGCCTCGTCGTGAGCATGGTACTTCTTCGAACGGCGAACCGTCTTCTTGAAGAGGGGATGGGTGAAGCGACGCTCGACCTCGACCACGATGGTCTTGTCGTTCTTATCGGACACCACGACGCCTTGCAGGACGCGCTTCGGCATGTTCTCGTTCCTCGTTTCTCAGCCGTTGCCCTGGGCCGCGGCGCCGCGCTTTTGGCGCGCGATGGTCATGATGCGTGCAATCTCGCGGCGCACGATCCGTACCCGTGCCGTATTCTCGAGCTGGCCAGAAGCCCGCTGGAAGCGCAGGTTGAACTGCTCCTTCTTCAGCTTCAGCAGCTCATCGTCGAGCTGATCGAGCGAAAGCCCCTTAAATTTCTCGGTCGCCGACATGGCACTCCTCAGTCGTTCACTGCGCGGCTCAAGCCACTTCTGTTAGTGTGCGGCTCCGCCACGGCTTAAAGAATTCGCGTAACGATGCGGCATTTGATCGGAAGCTTGGCGGCGCCAAGCTCCAATGCCTCGCGCGCCACCTGGTCCGATACACCGTCGATCTCGAATATGATACGGCCCGGCTTGACACGCGCCACCCAAAGCTCCGGTGAACCCTTGCCGGAGCCCATTCGGACTTCGGCCGGCTTCTTCGACACCGGAATGTCGGGGAACACGCGCATCCAGTTACGGCCAGCGCGCTTCATGTGACGCACGATCGCGCGGCGCATGGCCTCGAGCTGGCGCGCGGTGAGACGCTCCGGCTCAACGACCTTGAGGCCGTGCGAACCGTACACGAGCGTCGTACCACCCTTGGCCTGGCCATGGATGCGGCCTTTGAAGGCCTTGCGGAACTTTGTGCGCTTCGGTTGCAGCATGACAGTCAATCCTGACCAATTCTATTTAGGCGCGATCGCCCCGACCGCCGCGATCGCCACGATCTCCGCGATCGTTATCGCGACGCGGACGACCACCGCCGCCACCGCCGCCTTCCTGAGATTCCATGGACCGGCGCTCAGACGCCATCGGATCGTGCTCGATGATCTCGCCTTTAAAGATCCAGACCTTGATCCCGATGATGCCGTAGGCCGTGCGGGCAAGCCCGTAGCCAAAGTCGATGTCGGCACGCAGCGTGTGCAAGGGTACGCGACCTTCGCGATACCACTCGACGCGAGCGATTTCGGCGCCACCGAGGCGGCCCGAGACATTGATCCTGATCCCGAGCGCACCTAGACGGAGCGCGGACTGCACCGAGCGCTTCATGGCGCGACGGAAGGCAATGCGCTTCTCGAGCTGCTGGGCGATCGTCTCGGCGACCAGCGCAGCATCGATCTCGGGTTTGCGGATCTCAACGATGTTGAGATGCACCTCCGAAGACGTCAGCTTCGCAACTTCGCTGCGCAGCTTCTCGATGTCAGCGCCCTTCTTGCCGATCAGGATACCGGGACGGGCGCTATGCACGGTCACGCGGCACTTCTTGTGCGGACGCTCGATCACGACCTTGGAGATGCCAGCTTGACGCTGCATCGCCAGGATGTGCTTGCGGATCGCCATGTCCTCATGCAGCAGACGGCCGTACTCGGCGCGGCCGGCATACCAGCGGCTGTCCCAGGTGCGGTTGATGCCGACGCGCAGGCCGACCGGATTGACCTTGTGACCCATCAGGCGGTCTCCTCTGCGGCTGCTGCAGCCGGCTGCACTTCGCGCACAACCACCGTGATCTGCGAGAACGGCTTCAAGATGCGCGAGCCACGACCGCGACCGCGAGCATGGAAGCGCTTCATAATGAGGTTCTTGCCAACCCAGGCTTCGGCGACAACGAGATCGTTGACGTCGAGGCTATGGTTGTTCTCGGCGTTGGCGACAGCGCTCATCAGGCACTTCCTGACATCGCTGGCGATCCGCTTGCGCGAGAACTCGAGTTCGGCAAGAGCCTTGTCGACCTTCTTACCGCGGATCAATTGCGCAACGAGATTGAGCTTCTGCGGCGACACCCGGAGGTTCTTTGCCACAGCCATTGCCTCGTTGTCCTCGAGGCTGCGCTCGCGTTTCGGCTTGCCCATGTTACTTCGCCTTCACAGCTTTCTTGTCGCCGCTATGGCCGTGGAAGGTACGCGTCGGCGAAAACTCGCCGAACTTGTGCCCAACCATGTCCTCATTGACGGAGACGGGGATGTGCTTGTGGCCGTTGTAGACGCCGAACGTCAGCCCGACGAACTGCGGCAGGATCGTCGAGCGGCGCGACCAAATGCGGATGATCTCGTTGCGGCCCGATGCGCGTACCTTCTCAGCTTTCCTGAGAATGTAGCCATCGACAAACGGGCCTTTCCATACCGAGCGTGACACAGGCGTATGCTCCTCGAATATCGCTGCTCGCGATTACTTCGCTTTCGCGCGCGAACGGACGATGTACTTGTCGGTCGATTTGTTCTTGCGAGTCTTGTAGCCCTTGGTCGGCTTGCCCCAGGGTGTAGCCCAGTGCTTGCCGCCCTTGGTCCGGCCACCGTTCGGATGGTCAACCGGGTTCATGGCGATCGAGCGAACCGTCGGGCGCTTGCCGAGCCAACGGGTCCGGCCAGCCTTGCCGATCACCTCGTTGGCGTGGTCCGGGTTCGAAACCGCGCCGACCGTGCCCATGCATTCCTGGCGGACGCGGCGGGTCTCGCCCGACGTCAGCTTCAGGATTGCCCAGCCGGAGTCGCGGCCGACGAGCTGCACGTAGGATCCGGCAGAGCGCGCGACCTGACCGCCGCGGCCGGGCTTCAGCTCGACATTATGCACGATGGTGCCGACCGGCATTGAAGCCAGCGGCATGGCATTGCCCGGCTTCACGTCGACCTTGTCGCCAGCGACCACCTTGTCGCCGACGGCCAAGCGCTGCGGCGCCAGAATGTAGGCGAGTTCGCCGTCATCGTACTTGACCAGAGCGATGAATGCGGTCCGGTTGGGATCGTACTCGAGGCGCTCAATGGTACCGATGACGTCGTATTTCTTGCGCTTGAAATCGACCAGTCGATACGAGCGCTTATGCCCGCCGCCGATATGGCGGGTCGTGATGTGGCCGTGATGGTTGCGGCCACCCGATTTGGACAGGCCCTCGACGAGGACCTTGACGGGGGCGCCCTTCCACAGATTGCTCTTGTCCACCAGCACGAGGTGCCGGAGACCAGGCGACGTTGGTCGGTAAGTCTTGAGTGCCATACTCGTCGCTCCTTAGACGCTCGTCACGTCGATGGTGTGCCCGTCTTCGAGCGTGACAATCGCCTTCTTGACGTCGCTCTGAACCGAGATGATGCCGCGGAAGGCCTTCTTCTTGCCCTTGCGCACCAGCGTGTTCACAGCCTTCACCTTGACGGTGAACAGCTGCTCGATCGCCGCCTTGATGTCAGACTTCGTAGCCGTGCGGGCCACGTTGAAGATGACCTGGTTCACCTCGGAGGCCATCGTGGCCTTTTCGGTGATGACCGGCGAGCGGATCACGTCGTACGCCTTGATCGCCTTTGTCATTTGAAGCGCGCCTCCAGCGCATCAACCGCAGCCTTGGTCAGGACCAGCTTCTTGCGGCGCAGAATGTCGTAGACGTTAATGCCTTCGATCGGCAGCACATCGATGTTCGGGATATTGCGGGCGGCGCGGGCGAAACCGTCATCCAGATCGCTGCCGTCGACAAACAATGCGTTGGTGAGGCCGAGCTTCTCGAAGCGAGCCTTGAGAATCTTGGTCTTACCCTCGGGCATGGCAGCGTGATCCAGGACGACGAGCTCGCCGGCTTTGGCCTTGGTCGACAAAGCATGGCGCAGGGCAAGGGCCCGCACCTTCTTCGGCAGATCGATGGCGTGGCTGCGCGGCTTGGGGCCGTGCGCCTTGCCGCCGCCGCGCCACTGCGGCACCGACTTGTCACCGTGACGGGCGCCACCGGTGCCCTTCTGCTTGTACATCTTCTTGCCGGTGACCGTCACCTCGGAGCGATCCTGAGCATGATGCGTGCCGGCCATGCGGCGCAGCATCTGCCAACGCACCATCCGGTGAAGAATATCCGGACGGGGCTCGAGATTGAAGATCGCGTCATTCAGCTCGACAGAACCGGCCGAAGCCGCATCGAGCGTCGTCATTTCAGCACGCATCACGCCTGCTCCTTCGTCGCTTCGGCGGCAGCGCCTGCCTTGCGGAAGGCACCCGGGCGCGGCGCCTCTTTCGGCAACTGCCGCTTGACGGCATCTCGCATCAGAACCCAACCACCCTTGGCACCCGGGACGGCGCCGCGCACGAGGACCAAGCCCCGCGCGACGTCCGTACCCACGACCTCAAGGTTGAGCGTGGTGACACGCTCGTTACCCATCTGGCCGGCCATCTTCTTGCCCTTAAACACCTTGCCCGGATCCTGACGCTGGCCGGTCGAACCGTGGCTGCGGTGCGACACGGACACACCGTGCGTGGCACGCAGGCCGCTGAAGTTCCAGCGCTTCATCGGGCCTTGGAAACCCTTGCCCTGGTTGGTCGCCGTGACGTCGACGAGCTGACCCTTTACGAAGTGGTCGGCCGTGATCACGGCGCCGACTTCGATCAGGTTCTCCGGGGCAACCCGGAACTCGACGATGGTCCGCTTCGGCTCGACTTTGACGCGGGCGAAGCTTTCGCGCTCCGACTTCGTGAGCCTGGAGGCCTTACGGCTGCCGGCACCGAGCTGGAGAGCGGTATAGCCGTTCTTTTCCTGCGTCATGTGGGCCATGACCTGGACGTTGTCGAGTTTCAGAACGGTGACGGGGATGTGCTCCCCACCTTCCGTGAAAACCCTGGTCATTCCGACCTTCTGCGCAATCACACCGGAACGCATGCCGTGCATTCCCTTCCTCGTTCGCCGTCACGCCCACAACCGCGCTTTAAGTCGGTCGCCAGGCCACGGAGCCAATGCTCAAAGCTTGATCTCGACGTCAACGCCAGCGGCGAGGTCGAGCTTCATCAGCGCGTCCACGGTCTGCGGCGTCGGGTCCACGATATCGAGCAGACGCTTATGCGTCCGCATCTCGAACTGCTCGCGGCTCGTCTTGTCGATGTGCGGCGAGCGATTCACCGTGAACTTTTCGATGCGCGTCGGCAGCGGGATCGGCCCGCGCACATCGGCGCCCGTACGTTTGGCAGTGTTGACGATCTCGCGCGTCGACGCATCGAGAATTCGATGGTCGAACGCCTTTAGGCGGATCCGGATGTTCTGCCCGTTCATGGGTCAATCACTCGTTTAGCTTGCTCGTCGACATTCACGGCTCGAAGATCAATCGGATGATCGATCCCGGGCCGCGAAACGATGGTAGCGCCCCTGGGGACGCTACCGGGTGTGGATCACTCCACGATCTTGGTCACGATGCCGGCGCCGACGGTGCGGCCGCCCTCGCGGATGGCGAAGCGGACCTGCTCCTCCATCGCGATCGGCTGAATCAACTCCACCGAGATCTCGGCGTTGTCGCCCGGCATCACCATCTCGGTGCCCTGCTTCAACGTCACCACGCCCGTCACGTCCGTC
>Ga0256309_1000341_pt1 | contig 10499 bp, 9 predicted proteins | sample ColtaT_FD_183678 | JGI IMG/M metagenome (GOLD analysis project Ga0256309, IMG submission 183678) | Metatranscriptome of freshwater microbial communities from Columbia River, Oregon, United States - Colum_Colum_RepA_8d (Metagenome... | ecosystem: Environmental > Aquatic > Freshwater > River...
AGAATTTCGGGCAGTGCCCCGAATTTGGCGGGACCAAACAAAGCACACTGGCAGCCGGTGAGTGCAACAACCGCGAACAAAAAGTAGATGTTCTGAAACCAGATACCCACCAACCCAAGTGCCATGAAGACGATTTCAAGCGACTTCAAATAGATGATCACTTTTTGTTTGCTAAAGCGATCCGCTAACCAGCCTGCGACCGTGGCAAAGAACAAGTACGGTAAAGTAAACGCCGCCGTCCCGACGGAAATTGCCAAGTCTTTTTCAATCTGCGTCGCACCTAGGAAGACGATGAAGTATCGAAATACGTTGTCATTCCATGTCCCCAAGAATTGAGCCATCAGCAAGCCGATGAAGCTGGCACTCAGCAATCCTCCTTGATGTGGTGTGACTTCCGAGGCATGCGAAGAAGTTGGTTGTTGGCTCATGGCGACCTAAATTGAGCGACGCGAAGGGCAGGGGAGACGTACCTGGCTTCGACATCCGATGTTGAATTTCAGAACGTGTGCGTCCGCCGTTTCATCAACGACTCGCTGATACTAATGGCGCGGATGATATCGGAGTGATCCGACGTTTCCGAGGATTCGCCAAGGCTCTGACTACGTAAAAATGAGACGACCCCGACTCAGTCTCAATGCCCGATCGGGTTCGTTGACGTTTCAGCGAAAGTCGCAGTCTTGTGTTGATGAAACAGCGATTTCAGTCGCATCAAAGCACGGGTTTGGAATTTATGGGGGTCATGAGAAACATGCTCGTAGTTCCGCCTTTAGGCGGTTTCCCCTTGCTCGAGCCGCGTAATGGCGGAACTACGAACTTATTCTTACTTAAATCCAATGCTGCGGCATCCGAACGTAAGTAGGCCTGGAACGTGAGTTTGCCCCGGGCTATTCCTTGCGTTCTCGCTTCGGCTTGTATGGCGTGCGAGGTGGTCGGCTTTCAACACGTGCATCAGGGCGGGGTGGTTCAGATGGCATCGCATTGAGGGTTTTACCTCGAAGGCGAGCACCGATGACGGCGTCAAGAATCTGCTCAGCATGATCAGCGGCAACTTGGACGAAACTGACAGTTGGGAGAATCTGAATCGGACCGATGACCGAGCTTGGCAAGCCGCTTTCATTGGATATGCAGCCAACGAAATCCCGCGGAGAAACGCCGTTATCATTGCCTACGTTGAACTTCAACCAGACTCCGGTCTCCGCATTGAGTCGAGGTGCTATCGAACGGGGTTCAGACGAGTCGCGACGTGGAGGTCGCTCATCGCCGTGAGGCTCGCGATAGCCTCGGCCGTCATCAGGCGGACCGCGGCGTTCATTGCGAAATCCGCGACCGTCATCGCGAGGCCCACGATCGTCTCCACGCGAGAAGCGGTCTCTGGATGATGGGCGAACGGGTCGCGGATCGTCTTCGCGGATCCGCTCTGGAGAGCGACCTTTTTCGTCGGAGAGTAGATGCAACAGGGCAGAAACGATCTCACCTGGCGCGTGCCCCGACTCAATTAGGTCGTCGAGCAGCTTGTCTTGTCGCTTGAATTCGCCCGACTGAATCGTATTCCGGAGCGATTCGACCAAGCGGTTGGCGTGCTTCGCTTCGAGATCCTCCAAGCGAGGTACTGTAATCCGTTCGATACGTGCTTTCGTAAAACGCAAAACTTGCTGCAAGCGTCCGAACTCGCGCCCGGTGACAAGGCTGATTGCGCGTCCGCTCTTACCTGCTCGGCCAGTACGGCCGATGCGATGTACGTAGTCTTCCGGATCATGCGGCAGTTCATAGTTGAAGACGATTTCCAGATCGTCGACGTCCAAACCACGTGCGGCAACGTCAGTTGCGACCAGCAATTCGACTTTCTTCTCGCGGAAGCGTTTCATGACTCGCTCACGCATCGCTTGCGTCATATCGCCATGTAGTTTGTCGGCGCTATAACCACGAGCGATGAGAGCTTCGGTCAGTTCATCGACTTGCACCTTCGTGAAGCCAAAGACGAGGCCGTATTGCACATCGTAAAGGTCGATCAGACGACAGAGGACTTCGGTCTTGGAACGGTAATCGACTTCCAAGTAGCTCTGCTCGATGGCCGGAACGGTCATCGTTGTGTTTTCGATCTTCACGTGAGCTGGGTCGCGTGTGAATCGTTCGATGATTTTCTTGATTGGCGGCGGGAGAGTGGCGGAAAACAGCACAACCTGACGTTCGGTCGGGACCGTTTCCAGAATCTTTTCGATGTCTTCGCGAAAGCCCATGTCCAACATTCGGTCGGCTTCGTCGAGTACCACCATCTTCACGGTTTCGAGCTTCAGCGTCCCCTGACGAAGGTGATCCATGACTCGTCCCGGAGTACCGATGACGATCTGCGGCCCCATCTTCAAGCCGCGAAATTGATGCTCGTAGCTTTGGCCACCGTAGATCGGCAGTTCGCGAACGCCACGCTTGAAGTAGGCGATCTTCGCGATTTCCTCCGCGACCTGTGACGCGAGTTCGCGAGTCGGGCAAAGCATCAAGACCTGCACGTCTCGGCTTTTGGCATCAACCATTTCGACGGCCGGAATACCGAACGCCGCAGTTTTCCCCGACCCGGTTTGCGATTGCCCGACCATGTCGCCGCCGGTCAGCAACTTTGGAATCGCCTCGGCCTGAATCGGCGATGCCTGCTCGAACCCCATCCGTTCCACGGCCTTCAGCACTTCGGCTGAAAGCCCCAATTCTGCAAAAAGTTTTTGAGTCATGTGCGGCACTCTATCGAGCGGCGGCACATAGTTGGAGTCGCGAGCGGTTGCGTTGTTGCGAATCGATCGTTTTGGAGGATGCGGACTCATATCTGTAGCGGTAGGAAAGGGAGGGTGAGATCGCTGGGATGGCCTTGGGCCTATTTGACATCTGAGACGATCAAGAACCGATGACAAATCACCTACTTTGTGACCTCAGTCGCCATCTCAATCAAATGATCCAGCAGTTTGTCCGAAGCATTGATTTCCAGTCGGTTGGTCCCAAGCCAGGTCTCATATCCACCGAGTTGATGCTGACGGGGAGTCGGCAAGTATCCGAAATAGCCGTGAGCCAGTTCGACCATGAACGAATTCGGCAGCGGCGACCGACGCTTGAATTCGAGGCCGATTTCCACCAACACCTCACATGGCATCGTGCCAATACAGACGTCACCGATCCGGAGCACCTGCAAGGGCACGGTGGTCGTGTCGGGGTAGTCAGCCATTCGCTGGAATCGCTGTGCGTATATGTAAGAGATATCTGATTTGCTCTTAGGTCCGGCGGCGAGCGTTGCCTCGAACCATTTCGTTTGTTCGGCATTCGGTCGACGCCATGCGATGACCGGCTCACGATATCGCGCAGACAAAGAGAGTTCAGTTTTGTAATTCAATCCCGCCATCGCCGCATGCACTTTGCTGGCAACATCCTCCGCGACATATCGCATCTGCTCATAAGGCTTCTTCGCGGGGCGTGGGGTTTTGAAATTGATGTTGTTGATATCGCCGCTGGTCCCGTTCGCCATCATTGCCACAAACGGTGCCTGATCGACTCGAAGATATTTAGAACGGTCGGTTTCAAGTAAATGCTTGAGATGTTCGCAAAAATAACCGTAGTAGTCGGCTGAGACGTGTGCCGGACCTTCTCCACCAACGTAGTGAAGTGAGTACGCCGAGAAGACGGAAATCGTCGGCCCGTTCGGTTCTCGAACAACGATAAACGAGACGGTCGGATCAATCGGCCCCGCTGGTTCAACGAGATTCGGGCTACCCGCCGGGGGATTCATTTTGACAAGGTCAATCCCTCCAAATGGGTTTTCTGGCATCGTTCCCGGTCGCATGTGCCAGCGTCTGTTGAAGACATGTTCGGGAACGTCGACCGTTCCATAAGCGAGTTCGGCAGGACGGCAATTATTGAGCGCCCGGACGACGCCGTCCGCAATTCGCTTCGCCACGAAACGTTGATAATCATCGAGTTCAGGAGCGGGATTAAGCCGATTCTGTCCCATCGCACTACTTGCCGAATGCGTGTGCGTTGCGCTGATCATCACACATTCTGGCGGGATATCCGTCTTTTCTTGAATCAGCCGCCGAGCTTCAGTGCTGACGATGCGGTGAAGTCCCAGCAGATCGCAAACGACCAACGCGAGTTTGGTTTTGCCATCATCGAGTACCAAGCATCGAGCATGCAATTCGTCATGCACGTGCTTTGACGGATACGGCACAAAGCCACCGATGATTTCCTGCCCGATTGCCGGAGTGATGTTGCTCGTTGCGGCACCGGCCTGAAACGTCTCTGCGGCTTTGGTCGTTGTGACCATGAGCGAAAGCAGAGCAAAAACCGTAAGACATTGGGTCAACATTCTCATGTGAGTTCGCTCCGAAATGATTTGTCTTTGAGCCATTGCTGGTACCAGCGAAAGCAGATGCGAAACGGCGGCGAGAATCGTTCAGGTTCTCGATCGATCCACGGATCGATCTCGGCCAATTCGTAGAACGCTCCGCCTGCAATCTCGCCCGGATCAAACTTCGGCGGAGTGTCAGTGATCGTGCGATAGAGAACGGTAAACTCGTTTGCCGTTTCAGGCCCAGCGGGAAATTTCGCGAGCCGTTCGACTGGCGTCGTCAGTCCGAGTTCTTCCTCAAGTTCGCGAGGAGCCGTCTCGTCGTAGCTTTCGCCCGCCGACACATGCCCCGACGCGGACGATGTGTAACAAAGCGGATACTCATCCTTCGCCGCTGACCGCAGTTGCAACAACAACCGACCTCGCGAATCAAACACAAAAATTGAAACCGCTCGATGCAACATTTTCCGACGATGCACTTCGGATCGCGGCACCTGGCCGATCACGCAGTCTTGATCATCAACGATGTCGAAGATTTCCTCGGGCATGACTCGCATGGCTCCTTCTAACGTGACTCATCACGTCCAGATTTTTGATCCGCGCTATTCAGAATTGTGACCTATGCTTTTGCCAGCTTGAAAATCGCACTCATCCGCCCGGTCTTGAAGTCACTCATATTTGCGACGAATCATGAGCACCTTTTGGCAAATCTGCTGTGAATATGGTCGATACTACGTCGAAGGCATTCGTTCGTTTTGGGGCGGTTTGAGGCCTGGAAGTTACACGATGGTGCTCTTGAGCGTCTGGTTTTTTGGCTTCTTGCTGATGAAAAGTGGAATCAAACGGTACTGATGCCATCAAAAAAACCGGCGATCTGTCGCCAGAACGTCGGGCTTCTTGATTGAACTTAAGCAGAAACCGCCGAACGGCTAGCCGACTTTCTTAACGGCCTCTTTAACGGCCTTCAGACAGAGTTCGATGTCGGCGATCGGATTCTTCTCGTTCTCTTCGTATTCGAGCGACAGCGAATACTTGTAGTCGAGCTTCTTGAGCGCCTTCAGGCAGTCCGCCAGTCGCAGATTCCCTTCACCGAGAATTGTCGGTCGCTTGTCTTGTCCGACAGGCCCCTTGAAGTCTTTGAGATGCACGCCGAAGACTCGCTTACCCAGCTTCTCAATCACTTCGACCGGGTCTTCGTCGCTGCGTAGATAATGCCCCGTATCAACGCACGCACCGATCTTCGGGTGACGGTCCTTGACCCACGTTTGCACGTCGGTCACTTTGTCATAGTTCGCCTTCGGACCGTGATTGTGAATCGCGATCGCGATGTCATATTCGGCGACCAGTTTGTCGAGCAGATCAAACGTCGCTTTGTCTTTCTTCGGGTCAGCACTGATTGACATCACGCCCATTGCCTTCGCAAAGTCGAATGCCTTTCGGGCGGCTCCTTCATTTTCATTAAAGCCCTCAACACCGAACGCCAGCAACGTGATTCCGTGTTCCTTGAGCATGGCTTTCACTGCGGCAACTTTTTCCGGCGAAGTGTCCATTGCTATGTGATTACGGAACGATTCCCAGTATTTCAGCCCCAGCTTCTGTGAATGTTGCATCGCAGTTTTTCCGTCGAAACCGCGTAACGAGTAACTTTGAATTCCCACCTTGAAGCCGCCATACGGATCGGCGTCAGCAGCAAGGCTCACGAGCGGTGAGAGGGCCGCAGCACCAGTCGCAGCAGCGGTCCATTGCAAAAATTCACGACGAGATCTAAGCGACAGGGCAGGGCGATTCATGAGCGAACTCCAACACAAAGAGTGAGCAAAATTCAGTCGAAAGCCACCTTCAAAGCGGCAACGCAGGCGGGAGTATATTCCGACCGCTTCGCAGATTGAACCGCGTTCGCGACCACTCGCAAAATTCGTGAGCCAGACAATTCGGCAGAAAACGATCCAACAACAAAGAATCGAAGCGACCGGATGATCGTCACTGCCGATTAAACCTGTGCTTAGAATGCGACAGCTCGAACGACCAATCGCTCAGATCGCACCTGAACGTGGTCAACTCACTTGATGTGAACCTTGCCGTTTTGCTTCTGAGTTCCCAGCCTCACACTTGGGAATTGCCAACTTCTCGTCAGTTAACTCAGACGGAGGTGCCTAAACAAACCGCGTGGGCCTGAACCAACTTCGGTACGTGCAGTGTCTAAGCACGACCCGGTTCTCGCCCGATTCGCAAAGCGACTCCACCGTCGTAGTTCAGCACGAGAAGAGGCTTATTGACCGCGGCTGTCGAAAGACTGACCGCGGTTTTTTCGTTAAATCCCAATGCCCAAGGAACTCCCAAACTGCCAAATTCCAAATGAACGATGCAAGATCGCGTTAAGCTTTGGTCATTGAAATTTGGGACCTCCTTGGACATTGGGTTTGGAGGTTGGGACTTATTTCGTCAGCCGTTTCTCAACCGCCTTGATCATTGCTCCACACTCGGCGCGAGCAGCGGCAAAATCCTTCGCGTTGAGATTTGAGCCCTTGAGATAATTCAAAATGATCGCCTCGGCGACAGCCACTTCTTGGCAAACGCCGGGAACTTCCGACGCGATTTCGATGGGGATTGTCGAAACACCATTCCGATCTCCATGCAGCAAATCGCCGGGATAAATCACGATCCCGCCAACAGTCACAGGAACGTTCAACGCCAGCATGTGGCAATAGCCGTGAGCGCAAATCGTTCCGTTAGTGAATGCTGGGAAGTTCAATGCTTCGACCTGATCGAGGTCACGTCCGGTTCCCGATGTGATCAAACCGGCGGCACCAAATGCCTTGTAGGTTGAGCACATCACTTCGCCGAACGTTGCTGAAGCGCAAGGGACATCCAGATCTTGAAACACGATCACCGGCGGTCCCGGAAAATCGGGGATCGATTCAAGTTGTTGAGCGATTCCCGAATAGGCATCACCACCTCGTGGAGGAGCCATGCTGCGGAAGGTCGTCGTCAATGCGTAGCCAACCATTGGAGGCAGCTTGGGGTAACAGGCCGTAATGCTGCCGTTCATGTATCCCAAGTTGCGCGGCCTCATATTCCACAATTCAACCGCGTTTGCGATTGTCGGTGTGTCATATTGAGCCAGTTGTTTCAAAACTTCCGCTGAAACACCCGTGAATTTTGCCATCAGCTGCCTTTCGTGGTGAGTTGATTGAGTGGTCATGTCAATTCAGGCCGGGACTATAGCCCAACAGAGACCCGGCATCAAAAGCGGCGACCTTGTGAGTTAGTCGCATTGTCCCTCACAATAGGACAACGCAATCAGAGATCATTGCCGATACGACTCGCTTGAGTCGTCGGCTACAAATTCCTTCCCCACCCGATGCCAATAAGCCATTAGTTTCACCCACCGAAACCGCTCCAAGAAAGACCTCACCAGGAGTAATGACCATGTCCGAGAAAAGCTCCGGGCCACGAAGGAGCGTGCGTTATTCCACGCTGTCTGACATTGTTCAAGATGCCGAGCAATTGCTGAGCAGCCACCACACTGTTGGAAATTGGACCTTTGGCCAAATTTGTCAGCACTTGGCCAAAACCATGAATTGCGCGTTCGATGGTTTCGGTTTTACGGCCCCCTGGTTTGCACGCTGGTTTATCGCTCCGTTTATGAAGAACTCGCTGCTCATCAAGCCGATGCGATCTGGGTTTAAACTGCCGGAACGAGGCAAAGCGATCCTGCCGGACGAAAACGTCTCCAATGAAGTTGGCTTGCAGCAACTGAAGACCGCCGTCGAGCGTTTCTCGCACGAAGTCCCCACCGCACTTCATCCATTTTTCGGACAGATGGCCTCTGAAGAAGTGGTTCAGTTGCAACTTCGCCATGCTGAAATGCACATGAGCTTTATCGTTCCGAACTCAAATGGACAATCGAAGTAGAACAACCTCAGGCGATTTTGGGACGAGATTTCGATGGCGATGCGACTGAATGAATTGATTGCAGAGTTCGACGAACTCGACGACGAAGATAAGCTCGAAATGTTGGTCGAAATGGCCGACGAACTTCCCGCTACGTCTGACGGACGCAGCGCTGGCCCCGACTCGGAATCATGCCGCGTCCAGGAGTGTCAAACCGCTGTTTACCTGTGGGTCGATCTGCTCGATGATCGAGTTCACATTGAGGCGGACGTTCCCAAGAAATCACCGACTGTTCGTGGACTAGTCGCACTCGTCATTCAGGGCTTAAACGGCGCGACGCCAGACGAAATCGCTGCTCTTCCGGATGACCTTGTAGGCCATATCGGCCTTCAACGAGCACTCGGAATGCAGCGTCAGCAAGGCTTCCGCGGAGTGGTCACTCGAATCAAACGTGAAGTCCGACGACAGGCCGGCCGCTGATTGTCGGGCCTAATTCGTGAACCCCACCTTACTTCCACGCTGCGCCGGTCGGAAATGAATACTCGGCTAACGATTCAGGCTTCATAGTTATGCTGTAGCCTGGAGCGGTTGGCGGTAAATAGTGCCCCCCCTTCATCACAAGTGGATCGATGAAGTGCTCATGGAGGTGGTCGGCGTATTCGCAAAGTCGGTTTTCGAGCGAACCACTGACGGCGATGAAATCGAAGAGTGCGAGGTGTTGCACGTATTCGCACAGACCAACGCCGCCTGCGTGCGGACAAACCGGAACGCCGAATTTTGCCGCCATCAACAGAACCGAAAGAATCTCGTTCACACCACCGATTCGACAACTATCAATCTGACAAACGCCGATCGCTCCTGATTGCAAAAATTGTTTGAAGAGGACTCGGTTCTGACAGTGCTCGCCAGTGGCGACCTGAATCGGCGCGATCGCTTTGGCGATCGCGCCGTGACCGAGAACATCGTCAGGGCTTGTCGGTTCTTCGATGAACCACGGCTTGAACTCCGCGAGCTGCTTCATCCAGGCAATCGCTTGGCTGACGTCCCAGACTTGATTGGCATCCATCATCAAGCGACGGTCCCAGCCAATTTCTTCGCGAATGATTCGACACCGACGAATATCATCTTGCAGGTCGCGACCAACTTTTATTTTGAAGTGTGTCCAGCCACGAGACGTCAACTCGCGACAGAGTCGTCGCAGTTTTTCGTCATCGTAACCAAGCCAGCCCGCGGAGGTCGTGTAGCTCGGATAGCCAGATTTTTGCATCTGCGCGATTCGCTCCCCCTTCGTTGGTTCGAGCTTCTTGAGCAACTCGATCGCCTCATTCGGCGTCAGTGCGTCGGTGATGTAGCGGAAGTCAATGCAGCGAACGAGTTCTTCTGGCGTCATGTCGCTGAGAAGTCGCCAGAGCGGCTTTCCCTCGACTTTCGCGAAGAGATCCCACACCGCATTAACGACGGCGGCGGTTGCAAGATGAATGACCCCTTTCTCGGGGCCGACCCACCGAAGTTGGCTGTCGCTGGTGATATGCCGCCAAAAATGGCCTAAGTCAGCCGTGAATTCTTCGAGGGTGTGGCCGACTACTAAATGCCGCATCGCTTCAATAGCTTGCACGCAAAGATCGTTTCCACGACCGATCGTGAATGTCATCCCGTGCCCCTCCAGCCCAGCTGGGTGGTCCGTCTTGAGAACCACATACGCGGCCGAATAGTCAGGGTCTGGATTCATCGCGTCCGAGCCATCCAAGCTCCGGGACGTGGGAAAGCGAATGTCATGGGTGACGAGATCAATAATGCGAGTCACGATCAACCTCTCGAAGTCATGGGCGATATTGCCCGAAACGCTTGCGAGAGATCACGCGGCGATCCTTCGCAGGCGTTTCGGGAAAGTAGCTTTTTAATCTTACTTTCTGAGTTTCTTCACAGCACAAATTTACCGACCAAAACTGAGTCGTTCTGGAGGGCAGTCACTATCAGGATGGTAAGCAATTTGAATCCCTGATTCTGTTCCAGGGAGCGGGCCTTCATCCTTTTTCTTTTGCCGGTCCTGGCGCTTCTCATCAGCCTTACGTTTCTTTTCCATTTCGCGATTTCGCTTGGCGAACGTGTTTTGATTTTTAGCGATGATGATCCTCCGATGAATTTGGAGTTCGGCCAAATAACCCGAAGCGTGAGCGAGGCAGAGTGGTACCCGAAACCAGGTTTTCGTCGCGATCAAACGCCACGCCGGTGCCGGTCGCCAGACCCACACGTGCGGTCAGACGATCCCAACCGAAGATGCTCG
>Ga0256309_1000344_pt1 | contig 10413 bp, 8 predicted proteins | sample ColtaT_FD_183678 | JGI IMG/M metagenome (GOLD analysis project Ga0256309, IMG submission 183678) | Metatranscriptome of freshwater microbial communities from Columbia River, Oregon, United States - Colum_Colum_RepA_8d (Metagenome... | ecosystem: Environmental > Aquatic > Freshwater > River...
CAGAACCAGCCAAAGAAACCCATGCCAAGCAGGAACAGCATCACCTGGAAGGCCAGCCGGGTACGCGGCAAGCCCAGCGCGTCGCGGACCACGGTGTCGATCAGGGCGGCGACCATCCAGAGCGCCAACAGCAGCAGCGCGTCGTAGACGGAGGCGGCGATACGGCGCCAGATCGGCGCAGGCAGGTTCAGCGACATGGCTTTGGCAGACGGGGCCCAGAGACGGGCGGGGCGCGTAGTCTCGGCGATTCCGCGGCGCGGTGCGCGACCCGCGTCGCTACCAGCGCACCAGCACCGCGCCCCAGGTCAGGCCACCGCCGACGGCTTCGAAGATCACGTTGTGGCCCCGCTGGATGCGGCCGTCGCGGACCGCGGTGTCCAGTGCCAGCGGGATCGACGCGGCCGAGGTGTTGCCGTGCTCGTGGACGGTGGTCACGACCTGTTCCGGCTTGAGTCCGAGCTTCTCGGCCGTCGACATGATGATGCGGATGTTGGCTTGGTGCGGGACCATCCAGTCGAGGTCGGCGCCGGTCAGGCCGTGCGCCGACAGCGCTTCCTGCGTGACCTCGCCGAGTACGCGCACCGCTTGCTTGTAGACCGCCTGGCCATTCATTTCGACGAAAGGATTGCCGACAACCTTGCCGTTCTGGACGCCGCCCGGCACGCGCAGGATGCCGCTGTGCCGGCCGTCGCTGTGCAAGTGCGACGACAGCACGCCCGGCTGGTCGGACGCGGTCAGCACGACGGCGCCGGCCCCGTCACCGAACAGCACGCAGGTACGCCGGTCGGTCCAGTCCAGAATCCGCGAAAACGTTTCAGCGCCGATCACCAGTGCGCAACGCGCCGAGCCGGTGGATACGAACTTGTCGGCCGTGGCCAGCGCGTAGATGAAGCCGCTGCAGACGGCTTGCACGTCGAATGCGGCGCCGCGCGTGACGCCGAGCTTGGCCTGCAGCAGGCAGGCAGTCGACGGAAAGATCATGTCCGGCGTCGAGGTGGCCACGACGATCAGGTCGATGTCGGCGGCTGTGACGCCCGCCGCTTCCATCGCGCGCTGGGCTGCATGCAGCGCCAGGTCGCTGGTTTGCTGCTCCGCGGCGGCGATGTGCCGGGCACGGATGCCAGTGCGCTCAAAGATCCATTCGTCAGTGGTGTCGACCGTCTCCGCCAGCTGCTGATTGGTCAGGCGCTGCTCGGGCAAATAGCTGCCCGTACCGGCAATTCTCGAATAAGCCATTGATCAGGGTCGGATGGTCGGGTTGCCCCGGTGGACCGGGGTCTGCGGTGGGGTGAATACGGTTTTTCTCAGTACAGTTTGGATGGGCGGCGCGTGCATTACAAATGGATACCGTATGGTCGCGGCTGCCGGCAGGGCATCGGTCGCGCGTAGAATCCGCGCCGATGCTCAACCAACTCGACCCGCAGACGCTCGGCCCGCTTTTGGCAGCGCTGTTCGTGTTCGGCGCCGCGGTGGGCTTGCCGGTGCCGACGCTGCCGGCGCTGATCTACGCCGGCAGCGTGATCGTCGGTAGCGCTCAGCCGGTCGTATCGGCCGCGCTCAGCTTCGGCGGCGCTTGGGCCGGTGCGATCGCCGGCGACTCGCTTTGGTACTGGGCCGGACGGCGCTACGGCCATCGCGTCCTGAGCCTGCTATGCCGGATGAGCCTGTCGCGCGACAGCTGCGTGCGTCGAACGGAATCGTTCTTTCAAAGGCGCGGCGTGCGCATCTTGCTGGTGGCGCGCTTCGTCCCGGGCCTGTCGGTGGTATCGGTGCCGATGTCCGGCACCGCACGCGTGCCGTTTGCGCGCTTCGCGGCCCACGATGCGGCGGGCGCGGCGCTGTGGATCATCTGCGGGATGGCGCTGGGCGTGCTGTTCGCCGGCCAGATCGACCGCTTGATGTCCGGCCTGCACGAGTTCGGCCTGGGTATCGGCGCTGCCGTCGCGGTTACGCTCGGCGTGTTTGTCGGATTTCGCTGGCTGCGCCGGCGGCGCCTGCTGCGCGAGTTGGCGATCAGCCGCATGTCGGTGGCGGACTTGGCCGCGCGGATCGCCGCCGCCGCCAGTGACGCCGCGCGACCGCTGATCGTCGATGTGCGCAGCGACGAGCATCGCCGCCTCGATCCGTACTGCATTCCTGGGGCCCTCACGCTCGATATCGACCGATTGGAGCGCGACGGCGTCGGGCTGCTGCGGTCGCAGACGGTGGTGCTCTATTGCTCGTGTCCCAACGAGATATCGGCGGCACGGGTGGCGCAGCGGATGCGCCGTCTCGGGTTTGATGACGTGCGTCCGCTGCTGGGCGGTATCGACGCATGGCGGCAGGCGGGCGAGCCGCTGCAACCCTATACAACACACAAGGAGACAGACCCCCGATGAGTCTTTACGACCGTTTCGTCCTGCCGCATTTGATCGACTGCGTCTGCGGCCTGGGCCGCGTCATGGAGCAGCGTGCGGCGCTGATCCCGCTGGCGCGCGGCAACGTACTGGAAGTCGGCGCGGGTACCGGGCTCAACTTCCGCTACTACGATGCCAGTCAAGTGCAGTGCATTCACGCGCTCGACCCCAGCGCCGGCATGCACCGGCTGGCCTTGCAGCGTGCCGACGCGATCGGCATCCCGGTCAAGCCGCTGACGCTCGGCGCCGAGACGATCCAGGCCGATGACGCCAGTTTCGATACCGTCGTCAGCACGTTTACGCTGTGCACGATCCCGGATGCCGTGGCCGCGCTGGCCGAGATGCGCCGCGTACTCAAGCCGGGCGGGCAGTTGCTGTTCTGCGAGCACGGTACCGCACCCGAGGCCTCGGTACGCCGCTGGCAGGACCGGCTGACGCCGCTGTGGAAGCCGCTGGCGGGCGGCTGCCACTTGAACCGGGACGTGCCGGCGATGCTGCGCCTTGGCGGCTTCGCGATCGACGACTGCGAGCAGCGCTATCTGCCGGGCCCCAAGCCGATGATGTACGTCTATCGCGGTACGGCCCGGGCTGCCGCATGAACCGGTGCGGCCAATGACCGGAACGTTTGCCGACCTGGGCCTGTCGCCGGCATTGACCCGCGCGGCCGGCATGCGGGGATTGATCGTCCCCACCGCGATCCAGGTTGCTGCGATCCCGGCCGTATTGCGCGGCCAGGACGTGCTGGGCCGCGCCCAGACCGGTAGCGGCAAGACGGCGGCTTACGTGCTGCCGCTGCTGCAGCGGCTCACGTCGGCGCGCAGCGAGACGCCGCGCCGACTGCGTGCGCTGATGCTGGCGCCCACCCGTGAACTGGCGGTGCAGATCGGCGAACTCGTGCAAGCGATCGCGCGCACGCTACCGCAGCCGATCAAGACCGTGATTGCCTATGGCGGTATTTCGGTCAATCCGCAGATGATGGATTTGCGCGGCGGCGCCGATGTCGTCATCGCCACGCCCGGCCGCTTGCTCGACTTGCTCGATCGCAACGCGCTCAAGCTCGACGATGTGCAGATGCTGGTGCTGGACGAGGCCGACCGGCTGCTCGACCTGGGCTTTGCCGACGAACTGCGCCGCATCCTGTCGCGCTTGCCGGCGTTCCGCCAAAGCCTGCTGTTTTCGGCGACGTTTGCCGATGAGGTGCTGGCGCTGGCCGATCAACTGCTGATGAACCCGACGCGGATCGACGTCGCCAGTGCGCGGACCGCTGATGTGCCGGCGATCGTGCAGCGCACGATTCACGTCGATGCGTCGCGTCGTGGCGACCTGCTGACGCGCTTGATTCACGATGGGGGCTGGACGCGTGCGCTGGTGTTCGTCGCCACGCAGCACGAAGCCGAGCAACTGGCGTGGCGTCTGTGCCATGTCGGCATCAAGGCCGCGCCGTTTCATGGCGAATTGAGTCAGCGCAAACGCACGAACGCGCTGGCCGACCTGAATTCCCAAGCCTTGCAAATCGTCGTCGCCACGGATGTCGCCGCTCGCGGCCTCGACATCCCGCAGTTACCGGTGGTGGTCAATTACGATCTGCCGCGCAGCGCCGATGACTACGTTCACCGGATCGGACGCACCGGTCGGGCCGGCGAGTCTGGCCTTGCGATCAGCTTCGTCAGCGCCGCGACCGAGGCGCATTTCCGCTTGATCGAGAAGCGCAACCAGCTGCGCTTGCCGCGTGAAGTCATCGCGGGCTTCGAGCCGCGCGAAACCGCGGCACCAGCGCCGGTTGCATCGACCGGCGGCGGCATCAAGGGCAAGCGACCCAGCAAGAAGGACAAGCTGCGCGCTGCCGCGGCGGCTGGAAAATCCGAGGGTTAAAAGCGTCGACGAAGGCCGGCTCCGTCGCCTGGCCGGCCATCGTCGACACTCGTGCTGCTAGAACGCGTCGCCGGGGACGCGGACGTAACCTTCCATTAGCACGCGAGCGCTGCGGCTCATGATCGCCTTCTTGACGACCCACTGACCGTTCTCTTGCGTTGCTTGCGCGCCGACCCGCAGCGTGCCGGACGGATGGCCGAAGCGCACAGCCTCGCGCGCTCCGCCACCCGCAGCCAGATTCACCAGCGTGCCGGGAATCGCCGCGGCCGTACCAATCGCCACCGCACAGGTCCCCATCATCGCGTGGTGCAGCTTGCCCATCGACAGAGCACGCACGTTCAGGTCGATGTCACCGGCCTTGATCGTCTTGCCGCTCGATGAGGTGTAAGCGGTCGGCGGTGCGACGAACGCGACCTTCGGCGTGTGCTGGCGCTGCGCGGCTTCGGACACGTCCTTGATCAAGCCCATCCGCAGTGCGCCGTAGGCGCGGATCGTCTCGAACCGCGCCAGCGCGTCGGGCTTGGTGTTGATCGCTTCGCGCAACTCGGTGCCGGTGTAGCCGATGTCGGCCGCATTGACGAACACCGTCGGGATGCCAGCATTGATCATCGTCGCCTTCAGCGTGCCGATACCAGGGACGTCGAGGTCGTCGACCAGATTACCGGTCGGAAACATCGCGCCGCCGCCGTCACCGTCGCCCTCATCGGCCGGGTCGAGGAACTCGATCTGGACTTCGGCGGCAGGGAAGGTCACGCCGTCGAGTTCGAAGTCGCCGGTTTCCTGCACTTGCCCGTCCGTGATCGGCACGTGGGCGATGATCGTCTTCTGGATCTGCACCTGCCAGATCCGCACCGTGCACAGCCCGTTGACTGGAATGCGCGCGGCGTCGACCAAGCCGTTGCTGATCGCAAACGAACCGACGGCGGCGGTCAGATTGCCGCAGTTGCCGGACCAGTCGACGAAGGCCTTGTCGATCGACACCTGGCCGAACATGTAGTCGACGTCGTGATCCGGCCGCGTGCTCTTGGCCAGGATCACAGTCTTGGACGTCGACGAGGTGGCGCCGCCCATGCCGTCGATCTGCGCGCCATACGGATCAGGCGAGCCGATCACGCGCAGCAGCAGTCGGTCGCGCGCTTCGCCGGCAACGCGGCAGCGTTCCGGCAGATCGTCGAGCTTGAAGAACACGCCCTTGCTGGTGCCGCCGCGCACATACGTCGCGGGAACCTTGATTTGAGGAACCTTGGACATGGTGGGCCTCACGCTGCCTTGGTCGATGCCAGGAAGTCGACGGCGAAACGCTGCAGCACGCCGCCGGCCTGGTAGACCAGCACTTCCTCGTCCGAATCCAGACGGCAGGTCATCGGCACGTCGACGCGTTCGCCGTTCTTGCGCGTGATCACCAGCGTCAGCGTCGTGCGCGGCGCCAGCTTGCCGACCACGTCGTAGGTTTCGGTGCCGTCGATGCCGAGCGTCAGTCGCGTCGTGCCCGGCTTGAACTCCAGCGGCAGCACGCCCATGCCGATCAGGTTGGTCCGGTGAATGCGCTCGAAGCCTTCGGCCGCAATCACTTCAACGCCGGCCAGACGCACGCCCTTGGCGGCCCAGTCACGCGAGCTGCCCTGACCGTAGTCGGCACCGGCCACGATGATCAGCGGCTGCTTGCGTTCCATATAGGTTTCGATCGCTTCCCACATGCGCACGACCTTGCCTTCGGGTTCGATGCGGGCCAGCGAGCCCTTCTTCACCTTGCCGTCGACCACGGCCATCTCGTTGACCAACTGCGGGTTGGCGAACGTGGCGCGCTGCGCGGTCAAGTGGTCGCCGCGATGCGTGGCATAGCTGTTGAAGTCTTCTTCGGGCAAACCCATCTTGTGCAGGTATTCGCCGGCGGCGCTGTCCAGCAGGATCGCGTTGGACGGCGACAGATGGTCGGTGGTGATGTTGTCGGGCAGCACGGCCAGCGGACGCAAGCCCTTGAGCGTGCGCTCACCGGCCAGCGCGCCTTCCCAATACGGCGGACGGCGGATGTAGGTGCTCATCGGGCGCCAGTCGTACAGCGGCTTGGTCGTGTTGTTCTCGATGATCTTGAAGTTGAACATCGGCTCGTAGACCTTGCGGAACTGCTCGGGCTTGACGCTGCTGGCGATCACCGAGTCGATTTCCTCGTCGGTCGGCCAGATGTCCTTCAGCGTGACCGGCGTGCCGTCGGCATCCAGGCCCAGCGCGTCCTTCTCGATATCGAAGCGCACCGTGCCGGCGATCGCATAGGCGACCACCAGCGGCGGCGAGGCGAGAAACGCCTGCTTGGCATACGGGTGGATGCGGCCGTCGAAGTTGCGGTTGCCCGACAGCACGGCGGTGGCGTACAGATCGCGGTCGATGATTTCCTGCTGAATCTTCGGGTCGAGCGCACCGGACATGCCGTTGCAGGTGGTGCACGCGAACGCGACGATGCCGAAGCCGAGTTGTTCGAGTTCGCCGAGCAAGCCGGCTTCTTCGAGATACAGCTGCACGGCCTTGGAGCCGGGTGCGAGCGAGGTCTTGACCCAGGGCTTGCGGCTCAGACCCTTGGCATTGGCATTGCGCGCCAGCAGCGCGGCGGCGATCACGTTGCGCGGGTTGCTGGTGTTGGTGCAGCTGGTGATCGCCGCAATGATCACGGCGCCGTCCGGCATCTTGCCGTCGGCCGGCAGCTCCCACGGTGCCGCGATGCCGCGTTCGGCCAGTGCCGACGTCGGCAGACGCTTGTGCGGATTGGACGGCCCCGCCATGTTGCGCACGACGCTGCTCAGGTCGAACTTGAGCACGCGCTCGTATTCGGCGGTCTTCAGCGAATCGGCCCACAGGCCGGTGTGGCGCGCATAGGTTTCAACCAGCTTGACCTGCGCATCCTCACGCCCGGTTAGCTTCAAGTAGTCGATCGTGTTCTTGTCGATGAAGAACATCGCCGCCGTCGCGCCGTATTCCGGCGCCATGTTCGAGATCGTCGCGCGATCGCCCAGCGTCAGCGCCGATGCGCCTTCGCCGTAGAACTCCAGATACGCGCCGACGACTTTTTCCTTGCGCAGGAATTCGGTCAGCGCGAGCACCATGTCGGTGGCGGTGATGCCGGGCTGCAGCTTGCCGCTGAGCTCGACGCCGATGATGTCGGGCAAGCGCATCCACGAGGCGCGGCCCAGCATCACGTTTTCGGCTTCCAATCCGCCGACGCCGATCGCGATCACGCCGAGAGCATCGACGTGCGGTGTGTGGCTGTCGGTGCCGACGCAAGTGTCCGGGAATGCCACGCCGTCGAGCGTGTAGATCACCGGCGACATCCGCTCCAGATTGATCTGATGCATGATGCCGTTGCCTGCCGGAATCACGTCGACGTTCTTGAACGCAAGCTTGGTCCACTCGATGAAGTGGAAGCGATCTTCGTTGCGACGGTCTTCGACCGCGCGGTTCTTGGCGAACGCATCCTTGTCGAAGCCGCCGAATTCGACCGCCAGCGAATGGTCGACGATCAGCTGCACCGGCACGACCGGGTTGACCTTGGCCGGGTCGCCGCCCTGGTCGGCGATCGCATCGCGCAGGCCGGCGAGGTCGACCAGCGCCGTCTGGCCGAGAATGTCATGGCAGACCACGCGCGCCGGAAACCACGGGAAGTCCAGATCGCGCTTGCGCTCGATCAACTGCGACAGATAAGCCGCCTGCTTCTCGGGCTCACCTTTGCGGACGATGTTCTCGGCGTGGACGCGGGCGGTGTAGGGCAGCTTGTCCCAGGCGCCTGGCTGGATTGCATCGACGGCTTCGCGCGCGTCGTAGAAATCGAGCTGGGTGCCGGGCAGATTCTTGCGGTAGGCGGTGTTCATAGGGCTCACAGATAAAGGCGAATACGTGAACCTGCAGCCGCTCCGGTCGCGCGCCGTTGCGGCGCGGGCCAGGCGGCTGCAGTGGCAGCGACGGTGTTACTTGCGGTCCTTGATCGGGACGAACTTCAGATCTTCCGGACCGACATAGTTCGCGCTCGGGCGAATGATCTTGCCATCGATGCGCTGCTCGATGATGTGCGCGCTCCAGCCACTGGTGCGTGCGATCACGAACAACGGCGTGAACATCGCCGTCGGCACGCCCATCATGTGGTAGCTGACCGCGCTGAACCAGTCGAGGTTCGGGAACATCTTCTTGATCTCCCACATCACCGACTCAAGACGCTCGGCGATGTCGTACATCTTGGTGCTGCCGGCTTCCTCGGACAGTTCCTTGGCAACCTGCTTGATCACCTTGTTGCGCGGATCGGCAATCGTATAGACCGGATGGCCGAATCCGATGACCACTTCCTTCTTTTCGACGCGGGCGCGGATGTCGGCTTCGGCTTCGTCGGGATTGTCGTAGCGCTTCTGGATTTCGAAGGCGACTTCGTTGGCGCCGCCGTGCTTGGGGCCGCGTAGTGCGCCGATAGCGCCGGTGATGCACGAGTGCATGTCCGAGCCGGTGCCCGCGATCACGCGGCCGGTGAACGTGGAGGCGTTGAACTCGTGCTCGGCGTATAGCACGAGCGAGGTGTGCATCGCCTTGACCCAGCTTTCGGGCGGCTTGGTGCCGTGCAGCAGATGCAGGAAGTGGCCGCCGATCGAATCGTCGTCGGTTTCCACGTCGATGAAATTGCCGTTGTGCGAATAGTGATACCAGTACAGCAGCATCGAGCCGAGGCTGGCCATCAGCTTGTCGGCGATGTCGCGCGCGCCGGCATGGTTGTGGTCGTCCTTCTCGGGCAGCACGCAACCGAGCACCGATACGCCGGTGCGCATCACGTCCATCGGATGCGCCGACGGCGGCAGCTGTTCCAGCGCGCTCTTCACGGCAGCCGGCAGGCCGCGCAGGCTCTTGAGCTTGGTCTTGTAGGCCTTGAGTTCGGATGCGGTCGGCAGCTTGCCGTGGACCAGCAGATGCGCGATTTCTTCAAACTCGCACGCGGCGGCGACGTCGAGAATGTCGTAGCCACGATAGTGCAGGTCGTTGCCGCTACGGCCGACAGTGCACAGCGCGGTGTTGCCGGCGGCAGTACCGCTCAACGCGACGGATTTCTTCGGCTTGAAGCCACCAGCGGTGGCGGCAGGGGTCTCGCTCATGTTGTCTCCTTAGGGTCTTGTAGGGCGTGATCGGCGTTGCGCGTGACGCCTATTTCTTTTTGGCGGCGAACAGCGCATCGAGCTTGTTTTCGAAGGCGTGATAGCCGATGCGGTCGTACAGCTCGGCACGCGTCTGCATCAGGTCGATCACGTCTTTCTGGTGGCCATCGCGGCGCACCGCAGTGTATACGGCCTCTGCAGCCTTGTTCGCCGCGCGGAACGCCGACAGCGGGTAGAGCTGGATGCCGACTCCAACCGACGCCAACTCCTCGCGGGTGAACAGCGGCGTGGCGCCGAATTCGGTGATGTTCGCCAGCACCGGCACGTTCAGCGCGTCGACGAAGCGCTTGTACGTCGGCAGGTCGTAGGCGGCTTCAGCAAAGATCGCATCGGCGCCGGCTTCCGCACAGGCCACGGCACGTTCGATCGCAGCGTCCACGCCTTCGGCCTGGATCGCGTCGGTGCGTGCGATCAGGAAGAAGTCCGGGTCGGTCTTGGCATCGGCTGCTGCCTTAACGCGGTCGATCATCTCGCCCTGGGTCACGATCTCCTTGCCCGGGCGGTGGCCGCAGCGCTTGGCGCCGACTTGGTCCTCGATATGGCAGGCCGCGGCGCCGGCCTTGATCAGGCTCTTGATCGTCCGCTCGATGTTGAACGCGCTCGGGCCGAAGCCGGTGTCGATGTCGACCAGCAATGGTAGGTCGCAGACGTCGGTGATGCGGCGAACGTCGACTAGCACGTCGTCCATCGTATTGATGCCCAGATCCGGCAAGCCGAGCGAGCCGGCAGCGACGCCGCCGCCGGACAGGTAGATCGCCTTGAACCCGGCTCGCTTGGCCAGCAGTGCGTGGTTGGCGTTGATGGCCCCGATGACCTGCAGCGGTTTTTCGGCGGCGAGGGCGGCGCGGAAGCGCGCACCGGCAGAGGCGGTCATGTTGTTCTCCTGAATTCGGTTGGGCCGGTCGTGCCGGCGGGTTCATTGATCAAACGGCGTGCCAAACTCCGAGCGACGCCGGTCGGTGTCCAAG
>Ga0256309_1000346_pt1 | contig 10390 bp, 12 predicted proteins | sample ColtaT_FD_183678 | JGI IMG/M metagenome (GOLD analysis project Ga0256309, IMG submission 183678) | Metatranscriptome of freshwater microbial communities from Columbia River, Oregon, United States - Colum_Colum_RepA_8d (Metagenome... | ecosystem: Environmental > Aquatic > Freshwater > River...
GAAGTCTTCACAACTCCCGAACGAATGGAACAGTACCGCCGCGAAACCCCGCTGGGACGCAATGGCAACGCTGACGAAGTGGCATCAACGGTCTTGTTTCTCGTGAGTGATGCTGCTCGCTTCGTGACGGGAGCGTTGCTCGACATCAACGGCGGACGTTTTTTGCGATAGTCGGTTCGTGTTCAGCGAACGCTGTCGCTGCTACTGTTCGCTTTCCGAACAAACGCATTGTTCGGCAGGATTGTCTCAGACGAGGGTTGATTAGCCGGAACGCGCTAGCGTCCGGTTCCCGGTGACTTCACTGAACCGGATGCTATCGCGTTCCGCGCTAATAGTTTTCAACCATACCTAGGCTGTGGAGAGTCGTGAGAGTCACACTGAAGAGAATTCGTTTTGTGAATTGAAGGAGTCGATCATGAAAGTTGGCCCAGGAAAAGGCGGAGATAAAAAGGGAGTCAAGTTCCCCGGCTTGGTGAAAAAGCTGGAAGAAGCCGCCGCCAAGAAAGCCCCGAAGGGCGAGCAAGGCGGAGCGGGAATGCCGTTCGGATTCGGCATGGGGAAGAAGAAGTAAAGGTCAGCACAAAAGAGGGAATTGGTCGTTGGTGATTGATCATTGTTCATTTGAGGGCCTCAATGGCAAATGATCGATGATCAATCACCAACGACCAATTCTTTGACTCTCGAACAGATCGTGCTGCGGAGCGTCCGCCTTAAGGCACAAGCACGATCTTGCCGGTGAGTGTCCCCTGCTTTTGCAGCGTGTTTCCTTCTTGCAGGCGATGCGATTCAGCCGCATCGGAAAGCGTCATCGTGCGACCGATTAGCGGGTGCCAGCCTCCGTTCTCGAAGAGAGCGTTGATCGCCTCGCCGCAGACTCGTTGCTCTTCTGCAGTCGCGTTGAACATCGCAAAGCCGCTCAGTCGCAGGTCTTTTACGTAGAACGGGCCGTTCGGAAATTCCGGACGCGCACTTCGCCCAGCCATCAGGATCACTCGACCTCGCGGTGACATCAGACCAAACGTCCGGTCCAGGTTTGCTGGCGGTTGAGTTTCATACCAAACATGCAGTCCGCCGTTTGCCTGAGTAAACGCCTTGATGCTGTCGTCGAGCGTTGCCGAGTGGTAGTCGAGCACGCAGTCCGCCCCCCAGCTTTCACACAGTGCCTGCTTGTCGGCGCTCCCGACTGTCGCAATCACCTTCGCGCCCGCGGCCTTCGCTAACTGAATGACCGCCGAGCCAACTCCGCCGGTCCCTCCGTTAACAAAGACCACTTCGCCCGACTTAAGTCCTGCGTTGAGAAACAACCCCAGGTGAGCGGTGATGCCCGTCAGCGCTCCGGCAGCCGCTTGAGCGTCAGTCATCTTGGCCGGAGTCCCATACAACCACTTTTCATCCACGGCGGCGTACTCGGCGAATGAGCCTTGTCGGCCAAACAAGCTCTGGTTGCTTCCCCAAACTCGATCACCCACTTTGAAACGGGTAACGGCCACGCCACACTTCTCAATCGTCCCTGCGACGTCGCATCCAATGATATAGGGAAACGAGCTGGCCATCTTCGCAATGCCCGCTCGTATGTAAGTGTCGATCGGATTGACGGAGACTGCGCCGACTTTCACCAGAACTTCGTTCGGCCCTGGTTCCGGCGTCGGCAGATCGCCGTACTCGATGACGTCGGGGGTACCAATTTGGCGAATAAAGGCTGCTTTCACGAGAGATGGCTCCTTGTAAGTAGATATTCAGGCTGAAATCAAAATGTAGTGCGGGTGCGACTGGCGAGTTCACCATGAGATTGAGTTTTTCAAACTATGTCACGTCAGCGGATTGTTGTCGACAATGGACTCACTCGCTGCCAAATGAAACGAAACAGAGCTCAAACGTGCTTTTCGTTTGAAGCATTCTTGGGGCTCGACTTTATCGGCAATAGGAAGCCAATTCGCGAGCTGGCGTAACTCTCACCCCCGTTGCCTTGCCGTTCATTCGCTGGTCGATACTCTTAGCCCACTTCGCTTCGCAGCCAGTCATCTAATGGAAAGGCACCTCGATGCGCGATTTTGAATATGAAGCTCCAACGACATTGTCAACCGCGCTGGAACTCGCGGCCAAGTACAATGGCACCTCGCGGTTCATGGCCGGTGGAACTGATCTCATCGACCAAGTCCGAGTCGGACGAATGAGCCCGGACGTCCTCATTGACGTCAAAAAGCTCCCCGAGTTGAACGTTCTGCAACACGACTCCAATGGCTTACGGCTTGGTGCGGCGGTCCCGTGTTATCAGGTCTACGGACATTGTGGCATCGTCTCCGATTACTCCGCTTTGGCCGATAGCTGCCGCATCATCGGCGGCGTCCAAATTCAAAGCCGAGGTTCCGTTGGTGGCAACCTCTGCAACTCCGGACCAGCGGCAGACTCGACACCATCTTTGATCGCACTTGGCGCGATGGCCGTCATTTCCGGGCCAAAAGGGACTCGCTCTGTGCCGGTTGAGGACTTCTGCACCGGCCCCGGTAAGAACGTCTTGCAGCCTGGTGAGATATTGGTCGAACTGAAATTCCCCGCGCGGGTGGCCAACAGCGGCTCACACTACCGTCGCTTTATTCCTCGCAACGAAATGGACATCGCGGTCGTCGGTGTCGGTGCCTCGGTTGTCTTGAATGACGCGAAGGACCAGTTCGTCTCGGCCCGCATTGCACTCGGTGCAGTCGCGGCCACCCCCTTGTTCGCAAAGGCCGCGAGCAATGGACTCGCCGGTCAGCCCGTCAACGATGATTCAATCGCCAAGGCGGCAGCAGCGGCTCGCGCAATCGCCACTCCGATCGACGATATGCGCGGCACCAAAGAATTCCGCCTGCACATTACTGGAGTGTTGGTTGAACGTGTCTTGAAAGCCGCCATCGCACGAGCGAAAGGCGAACACGTCGATTGCAAAGTCGGTCACTAACCGTAGAGCAGGCGACTCGCCTGCTTTCGATTCCAACGAACATTCTCAATCACAGGCGAGCCGCCTGTGCTACGCATGAGAGGATCAAACAAATGGCCAAGAAACGCGTTGTCACAGCCACACTCAACGGCAACCAAACGGAGTTTCTCTGCGAACCACGTCAAACTTTGCTCGAAGTTTTGAGAGACTCCTTGGACCTCACAGGTACGAAGGAAGGCTGCTCAAACGGTAACTGCGGAGCATGCACCGTGCTTCTCAATGGCCGACCGGTCAACAGTTGCCTTGTGCTAGCGGTTGAAGCCGAAGGGACCAGCGTTCAAACGATCGAAGGTGTTGCCACTGCCGAAGGGCTCGATCCAATCCAGAAGGCTTTCCTCGAAGGAGCCGCGTTGCAATGCGGCATCTGCACACCGGGCTTCATCATGTCGAGCAAAGCGCTGCTCGCTCAGAACCCAAAGCCGACCGAAGACGAAATCCGATTCTTCCTCGCCGGCAATCTCTGTCGCTGTACCGGCTACGACAAGATCGTGCGAGCCGTCCAAGACGCCTCCCAACAATGGCAGGACCAATACATGAAAACCTGCCACGAAAAGGGTTGCCATTGACCCCGTGTGTGCGACCAGAATCGAGTCCTTTGTTTCCCGAAACATGGAACGGTCAGGAGTCTAGACCATGTCGGTAGCTCTCATTCCGGGCACTTATCGTGACGGCCGAATTGAACTTGATGCGACGGTCGATTGGCCGGAGGGTCGGCGAGTCTCCGTTTTGTCAAAGCCGGAGACGATTGGCCTTCGAGAAGAGGATTGGCCTGACACACCGGAGAACCGTGAGAAGATTCTGGCCCTGATGGATGCGGTCGAACCATTGGACTTGTCGGAAGAGGACGAGGCTCGCATCGCAGCCGTCCATAGCGAAATGAAAACCAAATCCATTGAGGCAATGCGGCAGTTGATGGGACTCCAACCATGAAGCGGTATTTATTGGATACCGGAATCGCGAGCGATTATGTCAACCGCCGACACGGAGTCTTTGAAAAGGCGAGTGACGTCGTGCGATGCGGCTCTCGAATCGGCGTCTGTGTGCCAGTGGCTGGCGAACTCTTGGCTGGTATCGAACTCAGCGATACTCGCGAACGCAACATGGAGCGACTCCTCCGCTCCCTGAAGTCGTTGCACATCTGGCCGTATGAATTTGCCGCCGCAAAAGAATTTGGAAGGCTTGTATCCGTCCTCAAACGAGCCGGTCGAACGATGCAACAAATCGACGTGCAAATCGCGGCAATCGCTTTCATTTTGGGTGACTGCACCGTCGTCAGCAAAGACAGCGACTTGTTCGCCGTGCCAGGACTAAGTGTCGAAAACTGGGCAATGAGTTGAGGTCTCGAATGCCATCCAAGCCAACACGCTCAACAATTGAGGAGTTCGAGGAGGTCGATGGCATTACCTATCAGTGGGATCGTCCTGATCCCACGATCCTGCGGCGGTTCATTATGGGAGTCACTTTTATCCAATTCGGCGTCATCTTTGGGTTGGTCATTCCTGCGATGTTTGGCCAAGCGATTCAGCAGCAAGGTCCATTTCCGGTTGAGATCGTCTTTTTCTTTGGTCTGTTTGTGCTGATCAGTGTTGTCCCGACTTACTTTGGTTTACGGAAAGGGCTTCCCGAACGAGTGACTCTCAGACGCGATTCGATTCGTTACGATCCCGGTCGGCAAAGCTCTTTGAGCCTTTGGGCCAACCCGTGGTTCATGATGAAGTACAACGATCCTTCAGAAGCGTTCGCAAAACTCTTTCGGCGACGCAAGGTGATTGAGTTAGCAAAAACTGAAGTTGGGCGTGTCGTATTGGATCGCGCTGGCGAGCGGCAGCGGCTTTACTTTGATCATGGTGCAGATCGCGTTGAGATTGGCGAATCGTTAAGGGAACCCGAGCGCGAGTGGCTCGCAACGGTGATTCAAGAATGGCAAACCGGTCAGTAAGTTTATGGAAACTGTTTACCTCGAAACCACGATCATCAGCTACTTAACCGCGTGGCGGAGTCAACAAACCGTCATGGCCGGACGGCAGGATGAAACTCGCGATTGGTGGGACAATCATCGGTCTCGATACGAGTTGTTCACATCGCAACTTGTTCTGGAAGAGGCCACTCGTGGTGATCCTGTGGCCGCAAAACGTCGTCTTGAAATCTTGATTGGCATTCCTCTCTTGGCACAATCCAAGGGAATAGATGTGTTGGCCGAGCGGTTGAAGGTCGGCATCTCATTACCTACTAAAGCAGAATACGATGCCTTCCACATTGCCGTCGCGGCAGTGCATGGCATGGATTATTTATTAACCTGGAATTGTCGGCACATCGCCAATGTGAAACATCGCTCGACCATTGAGTCGATCTGCCGATCCGCAGGCTTTGAACCACCTCTGATTTGCACCCCCGCAGAATTGATGGAGGATTAACATGACTGGCGATCCAGTTTTGAATGAGATTTACCGAATTCGCGCGGAACTGTCCGATCAATTCCAGGGCGATGTCCATGCACTTGGCCGTTACCTGCGCGAGCAACAATCGGCGAGTGGTGCGACCGTCGTGACGCGATCACCCAAGCCAGTCAAGATGGGAGTCGTTCACAATCCTCGCTTGGATGTCGATCGCATCCGCGATAATACGCCTGCGACAACTCCTGGTATTACCGTCGCTCAGTAAAACGGTTGGTCCTCAATTCACGCCATTCTGAACATAGAACAAAGGAAAACTCACATGGCCACAGCCACGAAATACAAAGTCATCGGCACTCGTCCAATTCGTCATGACGGCGTTGATAAAGTCACCGGCCGTGCTCGATACGGAGCCGACACGAAGATCCAAGGAATGCTTTACGCGGCGATGCTGCGTAGCCCGCACGCTCATGCGAAGATTAAGTCGATCGACGTCTCCAAGGCGAAGGTGTTACCGGGAGTACGGGCGATTGTGACCTCGGCGGACTTGCCAGATCCAGGGAATCGGATTGCTCAACTGGGCGAGGGTGCCGTTTGCATGTCGCATCTGTCTCAGAATGTTTTGGCTCGCGACAAAGTCCTTTACAAAGGTCACGCGATTGCCGCTGTTGCGGCTGACAACATTCACATCGCTGAGGAAGCCGTGAAGCTGATTGCCGTCGAATACGAAGTGCTACCAGCGCTACTCGATGTCCGAAAGGCGATGGAACCGACCGCGATCGTGCTCAACAGCGATGTCCGCCTTGAAGAAGTCGGAGCGGGGACGATCGGCGACACGCCAACCAACGTGGCAAAACATTATCACTTTGAGAAGGGGAACCTCGCCGACGGCTTTGCGAAAGCGAAAGTCATCGTCGAGCGAGAATTCACAACTGGCACCGTCCATCAAGGCTATATCGAGCCTCACGCCGCGACAGCCGTTTGGAATGCAGACGGACGCATTACCGTTTGGTGCTGCACTCAGGGAACGTTTACGGTTCGCCAACAATGCGCGGAGTTGCTCGGCGTTCCACTGGGAAGCATCAAGGTCGTACCGACGGAAATCGGAGGCGGTTTCGGTGGAAAGATTTCCGTGTACCTGGAACCGGTTGCGTGCGCTTTGGCAAAGAAAAGCGGCAAACCGGTAAAGGTGGTCATGGATCGAGCCAGCGTGCTGGAAGCCACCGGACCGACTCCCGCGTCGTATATGAAGATCAAGATCGGAGTCGACGGCGAGGGGAAGATCACCGCAGGTGACGCCTACATGGCCTTCGATGCCGGAGCGTTTCCCGGTTCACCGATCGGCATGGCGGCGATGTGTGCCTTCGCTTGCTACGACGTGCCGAACGGTGTCGTTGATGGGTACGACGTCTGCGTGAACAAGCCGCGATCGAATGCCTATCGCGCGCCCGGAGCCACCATCGGTGCGTTTGGTGTCGAAACCATCATTGACGAGATTTGCGAAAAGCTCGGTATCGATCCGCTGGAATTCCGCTTAAAGAACGCGGCCAAAGAAGGGACTCGCCGAGTCGATGGCCCTGTCTTTCCTCGCATCGGCATGTGGGAAACAACGGACGCACTCAAGAAAGGAAGCCATTACACGTCACCGCTGCCTGCACCGAAGGCTGGTGGGAAAGTTGGCCGCGGCGTCGCTTCAGGCTTCTGGTTCAACTGCGGCTTGAAGAGCTCCGCAACCGCAACCGTTAATACGGACGGCAGCGTCTCGCTTGTCGAAGGTTCAACAGACATCGGTGGGTCGCGAGCGAGTCTCGCCATGCAACTTGCTGAAACACTCGGCCTCACTGCAACCGATATCAATCCGAGCGTCGTCGACACTGACAGTGTCGGATACACGGACGTCACCGGCGGTAGCCGTGTCACGTTCGCAACGGGCATCGCCTGCCACGAAGCGGGACTCGACATCAAACGCCAAATGATTCAACGCGCTGCCGTTCTGTGGGATGTTGATCCAGCGAAAGTCACCTACTGCGTCGATACAGCAACTCTCAACGGTCCCGACGGCAAGTCGATCACATTTAAGGCACTCGCCGAACAGGTCAATCACTGCGGCGGCCCGGTCATCGGCCGAGGTTTCTCCAGCGAAGCGAATCAAGGGGGAGCTTTCGGCACTCATTGCGTCGATGTCGAAGTTGATCCGGAGACCGGCAAGACTCAAATCTTGCGATACACGATCGCGCAAGATTGTGGCACGGCGATCCATCCCAGCTACGTCGAAGGCCAATTACAGGGCGGTGCCGTGCAGGGCATCGGCTGGGCACTCAACGAAGAATACTTCTATGACGACAAGGGTGTGATGCGCAATTCGAGCTATCTCGATTACCGCATCCCAACCTGCTACGACGTCCCGATGATCGAGACTTTGATCGTCGAAGTCCCCGACCCCGAACATCCATTCGGCGTCCGAGGCGTCGGCGAAGTCCCCATCGTCCCACCGCCAGCAGCTATCGCCAACGCCATCGCTCACGCCACGGGCGTCCGCATGGAGAAATTGCCGATGTCGCCGCCGAACTTGCTGAAAGAGATTCTGGCGAAGAAGTAACGCGGCGAAGCGACAAAAACGTAGGCGAGTCGCTCCTGCGACTCGCATTCCGAAATTTGGCTGATTCCCAATGTTGCCATTCACTGTCATTGATCGCGTCACGGAAATCTCAGTCGCAGGAGCGACTGAGCTACGTCCTTGGCCGCCGTTCTCAACTCATCAGCTCGCGCGAAAAAACAACAACCTCACCGACAACCTTGTAAGCGACTGTCCGAGGAGCGTGCGTGCCAGGCGGGAGCCGGCCTGACTCAACTTTATCGTAGGCAGCGCATGGGACTGACCATCTATTACGATTGGAAAGCCAGAATCGACTTAGCATCAGCGCGTCGCATGATTAAGAAATTTCGAACCCTGGCGCTCAAGCTGCCGTTCGACGAAGTCACTGACATCTTTGAACAAGACCCGCCTGATGGCGACTCGGCATTTCAGCCTTACGAACATTCCGCCCGCCGAGGCACGTTGTATCTTCCTCGCAAACGTGCCGACGGAGAGGAAGAAACGGTTCGCGTTCCGGCACGGCATGCCCTGTTCTTTTCCGTCCGAGTTCAAGGAGCTGAATGTGCTCCTATTGGCTTGGCGAGCCATCCGCCGGTCGTTGTGCATCGCGAAGATGTTATCGAACGTAACAAGGATGGTTCAGAACATGGACGTCGGCTGGGACAGGGCGATCACCTCGAGTTTCCGACTAGACGAGGCGGTTGTTATTCCTGGCATTCATTCTGCAAAACTCAATATGCCGGTCTCCCAAAACTGGGCGGCGAAGCGAACTTCCTCAAGTCCCATCTTTCGCTGATTGAATTGCTCGACCAAATTCAAGCGGCTGGCGTGAAGGTTCGGATTCGCGATGACTCCCGGTACGCAAAGCATCGCGATGTGAATCGTTTGCTGCGTTCCTTGCGGGACTGGGACGCCATTGTTGCAAAGCTCGTTGGAAACCTGGGCGACGCGCTGGGAGATGAATCGGGGGTGCTGCTCGCTCCCATCAAGGACCGACCTGACTTCGAGCACCTTGAGGCCAAGGGAATCAGCTTTCTAAGGAAGATGGCTGCGAGGCAGCGCAGGAGGAAGAAGGATACGTCGTAAACTGGGTGGCAGTGCGTCGCGCGAAACAGGGCCAAATCTGAAATCCGCTGACCCCGCAGGCGTGGCCGAGGTCGTCCATGAATGACATCCAAAGCGACCACATCCAACCGCCACCGAAGAAGACGCAAGGCCAAACCAAACCGGCGAAGTAGCTAGGTATTTTTGCAATGAGAAGGCTCGAACGAACCGACGCTGGAATCGATTTCGTCAAACTCCTGGCTGATCACTCGGCGAGAAAGGGAATTGCTGAATACAGCGAGAGCGCAATCAAACAATTCGGCGACGAAATTCAGCGTAGCCTGACTACAACCGCAACAGCAGATCATCGCGTTCGAGGTCTGCGCGCGGAGGCTTTGTTTTTAGCCGTAGTCGCTGGGATCGGTAAGGTGTCACTCATCAAGGCCGAAGACAATGGCTGTGTCTATTTCACAGGAGACGACGTTCTGGTCCCTGATTTCCGTGTTATCCCGTCAGATGACAATCAAACTCTGATCGAGGTAAAGGCACATCGTCTTGACGGCTCGTTTGGGAAGTACTTCAGGCTTTCGCATAATTACATCCAAAAACTGCGTGAATACGCTGCTCGGACGAAAACGGTGCTTCGAATTGCAATCTTCTGGGAGGAACATCGGCTGTGGACGCTCAACCGAGTCGAGGCATTTACGGAAGGGATAAGCGGGGAACGCCAGTGGAGCATTAGCTTCGCACGCGCTCTGGCGACTAATGAGATGGCGCTGCTTGGCGACTGTGAGATTGCGACTCGTGCACCGCTTCGTTTCCGCGTACTCATTGATCCTGAAAAATCCGATTCAATTCCGCCTGGAAGTAGTGGTTCGTTCAAAATGGTGCTTGCCGGGGTGCAATTGCTGTCACAAAACCGAGTACTCAGCGACCTCTCCGCACAAATCGCATGGAAACTACTCTGGCACGGAAGATGGGAAGAAATTCGGCAGGACTTTCATTATGAAGGCGAGCAGCTTCTTTGGGTGGATCATGTGTTTGCACCGCCAGAATGGGATGAAGGTGAATCAGATCCGGCCGCACCTGTGATGATTGGATCCCTCAGCGAAATGATTTCCAATGCTTACCTCAGTGGCGCTGAGCATACGATCCACACTACAGCCACGGACGACATTTTACAGCCCGGTTACATGGGCAATTTCATTCCGGCTGACTTCGTTTCACTTAATCTCGATTTACCTCTCTTCGTTTTTATTCTTCAGCCTAACTTCGAGTTTCAAGAGGCCAAGCAGGATCAATCCCTGCCCGACCATCGTTGAGTGATGCGCTTGGCCGTGGCAGCCAGCCGTTACTCAAGGCATCATATTTGATGACTCA
>Ga0256309_1000361_pt1 | contig 10226 bp, 13 predicted proteins | sample ColtaT_FD_183678 | JGI IMG/M metagenome (GOLD analysis project Ga0256309, IMG submission 183678) | Metatranscriptome of freshwater microbial communities from Columbia River, Oregon, United States - Colum_Colum_RepA_8d (Metagenome... | ecosystem: Environmental > Aquatic > Freshwater > River...
ACACTGCGCGATCCGAATGGGCGTATCGCCGACGATCAAATTTTGTCTGGCTCACAGTCAATTTCTGCGAAAGGGATTCCGGGCATCTGGTCTGTCGTTTTAGAAGGAGTCGATGGTCGACCGTTCGGCGGCGTCCAACTCGGCCTTGCTCCTCCGCTTTCGCCATATCTTGCAGATGCTCCGGAACGATTGCTGAAAGATCGTTAAGAGTTTTACGTTATGCATTTCAGAAACTGGGATCACTTCATCGAGTGCGGTGAATGTGACAGCAAGCGATGTTTGCTCAACAATTCTCAACCGCTAGACTCCGCGCTCATTTCAAGGTTCTTCAAGGACGATTTGCATGAGCGATGACACGCTATCCGCAGTGACCAATACTATTCCCAATGATTTACGTTTGGTGCCACACACTCCCGAATGGTTTGAGTCATTGCGGGAAACGCTTGGCGAAGCGGCATGTCGACAACTCGGCTTTTATGTCATTCCGCCAGAATGGATGCTGTCTGTTGTAATCCCGGTCTACAACGAAAAGGACCATTGGAGGTCGCTGCTTGAGCGAGTGAAAGCAGTCCCGATTCGCAAAGAGATTGTGATGATCGACGACTGTAGTCGCGACGGAACTCGCGAGCAGCTAAAGGAGTTTCAAGCGGCGATCGAAGCGTTACCGACCGATCCCTGGAACCGATTTCGCTTCGTTTATCACGAAAAGAACCGTGGCAAGGGGGCTGCTGTCCGCACAGGTTTTCAATCAGCCACCGGGGATGTTGTCATCATTCAAGACGCGGACCTCGAATACGATCCGTCAGAGTACCCGCGCTTGTTGGGGCCGATCGTTGAAGGAAAAGCGGATGTCGTCTTCGGAAGCCGCTTTTTGGGAGACCAGCCGCATCGAGTGCTTTATTACTGGCACTATCTGGGCAACAAATTTTTGACAACGCTTTCGAATTGCTTTACGAACCTCAACCTCACCGACATGGAGACTTGCTACAAGGTCTTCACTCGCGAAGTGCTGCAACAGATCGTTCCCGTCTTGAAGCAAGAACGATTTGGCATCGAACCGGAAATCACCGCCAAGGTCGCTCGTCGTCGCTTCCGTATCTTCGAGATGTCGATCAGCTACTCCGGTCGCACTTACGATCAAGGCAAGAAGATCGGTTGGCGTGACGGTTTTAAAGCTCTTTGGTGCATCGTCCGCTACGGAATTGCAGACTGATCCAATCGCGAAATCGAATTGCGAACATATTGACGTTACTTCGTATCGCTGGAATAGCCATCGCATTTTCGAACTGGCTGCGGCGGATACTTTCTCCAGCGAGAATCACTCTGGGAAAGTAAACACATCAAGAAGCGAGATCCTTTGCCGGACACAACTTGTCGTAGATGACGACAAGTCTCGCAAAGACTTTGAGCCGGATTCATCAGATACGCCTCAACGTGCGACTTATGATTCTGTGAATTAGAAAATTCCCAGTTGATCCTTGGCCTCGTCGGTCATGCGGTCTGGTGTCCACGGCGGTGACATCACGAGCTTGATCTCCGCCTCATCGACATCTCGCAATCGTTCGAGTGCCATCTTCGACTGTTGCACGATCTGAGGTCCAGCCGGACAAGCGGGGCTGGTTAAAGTCATCTCAACATAGATTTTCTTGTCGTCGCGATTGACCGAATACACCAAGCCGAGGTCAACAATATTGACCATCAATTCTGGGTCGATCACTTGCTTGAGCGCCTCGATCAATCGAATGTCGTCATCTGCTCCGGGCTCGGGTGTTGGAACTGCATCGCCGCTGGCTGAGACGGCAGAGACCACTGGAATGTCATTACCAGCGACAGCTCGCGGAACTGTGGATTCGGCGGTCGGTGACGGTGGCAACTTTGCCCCGGCAGGGCCGACAAAGACTTCACCGTCGCGAACCTGAACTGCGAATATCGGTATTGCTCGCGTCGCAGGCATGCACAGCGCATTGCCGGTCTTCAAATCGAACTTCGCCCCGTGACGCGGACAGGCAATCGTACCGTCGATCACCGGCCCGTCGGTTAGCGGTTGGCCGTCGTGCGAACAAACATCTTCCACCGCAAAAAAATCATCGCCGACTCGCACCAGCAACGCTGGCACATCATCCACAATAATCGACTTTCGCCCATTCGGCGGAACTTCAGTAACAGCGGCGACTCGTTCAAACGTGGGCATGAAACTCTCAATTCAATTTCACAAGACCTCAAGCACGCGTCCCCAACGGAACAAACCCATTTTGGGTGACTTCGCGCGGGACTAGTGGGCCAATTCGATGAGCCAAATAACTGGGTAATAGATGATGAAGAAGGAGACGACCAACCATGACGGCGGGTAAGGAATGAAATACTCGATGATGATCTGCACGAACTCAAATAGTGCCAAGTACACAACTAAGACAACGACTATGGATATCGTCCAGTTAGTGGTTCGTCCGTCGGACTTGTGTTTTTCGGTCATGTGCCGATTCCCAGCTTTCGCTCGACCGCTTGATTGAGTGTCTCACGAACAAGCTCAACAGGAATACGATCGGAAACGATTTGCAGGAAGCCTTGAACGATGACGTGCATCGCCTCGAACTCCGACAGTCCGCGAGCCATGCAATAGAAAATCTGTTCGCGATCGACCCGGCCTGCGGTTGCACCGTGAGTACAACGCACGTCGTCGGCTTCGATTTCGAGTCCGGGGATTGCGTCGACTCGACATGTGTCTGACAACATGAGCGCGTCGTTGCGTTGATAGCCGTCGGTCTTCTGGGCTTCGGGCGCGACCTTGATCATGCCTCGCCATACGACTCGTGCGCGATCGCGGATTACGTCTTTGTAGAGCAAGTCACTGCGAGTATCCGGCGCGTTGTGCCATTGCTGAGTGTAGTACGACAGAACTTGCCGATTCGTCGCGAACGTCACTCCGTTGACTTGCGCCTCGGCCCCGCGTCCGTCGAGATGCACGTCCTGGTGAATGTGAGCCAGCTTGGCTCCCAGTCCGCCGACCGTCCACTGCAACATGCCGTTCGATTCGACTCGCCCCGCTTGATGCGCGAAGTGCCACGTCTTGTCATTCCAGTTCTGCAATTGGACGTATCTCAGTCGAGCCTCTTTGCCGAGGATGAGTTCGACCGCGCCGACATGCAGTCCGGCGGCATCGGGCGTTGCGGAGGATGTTTCTTCGAGCAACGTGGCACTTGCTCCGTCTTCAAGGATGACGAGCGTGTGGCTGAAGTCCGCCGCCCCGGGTGCGCTCAGCCCGATCAAGCTGTTGAGCGGCTCATCAATCGACACGCCTCGCGGCACGAACAGCACCGTTCCGCCAGTCCAAAACGCCGCGTGCCAACTCGCAAACCGATCTCGCCGCGCCTGCACTCCGCGCTTGCCAAAGTACGGCTCCAGTTTCTCGCGATGTTCCACCAACAGCGTGCTCAGATCACCGAACAGAACGCCTTGCTTGGCGTATTTCTCATCGAGCGTTGCTCGTGTCGTGTGCCCATCGACTTGAGTCACCATCCCGGCGAACTCCGCACGATCCTGCATCAACGATCCGAATGTTGCCGCTTCGGATGGCTCAGAGCGGACATGAAACTGGTCCGGTCGAAACGTGCGCGTCTCGACCCGCTTCCATTCCTCCGGGTCCAGCGGCACGGCGAGATGATCTTGATACTGCTCATACGCCTTGCGGCGCGCACCCACGATCCAATCGGGTTCGTTCCGAGATTCGAGAAATGCCTCAAATGCGGTGCGGCTAAAGCCTGTCACGATATCAGTCATTGTTAATGTCATAGTTTTTCTTGTTTCATGCAGAATTGAACCACAAAGGCACGACGGCACTAAGAACGCAATTCTGACCTTTGTGTCGTCGTGCCTTTGTCGTTTCTCAATTCAACAATTCGATTGCCAGTCCATCCAACTCCGCCCGATATCGCAGTCCCGGTGAGCCAGTGGCGATTAAGGCTTCGCGGATCGGACCGGTGATTTCGGCGATGGTTGCCTTGCGTGCCTCGACGATTTCCTTCGTGTCGATTGGCTGCAACGTCCCGCCCGTTGGGCGAGCTTGCAGGACGTGAGTCGTCCAGTCGATCACTTCGGAGTTGTCGTAGGTTGGGACTCTGTCCCGACCGCGTTCGTCGGGATGAATTGGGGCGGGATGGAATCCCAACCTACAAAATCGGACTTTGGCTCGGATCAGGTATTTCCCCAAAACGATGTCTAAACCGGTTTCTTCCTTCGCTTCTCGAATCGCTCCGTCGTCGAACGGTTCGCCCACTTCGACCCCTCCCGACGGCGTGCGGTAGGCTCCGAGCGGATAGCTCGGTTTGCGAATCACCACAATGTTTCGCTCGTCATCGACGATTACGAGCGTCACGTCGTGGCAGCGTCCCTTCTTTTGCCCCAGTCGAACAACGCTGAGTTGATGGGGCGTCATCTGGTACTCTCGCGCGATCTCAACCGGTGTGCCGTAGCGTTGTTCGACATCTTGGATGATTTCGGTGGATACGTACATGTTTGATGTCTGGTGAAACTACACGAAAACCGGATGTAGTGGCCGTTTGGCTGGTTGGCCAGAGAGCATACCTTTGGCGCTAAGGTCCAGCCAATGCACCCCTTCCCCGCTGCCAATCAATTCGTAGTGATTCCGTTGTTCGGTTGTCGCATCGGAAAGTCGCCATGACCATACCAGCGGAACGCTGATGCGACGACCATCAACCAAAGTCGAGACGATTTCTTCATCAGTCACGTCGATCGACGAGATTCGTGGATCATTCTGTGCCGCAATGCTCATCCCACACCTCACTGATTTGGTCGAAATGCTCGACTATAGTCCTTCAGATTCGATTGAGTTCCTTTGGGCTGAAAACATTATTGGAACTCAGTTCGACTGGCTGTAACCAAAACTTGCAAACGCTGCGATCTCGCTGAACGTGAACGTGTCGAGGCTCACCACAATCAAAACTAAAAAAGAACAACCGATACGGGCCGCCGATCCCTGAAACGGTTGGCATAGTTTTGCCCCTTAGCGTCCATGCTCTTGGCGAGCGTTGCTACGGTCTAGCCCACGCTGCCTTCCATTTGCAGTTCGATGAGGCGGTTCATTTCGACGGCGTATTCCATCGGCAGTTCCTTGACGAGCGGCTCGATGAAGCCGGTCACGATCATGGCCGATGCTTCTGCTTCGGTCATGCCGCGGCTCATGAGATAGAAGAGTTGCTCTTCGCCGATCTTAGAGACGCTCGCTTCGTGCTCGATCGAAATCTGGTCGTCTTCGGCTTCGATGTACGGGTACGTGTCGCTGCGGCTTTTGCTGTCGAGGATCAACGCGTCACAGACGACGTTGGATTTGCAGTTGGCTGCACCTTTTTCGACTTTGACCAAGCCGCGATAGCTGGCTCGACCGCTCCCTTTCGAGATGCTCTTCGAGACGACGCGACTCGACGTGTTTGGGGCGCAGTGAACCATCTTCGCACCGGCGTCTTGATGCTGGCCGTTGTTCGCGAACGCGATTGACAGCGTCTCGCCGCGAGCCCCTGGTTCCATCAAGTAGATGGCGGGGTACTTCATCGTCAGCTTCGATCCGAGGTTACCGTCCACCCATTCCATCAGTGAATCGCCGTAGGCCATTGCTCGCTTGGTGACGAGATTGAAGACGTTGTTCGACCAGTTTTGGATTGTCGTGTAACGGAACCGACCGCCTCGTTTGACGACGATCTCGACGACCGCTGAGTGCAGGCTGTCGCTACTGTATGTCGGAGCGGTGCAGCCTTCGACGTAATGCGCCGAAGCCCCTTCATCTACGATGATCAGCGTCCGCTCGAACTGTCCCATGTTCTCGGAATTGATGCGGAAGTACGCCTGCAACGGGAAGTCGATCTTCACTCCCGGTGGTACGTAGATGAACGACCCACCCGACCAGACGGCTGAATTGAGGGCTGCAAACTTATTGTCGTTCGGCGGGATGATCTTGCCGAAGTATTCGCGGAACAGGTCCGGATGATCTCGCAACGCCGAGTCGGTGTCGGTGAAGATCACGCCCTGCTTTTCGAGGTCTTCCTGCAGACTGCCGTAGATGACCTCCGATTCGTACTGAGCCTTCACGCCGGCAAGATATTTCTTCTCGGCCTCTGGGATGCCCAGCCGGTCGTATGTCTTGCGGATGTCGTCGGGCACGTCTTCCCAACTCTTCTCCAGATTGGCTGCCGCCTTCATGTAGTAGAAGATGTTTTGGAAGTCGATCTCCTCCAAATCACCACCCCAATGCGGCATCGGCTTTTCGAAGAATGTTTCGAGCGAACTGATGCGGAAGTCCCGCATCCACTTCGGCTCCTTCTTTAATTCGGAGATCTGATAAACGATCTCACGATCAAGGCCGCGACGGCTCTTAAAAACATAGTTGTCGGTCGAGTCGTGGAACCCGAATTGGTAATCGCCGATGCCGACGTCATGGTCTTCACGTTCTTGAACTGCTACGTCAGTGCTCATGATTAATTGCTTTCTGGAGTTTGGTGTTTCAGCACCGCAATCCAAAGTTATGCCTTAACGGTAACCGCTTCTTGTTCTGCTGCTTCTGTGGGATGTCGCTCTCTCACCGCTGCGTAGCCGTTGGCGTGCAGGTCGTGAGCAAGTGAAGCATCTCCGGTTTCGACGATCTTTCCTGCGAGCATCACATGCGTGAAGCTCGGCTTGTTAAATTCGAGCAGGCGTTCGTGGTGCGTGATGATCAGCACGCCCATGTGCGGGCCGTGCAGTTTGTTGATCCCTTCGCTGACCGCTCGAACGGCGTCGCTGTCGAGGCCGCTGTCGGTTTCGTCGAGGATCGCGAACCGCGGACGCAGCAGAGACAACTGCAAAATCTCCATCCGCTTTTTCTCGCCGCCACTGAAGCCATCGTTGAGATAGCGCCGAGCGAACTCGCTGTCGATGTCGATCTCGGACATCCGGTCCTTGAGTTCCTTGCGGAAATCCTTCATTGGGATCAGCCCCTCCCCTTCTTTGCGGTCGGGATTGCGGACGTTCGAAACCGCGTGCCGCAGGAAGTCGGAGACCTTCACGCCAGGAATCGTCACCGGGTACTGAAACGCCAGAAAGATCCCGAGACGTGCTCGCTGGCAGGGGTCCAACTCCAGCACGTTGATGCCGTCGAGTTCAATCGACCCGCCGGTGATCTCGTATTTCGGATGCCCGGCGACGACGTAAGCCAGAGTGCTCTTGCCGCACCCGTTGGGCCCCATCAAGGCATGAATCTCCCCCTGCCGAATCTCCAGGTTCACTCCCTTGAGAATCGGCTTGCCATCCACGGCGACTCGCAGGTCGCTGATCTTCAAAATCGCGCTCATAAGTTTGTAGTTCCGCCTTTAGGCGGTCTCCTGGACACCAGTATTTACTTCAAGGATTTCGTCGCCGATGTTGGTTCCGCGCCAAAACTCAGCGAGTTCTTCATCAGCTTCAAAACAAAGAGCTAGCTCGACTCCACGATCACCAGTCAAACGCTCGACACTACGAATGCACTCCGTCACAACGAATCTCGGATTGAACGGAACATGCACGAGCATCCCTGCAGAGACTTCACCCTCGACTACATATCCAGCCAAGACGAAGAGTTGCTTTCCCGGCAATTCAAATGAACCTCGGACGTGGAACTTCGCCATCTGCTTGCTCACACATTCAAAACGCTCGGCACGGCCGCCACTCCGCTGTGGTGCGGAACGGGGAGGACTTCGGTCATCCCTTTGCCGAGCTTGCGGGCCTTGATCTTGTCTTGAATCCGCATGATCCCTTCGAGCAGAGCTTCCGGACGCGGCGGGCAGCCGGGGACGTACACATCGACCGGGACGACCAGATCGACTCCCTTGACGACGTGATAGCCCCACTTGAAGTACGGGCCGCCGCCGACCGTGCAGGCTCCCATCGCGATCACGTACTTCGGATCGGGCATCTGCTCGTAGAGCCGCCGCACGCGGCTGGCCATTTTGTAGGTGACAGTCCCGGCCACGATCATCAAGTCCGCTTGCCGAGGACTCGCGCGGAACGCACCGGCCCCGAAGCGGTCCAGGTCGAAGCGGCTGGCTCCGACGGCCATCATCTCGATCGCGCAGCACGCCAGGCCGAACGTCATCGGCCACACACTGGACTCCTTCGCCCAGTTCATTGCCTGCTCCAGCGTCGAGACAATCACGTTCTCTTCAAAGCGTCCTTCGATCCAACTGCTCATGATTCTTGTCCGTTATTTAGTTTGTAGTTCCGCCTTCAGGCGGCCTCCATTCGCACCGCCTGTAGGCGGAACTACGAACGAAGTCGAGCCGCAAACTCTAGCGACACGATCCCGTCCTGCAATCGACTCAACCGGCAACCAACTCCTCAGTTTGCTGCGGATGAAATTCACAACAATGATGTCCGTCTCGGCAGCACTTCGTGAGCACCATTTGCGTGCCGAGCACCTCTTGAAAAACTTCCTGTTCGAGATCACAAATCCCGGCGTCATTCGCGGCGAGTTCCTGATATGGGCAACTGTTTTCGCGAAGAATCGGGAAGTCACCGGAGTCATCAACCTCCACGTCAAATCCGCGATCTGCGAGCGACACTTGTAACTGACGCAGCCGATCGGTGAGTGATCGCGACTGATCCGTCCGACCATAACGCAGTACCATCGATTCGCGGACTCGTCGCACAACTCGCTCGCGCAACACCGGCTCTTCGATGCTCTGCATTTCCTGCCACAAGATCAGGGCCAGATCGCTGTAGTTCTCGCCGAGCTGTTTCAACCCCGATTCAGACACTTGATAAACGTAGTGCGGCCGCCCTCGCCCGCCCGGAACAATGACTCGCGAAACGAACCCTTGATCCTGAAGGCGAACCAATCGTTGGCGCACCGCAGTCGCAGTGACACCGACCGCCTCACAAATCTCAGAAACCGTACCCGAACCGAGCCGATGGAGCTGGTCCAAGAATTGGCGATCACTGGATTCGAGTGCGACTTTCATGGCTAAACTGCTCGTGATTGTTGAGGTTGCGGCGAAAACGAATCGCGTAGCTCCTCGAACAAAGGCGAACGTTATCGTCGCTTTTGACTTTTGACAACCAAAACTGTCAAAAAAGGCCGGGTCTTTTGAAATCGCCCAAACACCAACAAAAAGGCTGCCGCAACATGACGTCACGGCAGCCCTGAATCCGCCAGTCCTAAAATGCCTCAGCGTTTTTCTCAAACAGTGCCTATCGTCCGCTTCGAGTTTTCATGAACTTCAATGCGTTAGTGGCCAGTGTCAGCTCGTCGGTAAACATTCGACGCCAGATTTTGGTAGCGGCGGCGAGGGCCGGAAGCGCGAGGCCAAAGGCTTCGACCATGAGCCAGCCGTCGTAGTTGACCTCTTTGAGTGCCTTCCAAGTTTCGTCCCAATTCACGCCACCTTCGCCCGGAGTTGAGCGGTCATTCTCGCTGATATGCACGTGGGCAATCTGGTCGATCGAAGTCTTGAGTGCGGTCGTAATGCACTTCTCTTCGATGTTGGCGTGGAACGTGTCATACATCGTTTTGACGTGTGAGTGGTTCACCTCACGACAAAACCTCGCAGCGTCGGGAACGCTGTTGAGGAAATAGCATTCGAAGCGATTCAGCGATTCGACGACGAGCGTGACGTTGGCTTGTTTCGCGTAGTCGCCCGCCTTGGTAAGAATTTCTTTTGCCCAAGTCCATTCCTCTGCGGTGGGGCCTTGGCCCGTGAAGCTGCCGAGCGCCGAGTGAATCGGGCCGCACAAATGAGTGACTCCCGCAGCGTGGCAGCAGTCGATGGCCTTCTTGAGGTTATCGAGCCCCGCTTGGCGAATCGTCGCATCGGTGGAAATCGGATTTGCGGCATCGGTGCTGACCGTCACTGCGGTACGTTGCAACCCGGTGTCAGTCAGCTTTTTGCCCAGCGTCGCGAAATGATCCACATTCATATCGAAGATGGGGAGCTCGACTCCGTCGTAACCGATCTTCTTCAGCGAGTCGAGAATGCCATAGTGCGACTCGTTCACGTCGGTCGTCCACAGCAACATATTCATTCCGAACTTCATGGTGATGGCTCCTGGTTAAGGTTCGTAGTTCCGCCGCTCGGCGGTGGTGAGTTCGCAAAGTCTCGTTTGGAATTGTCTGCCCGAAGATGGCTACCAACGAAAGTGTTCTTCCGGCAGCAGTTCGCCCAATCGGTCGCGAATGATAATTCGTTCGCTCTTTAGGACTGAAAGAC
>Ga0256309_1000365_pt1 | contig 10192 bp, 7 predicted proteins | sample ColtaT_FD_183678 | JGI IMG/M metagenome (GOLD analysis project Ga0256309, IMG submission 183678) | Metatranscriptome of freshwater microbial communities from Columbia River, Oregon, United States - Colum_Colum_RepA_8d (Metagenome... | ecosystem: Environmental > Aquatic > Freshwater > River...
ATTCGCCGATCGACATGCGGATTCACTTGCTTCATGCGGTTGTAGTACTGCTGAACCATCTCTTGTGGATCAGTCTGAGTGCTTAGCTCACGCATCGTTTCCATGATGTGTGACAATCGCTCTTGCCACGGCTTCGATTCAAACGGGATCTCGTGTTTAGACATAGTTGATCCTGGCTTGTGAGGAACCACGCGCTACCAAGTCGTTGTGGTTCTCAGCTGTCTGTGTTGAGATTCAAACATTTCCCGCAGAGTCGCAGAGTTCGCGGAGAAGGCATAACGTCAGCGTTCTTCAAACTCTGCGGCCCCTGCGCCTCTGCGGGAAACATTTTGGCAAATAACCTGTTCCAACACAGATGGTGGAGAGCCCGTTTTTTTTAGTTTTCGATCCGAGCGTAGGAAACGTTATTGGCACTCTCAACAGAGGTTGAGAGTGCCAACAAAAAACCGAAGGGATGATCGCAGGCACTCTGCCGATCATCCCTTCGGGGGTTACTGGAATCAATTCGCTTGGTGACGACTGGTTTGGCAACCGGCCACTCCCCAAAGTTATTCCGCCGTGGCCTCTTTCTTGGCAGAAGGCTTTGCCGGCGCCTTGCCTGCGGCTGGTGTGATCTCGCTCGATGCGGTCGAGCCAGAAACGGCAACAGGCACAGCGATGCTTTGTAGAACTTCGTGCGACTCATCGTTCTGCAAGAACGCAACGATGTGGAACCGCTTCAAGTCGAGCGGTTTTGCCGGGAAGTCGATTCCTTCGCTCTCTTCATACTTCTTCAAGTAGTCAACGAGCGAGCCTTTCAGGTCGGCCAGCGGGATCGTTTCACTGACAACTACTTTGCCGTCCGTGATCGGAGTTCCTTCCGCTCCACCAATCATCCGTCGAACGATCATCTCATGGCTTCGAACGCCGTTGCGAGCCAAGAAATGGACCTCGTCTTCCGCAATCACCACGCGAAGTCGGAGATCCTTCACGTCGTCCTCTTTGACTTGATCGAGCCCTTGCACGTCGGACTTGAGTACCAACTTGTCTCCGTCGATCTTGGCCACCAAGCGAACTTTGACATCGGCCTTTTTCGCGAGCTGTTGATCAACCAACTTCTTCAGACCTTTGTAAATTTCTGGCGAGTTCGGCAGATATCCACCGACACCGTTGATCGGCGCACCGTTGAGATAGACAGACGGCGTTCCCTGACCTCGATAGTAGGACGAAAAACGCTCTTCGCCATCCGCATTGGTCATCGGATCGGGACCTGGAATGTGCTGGTGGTAACGAATCACGATGACTTGCGACTTCGGATAACTTACTTCCAAGCCAGCGGTCGCTACGTCGGCACCAACACAAGGTGGGCAGGACGAACCTGTGAAGAGTTCACACAGGACGACACGATTCGTCGGAGCGGGGTCAGACGACGCTGGCGTCGCAAAACTCACGAGCCGCTTGCGATAAATCGAATCCTTGTACTCATCGAGACCTTCGGTATCACCGTTTTTCTTGGTCCACAGTTTCGTCAGCAATTCGCTGGGGAGTGGCCGCTTAGGCGAGTCCTTCTTTTGCCCCCAGCTTTGTTGCAGAAAGTTTTCCAGCATCGGGAGGCTGGCGATTTCTGCATACAGCGCAATGGCTGCATCAACCTTCTTGGCTTTTTCTTGATACTGAGCCAAACCGTACAACGCTGTCGGTTCAAACGGGCTCTTCTCACGGACCTTGCTCAACACGTCAAACGCGTTCTTCGCAACCTCTTCGTCCTCGGAGTTGATGTTCTCCAGGGCTTGGGCCGTTTGAATGCTCTCGCGAGCACTCTTGAGTTGATCTTTCAACTCCTTGAGTGATTCATCGGTGATTGTCTTGTCGGCAGCCGAAACGAACTTCAAAGAGAACTCTGGATCGTACTTGGTCTGAGCCAAGACCATCGCCACGTTCCCTTTCGCGGTCTGCTGTAGACGTGGCCCCCACGCCGCCATTGCCGATTGGTAATCGTTGATCATCCCTTCGACATCTTCGGTCTGACCACCAGTCATCGCCGTGATCATGATCAGCGATTCCCAGGCCATCATTCCGAGCGGGCTATCCGGTCGATCGGCCACGAACTTCTTCAGACCTTTTTGGGCAACGAGAGGATCTTGTGCGGCGAACGCTTGGCCGAGTTGGCGAGCATCGGCTGGCTCCGGATCAACTTTGAATCCTTCGAGTGATTCTTCTTTCGTCGCGACCAAACGTGCTGGCAAGCAGTTTCCGAACACAGCACTTCCGAGAACCGCACCGTTTTTCAGTTTGCCACGGAAATCGAGGGTGGTCCCGCTGACATCAAATTCTAAATGAATCTGCTGAGTCGCCACTTCGAACTTTTGTAAAGTCGCTGGAGGCAATACCGCTGACTGCGAACTCCATTCAGCCTTCATCGCACCGTCATCACCTTTAGCAGGGGAGACTTCGACGATGCCTGTATGGAAGTCAGCGAATCCGTTTTCGCTGGGGCGAGTCAAAATCAGAATCCACTTACCAGCGAGCGACGTCCTCGCAGGGCCTTTATCGACCGGCGACGTTTCGTTGGCCGATGCGTCTTTGAACGGATCATCGCCTTCATCACCCGCGGCGAGCTTGGGGCCTTTGCCGGGCTTGGCTTTCCCTTTGTCTGAAACGCGGGCTGAGCCAGAGTCGTCATCTGGACCAGGAGGGAGCAATTTCGCTTCCCCCGAATTTGTGCTACTCGCCTTTGCCGTGCTGTTACCAGCTCCATCGTCGGCCTTTTCAGTGGTCGGCGTGTCAGCCGGCTTTGAGCAAGCCAAACTCCAGCACACCAAAACGATCCACAAACTGTTCCACCATCCTCGGGACATGCTTGGACCTCAATCAAAGCGTAAAGAGACTGTCGGGAGCTGACGACTTCCTGTCGTCTGAGACTACTTAAGACAAAAGGCTCCGCAAACGGCGTGGGATTGTAGCGGTTTCAAGACTTGCGAGAAGCTCGGTTCTGACGCGGAAAATCAGGGGCGTCGGGAGGTTGGCAGCTTCCAGCCAAAGGCCGAGCCGAGAACCAATACGCCGATGACCGACGCCAACATCCACAACTCGATAAACGAATAAAACCAGTGTGTGAAGAGAACGAGTACCGTTTGAGCGACAGCAACCGCTAACGCAAATCGTTCCACTGACTCACAGCGAGCGAGCCATTGGCGGAAGAATCCGCGTTCGCAAATTGGTCGCAAAACCAAAATCCCGCCACCCCAAAAGAGAACGACACCAATGAGGGTTCCGAACCAACTTAAAACTGCCAGCGACGACATTGCCTTCTCTAAATTGGCTCGAGTCGTTTGCGTGGACCAAACTACGACTCCCGCCAACATCCATACGACTATTCCAGACGCGAACTTTTTCATTGGTTCGCGGTTCGCACCTGTCGCGTTCGCTCGAAACCACTCTTGCGGATTAAACATCATGCGGCTGTTGTAGCAATCTGCGAGCTTGAGGTTGAGATGTAAATGTCGAAATCACTTGCCCGCGACGAGATACCGCTTCTCGACTATCGCTGCGATCGTTCCGATTCCGTAGTAACCAACCGATAAGCGAGCGACGTGAGTCAGCAGGTCATACGCGCGCCAGCGGTCCCAGCCGTAATCCTCTTCCATCCACAGAATCAACCGAGCGAAGGCTTCAGCAGCGGAACGTTCCATCGGGCAACCGCTGACGACGGTCATGATCTCTGTCGGCGATTCGATGCGTGGTGAAAATAGCTTCTTCCCTTTCATCAGATTGATCGTGAGTGTGGTTTCGGCAGGCATTTCCAGTCCTGTTGCGGATAGCTCACCATGACCCATCGCGGCGTGAGCGTCGCCGAGGTAAAGGAAGCCGCCCGTGACAAATACCGGCAGCGAAATCGTGTTGCCGGGCCGAACCTCGATGATGTCCATGTTCCCGCCATAGGGGCCAGCCGGTAGTGCCGTGGGCGATCCAACATCAGGAGCGGTTCCCAAGCAACCCAACATTGGCGAGTACGGAATCGTGATCTCATCGCTGAAGTAAATCAGCCCATCGCGAATCGGCATGACGTGAGCGTTTTGAGGGCAATCATTTCCGAGCCATTCGCAAAGCTGTTTGGGGCTGCCGGTATATGTCGCACATTGGCCGATGCTCGGTTTGATTTCGTGAATGGTCACCGCGAGCGAATCACCCGGTTCGGCCCCCTCGACGAAGATCGGGCCGGTTTGAGGGTTGCTGAACGGCATTGTCGTCTTGTTGCGTTGATCACCCGCTTTACGAATCTGACCTGACAACGCGTCTTCGGTTTCAACAATCAAAGTCTCTCCCGGCTGAATTCGAATTCGCGGCTCACGAAGACGAGTGAATTCATACGACAGCGGCTGAGCGGAAAGACGTTTCATGGTCGGGCCTCTATTGTTGATTGGTGGATTCGCCGTTCTCTTGAGAATGATACTGTGTTGCTATTGGTACTCCGACATTCCACTTGAAAGCGTGATTTGGCCGGAAGGCTTACCACAAAGGCACGAAGACACAAAATTTTGCTGTTCTTCGTGTCTTTCTGCCTTCGTGGTTCAACCTCTTAATTCACCAGGAATGTCAGCGAGTCCAAATTTCTCACATGGCTTCGCAGGAGGTATAAGTAACAAACGGCCCGACAGCCAACATCGGTCGCAGGCCAAATTGTTCGCCGCAAGAAATGAAAGTCGCACGTCATGAAGGCTTCAGACAACCCATTGCGAGCCAATCGATCGTCATTTCGTCTTGGAATCGCCTGGCTGCTGAGTCTCTTCCTCGTCGTTCTGTTGAGCGATGTGGCATGGGCTCAAGCGAAGGCGATTACTGGCAGCAAAGAGAAAGCTGCCGACAAGTCGAAATCGAAAAAAGCGTCACCCGATGAAGTGAATCGACCACGCGATTACCGGTCCGCGAATTTTTTGCTGCACACAGATTTGCCCAAGGACGAGGCCGATGAGTTGCTCAAACGCTTGGAGACGATGATCAGCTTGATCTCCAAGTACTGGGGAAGGCCGAATAAACAGCCACTCGAATGTTTTGTCGTGCGAGATTTGAGTGTCTGGCCGCAAGGTGCGTTTCCTCCCGAAGGACTCGCAAAGATCGAAGAAGGAGCGGGTGTCACGCTGACGCAAACGCGCGTGGTTCGCGGGACTGGTGAAATCGTCGGCGCGAAAGCGACCGTCTACGCGGTTGCGAACCGTGGCATTCCGCAGCACGAGGCGGTTCATGCTTACTGCGGACAGAATTTCGGACACACCGGGCCAATCTGGTACAGCGAAGGAATGGCCGAGATGGGCCAATACTGGCGGGCAGGTGAATCGCGTGTGAATTGTCATCCGGAAGCCGTGCGTTACATCCGCAACACCGAACCGAAATCGCTGAACGCGATCGTCAACGCGAGAGAGATTACGGGGGACTCGTGGGAGAATTACTGTTGGCGGTGGGCTCTCTGCCACTTGTTGGCCAACAATCCAAATTACTATGACCGCTTCCGACCGCTGGGACTTGGTCTGTTGATGGATAAGCCAGACGCCACGTTTGAAAGCGTCTATGGATCGATGTCGAAAGAGATTTCGTTTGAGTACTTGTTCTTCTTGCAACACTTTGATCTCGGGTACGAAGTGACGCTCACCGCTTGGGATTGGAAGTCGAAGTTTCGCAAAGCCACAAGTTCGGCTCCGGTCACATGTACCATTGAGGCAAACCGCGGCTGGCAAGCATCGAAACTGTTGGTCAAAGCGGGGGAAGTGTTTGAACTGACTGCCGAAGGATCATGGCAATTGTCAGATGACGGTCCGTTGCTCAGCCCGTTTGGCGAGGAAGTTGAAAGTCCAAAACCCGCAAAAGAAGGCGCCACCACTAACAAGCCCAATAAACCCAAGAAGGCTGTCGGCAAACCGGAATCCAAAACTGAAGAGCTGCCGATGATGATTCCCTATCGATCACCTTTCAAATCAGGTCAGCTCGTCGGTGTCATGTTCAACGATTACGAATTGAGCGAACCATTCGCGATTCCGAGCGACGGCACTTTCACTGCCCCCGCCGACGGGCAATTGTTCCTTCGCTGCGAGGAGTCGTGGAACAAACTGGCCGACAACAAAGGGAAAGCGAGCCTGAAGTTCAAACTGAAATAGTGAGCTAAAGAGCTTGAATTGGTCGAGTAGAACGGCTCTCCTGGGCCGTTCGTTCGGGCCTGGAGACCCGAACTACAACTCCGAAATCTCAGGTTGTGTAAGACAGTCGCTGACACCTTCGTTATTTTTGTTGCCCCATTTTTGGCAGCAGTTCAGAAGAGCTGACAAAACGATGAGCTAACTGCTACTTCATGACTTTTGAAATCCTCGACGCTTAACCCTTGCCAAGCGAGCGGCGGTCGAGTGTCCTTCCGCTCTCAAAAGATGTCCAACCGACGGACGCCTAGTTTTCCTCGATTCTCCGACATTTCGATTGATTTACCGACATGCCTCAAGACCTTCACGTTCATTTGTTGCCGCAGCTTGTGACCGCTGACCAATTGCGTGGTGGCGTGGCGGTCGTTATCGACGTTTTACGCGCGACAACGACCATGACTCACGCTCTCGCAAATGGAGCGAAGACCGTTATCCCGTGTCAGTCGATTGAAGAGGCACACTCGCTTGCCGCCGAAGTCGTGGGAGTTAAGCGAGTACCCGCTGACGAGCCGCTTTCGGCGGAAGTACGTGCGAACTCAGGGGTGATCTTGGGTGGCGAACGTCACGGACAATTGATTCCCGGTTTCGATCTCGACAACACGCCGACGAAATACGCGCCCGTGGTTGTTGGCGGAAAGACAGTGATCTTCACCACGACAAACGGCACAAAGGCGCTGCAACATTGCCGAACAGCCGACCGCATTTTGTTGGGGAGCTTTAATAGTCTGCACGCACTGATTGCGTTGCTGGCGGACGAGAAACGCCCGATCCATTTGGTCTGCGCGGGAACCGACGGTGAGGTTTCGACGGACGATGCCTTGTGTGCGGGCGCGATCGCGACTGGTGTCTGGGCCGCTCGCAAATGGCCGAAATGGGGTGGCGATTCGTTGCGGCTCGTCATGGACCTTTTCACCTGCCGCTGCCAGCCGATGCGTGAATTGCTTGGCGTTTTGCGAGAAAGCCTTGGCGGTCGCAACTTAATTGAGCTTGGCCTGGATGCCGACATTGAGAGAGCTGCTCGCTGGGATCTGTTTCGGACGGTCCCGGAATTTCACGTCTCGACTGGCCGAATTCTGCCCGCCACCGATGTTCCTGCCGAACCGGCAGCCGTGTTGATGGCTCCGCGTGAGTAACGCGGGAAACTCGGTCTTGCATGGATTGGCCGAGCCAACTTCAATCCCGCCCTGAAGAGGGAAGCTCGAAATCCAAACTTCGAAGTCCAGTTCGAGGTTTGGATTTCGAGCTTCGAGTTTTTAACGCCATATTTCTCGGTTTTCTGTCGGAGTTACTGCCTCATGCCCAAGTCGATGGACCAAATTGTTTCGCTCTGCAAACGCCGCGGTTTCTTGTTTCAGTCTTCGGAAATTTACGGTGGTCTGAACGGCTTTTGGGATTACGGACCGCTCGGCGTGGAGTTGAAGCGAAACGTTCGCAATGCGTGGTGGAACGACATGATCACCAACCACGACGAATTCACGATTCAGGAAGGTGCCCCGCGCGAGTTCCAAATGTGTGGACTCGAAACATCGATCATCATGCACCCGCAGGTTTGGAAGGTGTCGGGACACTTCGATCTGTTCTGTGATAAGAAAGTGGACTGTCATACGTGCAAAGGACGATTCCGCGCGGATCACTTGAAGTCGAGTCAGTGCCCGCAGAAGCCGAGCAAATGCCCCGGCGAACATGATGCTTGCAAGCTGACTGAGCCACGTGACTTCAATCTGATGTTCAAGACCACGCTCGGCGCAATGGGTGGCGAAGATGATGTGGCCTACATGCGGCCAGAAACCGCTCAAGGGATGTTCGTGAACTTCAAGAACGTCATTGACAGCATGTCTTGCCGAGTGCCGGTTGGGATCGCGCAGATCGGCAAGAGCTTTCGCAACGAGATCACGCCGCGCAACTTCACGTTCCGTTCGCGTGAGTTTGAGCAGATGGAGATGGAGTTCTTCTGCCACCCGTCCGAATCGCGGCAGTGGTACGAATACTGGCGTAATCGTCGCTTCGCGTGGTATCAGAAGCTCGGCATCGGCAGCGAGAATTTGATCCTCCGTGACCACGCTCAAGATGAATTGTCGCATTACTCGGTTGGCACGGCGGACGTCGAATACGCGTTCCCGTTCCTAGGCCCTGGCGAGTACGGGGAACTGGAAGGGATCGCGCATCGCGGCGACTTCGATCTCCGCTCACACAGCGAAGGAAAACTGTGCAAAGGTCCGAATGGACTTGAAGTGGAGAAGCTTGCCGACGGAACACCGAAGTACAAAGGCTCGGGCAAAGACCTGACCTTCTTCGACGATCAAACGCGAGAACGGTATCTGCCACACGTAATTGAACCGGCGGCCGGTGCTGATCGAGCGACGTTGGCGTTCCTCTGCGAAGCCTACAACGAAGACCATCAGCCTGATGAAAAGGGTGAGATGCAAAGCCGCGTCTATTTGAAGCTGCATCCGAAACTCGCGCCGGTGAAAGTGGCCGTCTTTCCGCTGATCAAGAAGGAAGGAATGCCAGAGAAGGGACTCGAAATCTACCGCGCCTTCCGAGCGGCTGGCATCGCTGCCACGTACGCTCAACAAGGTGCGATCGGCAAGCGATATCGCCGCCAAGATGAAATCGGCACGCCGTGGTGCATCACCGTCGATGGCGACACGATGACCGCCGACACCGTCACACTCCGAGACCGCGACACGTTGGAACAAATCCGACTGCCGGTTTCCGAAGTTGTCGATGAGCTCGCGCGACGTCTGCGAACGTAGTTTCGAATTCAGTAGGACTCACTATTGGCAACCCCGGTCGCAAGACCGTGGGATTCTGATTCTATTCTCGCCATTCACCTGCTTCCGCGAGCGTTCGGATCGATCGTGCTCCCTGTCGGATCTTGGCTCCCGGAAAGGTTCGTCATAGTAGATATTGGTCGATAGTATTGTGGCGACTGAAAAGTGTTCATAAGGCCATAAACAAAATGCCTATTTCTTGTGGTAAACGGCCTTGTGCAACGCACCTCTCTCCGTTCATCATTTGCCCCTTTCCAACTCTGGAAGGGGATCTCTGACGTCCTCAACCGAGAAGTCATTCGGGCCACAGTAACTCGGTGATCGAGGAATTTTACTTGGTCAAGAACGACTGCTAGAAACCAGTCGTTCAACTGAAAACAACGGATTGAATCGCGATATGACATGTGCTCGTCGGCTTCGTGACTTAATTGCTCGCCCGGGGATTATCAGATCTCTTGCTCCGCATGACGTCTATACGGCTCGGCTGTTGGAGCAAGCTGGGTTTGAAATGCTGTTTCTCGGCGGGTTCGGGGTTTCTGCGAGTCGGTTTGGTTGGCCAGATGTCGGGCTCGTGACATTGTCCGAAATGACAGAAGCCGTGCGGAGGATGACTTCGCGACTCAGCATTCCGCTCATAGCAGATGGCGATACCGGGCATGGTGACTTGAACAACGTCGCCCGAACTGTTCGAGAATTTGAGCAGGCAGGAGCTTCCGGCATGTTGCTCGAAGACCAGGTCAGTCCGAAGCGTTGCGGCCATTTCGTCGGCAAGCAGGTGATCTCGGTCAACGAAATGCTAACCAAGTTGAAGGCCGCACTCGACGCTCGACGTGATCCCGATTTTGTGATCATCGCTCGTACCGATGCCCGCGCCGTCGAAGGGCTCGAATCAGCCATCGAACGTGCGAACCAATATGGTGAGGCCGGAGCGGACGTCTGTTTCGTCGAAGCCCCACGGAGCCGAGAAGAATTGCAGCGCATTTCTGCCGAGGTTCCGTTTCCTCAACTGGCCAACATGCTACTCGGCGGAGTGACACCGATCCTCAGTGCCGAGGAGTTGGAAGAACTCGACTTCAAAATCATGGTCGATCCCGTCGCCACGCTTCTGACGGCAGGTGCCGCCGTCCGTAAGCTAGGCTCTGTCCCTAAACCGAGATTTTTCGGATTGAGGAGATTTGCGAGAGTGTGCGCATCCTGATTTTTTCACATGGAGGCCAAGGATGGCGCGGCATCGTTTGACGGACCAGCAGTGGG
>Ga0256309_1000369_pt1 | contig 10170 bp, 11 predicted proteins | sample ColtaT_FD_183678 | JGI IMG/M metagenome (GOLD analysis project Ga0256309, IMG submission 183678) | Metatranscriptome of freshwater microbial communities from Columbia River, Oregon, United States - Colum_Colum_RepA_8d (Metagenome... | ecosystem: Environmental > Aquatic > Freshwater > River...
GTCCGACACGATGGTCAGGCCCAATTTTTTCTTGAAGGCTCCTGCAAAGGTGCCGCGCACCGTGTGCGCCTGCCAGCCGGTGGCGGCGCAGATCTGGCCGATGGTTGCGCCCTCGGGGCGCTCCAGCATCCGGATCACTTCGGCTTGCTTGCTGTTGTCACGGGTACGAGGCGCTTTGACGGGTGTTTTGAAGGATGCCTCGGCGTGCGCGACGGCGGCTTCGAGTTCCGCGTCCGCGTCTGCGGTTTCGTCCTGCGCCGCTTCGGCGCTGGCAATGATTGCGTCGAGTTGGGCCTCGAACTTGGAGACGTGTTCGACGTTGACGTGGGAGCGTTTCATGCCCAGGGCGTCGTAGCCCTCGGCGGCGACGAACCAGTCAGTGCCGTCGGTGGTGATCAGGGCGCGGTTGAACAGGCCATCGAGTACCTTCTTGCGCGCGCCGCCTTTGATGTTGTCGGGGAACCAGTCAATCTTGCCGCCGCTGGTGTTGATGGCCTTGGCGAGGATGGCGTGCTGGGCCGGGGTGAGTTGGGTTGTGGTCATTAGCTGCTCCTTCGGGGGTGGTGGATGACGATGTGATGAACGCGCTGTTCGGGAGTGAAGCCAAGCGCTTTCTGCTTGGCTTCGTGGGTTTCCGATCAGTCCTTAGCTATCTCGGCTTCCGTGGCCCTCGGCATACCCGCGCCCATTTCGACGCCCGCCTTGAAGGCCGCTTCCAGCGCGTCCCGGATGCACCACACCGCCGTGTCGTGGAAGTCCAGGCTGTCGGCGTGGCGGGTTTGCAGGGTTTCGATGCTCAGATGCTTCTGGGCGATCAGGGTGAGGATGGTGTCGATCTGGCTCATGGCGTTTTCCTTTCGGGGTGTGGTTGGCGTGACGTGATGAACGCGCTGTTCCCGATGGAAGCCAAGCTCAATCCGCAGGAATGACGAACAGATGATTGAAGAAGGTGACGATGGGACTCTCGATTCGCGCCTACGCGCGCCACCGTGGCGTGTCGCACGTGGCCGTGAAGAAGGCCATCGACACCGGGCGGATCACTGCACTGCCTGATGGCACGATTGATCCGGAAACGGCGGATGCCCAGTGGGCACAAAATACATTGCAGCCGCGTCGGGCCACTGCGCCGGAGAACGACAGCAGACCGAAGGTCCACCGCGCGACAGCGACCGCCGAAGCAATACCGCAGCGCGATCCCGCCGACACCAGCACAACGTCGATGTCGGCGGGCGGCACCTCGCTCTTGCAGGCCCGCACGGTCAACGAGGTGCTCAAGGCCAAGCTCAACAACCTGGAGCTGGCACACCGCAAAAAGGAACTGGTGGATCGGGCGCAGGCAGTAGCCCACGTTTTCAAGCTCGCGCGCATCGAACGCGATGCGTGGTTGAACTGGCCTGCGCGCGTCTCCGGCCAGATGGCGTCCACGCTCGGCATTGACGCGCACCAGATGCACGTTGCCCTGGAGGCTGCCGTGCGCGAGCACCTGACCGAACTGGGCGAGCTGCGCCCCAGAGTCGACTGATTCGGGATTGATTACGATGGACTACGAGGGTGCTCAGGAGATTGAACGGGCGTGGCGCGACGGGATCACTCCCGACCCACTGCTCACGGTATCGGAATGGTCAGATCGCCACCGGATGCTCTCCAGCAAGGCATCTGCCGAGCCGGGGCGCTGGCGCACCAGCCGTACGCCGTACCTGAAGGACATCATGGATTGCCTATCGCCGACCTCGCCGGTCGAGCGGGTGGTATTCATGAAAGCAGCGCAGCTCGGTGCGACCGAGATGGGGTCGAACTGGATCGGCTACGTCATCCACCACGCACCCGGGCCGATGATGGCCGTGTGGCCGACGGTGGAGATGGCCAAGCGCAACTCGAAGCAGCGAATCGATCCGCTGATCGAGGAGTCGTCGGCACTGGCGGAACTGATCGCGCCTGCGCGCAGCCGGGATTCGGGCAACACGATTCTGGCGAAAGAGTTCCGGGGTGGTGTGCTGGTGATGACCGGAGCGAACAGCGCGGTGGGTCTGCGCTCGATGCCGGTTCGCTACCTGTTTCTGGACGAGGTGGATGGTTATCCCCTGGATGTCGAGGGCGAAGGCGATGCGATCTCGCTGGCCGAGGCGCGCACACGCACCTTTGCCCGGCGCAAGATCTTCATCGTTTCGACGCCGACGATTTCTGGAGCCTCGGCTATTGAGCGCGAGTACGAAGCCAGCGACCAGCGCCGCTACTTCGTGCCGTGCCCGCACTGCAACCACCCGCAATGGTTGCGCTTCGAGCAACTGCGCTGGGACAAGGGACAACCGGAAACCGTCGCCTACATCTGCGAAGCCTGCGACACCGCGATTTCCGAACATCACAAGACATGGATGCTTGAGCGTGGCGAATGGCGCTCGATGGCGCAGGGCAAGACGGCTGGCTTTCACCTGTCGTCGCTGTACAGCCCGGTGGGCTGGCGCTCGTGGCGCGACATCGCCGCCGCGTGGGAAGCCGCCGTCAACAAGGAATCGGGATCGGCCGCTGCGATCAAGACCTTCAAGAACACCGAACTGGGCGAGACCTGGGTCGAGGAAGGCGAAGCGCCCGACTGGCAACGGCTGGTCGAGCGACGCGAGGAGTACCGCATCGGCAGCGTGCCGCTGGGCGGTTTGCTGCTGGTTGGTGGAGCGGACGTGCAGAAGGATCGCATCGAAGCCTCTATATGGGCCTTCGGGCGTGGCAAGGAGAGCTGGCTCGTCGAGCACCGCGTGCTGATGGGCGATACCGCACGGGACGCGGTGTGGAAGGCGCTGGCCGCGATGCTGGCCGAGAACTGGACGCACGCTTGCGGCGCACAGATGCCTCTGGCGCGCTTCGCGCTGGACACCGGCTTTGCTACGCAGGAGGCCTACGCCTTTGTGCGCGCCTGCCACGATCCGCGCGTGATGGCGGTCAAGGGCGTGCCACGCGGTGCTGCCCTGATCGGCACGCCGACGGCCATCGATGTCTCGCAGGGCGGCAAGAAGCTGCGTCGTGGCATCAAGGTATTCACGGTGGCGGTCGGCATCGCCAAGTTGGAGTTCTACAACAACCTGCGCAAGAGCGCGGATGTGGGTGAGGACGGTCTGACCCCGGTGTTTCCGGCTGGGTTCGTCCACCTGCCAAAGATGGATGCTGAGTTCATTCAGCAGCTTTGCGCCGAGCAACTGATCACCCGCCGCGACCGCAACGGCTTCCCGGTGCGCGAGTGGCAAAAGATGCGCGAGCGCAACGAGGCACTGGACTGCTACGTCTACGCCCGCGCGGCTGCATCCAGTGCGGGATTGGATCGCTTCGAGGAACGCCACTGGCGGGAGTTGGAGCGGCAACTGGGGGTTGCGCCCCCACCGGATGAGCTAGCGCTCATCCAAGACATTGAATTGAACGAGGCCACCCCCAGCGGTGGCCTCGCTGTTTCTGGCAATCGCAATGCCGTCAGACGTGTCATCAAGAGCCGTTGGCTCGGCTGACGCAAACGCTGATGAGGACATCTTGACTTACACCACCGCCCAACTTGATGCATTGAAGCAGGCACTGGCCCTCAGCGAGCGCCGTGTGACCTTCGGCGACAAAACAGTCGAATACCGCAGCGTCGAAGAACTGAAAGTCGCGATCCAGACGATCGAGACAGAGATATCGCGCACTGCCACTGCGAGTCCAAAGCGGCAGATCCGGGTCACGACTGCGAAGGGGTTCTGATGGCTTGGTACTCGAAAATTCGCAGCCTACTCGGTCAGCCACCAGTCCACGAGGCAGCAGGACGTGGCCGACGCTCCTTGGCCTGGATGCCAGGCAACCCAGGGGCAGTCGCGGCGATGTTAGCGACCAATGCTGAACTGCGCGGCAAGAGCCGTGACCTCGTGCGTCGAAACGCCTGGGCGCAGGCCGGTATCGAAGCATTCGTGGCCAACGCGGTCGGAACTGGCATCAAACCGCAGAGCCTGTCTGGCGACGAACGCTTCAAGGCCGAGGTGCAGGGGCTGTGGCGCGACTGGGTCGAAGAAGCCGACGCGGCGGGACAGTCCGACTTCTATGGCCTGCAAGCCTTGGCGTGTCGGGCGATGCTCGAAGGTGGCGAATGCCTGATCCGTCTGCGGCCACGCCGTCCAGAGGATGGCCTGTCGGTGCCATTGCAACTCCAGTTGCTGGAGCCCGAGCACTTGCCGATCAATCTGAACACTGATCTGCCCTCGGGCAACCTCGTGCGCTCGGGCATCGAGTTCGACAGCCTGGGGCGGCGCGTCGCCTACCACCTGTACCGCTCGCACCCCGAGGACGGGCGTCTTGCACCGATGTCGGGCCAGGGTGGCATGGACACGGTGCGCATCCCGGCTGCGGAGATCATCCATCTGTTCCGTGTGCTGCGCCCAGGCCAGATTCGCGGCGAGCCGTGGCTGTCTCGTGCCCTGGTCAAGCTCAACGAGCTCGACCAGTACGACGATGCCGAGCTGGTGCGCAAAAAGACCGCCGCGATGTTCGCGGGCTTCGTCACGCGCGCCAACCCGGAAGACAACCTGATGGGCGAAAGTGCAGCGGACGCCGACGGGATTGCTCTTGCCGGACTGGAGCCGGGCACGCTGCAGATTCTGGAGCCCGGTGAGGACATCAAGTTCTCCGATCCGGCCGACGTTGGCGGTTCGTACTCCGAATTCCTGCGCACGCAGTTCCGGGCAGTCGCTGCCGCCATTGGAATCACCTACGAACAACTGACCGGCGATCTAACGGGCGTGAACTACTCGTCCATCCGCGCAGGGATGCTGGAGTTCCGCCGACGCTGCGAGATGGTGCAGCACGGCGTGCTGGTGCATCAGCTGTGCCGTCCGGTGTGGGCGGCTTGGATGAATCAGGCCGTGCTCGCCGGAGCGCTGGATGCGCCAGGCTTCGCACGTAGCGGGCCCGCCCGTCGTCGCCAGTACCTTGCCGTGAAGTGGATTCCCCAGGGCTGGCAGTGGGTCGATCCCGAGAAGGAGTTTAAGGCGATGTTGCTGGCCATCCGCGCGGGCTTGATGTCGCGCTCGGAAGCCATCTCGGCCTTCGGCTACGACGCCGAGGATGTTGATCGCGAGATCGCCGCCGACAACCAACGTGCCGACGACCTTGGCCTGATCTTCGATTCTGATCCTCGCTACACGTCCAAGGACGGCGGTAGCGCTGAGCCCAACCGTAGCGCCGCTAATACCGAAAACGCTGCCGACGTATCCGGCAGTACTTCGACTGCCTGAAGGACTTTCCATGACTTTACTGCCGCATCTGGCGGCGCGCCTTTTTGGCGTGCCGCTGGCCATCCATCGCCCAAAACTTGACGTGATCCTGGCGGTTCTCGGTCCCCGGGTCGGCCTTGCCGATCTGGCCGCCGCCCCGGGCTACACGTCGCCCCAACGTGATAGCAGCGCCACGTCTGGATTGCCGCAAGGTGTGGCCATCATCCCCATCCACGGCACATTGGTGCGCCGCACCGTGGGGCTGGAAGCCGAATCGGGACTGACCAGCTACGCGGGCCTCGCCGCGCAACTGGACGCCGCCATCAGCAATCCGGCTGTGTCGGCCATCCTGCTCGACATCGATTCCCCCGGTGGCGAGTCGGGCGGTGTGTTCGATCTGGCCGACCGCATCCGCGCAGCCAGCCAGATCAAGCCTGTCTGGGCCGTGGCCAACGACATGGCCTTTTCGGCAGCCTACGCGCTGGCGTCCGCCGCTAGCCGGGTGTTCGTGTCGCGCACCGGTGGTGTCGGCTCGATTGGCGTGATCGCCATGCATGTCGACCAGTCCGAGAAGGACGCGCAGGACGGCGTTCACTACACCGCCGTGTTCGCGGGCGACCGCAAGAACGACCTCAACCCGCACGAGCCGATCTCCAGCGAGGCTCACGCCTTCCTGAAGGCCGAGGTCAATCGCATCTACGGTCTGTTCGTCGAAACGGTGGCCCGCTACCGGGGCATCGAACCCTCGGCCGTGCGGGACACCGAGGCCGGACTGTTCTTCGGGCAGGCCGCCGTCGCCATGGGCCTTGCCGATGCCGTCGGCACCTTCGACGACGCACTGGCGCAGCTGCTCGCATCCCTTTCCCCCAACCCGACTCCGGTGGCTGTGGCCGCGCGGGCGGGCTTTCTCAGCAACCACCCCAAGGAGTCATTGATGAATGATCGAACCGACCCCGCTGCTCTTGATCGGCCTAATGCTGATCCTGCTGGCAGTGCTGCTCAACCGCCCGCCGCTACGCTGAACGTGGCCGACGCCGTCGAGATCGCGCAGACCTGCACGCTTGCCGGTCGCACCGACCTGATCGCGGGCTTTCTCGAAGCCAACACCGCACCCGCCACTGTGCGCAGCCGTCTGCTCTCGGCCAAGGCCGAGGCCAGTCCGGAAATCGTCAGCCGCATACCGCCTGACGCCTCCCGTCCCGCACCCGCCAATCCACTGCTCGAAGCCGCCCGGAACCTCGCGGCGCAGTCGTCCGCTATGAAGAAGGAGATCTGAAATGCCGACCGTTTTCACTGAGGCCATGAACCTGGGCGACCTGCTCAAGTTCGAAGCGCCCAGCCTGTACTCGCGCGACCGCGTCACAGTCGCCGCAGGTCAGAACCTGCAGCTGGGTGCGGTGCTCGGCATCGTCACCGCCAGTGGCAAGTACAAGCAGATCGACCCATCCGCTGAGGACGGCTCGCAGGTCGCCGCAGGCGTGTTGCTGCAGACCTGCGACGCCACGTTGGCCGACCGTGACAACGGCCTCGTCGTCGCGCGTCACGCCATCGTGTCCGACCACGCGTTGCAGTGGCCCGAAGCCATCACCGCTGCCGAGAAGGCGTCGGCCATTGCCCAGCTCAAGGCGCTGGGCGTCCTCGTCCGTCAAGGAGTCTGACCATGCAGAACATCTTCGAGAACCCGGCGTTTTCGATGTCGGCGCTGACCGCCGCCATCAACATCCTGCCCAACAACTACGACCGCTTGGCCCAAATGGGGCTGTTCGTCGACCGCCCGCAGCGCTTCCGCTCAATCATCGTCGAGAAGCAAAACAACGTGCTGACCCTGCTGCCCACGATGCCCGTGGGCTCGCCCGGCACCGTCGGTGTGCGCGGTCAGCGCAATGTGCGCTCGTTCCACATTCCGCACATTCCACACGATGACGTGGTGCTGCCCGAGGAGGTCCAGGGTATCCGCGCCTTCGGCTCGGAGACGGAACTGCAGACGGTCGCGGGCGTGATGGCGCAGCACCTGCAGACAATGCGCAACAAGCACGCGATCACCCTGGAGCACCTGCGCTTTGGTGCGCTCAAGGGGCTGATCCTCGATGCCGACGGCAGCGTGATCTACAACCTGTACGACGAGTTCGGTATCACCCCGCAGACCTTCGCGTGGGACATTGCCGAGCACGATAGCGCTTTTGATGTTGGCAAGGCCTGCCGCGACCTGCTGCGCTATGTCGAAGACAACTTGCAGGGCGAACGGATGACAGGCATTCACGTTCTGGTCGGCAAGGACTTCTTCGAAGCGCTCACGACGCACGACGACGTCATTGCGGCCTATGAACGCTGGCAGGACGGCCAGGCGCTGCGCACGGATATGCGAACCGGCTTTACTTTCTGTGGCATCACCTTCGAGGAGCATCGCGGTCGCGCGACGGCACCCGGGGGCACCGTACGCCGATTCGTCGAGGAGGACGAAGGACACGCCTTCCCGTTGGGCACCATGGACACCTTTGCCACGTACTACGCGCCCGCCGACTTCAACGAGACGGCCAACACGATGGCGCTGCCGCTGTACGCGAAGCAGGAGCCGCGTAAATTCGACCGGGGCACCGACCTGCACACGCAGGCCAACCCGCTGCCACTGTGCCATCGGCCGCAGTTGCTGGTGAAACTCAAGGTGGCGTAATGGCTGATCTTGTGCTGCATCACTCGATGCAGCCCTTCGTTCGCCTCTGTATCAGTAGCTTTCTTCACCTTGGCGTTCCAGGTACCTACCGATTGGCCGATGGCCGAGAGATCCCCACACGGTTCATCGCCAAGCAGGCCGATGTCGTGGAGTCCTTCGGCGACACGCGGCTGGCGCTGGCCACCCACCGCTTTGATGTGATGTCACGTGACGTGATGTCTCCCCGCGAGGGGGAACGTTTCACTGTTGCTGACCAGACCTACCAAGTGGTGGGTGAGCCGCTGGCCGATCGGGATCGCCTGATCTGGACGCTGACCGGAGCACCGGTATGAGGCTGATGGCGGCCTTGTCCGGCGACCTGGACCAGATGTTGGCGGATGAAGTGCGCATTGCCGAGCAGGCTGTGACGCAGTCCATCCGCGAGGCGACTGACGGTCTCAAGACCGAACTGCGTAACCAGATCACCGGCGCAGGCCTGGGCCAGCGCCTGGCCAACACCTGGCGCGGTGAGGTCTATCCCAAAGGCCAGATGAGCATCAAGGCAGCGGGGCTGGTCTACAGCCGGGCTCCAGAGGTGGTTGGCGCCCATGACCAGGGCGCGACCATTCGCTCCAAGGACGGGTTCTGGCTGGCGATTCCCTTGCCCGCAGCTGGCAAAGGCCCGCGTGGAAAACGCATGACCCCCGGTCTTTGGGAAAAGCTCCGTGGCCAGCGCCTGCGCTTCGTCTACCGCCGTGGCAAGCCCTCGCTCTTGGTTGCCGAGAACCAGCGTGCCCGCCAGGGTCAGCGCGGCGGTTTCTCTACTGCCTCACAAAAGGCCCAAGCCACCGGCCGAGGCCTGGTGACAGTGCCTATGTTCTTACTGGTACCCCAAGTCACCCTGAAGAAGAAATTCGACATCGACAGCGCCTCGCGCCGCTGGGTCAGCACCCTGGCCAACCGGATCGCCAACCGCTTCGATGAGGCTGAACGCAAAGGTGAAAGCTGATGAGTCAACGACCCAGTCAACGTGAGAGTGCCATCGGCGCACTGTTCGCTGTGCTCGGGCAGCTGTCTCTGGGTGTGATGGCCAAACGCAACGCATCCTTGCCCGAGAGGCTGTCAGAGCATGCCATGGCCGTCTTGCGTGACGGCGAGATGGGCGAGCCTGAGGTGTCGCTCTCGCCACTGATCTACCACTGGCAGCACCAGGTGGCGATCGAAATCTTCGTCGCCGACCCGGATGCCAGCGAGCGCGATAAGCGCATGGACGGCCTATTGGTCGAACTGGCAGCCCTGATCGAAGCGGACCGCACGCTTGGCGGCGTCATCGAGTACGCCGAAATCAGTCCACCCAAGTTCGATGAACTGGCACCCGATGGGGTCAGCGGCATCAAGGCTTGCTTGCTACCCGTGGTCCTGCACTACAGCAGCTCAGGTCCGCTGAACTGAAACCTATTTCCCAAGGAGAAACCTCATGGCCCGTGCCTATGGCGCGAACGCCAGCCTCTTGGCCGCGTTCGAAACTACCTATGGCAGCAATCCAGTGGGCGACTACTGGAAACTGCCTTTTGTATCCACCACCCTCGGCTCCGAGCAGGGGCTCATTGCGAACGACCTGATTGGCCTGGGGCGTGAGCCCAATGCGCCGATTCGAGATGTGATCAAGGTCGAAGGCGACATGGTCGTGCCCGTGGATGTGCGCAATATCGGCATGTGGCTCAAAGCCCTGTTGGGCAGCGCCACCACCACGGGCACAGGCACCCTCACCCACACATTCATCTCTGGCAAGTCCAGTTTGCCAAGCCTCAGTCTTGAGACGGGTCTTCCCGATATCCCGGCCTGGTTTGTGGCGTCTGGCGTCATGGTCAACAGCCTGCAGGTGGGTTTTGCTCGCTCGGGTGCGGCCAATGCCACAGTCGGCCTGATCGCGCAGGGTGAGGTCAAGCAGGCCGCCACCATTGATGCCACCCCGACGACGCGAGACATCCTGCGGTTCAACCAGTTTCAGGGATCCATCAAGAAGGGGGGCACTGCGCTGGGTAACGTGGTATCGGCGCAGTTGACCTACTCCAACAACCTCGAGCGCATCGAGACTATCCGCTCCGACGGCAAGATCGATGGCGCTGACCCCACGGTGGCCAGCCTGACTGGCAATTTGGAGGTCCGCTTTGCCGATACCCAGCTCATCGATGCGGCCACCAACAACACGCCACTGGAGTTGACGTTCGCCTACACGATCGACGCCACCAAGCGCCTGACCTTCATCGCGCATGAGGTCTACCTGCCCAAGCCCAA
>Ga0256309_1000373_pt1 | contig 10145 bp, 1 predicted proteins | sample ColtaT_FD_183678 | JGI IMG/M metagenome (GOLD analysis project Ga0256309, IMG submission 183678) | Metatranscriptome of freshwater microbial communities from Columbia River, Oregon, United States - Colum_Colum_RepA_8d (Metagenome... | ecosystem: Environmental > Aquatic > Freshwater > River...
AATAACTTCATTATATTTTATTTTATATTTTCTTCATATGTATAGTATAATTTTAACTAATCTCCTCTACTATACTATACAACTATACAACTATACAACTAACTTTTAAGATATAACATCAAGAACAGCAACCACTCCGGCTAAAATCCACTTTCCGGGATCGGCTTTGGTCTTCATTTGCATAGAGAATACGTAAGTTGGGCCTCTTTGTTGGGTCTTGTAAACGGGGCAGTGGAATAATGCAGAATCAAATTTGTCCACAATAGCTGGTTTGATTAGAATGATAGGCAAGGGCACAAACATCTCTCTTGGTCTGCTAAGCTCGAGTAAGGACTGGTTTATGTTCCAAGAACCGCCCTCTAAGAATAATCCAGATATAAAAGCGCCGTCTTTAGCAGCTGCAGTTACCTCCTCTGGGGCCATCTTCTTCGTTACGTCTGTTAGCAAAGTCAACTTGTCAAGCTCGAGGTTTTGAGCTTGAGCAGTGGTCTGCATAATAGCAGTCAAGAACGATTGAGGGTTGAACAGTCCAGAGATCCAAGTGACCAAGGGGGTCTCATGGGGGTTTCCTGCCCACTCATTGAGCTGGGCGATGCGGCTATGCAGGTCGAGGAGCCACGAGGCCAGCGCACGTTGAGACGGATACGCGAGAGTCGTCCATCTCTTAGGAACTCGGTCCAAGAAAAGAGAATTTGCCAGGTCTTCCATCGCCTCAGATATCGACAGATCGCCTCTGAATCCTAGGTCTAACTCGATCAAAGACCTCAAGATCTCAGAAACTAAAGCGTTCATTCTCTCACATTCCTGCATGATAACATTCTGAAACGGTCCAAAGTCTTCAATGATCCCTGCTATTCCTTCTAGATCGAATTTGGTGTCCCTGAGAGTTTCGCAAACGTCTTGGATGATGGCCTCAGCGATCTGCTGGCTACTCTGCCCCTCCGCACCGCTGCCATCTCCAGACGACGACGTCAATTCAAGAATAATCCTGAGAAGGTTCTCAGAAATCTGAGTCCTGAATCCGATTTCAGCGTTGGGGTGAAGGCCGAATGCCACAGGTGTGTCGCCTTTCAAACTATCGTCTATGTGCTCGATTACCTTGTCGTATCCCCAAGATGTTGACGGAGCCTTCAAAACGGCGTCCGCATTGATCGATGAAGAATCAGCGAATGGATACATTGGCATCTCATCCAAAAGATCTTCTTTCATGAAAAACTCCAAATAAGTATTCGCCAAAATTCTATCAAAATCATTGACGATATGCCCACCATACATAATTTCTCCAAAAATATATCTTAAGTCAGCCCAGGGGACCTTTGCAGGCGCGCTCTCCATATAGTTTCGAAGCACAGTGGCTGAGCTTGTCAGGTCCCCGATACCAAAGGGATACATCATGTTGAAGCCCTTTGCGCCGAACTTCTTTCGCTCAACCATCACCGCGTGAAACTGACACAATCCGAACAAAATTCCTTTCGTTCGTGGCTCGACCTCCTCGTAAAGCTCTCTGGAAAAGCAAGCAAAAGCCTGTTTAAGATTCGCTTTCAACCCCGATGGGGGATCAGATGTGATTTTGATACTTCGGTCCAGAATCGGGATAGGAATTGAATTCGAGGGATCCGACGAAAGCATTACTCTGAAGTCTTCATGCACTCCTTGTTGTGCGTATTCATCCAACTTCTTCTCCAAAATAGACAGCCATCTAGGCATCAAATGGACGTTATTCAGAAAGATCCAATGACCTTGGCGGTTTCCAACTTCCAATCGTTCACCAGCGATGATATCCTGGCCCTGACCAAGAGAAATATTATGATAGTTAACACCTTTTTGCTTGCCAAATTTCCAGGCCAATTTATCGACGTCAGATACTACATCCGCGCCTGCAGAAAGAATAAAGTAAATCGGGATCGAAGGACTGGAGTCATCGAACGACTGCTCCAGAATTTGATAGCTATTCAAGTCAGAATCGCATTCGACGAAAGTCTTACCAGATGGAACGATTTCTTTGATGAAGGCGGTGAGAGCGGCAGTGACTCTATCAGGACGAAGGACCCGGACAACCATCAGCTTCTTGAAGGGAGCTTTGTCAAGCTCTCGCCAGTCGCCCGGGAGCTTCTCGAGTTCTGGGGTAAAATGCTGATACCACTCCAAGAATCTCGCGGCATTTTCCTCGACGTCACCTGGGAGTTTCTCGAATCCTTCAATGAGAGAAAGGGTCTTAATACCGCCCCACATGGCATCCGACATCCATGAGATCGGACTCCTTTCATCTGCAATGCGGGAACCCATCAACAGAAACCTCAAATTTTCTTGATTACAACCGCTATCATCACCTAGAATACCCTGCTGCAATAAGCTCAACGTTATCTGAGTCAAGAAAATCAACTTGTGCTTCTCAAACAAACCGCGAACCACCCACCTAAAAATAGTCCATCGCAGCATGTTTTGAAGATTCTTCACACGCTCAAATTTATCAGTACTAGAAACAGCATTTTTCAGCGATTTCAAGAAGAAATAAGTGAAGCTATCTAATGAATACTGATACATATGATCGACGTTGCATAACAGCAACAAGACGAAATACAGGAGTGACGCTTCGGTTGCAACGATTCTATACACCTCTCTTGCCTGGTTGATTCCGATCTCCGTTAACCGGCCCTTCTCAACTGCTTCTCCGATCTCCGTTGCTGTAACCTTTGTGGCCTCTAGACCTTCGATCAGAGGGATATCTCCGAGAATATCAGCGGGCGCATTAGCCAAACGCTCGAGTAGCTGGTCCTCAAGATCCTTCAATTGCACCTTGTAGTTATTGAAAGATTGAACCAAATCGTTCCGGGTCTTCTCCAAGTTCGGCTCCTCCACACCGACGATAGTAGCGAGTAGCTGATCTTCCAAACCCTTTTTGGTGACAATAAAGTTTATAATCGTGCATTGTGCAGCAATTTCGGGTTTATAGTGAGGATTCTGAAGTTTTGTTTGAAGATACAATCTAAAGTTCTCGTCATACTCGCAATCATCCTCGCCGATTTTAATAAACAGTGATTTTCCTTTACGATACAAAGCCTTTGATAACACAGGATCTAAAGATGCGTCCAGATTCTCACTTATGCCTTCCAAAATAACTACTTCCCCTAGCTGGATGGCTTGAACTATTTTATTCATAAAGTGCTTTTCACCGGGACGCAAAATATGCAACTTTCGGCCCGACTTCTGCGTTCGATTTTCTTCGTGCGTTTTGAGCCATCGAATCCCTTGTAGTTGCGGGTCGATCATCAACGGCCAACGACTGCAATTTGTGATAATTGCACCATTCTCCAATGATATTCGGTCCGCTGGGAGACCTTCGTTTTGCCAACCTGCGACCTGAGCTTCAGTTGTGAGCATCCAAAGGGGATCGATACCGGCGGTTATGGGGATGTCTCTCGTGTTCAGGTCTGGAATCCAGATTTCCTTCCACAATCGAACTCTGTACGACGCGCCGAAAGCACCAATGTACGAAGTAAACGCAGCGGCCAACATAACGTCTCCAGCGAGGGTGATCGATTGACCGCGAAGACCTTCGACGGTAGTAGTCCACCTATCCTTTTCTGACGACAGGCCGCTCGTCAGCCTACCCGCTAGACTCAGTCTGTCCATACAATCTTTCGCCTCTTGCTCTACCTTCGCTTTCTCTTGAGTAGCAGCCATAAATTGAGTCTGAAGTCCAGCCAATTTAGCTTCGATTACCGCTAATTTCTCGTTAACAACTGCGAGATCATCCTCTGCTTTCTTCTTTGAGGCGGTAGCTTGTTCCAATGAATGCATCAAAGGTTCTACACGTTTATAAATATTATTGAATGTTATAATGTTAATAACCCAGTTAATCAAGTTAGCAGCGGCAGCGGATTTGGTGAGCATCTTTTGATAAGTAAATTCAGGATCGTCAAGCATAGGAGTTACCCTAGCGATGACGTCTTCTGGAATTTTTTTGCCATCGTATGTCTCCAGCTTCTCTTTGAATTGATCAACCTTGGCCATCATTTTCTTGGCATTCTCCCATGTAAAATCTTTCTTCTCAAGTTTAATCATGATCAAGAGAGCGGCAGTAACTTTATCAACCCCACCAGGAGGCTTAGTAAAACTCTTAAGCTCAGTCATACTAGCCTTATCCAAGCAATTTACGGCATCCTTTGACGCTTCCAAGGCTGGCTTGGCGATTGCTAAATCTCCCGCAGCTTGCTCCTCGAGTTTTCTTGCCTCAGAAGCCATATGATCGGCCTTCGATTTCTCTACATCTGCCATTGCCTGCTGCGCCTCTGCCTCCGATCGCTGCTTGCCCATCTCCTCCAACAAGGCGTCGGTAGCAGCCTTCTTTGTTTCCACTTCTTTCTTCTTTACTACCAAAAACTCCTGCAACTTAGCGACATCTCTATTAGTTCTCATCAAAGTTTCCAAACCAATATCAAGACGTTTGATACCGTTATTCATATCATTTTTACGATCTTTCAATAATTTCTTGTAGAAAGCGATTAATTCTAAGAAAGACTTTGGTGTGGTGTAGTTGTATCTCTTCTCTTCCTTTAAATACTCAATGGATAGCTGGCCGACGGAAGTATGAACTTCTGCGATATGATAGGCAATGTTATCCCGAGTCTCAGGTTTGCCGCCAATATCAACATTCTCCAAAAATTTCTGCGCAACAGATACGAGTGCATCCTTTGGCCATTCGTGGAACCAATCAATCGATGTGCAGTTGATAATGCCTGGGAACTTTCTAGCGCGTTGTCTAAATAGATCGCCGACGGGCGAAAAGCACAAAACGACGTGCAAATTCGCTTTGACTCGGCCGATGAAAAAGTTCATCATTGAATCCCTGTTATCTGGGATACCCTCAGCTTTCGCTACATTTCGAAGAGCTGAGAAGATACCGTCGTATTCCTCTTTCGTGAACAAATCGGGGATACGACCGGAGCTCAGTAAATCGTTGATGTACACTAAAAACCTCTCGTCGACAATCTGAGTATCCGTGAGTAAAAATACCAACGGTGTTCCTGGTTTGACACCGGCCTTCTTATACATCTCCTTGAGGCTTTCCTTGAAATCATTGATGGTAAAATCGCTCTTTACTGCTATTTGAACAATATCATTATTGCAGATAAACGCAGCTAATTTACTCAGACTCTGCTTGCCGCTGCCGCCTACACCAACTAACAACGCATTTCCCCCAGGGAACATTAATATACGCGTCACTCGAGTGACGTGACGTATAGCTTGCTCAAATAGCACGAGGCTCATTATTGTGTTATTCTCGTTGTAATCATTAAGTTTTCTTTGCACAGCCGCCTTCAATTTATTGCTATCCTCACAAGGCAAATAGGTGTTTAACTCCTCGCCTCCGGTGAGGTGGAAGTGTGTGAAGCTGCAAGGCTCGGCATATACTTTCTCTGGATCATCCTCCATGAATCTCTTGCCGACATTAACGACGATCTCTCTGCAACGCTGTACCTCGACTTCAGAGATTAACCGATCAGAAAACACGCGCATGACCTCGTGGTACCAAAGACGCGCAAGGGAAGTAGTCGTTCGATATTCCTTATTTCTAGAATTCAATAAGCCTCTAAAAACAGCGGCAAGATCTCTCATTGTGAAGTTGTAATGAAACTTTGTAGCAGATGGCAAAAACTTTATAAGAATTTCCTTGTGTAACGCGATCGTGGCATCAGTGAGGTTTTTTGCTAAATTTTGAATTTTCTTGTCGAAGTTGAACAAGTGTCCATTCAAGATAGTCCCGAATATCGTGTTTAAGTCTTGTTCATTGGGCATCTGACAGGCAAATGTAAAGAAGTGTCTCTGCAATCGAGGGTCGATGAAGAAGGATCCTGACTTTTGGTTCATGCACGAAACATATTGACAATCAACAATTTGCTTCTTAAGACTCATATCAGTACGATCAAACCACGAACCATAGTCAATGTGCTGTCTCATCAGAGCCATCGGAGTCTGCGTTCCGTAGGTCTCCACATAAGGTAAATTCATATCATCAATGAAATAAATCAGCCTTGAATTCTGAGGCCCATATGTTTTTCCGGATCTCTTGTCAATGTGCTGCTCTAATTGAATCTGCAAGGCGTATGAATCAGTGTAGAAATTCATATTGAGAGCTGCAAACTTGAAGGTCTCCTCGGTAACTGATAAAGACGTCAAATAGTCATTGACCAACATGGTTTTTCCTGTGCCAGAAGATCCAACAAACATTACAGGTCGGCCATTGCGGACTAGAAGATCTAATAAATAAGTCAATCTAACCGAATCGGCTGTAGAAACCATCATGTTGGCCCCAGTCGCATCGTTGTTCGAGATGAATGAAGCCACCTTCGATTGCCAACTGACTACATCACCAGAGCTAGAATCGATGAAATAATCCAACACAATCCCCGAGTCAGGAAATTTAACACATTTTGCGAGGCCCCTGAAAAAGATCGAGAATACCTTGCGATATTCAATTTGTTTATCCAGGGCCATGCTGCCTCCAAAAGCCCACATGATACAGAAAAGGAACATTCTTTCAATTACAATTTGAGTTTTTTCGATATTTGTGGGCTTCAAGATTCCTTCCAACAGAGACGTAAAGCTCTGAACTATATTTATAAGGGGCAGTGGCACTACGCTCTCCACTTTATTAGAGATGTAGAATTCAACAACTTTACTCATATACCTATCGAATAAATCGGGCAAGTAGAGCTTCTCTGCATCGACGGTTCGTGCCGCAAGCCATGAGTCCACATAAGGCTGATATCCAATATCAGTGTCGTTGATGTAGAGAATACCAGCTCGAGATACAGTAGCAGGGGTAGCATTCTTGAGAGTGTGGATCTCAAAGATCAACCTCATAGATTCATTCAGAGGAATGCGCTCATTCGAAACGAGCGTAAGTACCTTGTTATCGTCCATAACAGTGTTCATCGATTCGATCCACACAGAGTCGATGTCACCATCCAACACGACCCATTTTGCAGTCTGAGATGAGCTGTAAGGGGACATGTTCTTCGACATGTTTCTCATGATAATTGAAACAACACCATCTCGCCAGTCCTTTGTTAAAGTCATGTAGCCATATAGTTCATCAGTTGTAACCGACTTTGGATTTACCGTTTCATACATACTCAATGGCTTGTTCTTATTATGATTCAAGCATTGAGACAAAGTCTTCCAGACTGCAGTCTTGCCACAACCAGCAGGACCAAGCAAGAATACAGAGTGTCGAACCTCCAAAAGCTCCTGATACTGAAGGACTTTGGAGATAAATGTCTCTTCAGGCCTAAGTCCGATGACCTTGCAAACCTCGGTGCACGTCTTATGAAGGGACTCGTTGAGCTTCGGCTGCAGATCAAGACCGGGAAATAGATCAGCGATGAGACGCAAGAAGATAGGAATATCGTTGTTGGGGATCTTCGGAGTATTGAAATCACGAAGAGCTCGCATCAAAATAGCTTCTTCGGGAAAAGCTGGATCAGCTCGTTTCAACATACCGGCGACACGCAACACGGATTTGATTGCGCGCAGACCCCAGTCATAGTGGTGCTGTTTCGAGAGTAATTCGCTGGACAGCTTGTACAAAGTAACGAATTTGACCGACAGAGGCCTCGCCTTTACAAAACCTTCAGCCATCAGCATGTTTTCACTGATCGGTAAAAAAATCAGGCTGAATCATTGCGCAAGATCTAAAAAGGGCCTTCAAATTTTCAGGCAATTCAGTTCTTCCGGCATAACCAGGGTTCATTGTAATAAACAATCCGACAGTGGGAATCAAGCCAATTTTTTCGCCAAAGAAATCGAAAGTTCCTACTTTTACAGGAGGAGTACCAGCAGGCAATTGCTGGTAAATACTTTGCCTATTTGCAGGATTAGCCAAGAAAGTGATCGCATCTAGGATGCATCGAACTTGAGAAGCTACGACAGATAAGACTTCGATTTCAATACGATTGAACTCATCAAAGCAACCCCACGCTCCGGTTTGCGTGAGGCCTTTGAAAATGTCGCCCATAGTTTGGTAGTTCATCTGATCCGAGCAGTTGAAGACGTAGCAGGGTAGTCCTAAACCTCGTGCCAGATCTTTGGTGGTCTCTGTTTTGCCAGTTCCTGCAGGGCCAGCAGGAGCACCGCCCAGCACAAGTCTCAAAGCGGTTGTGAGCGTGACGTAGCATCGATCTGTCAATGGTGTGATCACAAGACGGCCACAGTTTCCTACGTACTCAAATGTGTAAACAGTGGCAAAATCGCAAATTCTAATATTGACATTGTGGTCCTCGGGTACATAATAATATCGTAACTGACTCTGCCACTTGAAGTCAACATTACTTTCAACTCGCTTGACAACGAGAGAAGTCACAACATCACGGTTATGGACATCGATGGTGATTATCGTGATGATCTTAATACGATCGCCCTTCGACAACTCGCCTTGCACTAGCCTGATCAAACCCTCCAAACGCTGGGTACATATCTCATTGTACTTCTTCACAGCGTCTTCCTGTCCGCCCTCTAGCTCTTCTAGCGCGCTCTCAACATCCTCGGTCCAAATAATCTGCGAAGTCACCAGCGCAATCTGTGCTGGAACTGTAAATACCCACTCCTCACGGGACTTCTCGACGTCCCATACTGCACCATCGGCCATAGATGTAGTCAGCACGCCTCTAAGCGTACTCTGCATGAACTTAACGAGGTCGCCGAGCCAAATCTCAACTGCATGTTTCATCTCGAAGTATACTGGGAAAATAACAACCTCTCGGTCCTTCGATATCATAGATTTAGCTGCCGAAAATGGGCCAGGATTAATATCTGGCTCCTCCTTGATGAGCTTGTTTTGAGCATGACTCATGCAAAGATCTAAGTCACCAATACCGTCAAATACTGAGCCTATATGTTGCATGATCTTAGGTGGACTGTTGCCGTTGGATAATATGTCCAAAAGAGCTGCATTTGAAACGAAGTAAAATCGAGGGAAAACGCTCTTCTTAATCTCAAGATATTCATTTAATGCCTTCTCACACTTCTCCAGCTCCTTGTGCATGTTCTTCAGGACTTGTTCACGACCATCAGCAGTGCAGCAAGCGATGACACCAGGCCTGGATTGTATTTCTCTCATCTGCTCCTTGAACTCAGAATCTACAGTCTCAAATCTCTTAGTGTCCTCCGGTAGCTGCGCGCGGATATCAGCAGACCCTAAGAAGATACTCTCCAGAGATCCCCATTGTCTCTCAACTGTTAGGATTATCTTCAAAGTCGTCTCAACTTCCCCTAACATCGTCTGCCAATGTACCACTCGGTCACGGAAGAACTCGACGTATTTACCCATTCCAGCCATCGATTGGAGATGCAGTTGGTGCTCCTCTAAGCTTTCTAAAACGTCATCAGGAGCTGCTACAATAAAAACTTCGGAGTCCTTGTGCCTATCGAATTTAAGAATCAATTTCTTCCACACTTCTTCAATGGAGTTAAGTTTGTTTTCTATCTTCAGCTCTTTATTTGCAACTTCGACAATCTCCGAGACAGGATCTACATGTCTGTGCAGATTCAAAGTTAGCAAATCGTTAAAGCAAAACGAGGGGCCGCGCTCAAACGCGATACCGGTGACGGTGACAAGCTGTTTCCAGTGGCGATCTCTCATTGAAGGAGAATGCAACTCATGAATCAAAGGCAGAACGATCGACATGTTTTTAACATTCAATTCTAGTGTTTTGAAAAGTGCCCAATCTCTGACTTTTTTAGCTTGCTTCTTGAGCTGATTTTGAATTCTTCTAATCTCATCAAGGATATCGTCAGTCTTGATTTCGGCCCATAAAGTAACTTTCCACGTACTAAAAAACGACTCAACCAGAATAATCAAGTCCCAAACCCCCTTCAATTGTCGGATATCATCCTCAATTTCAGATAAAATCGTGTATTTGGACAAGGGCAACTCGAACAAGTCTTCTAACTCGTTGATAGCCTTCGACTTCTCTTGAAATTGGAACCATAATTTGTAGTACTTATCAATAACGTTGTATGAATCTTTTTGCTTTGAATCCAACCAGTTAAATGGACCGTTGGCTCGGAAATCTTTCTGAAATTTCGTGAGATTCGTTTCATAATTTTTAATGTCTTTGCGGATACCTTCAAGCATACTGTTC
>Ga0256309_1000375_pt1 | contig 10100 bp, 7 predicted proteins | sample ColtaT_FD_183678 | JGI IMG/M metagenome (GOLD analysis project Ga0256309, IMG submission 183678) | Metatranscriptome of freshwater microbial communities from Columbia River, Oregon, United States - Colum_Colum_RepA_8d (Metagenome... | ecosystem: Environmental > Aquatic > Freshwater > River...
AACACTCGCGGATGATTGTTGAAGATCGCCTCACACGGAATTGTGAACATTCGCCCGAACGACGTCTCGACGATGTGCGCCTTCCGTCCGCAGAACCAAAGCCGGTCCTGATCGTCGAGATAACCAACATCACCCATGCGATGAAAGAAGGATGATGATTGACGATCAGCATCAGACACGACTTTTGCAGCCGCAGTCGCATCAGGCCGCCGAAAATACTCGCGAGTCGTCGAAGGACCTCGCACAAGAATCTCTCCGATCTCACCTCGCGGAAGTTCCTTTAAATCAGACACGGCTTTGATCGGGCCATCTGTGATTTCAACGATTTTCACTTCAATCCCGGCAAATATTCGACCAACGCACGTCCCTTTCCCGGCTCGCGACAACGGCGCGGTTTGCTCAATAACTTCTCGCCCACTGATCGACGCAACGGGCAATGACTCCGTGGCACCGTATGGCGTGTGAATGTCGGCTTCAGGATTCGAGAACGCTCGCCGCATTCGCTCAATCACGCGAACGGGAACCGGAGCACCCGCTGATAACACGCGCCGCAATGTGCTCGGCAACTTCTCTCCGGTTGCTTCGCAATGCCGGCCGATGCGGTTCCAAATCGCAGGCGAACCGAACGCTTGCGTGACCTTCCAATCGCGCATTTGTGCCAGCACTCGCATCGGATCAACTCGCGCTGGTTTCGTCGGGTCCATGTCTGGAATAACGGTCGTCACCCCCATCGCCGCATTGAACAACCCGAATAACGGAAACCCCGGCAGATCCGCTTCACCCGACTGAATGCCATAGAAGTCGCGCAGCAAATCAACCTGTGCATCGAACATACCATGCTCGTACACGACCCCCTTCGGAGGCCCAGTGCTGCCGCTGGTGAAGATGATTGCCGCTGGATCTGTGCCCGCTGTTGGCGAATTCTCAATTCGATCGGTTGGAGACATCGAGTCGATCAGACGAGAACCCCTGAGGAGCAAGTCGTCGTATGAGGTGCCGATCCAAGGCCAACGTCGTCCAACCGTCACATTGAACCGAGAGTTCGGAAATCGGCGACGATTCAAAAATCGAATCGCCTGCACAATCGGGATCGCGATGAAGCCGTCGGGATCAATCTCTTCGAGGCACTGAAAGATGTTTGATCGGCCCATGCCTGGATCAATCAGCACCACGACGATACCGGCTCGCATCAGGCCAAACGTCAGTGCGATAAATTCAAAGCTCGGACGAACCATCAGGACAATTCGCTTGCCCGACTCAACTCCCCAAGCGCGCAATCCAAACGCAATTTGGTTCGCTTCACGCTCAAGTTCCGCGAAGGTCCAACTCCGATAGCGATAAACGCCCTCAGAGTTGCGTCCCACCGGTTGCACGACTGCTATCTGGTTCGGCCAACGTTTCGCGGACTCGCTCAGTCGATCAGCAATGTTGAGTCTATTCACCACCGACCGCTTTCGCCCCCTTGGCAATCACCAACACGTGATCTTTGAAGTTATATCGATCCCCGGCATGCAACATGGCTGGCGATGTACGCTCTGTATGACAATGCCCATCGAAAACCGACACTTGATTATCGCCAACAACTTCCATCTCGTGGCCATGCACAATCATCGCCGTCGAATCCTCAATACCTAGTCCGACAACCTGCGGATGCTCGTGCTTCAATTGAGTCATTTCTGCCAATGTCTCGCCACGTTTTGAACTTTGTGAGATCGCAACGCCTGGCAAGAAGCCAAACCCTCGGTCGTAACCGTCAACAAACATCCGCTTCATCGGCATAGGACTTGCCTTTAGCAACACATCGCCTTGCACCAACCCACCTGCTGCCGTTCCGCCGATAACACCACCACGACGCAACAAATCGTGACATAGCTGCTCTGCAACCGTCCCCAAGCAAGCGTCAACAAACTTGTGCGGTCGAGCCCCACTCAGCCAAACCCCTCGAACAGTCTTCAGCAGAGCAAGTATCTGTGGGTCGTTCGCCTGCTTTCGTGAATTGACCTGAAGACGTTGAATGTTTTTGACACCCGCCTTCCGAAGCTCATCCATAAACTCATCGTCCGCTTTTTTCGTTTCGTCACCATCGAGTGAAACAAACGCAATCGTCGCATCAGTGCCACCAGCCGCCGCCACAAATCGTTGCGTCGCTACCGACGGAACGTCATCTCCTCCAACAATCACGAGCGTTCCATCAAGCACTTGAGGTGTCGCATTTTCGACAATCGCTCGCGAATTTTGCTGCAAGCGAGCAGACGCGATTCGATTGAGCAGGCCCAAGTCAGCTTCATCACCCGCCTTGATTGACTCCACCAAAGGCTCGCGTGAGTCGGTCCGCGCAAAACAGATTCGGACTTCCGATTCACCTAAAACTGAAAGCTTTCGATCCTGAACCAGCAATGCGGTTCCTTCATCAATACCCAGGCCGACCAGTTCGGGATGCTGTTCGATGACCTTTAACAACCGATCTTGCCTCTGCCTTCTCACGAAATGCTGGTCGATCACTGCACCATCAAGAAAGCTAAACCCACGCCCAAGCTCCATGGTCGGACTACCGCGTCGAATCATGAGCTTCGACATCACCGCCGCACCGGCAGACGTCCCACCTATGACGCCTCCACGCTCCAACAACTTGTGCATCTCTGCTTCGGTACGGGTTCCGGAATACGTGTCGATCAACCAAGCTTGATTCCCTCCAAGAAACCAAACCCCAGTCGCTCGCCTAAGCGGTTCGACAAAAGCATCGCTGTTAGCAATGTCTCGCGATCGAGTATGAAGGATTTTGAATTCAGCAAGTTTTTGCCGCCGCCACCAAGCAACATAGGTCTCAACATCTGCCAAGTCTGCAACTTGACTTGCCGTCGAAATCACGACAACACGAGCAAATTCCCCACCAGCCAACTCGAGAACTTTGCCTCGTAATGATTCGGGGAGTGTCCCGCCGCCACAAATCACAAGAGCGCCCTTTTCAGGCCCCCTCGCATTCGTTTCTAAAACTTGACCGCGAGTCTCAGTGGTCATCATGACCACGAACATCGCAACAACAGCGAACCCACTCCGCGCCGTACGGCACTGGCATTTGCAATGCGTCAAGGTGGCACCTCGCTCTATACCAACGAAGATCCTTCGCACAGTTCAGCCACGTCCTGCGACCATCTGGAGGCGAAGGCAACCTATCGAGCGTGCAAGTATGCTGTTTTTCTCGATCGAATAAAGACCGATTTGTTCGTGATGAGCAAAGAATATGAGGTTCGTGCCAATTTTATTGTGAACAACATGGCAACAATCGACTCGGACACAGTTTTTGTCTCTATCAAATAGAAGAAGCGGTCGTCACCGACCGCTTCTTACTTTCTGTAGCTTAAGATCGCACCGCGAGGGTGCTACGAGAAGAACTACTTCTTCTTCGCAGCGGCCTTCTTCGCGGGAGCTTTCTTAGCAGCAGCTTTAGCAGCTTTCTTCTTTGCCACAGTAAACACTCCTTACAGAGCCAATCCAGTGACTCGCCTTACTCGCTTGGCTAACCGGGCTGAAAGCAAGCTCGACTCATCACCACTTGATGCCGACCTACCAACCGTGATAAGCCGGGGTGAACTCTTGCCTTGAGTGATCGTTATTTTGAACTCTCAAACCGAAGCGAGTTTTTAAAACTTATTTCGACTTGTGTTCGTAACAACTTTCATTCGTTGCAAGTTGCTCACACATTGACGGGAGTGATAGTTACGTCTTTCAGAATTTGATGCAACCCATTTCTTTCGAGATTCGATCAGATTTTTTCCAGAACGATCGCATTGAAATTGATTGCAGCCCTTCATTCACAATCATCGACTGAAGCCTCAACTAGATATCCTTGCCACCAACATTAAGATACATAACACCAAGGATCGATAATCATCCTTACTCGGCCAACCGCCGCAACACATCACGCATGTAATTAATGCTATCTCGTGCGATATTTTCCGCACCTGGCGAGTAGTCGAACACTTCCACCGAAATCCATCCAGCATAGCTCGACTGCTTAAGACTTCGGAATATCGGGACGTAATTCGTTGGCCCCATGCCAGGTCCTAATAAGTTCACATCATTGACGTGAAAGTGACCAACATGCGGCGCGAAGCGAGCAATGATTGTTTCAATGGGCTCTGACTCACCGCCGAGCATTGCTTTGACATCTTGATGCAAGCAAACGTTTGGAGACCCAATCATGTCAATCAACCTCATCGCGTCTGCGCAAGTATTGATGAAGTTGGTTTCCTTGGGCGTCAGCGGCTCCAAACAGATTCGCACGTTGCGTTGCTCAAGCACTGACAAACACCCTTTCAAAACCTCGGCTGCATGATCAAAGGCTTGATCATGAGACATGCCAGGTTCAACGTTACGCTGAAGGGGCGATCCAAGAACCATGAGTTCGCCACCGAGATCGGCACAAGCGTGTGCCAACTCAGTTAGATACCGACTCGTCGCATCGCGAACAGACTTGTTTGCGGTTGTCAGATGCAGCCCTTCTGTTTTCGCCAATAGCCAATGCAGTCCGATGATCTGCATCCCATACTTCTCGGCAGTCAGTCGCAGTTCGCAACGTTGCTCAGTGGAGACTTCCGTGATTCGAGGCGCAAGGGTGAACGGCGCAAGCTCCAAGCCCGTGTATCCCAATTCACACGCAAATTGACACTGACGCTCCCAGTCCCAGTTTTCAAACAACTCTTGGCAAATTGCAAATTTCATTCGAGATTCTCCGTAAATTCACGCTGAGGCCGTGCCCGCAGTCTTTCTCAAGATGTCACAACCGAAACTCTAATCTGCGGACCTCTGACAGACGTTACCAGCGTTGACACACAAACTTGCAACGTCAATACAGCAACCCTAGATTGCCCGGTCCTGCGATTACTTTAGGTGCCGACTTTTCTTTGGTCACACAAGAACTGCCCAACATTTGCGGTCACGAAGTGCGTACTCGCAGACAATTCATTCTGTCGCTCAGCAACTCTGCAATTGTTGCGGAGTTTCGGTAGAAGTTCGATCGTCCTTTCCTTTTTCATTTTCTAGGGTGCGGGTCGATGGAGAAGCAGCCAGTTATTCAGATTAAGAATCTCACCAAGATCTACCGCGATTTCTGGGGCCGCAAAAAAGTTAGAGCCCTTAACTCGCTGAGTCTCGAAGTGAAAAAGGGAGAGGTTTTCGGACTCCTCGGACCAAACGGTTCGGGAAAGACGACGACCATGAAACTGCTCCTCGGCCTGTTGTTTCCAACTGAAGGGGAAATCAACGTTTTGGGCAAGCCTGCCTCGGATGTGTCCAAGAACGAGTGGATCGGCTACTTGCCGGAAGAGTCGTACCTTTATCGGTTCTTAAATGCGGAAGAAACGCTCGACTTCTATGGTCGTCTTTTCGATATGTCAGCCCAACAGCGCAAAGAGCGGGCAAATCAACTGATCGAGAAGGTCGGCTTGCAAAACGCTCGAAAGCGTCAACTAAAGGAATACTCAAAGGGCATGACGCGACGTATTGGCCTCGCTCAAGCATTGATCAACGATCCGGACCTCGTTTTGCTCGACGAACCTACAAGCGGACTCGATCCGCTTGGCTCGCGCGATATGAAAGATTTGATCGTCAAACTGCGTGACGAAGGAAAGACGGTCGTGATGTGCAGCCACCTGTTGGCTGACGTGCAAGACGTCTGCGACCGTATCGCGATTCTCTACGCCGGCGAACTGAAGGAATTGGGAAGCGTTGAAGACTTGCTGAAAGAGCAACACGAAACCGAACTTCTCACTTCCAAGCTAAGCCCTGAAGCTGTGACAGATATTGAGGCCGTCTTGGCCAAACACAACGCCAAGCTTTTGCGACACGGCCATCCAACCAACAGCTTGGAAGACCTGTTCCTCAAAACTGTCCAGAAGAGTCAAGAACGTCCGGGGCAGCGCTATGTTCCTACCGGGTCTGAAAAAACTTAGCTTCGCTTGGAATGTTGGGATTCTGTTCGGCCCTAAAAGCCTAAAGACGTTGTTTCTTTATTCGACTCTGCACAATGCTTGGCGACGCTCTTCAGAAAATCGCCATGATTCCGAGAAGTGACTATGACGTTCGATCACGCTCCGTTTCTGTTCGGCCCTGCGTTGCTGCACTGGGTGCTCGTGTTTGGCAGCTTCGCGGGTATTGTCTTTTCGGTATCTGTATTGATCGCCTTGGGTGTTTACGGCGCATCCGGGCCAACGGCCGTTATGGGCCGAGTTTGGCAAGGGTTGCATGACTTTCTGGGGATTTCACCACGTCGGATTTGGGCGATCGCATTGCTGACAATCAAAGAAGCGGTGCGACGCAAAGCACTGTTTGTCTTCGTTGTCTTTGCATCTTTGGTCATGTTTGCTGGGTGGTTCCTTGAGTCTGATCTGCGTGCAGACCTACAAGTCAAGAACGCCGTTAGCTTCGCTCTGACAACGATCTCATGGCTCACACTGCCAGTCGTTCTGCTGTTGTCCTGCTGGGGACTGCCAGAAGACATTCGATTGCGCTCGATTCACACAATCGTAACAAAACCAGTACGTCGTAACGAAATCGTGATGGGGCGCATCCTCGGCTTTTCCATCGTTGCAAGTCTAATCGTTTCAATGATGGGAGTTGTCGGTTACGTCTGGATACGACGACAGGTTCCCAACAATGCGGAACTAATTTGCCGAGTCCCTGTCTATGGCGAATTGAGCTTTCTTGATCGCGAAGGAAACCTCACTGATAAGGGTGTCAATACAGGCGACATCTGGGAATTTCGCAGCTACGTCGAAGGGGGGACGAGATCATCGGCCGTCTACAAGTTCCCAATGGACAAAGTTACCGACAACGTTCGGTTTGAATCTCGCTTTGAGGCCTTCCGCACCCACAAAGGAAGAATCGGACAATCGCTGTTGGTGCGCTACGTCTTGGTTAACCCAACCAAGGGCCTGCGAGTTCCGCTGGGGTCGTTTGAGGTCGCAGAGTTTGGGCTCAATGAAAAAGATCTTGATCGGCAGATCTCGTTCTTTGATGAAGAAAAGAACGAGAACCGTACCGTTGATTTGTTTGATGACGTCGTTGATCAAAACACGTTGACGGTCGAGGTTCAATGTCTGGATGCTGGGCAGTATCTCGGCATGGCGAGGCCTGACATGTTCATTCGCATGCCAGATCGGTCATTCGTTGTTGGCTATTTCAAAGCCGTCGTTGGAGTGCTGTTGCTGTCGATCTTTTTGATTTCAATCGGCGTCACCTCAAGCACATTTGTGAAAGGCCCGGTCTCGATTCTTCTGACCTTTACAGTTCTCCTTGTCGGTCAGGGATTCCGAGAGTTCATGCTCAAACTGATCACAGGCGAGCAAAAGGGTGGTGGACCGATCGAGTCTTGGTATCGGCTCATCACACACATGAACGATACCCTTCAACTTCCTGACAACTTCGGAGTCAAACTGATGCAGTCCATCGACAACTTGTTCATGGGCGGGCTGTGGTTGGTGCAACATCTGATTCCTGATTTGAGTTACTTCGTGATGTCACCCTACGTGGCTAACGGGTTCGACGTGCCGTGGTCAACTGCGATGGCGAAGTGCGTCGCGATGACTGTGGGTTACTTGGTTCCGTGTCTTTTAGTCGGCTACTACAGCCTTACGCTGAGGGAGCTGGAAGCGAAATGATTGAACAACTGACAGCACAACAGCGAAAAGTGGCGTATCTCATCGGTATCGTCGTGTTGATGGTCCCCATAATCTTGTTGGGAATGCCTGCCACAGATGAAGCCAGTTCCGGCGGACAACTTGCACGGCTGCGGCAGACGCATGATCTTGGCGATAGCAGCTTGGGTAAGGTCGATCCCACGAGCGCGACAATGAATCTCGTTTTGCTTGGGATGCGCGGGGTCGCTGTCAATTTGCTACGAATGGAACTCGACACGCAAAAAGACCGTAAACAGTGGGCTCAGATGAGAGCCACCACAGAGTCGGTCATTCTTTTACAGCCGCACTACATTCAAGTCTGGCGCTATCTTGGCTGGAACTTAGCGTACAACGTCTCTGCCGAATGGGACGCGGTTGAAGATCGCTATTTTTGGGTGAAGGAAGGCGCCAAGTTCTTGATGCAAGGGGCCGAAAAGAATCGTCGGCATCCTGAAGTCTATTGGGAGACCGGTCGAACATTGGGCCAGAAGATCGGACGGGCTGACGAATGGAAGCACTTCCGTAAGTTCTTCAAAATCGACCCCGATAAAGATCGTTACCCTAATGGACCAGACTCAGACATCAATCCCGAAGGGAAGGACAACTATCTGGTTGCTAAAGAGTGGTATCAGAAAGCCAACGACGCTGAAGAACAGCACGAGCAGCACATCATGATGCGTGCGCTCTTCCGCTCTTACCCTGCTCGCTCGCAACTCGACTACGCGGAAGCTCTGCAAAAAGAAGGTCTGTTCGACGAAACCACTCGCAATGCTTGGTCCCTTGCTTACAGAGATTGGGTTGAGGGGTTCGGCAAGATGGTTTTCCAAGAAGACGATTTCGAGATTTATCTTGAAGCCGACGCAAAGGATGTCGACCAGATCGCTGACACCTCCAAAGTTGATCGACCATTAGTCGAAAGAGCGATCGACATACACCAAAAGGTTTCCAACTACAAGTTCTGGCGAACGAAAGCTCATGCTGAGATGCAAGTTAACACGCAAGGCGTGCATCGTGAGCTTTACGAAGCCGAACAACTCTTCAAGAAGGGTGACCTCGAAGCATCCCAAGAGGCCCTCGACTCCGGCCTGAAGAGGTACGAGTTAATGCTCGAAACCTATCCCGATCTTGGCATGGACGACAATACGCTCGAAGAGGGCTTGTGGGCCGTGATGTTGTGGCAAAAGATCTATCAGTTGAAGAATCAAATCCAGCCCGAAGAATTCCCGCTTAAGGCGATTTGGGAACGGGAAGCGGGACGCATTCCTAACATTCAACAGGACTTCAATCGAAAATTCGGTCCATCGTCATAAGCGGGCTGACGCTTGCGGATCGACACCAACACCGACAGCATGTCGGCCAATCGAACCAGTCTGGAATCTTTCCAAGCTGGTTCGGTTGGCCGATTCCTCTTTCCGGGAGATACTCCGATCACCATTCAGTTTCCCTCAGCACCGATTGATTTAACGGCGAGACGCGCCGCAAGTCGCAAACTGGCGAGCTTGGCAGCGAAAGTCGCTGAAGAGCTCAAAGGAAAGGAGACCATCGTTCTCGATCTGACGGCGGTCACTCCGATCATGGATTTTTTCGTGATCACGACAGCAACCAGTGGGCGGCAGATGCGTGCTATCGCGGAAGAGGTCGAAATGCTGATGAAGGCAAACGGCAGCCGCCCACGAGTTGGCGTGGAAGGCCGCGAGTCCGAAACCTGGATTTTGCAAGATTTCGGCGACATTGTGCTTCACGTCCTGTCCCCTGAAGGCCGTGAGATGTATGACCTCGAACACCTTTGGGCCGATGCTCCGCAAGTCAATTGGAAAGCCGAAGCTGAGCTCGCAGCCGCAACTAAGAATTAGTCGTCCAATATGGCCGACCTCAAAGATGCACGGCTGATTTATCTCAAAGGCATCCTGTTCTTGCTGAGCGGTTGCCTGGCGTCATTCTTATTGTTGATCGAGCATCCGAGTCTCAAAACGGCCCTTCTCTTGGGACTGGCGATCTGGTGCTCAGCCCGCTTTTATTATTTCGCGTTCTATGTCATCGAACATTACGTCGATGGCCAATTTCGCTTCGCTGGCCTTTGGTCGTTTGTCTGTTATGCGCTCAGTCGAAATCAAAAGCCAACCGACGATGACAAAAAAGATTAGGGCGAGCCGCGCGAGACATAAGACGCTCAACCAACCGATTCCTTCCACTCCTTCAGCTCTCACATTGATTTTTCCCAAAGACTGTTCATGAACGCTCTCTCAGAACTCCGTAGCCGATTTGAAAAAGTCCTTTCTGAACTGACGTCTGATCCTGCTCCGTTTGTCGGAATGATTAAGCCGACTCAGGATGCAACGTTCGGTGACTTTCAAGCAAACTGTGCCATGCCTTTGGCCAAGCAGCGGGGTACGAATCCGCGTTCGCTCGCCGCCGAGATCGTCA